>ENA-OWOZ01002164-OWOZ01002164.1-bioreactor-metagenome-genome-assembly--contig:-NODE-2164-length-15388-cov-3.200248_pt1 | contig 15388 bp, 15 predicted proteins | sample MGYA00238140_ERZ651804 | MGnify/ENA primary metagenome ERZ651804 (study PRJEB26910, sample SAMN07631232) | bioreactor metagenome | isolation source: Switchgrass digestor | place: USA: Dartmouth... | reverse complement strand
CAATTATCTTCTGACCTTCTACACTTAATATGAAACTTACAAAATCTTGAGCAAGTGTACCAAGTTCTCCTTTATATGCTATATTAAATGGCCTTGCAATTTTATATAAGCCTTTTTGAACATTTTCTGCTGTAGCCTCTACTCCTTCAACTTTTATAGCTTTTATAGTATCATTAAGGGAACCTAAGGATATATACCCTATGCTATATTCATCATTTGATACTGAAGTTATAACTGCATCGGTGCTGTTTTGTACAATTGCTTCAATATAGGTGTTATCATTTACTTCGCCCTTTAGACCTTCTTCCATTATGCCCACTATTTCTGTAAAGGCTCCTCTTGTACCTGACCCGTCTTCTCTTGTTATTACATTTATGGTTCTACCTGTATTAAATTCTTCTGTGTTATTTGAACAACCTACTAATATATTCATGATAATTATTGTTATCATAATGAAGTTAAATACTTTTTTCATATTGACAACCCACCTTTCTTTTCAATCTTCAATATAAGTCTAACTTAGCCATGTAAAATCTAGCCTATGGATAATGTAAAATTCATGTAAAATTTTTTTACAAATTATTTTGTTGCACAATTAAAATAATAATGGTATAATTCTATAGATAAATCCTTGTTCTATTTTGAAGAATAGAACCGTTAGTCCAAAAGGAGGTGAAAAACGTGAGAAAATATGAAGCAATGCTAATATTAGTACCTAACTTAGAAGAGGAAAATAGAAATCAATTGTTGGACAGATTTAAAGGTATCATTGAAAAAGATGGTACTATCACAAATGTTGATGAATGGGGAACTAGAAAGTTAGCGTACGAAATTGAAGACTACAAAGAAGGGTATTACGTTGTTATGAATTTTGAAGCTAACCCAGATGTAGTAAAAGAGCTAGACAGAGTAAGCAGAATTTCCGATGGTGTAATAAGACACATGATCATCAGAGAAGATGAATAGTGTGTATATTTAAGGTGGTGTTTTATTTGAATATTGTTATGTTAATTGGTAGGCTTACAAGAGACCCAGAGTTGAGGTATATTCCAAGTACAGGTACTCCAGTAGCCACATTTAGTCTAGCAGTAGATAGGGAACTTTCTAGAGAAAAAAGACAGGAAGTAGAATCTAAAGGACAACCAACAGCTGATTTCATTAATATTGTTGTCTGGGGTAAGCAAGCAGAGAATTGTGCAAACTACTTGCAAAAAGGAAAGCTTGCTGCAGTTTCTGGAAGACTTCAATCTAGATCCTATGAAGGCAGAGATGGAACAAGGAGATATGTAACTGAAGTAGTGGCAACACGAGTTGAATTTTTAGAATGGGGAAATAACAATAATTCCACTTTCGGTCCCGGATTAGGCAGTGAAGATATAGATTTTCCAGGAATAGATGGATTTAAACCTGTAGACGACGACAATATTCCATTCTAAGAAGGAGGGTAGAAGGTGCAAAAGAAATTTAAATCCAAGAAAAAAGTTTGTAATTTCTGCGTTGATGACGTTAAACATATAGATTATAAAGATATAAACAATCTTAAAAAATATATAACTGAAAAAGGGAAAATTCTTCCTAGAAGAATAACTGGCAACTGTGCTAAACACCAAAGACAATTAACAAAGGCCATAAAACAAGCAAGACAGGTAGCATTGTTACCTTATACTACCGATTAAGAGAGGAATATCCTCTCTTTTTTATTTGACATATAATATTATACTTTTGTATTATTTTAATAAGACTAAGTTTTTAAAGGGTGAAATTATGGAAGAAAAGAAGGATATGGATATAATAAAAAATATGAGGGCTATCGAGTGGCTAAAAAGTGAGTTGTTAACTTCTGTAGCTTACCTATATGAGGTATTAGTCAAAGGGGAAGAAGATACAAAAGAAAATTTGAATGATATAGTTTCAAATATTGTCTTAACTACTTTATTGCTAGGTAGAAGGTTAGGATTAAGTTACGAAGATGTATTTTCAAGCCTTGAGAATAACATAAAGGTAAATATACTACAGCAGCACAATATAGAAAAATGGTATGGGGATTTAACGGAACTATTGGAGCTGGTAAGAACAAAGTAGGATAGGGGTGAAAAATTGAATTTTGAATTTAATAACAGAAATTCTGAAACCATATTTGTATTAGTGTTTTCTACCTTATTAACCTTGTTTGGCATATATTATTTTCAGTTTCTTATATTTTTATATCCTATATTGTTTATAATGTTGGGTGTTAGACATGGATTAAAATATGCTTTAATAAATTTAGCAATATCGGCAATTCTAATAGGTTTGATAATAGATATTATATCAGGAATATTGATGTTTATAGCCTTCACGCCGTTAACACTTACCATAATCATTATGATAATAAAGAGGAAAAGTTCAATTGAAGTTTTAATAAGTTCAACCATAGTATTTCTAGCTTCAGTGTTATTGGTAATTGGTTTTATTGATATGAATGGCGTTAGCATAATTGGCCAGTTGAAAATGAATATTACTGAAATCATAAATAGCCAAATGGATTTATTGGGACAAATGGACTTATCCAATGAGGAGATTTTAGATATAAAAAATCTACATAGGGATTATCTACAAGCTGTTTTAGCTGTAATTCCATCGGTTATTATGATATTTTCACTTGCAGTTTCATATTTAAACTATTTACTATCTACATTACTTTTAAGAAAGTTAGGATATGCTATAGTTTATATTCCTAAGTTTTTTAATTTCAAGTTGCCGAGAAACATCTTCTTTGGATTAGCATTTATGTTTCTAATCACCTTTATATTAAACAATTTTAACTTGTTTAATTCCTTTGAAGTAATCTTAAACCTTATTGTACTCACTTTTTTCGTGTTCTTTATTCAAGGAATATCTGTTATAGACTATCTATTAAATCAAAAGAAGATAAAAACACTTTTAAGAATACTTATATTATGGTTTGTTATTGACTTAGCCCCTGTATTTGGTATATTAATACTAATATTAGGATTATTCGATGCTATATTTGACTTTAGAAAACTTCGAAGTGGTAATTAATCCCATTTAGGAGGATAATTATGAAAGTTAAAAATATATTCAGCTTAAAGGATGGAAAAATATATTTAATATTTATAGGATTTCTCATAGCCATTATTGCTTATTATCAACCTATTTTAGCCGTCTTGTTGACTATAGCATTAATCTACTTAATATTCCAATACGTAGCTACTATTAGGGATAAAGAAAAGGAATGGACAAGATATTTAGAGAGTTTAACAGAAGAATTTGATTCTGTTACTAAACATGCTGTATTCAATATGCCCTTTCCTTTGGCTATGCTAAATTCGGATTATACCATATCCTGGTATAATACTAGATTTTATGATATGATTGGGCAGGAGGACATATTAAATAAGAAAATCGATGAGCTTTTGCCTAATATGAGTTTAGAAAAGCTGTCAAAAGACAACCAAAAAGGATATATATATGTAAAATGCAATAACGAACACTATAAAGTGTACTATAATATAGTTGAAAGCAAGAAGTCTACAGCAAATAAAGGAAGTACAATTATTTTGTATTGGGTAAGGGATACAGAATATATTAAACTATTTAAAGATTATATGGATGAAAAAATGGTTGTCTGCTTAGCCTATATTGATAACTACGATGAAGTGAGAAACAACACTCCAGAAGTGAATAGACCGTTAGTCTTTGCGGAAATTGATAATATAATAAATTCTTTTGCATCCATGTACAATGGACTTATAAGAAAATATGAAAATGATAAGTATATAATAATTTTTGAAAATAAATATCTAAATGAGATTGAAAACAAAAAATTCGATATATTAGACCAGATAAGAGAAATCGATAAAGGAAATAAGATATCCATAACTCTTAGTATGGGAATTGGAGCCAATGGCAAAAATCCTAATGAAAATCATGAATTTGCTAAAGCAGCAATAGATATTGCTCTAGGTAGAGGTGGAGATCAGGCAGTAGTAAAAGAAGATCATAATTTGAGGTTTTATGGAGGCAAGACTAAAGCCATAGAGAAGAGAAATAAAGTTAAGGCAAGGGTTATTTCCCATGCATTAATGCAGCTAATAGACCAATCTGAAGAAGTATTTGTAATGGGTCATATAAATGCAGATATGGACTCCTTTGGTGCATCAATAGGTATATTAAGTGCAGCTAGAGCAAGAAATAAGAAAGGATATATAGTGCTAAAGGATATAACTCCTTCAATCAAAAACATATATAACAGGCTGTTAAAGGAAGACCCTGAATATTTGAACTCAATTATATTACCTGAAGAAGCTAAAGAAATAATTACTGAATCATCTCTTCTAGTTGTTGTGGACAATCACAAACCTAGCTTTACTGAGGCTCCAGAGCTTTTGGAATTGACTAATAAAGTAGTGTTAATAGACCATCATAGAAGAGGTGCTGAATTCATCAAAGATCCTGTTTTGACTTATCTAGAACCTTATGCTTCATCAACCTGCGAATTGGTTACAGAAATATTGTTTTATATGGAAGATAAATTACAATTGACTCCTTTTGAAGCGGATGCACTCCTTGCAGGAATAACAGTGGATACTAAAAACTTCACTTTTCAAACAGGAGTTAGAACTTTTGAAGCAGCCTCTATACTTAAGAGAGCTGGAGCTGATACTTCTAGTGTAAGACAGTTATTTAAAGATGATTATAATGTATTTTTGAAAAAGGCAGAGATTATTAAGAACTCCAAGATTGTTTTTAATAGGATTGCTATTGGAAGATTGGAGTTGGATGCAGAGGATTCCATATTGATTGCTGCCCAATGTGCTAATGATCTGTTGAATATCAATGGGATAGAAGCCTCCTTTGTGTTGACTACTTTTGGAGGAAAGATACACATAAGCGGTAGATCTTTAGGGAGCATATCAGTTCAGTTAATACTTGAAAGATTAGGTGGTGGAGGTCACCTGACAAGTGCAGGAACACAAATTGAAGGGAAAACCATGGATGAAGCAGAGAAGATGCTCATTGATGCAATAGATGAATACTTAAAGGAAGGTGAGAAGGAATGAAAGTAATTTTATTAAAAGATGTAAAAGGTCTAGGTAAAGAAGGTGAATTGGTTAATGCTAAGGATGGATATGCTAGAAATTTTCTATTTCCTAAAAAATTAGCCATAGAAGCAACTGATGCTAATCTAAAAAAATGGGAAGAGGATATGGCTAAGAGGAAACAGAAACAACAAGAAGAATATGAAAAGGCAGTAAAATTAAAGGAAAAAATAGAAAGCATATCTATAGAGTTAAAGAGCAAATCAGGTGAAGGCGGAAAACTATTTGGTTCAATAACATCAAAAGATGTTGCTCAAGCCTTGAAAACACAACATAAGATAGATATAGATAAAAAGAAGATTGAAATGAAGAATAATATAAAGAGTTTAGGGACAACTACTGTAGAAGTCAAATTATACCCAGAAGTTACTGCTACTTTAAAAGTGAATGTAGTAGAAGAGTAAAGGGGTGATTCAAATAGAAGACATAGCATTGGGTAGAATTCCCCCACATAGTCTTGAAGCAGAACAATCTGTATTGGGAGCAATGATTATAGATAAAGAAGCAATATATGTAGCAGTAGAGTGGCTTTATCCTGAGGATTTTTATAAAGAAGCTAACAAGGAGATATTTGAAGCAATATTAAGCTTATTTAATAGGAATGAACCAGTGGATATAATCACTCTTTCTGAAGAATTAAAAAAGAGAGGGACCTTAGAAAATGTAGGAGGGGTTTCCTATTTAACTGATCTATCAGGTGGAGTTGCCACAACTTCCAACATAAAATATTACTGCGAAATAGTAAAGGAAAAATCAACCTTAAGAAGACTTATAAAGACTTGTGATGAGATAATAGTAAAAAGCTACGAAAACAGTCATGATGTTAACAGCATCATAGAAGAAGCAGAAAAAGGTATATTTGATATAACTCAAGGAAGACAAAAACAAAATTTCCACCCTATTAAAAATGTGCTGTTGGAGAGCTTTTCAAAGATAGAGGAATTGGCAGCTCGCCAAGGAGAGCTTACTGGGCTTACTACTGGATTTATAGATATAGATAACAGGTTATCAGGTTTACAAAAATCAGATTTAATACTGTTAGCAGCAAGGCCTTCTATGGGAAAAACCGCATTGGGTATAAATATTGCTACTAATGCTGCCATTAAAGGAGGAGCAAGCGTTGCAATTTTTTCATTGGAAATGTCCAAGGAACAGTTGGTTCAGAGGATGATAAGCTCAGTAGCCCATGTGGATTTGCAGAAGATAATAAGTGGAAGATTAAATGAAGATGAATGGATTAAGATTATTGATTCTATGGGACCTTTATCTCAAGCAAAAGTATTCATTGACGATACAGCAGGAATATCTTTAATGGAAATGAAGGCAAAATGTAGAAGGCTTAAAATGGAAAAAGGTTTGGATTTAGTATTGATAGATTATTTGCAGCTAATGCAGTTGGATGGTAGCTATGAAAGTAGACAGCAGGAGATTTCAGCCATATCCAGAGGTCTTAAAGGATTAGCTAAAGAAATGGATTGTCCAGTACTTGCCCTTTCCCAACTTTCTCGTGCTCCAGAATTGCGTTCTGATCATAGACCTATACTTTCTGACCTAAGGGAATCTGGAGCCATAGAACAAGATGCTGACGTAGTAATGTTCTTGTATAGGGATGAATATTACCATGAGGACTCGGACAAAAAGAATATAGGAGAGGTTATAATTGCAAAGCACAGAAACGGTCCAACGGGAACTGTGGAACTAGTTTGGAAGAAAGAGTTCACTAAATTCTTGAACAAAGAAAACTTTAGAGAATAAATTAACATAAAAAGAATAGCCTCTTATGTTTCATGCATTAAGGAGGCTATTCTTATGAACACAACTATACATAAGATTATTGAAAGATAATTTGAAACAACCTAGTTAAATTAATTTATGTGTAAAATAAAAAGGAAATTAAAAAATAAGATAGAATAATAATTAGGGAAAGATTGGTAAAGTATATTGAGTATGAAAGAGGGAAATTTATGGAATTAAGGGGAAATAGGGTAAAAATAGTTCCTATGAAATTAGAACATGTATATAATTTGAGAAAATGGGGTATCCATAAAAATCCTCTATTGGCAGATTACAATTTACCTGATTTGACTGACGAGGAATTAGAGGATTGGTATTATTACAAGACAAATAGACTTAATCAAAAATACTTTAGCGTATTTAATGAAGAAGATAAAATGATTGGGTATTTTGGTATCAAAAAAATAAGGAGATTATTAAAGGATGCAGTATTAGGAATAGTATTTGATCCAAATTATACAAATAAAGGCTATGGCACAGAAGTAATTGGAATCTTTTTAGATTACTATTTTAATGTGCTTAATATGAGAAAGCTATACTTAGAAGTAGCCAAGTTTAACAAAAGGGCATTAAGGTGTTATGAAAAGAGTGGATTTAAGATAGTAGATGAGTATTTATATGAATTTTTTGACCAGAAAATAGATACAAGTAACCCCTATTTCATTGAAGAGGAATCTTCTTTTGTAATAAGGAAGGGAAAGATATATAATTATATATATAAAATGGAGATAGATAAAAGAACTTACCTATCTTTAAAAGAGAGGGATAATATTGGAGCAACAAAAGTTAAAAATCAGGTTAGGCCAACTGTTAAGTAGTTTATCCTTTGCTTTGGATATAGCGGAAAATAGGTACTTTAATCACTCAAGAAGAACAGCCTATATAGCATATCATATAGCTAAGGAAATGGGATTAAGGAAAGAGGATGTAACAAATGCGTATTTTTCATCACTTATTCATGATATAGGTATGGCAGGATATTTGTCAAAATACACCATTATGGATATTCATACTGATTTGGCCTTAAAAAAGGAACATTGCTCCTACGGACATGAAATTCTTAAAGACCTACCAATAGATAGCTCCATAAAGGAATACGTGTTATATCATCACGAACAATGGAATGGGTCAGGCCCTTTTAATTTAAAGGGTGACGAAATTCCATTGATTTCCCAAATAATGCATATTGCAGATTTTTTCGAAATCTATTACCTTAGATTTATAGAAACTAAAGGAAAGATTAAAGAGCTTAGTGGCGTGGATTTAATTGAAAAATGGCTAAGTACATATAGGAATATTTTATTTAAAAAGGATATCTGTGACGTATTTTTGTCATTGATAGATAAGGAAAAATTCTGGTTTGATTTGACCTCAAGAAATATTGAAAAAGTATTAGATTTAATTGAACCAGCTAAAGATATTTATATAGATATTGATGATTTACATGAAATATCAAGAGCTTTTTCAAAACTAATAGACTATAAGAGCAAATTTACCTATGAACACTCTAAGGGAATTTCCAACATTACCAATGGTTTTGCTACATATTTGGGATATGATTCTCTAATGGTTAAAAAGCTTTCTATTGCTGCTAATCTTCATGATATAGGCAAATTGGTAGTTCCTCTATCCATACTGGAGAAACCAGGAAAACTTTCCCAACAAGAATTGCAAGTTATTAAATCTCACCCATATTATACTAAGCTTATATTAAAGCAGATAAAAGGTATTGAAGATATTGCAGAATGGGCTGGAAATCATCATGAAAAGCTAAATGGAAAGGGATATCCTGAAAAGTTAATGGGAAGTAATATAACTAAAGAGGATCAAATAATAGCAATAGCAGATATATACCAAGCTTTAACAGAGGATAGACCCTATAGAGAAGGCATGGATTCACAAACTGCTATTGAAATAATGATGGATATGGCAGATAGAGGGGAACTTTCAAAGGAAATGATAAGGGACTTTAAACATTTTATATCCTATTCAGAGGTGTTAGTATGAACTTCTTTTTAGAAACTACTGATATAGATTTAGGCAATACGCCTATAGAAAACATATTCATAAATGACTATATGCCCATGGCCAATGGAACCTATGTAAAGGTATACTTACTAGGGTATAAGTATGCTTATGATAAGGATAGCAGCATATCCGTTGATAATGAAACCATTGCTAAAAATCTGAACATGCCCCTTACCGAAGTTTTAGAAGCATGGGATTTTTGGGAGAAAAAAGGAATAATTGAAAAAATATATAATGACGAAAACGATAAATTTAACTATAAGATAAAGTTTTTGAATTTAAAGCAGCTATATATTAAGAACAACTACAAGCCTATTAATACTCAAGAGAATGTAGCTAATAATCTCTATACTTGTTCAGTGAATGATTTGGTAGAAGCCAATCGAAATCCGGCTATAAACAACATGTTTAAGAATATAGATTATATTATGAGAAGACCCTTAATGCCTAATGAGAAGAATAAGGTTTTGGAATGGGTATACAATTACAATATGAATCCAGATATTATTGAAAAGGCCTTCTTCTACAGCGTAGAAAAGAAAGGAAAAAGAAAATTAAGCTACGTAGAAGGAATAATTAGAAACTGGTATGATGAAGGTATAACAAATTTAGAGGCTTTACAGGAATACTTAAAAGTCAACAATGAGAAGTACTACAGGTATGAAAGAGTGATGAAATATCTAGGATATGGTAATAGAAATCCTAGTGAAAGTGAAATGAAGGTTATAGATAAATGGTTTGAGGAATACAATTTTTCCATGGAACTGGTGCTTAAAGGCTGTGAAAACTCCAGAAAGACTTCAAATCCAAGTATTAACTACATTGATGGCATCTTAACTTCGTGGTATGAGAAGGGAATTAGAAGCGTAGAGGAAATAGAAGAAAAGGATAAGCTTCCTGAAAAAAAAGAGGAAAGAAAAACTTCAACTGCTGTTAGAAAAACTGTTCCAAATCGATTCCATAATTTTGAACAGAGGACTTCAAAATATACTGCAGAAGAACTAGAGGAGATTGCAAGGAGAAAGAGGGAAAAATACTATTTTAATAAAAAGGGAGAAGTAAGCGATGTATAGTGAAATCCTAAGGGATGTTTTGAAGGAGTTTGAAGTTAAGAAGGATAGAGCTCTTTATGAACAGAAGTTAAGAGTTAAACTGGTTCATGAGAGGGTACCGGAGATTAGGAAGATTGATGAGGAAATAACTAAAACAGGACTTCTCATGTCCAAGGCCATAATTGAAGACCCTGAAAACTATAAGGACAAGGTCCTTCAGGTAAAAGAAAAGTTGGAAAAGCTTAAAATGGAAAAAGCGTATCTGCTTACCGACAACAATATACCAACTGATTACTTGGAAGTAAAATATGAATGTTCAAAATGCAATGATACAGGGTTTTTGCCAAATGGAGAACAGTGCAGTTGCCTTAAACAAGCTCTCATTAACAGGGCTTACAATATGTCCAATTTAAAAGATGTGCTGGCTAAACAAAACTTTGATACTTTCAACATAGAGATTTTTCCTGATGAGAAATTTGAAAACGAGTCCATGACTCCAAGGGAAAATATGATGTATATTTTAAGCATTTGTGAAGGTTTTGTAGCCAATTTTGATGAGAACAATGAAGAAAATCTCCTATTTTATGGAACTACTGGATTAGGTAAGACATTCATGTGTAGCTGTATTGCAAAGGCTTTATTGGATAAGGGGAAAATAGTAATTTATCAAACGGCCTTTAAAATACTTGAAATAATTGAAAGACGAAAATTTAGCAATGATTTGGAAAGGTTCAATAATGATGAATATAATCTACTTTTTGATGCAGATCTGTTGATAATAGACGATTTAGGTACAGAGCTTACTAATACCTTTACCAATGCGGAAGTGTTTAACATAGTAAATACAAGAATACTTGATAGAAAAAAGACCATAATATCTACAAACCTATCTCCTAAGGAGATATCCGATAGCTACTCAGACAGAATATTTTCAAGGGTATTCGAGAAGTTTATTCCTATAAAGTTCTTTGGACCAGACTTAAGATGGGAAGCTAGATAGCAGGTCTATGTATTTGAGAGGAGAATCCATGTGAAGGCTTGGGAAAGAAGAGATAAGATACTAAATGATTTAAGAAAAAACCATAGACCAATAAAGGGAACGGAATTAGCTGAAATGTACAATGTAACTAGACAGGTAATAGTTCAAGATATTGCTCTATTAAGGGCTAGGGGAGAAAACATATTAGCCACACCTCAGGGATACTTAATTCCTAAAATAGACACAGAAAGAAGGATTGAAAAGAAAATAGTCTGTAAGCATAAACTGTATAGTGAAATAGAAGATGAACTTAGGACAATTGTTGATTTAGGAGGAAAAGCTATAGATGTAATAGTTGAACATCCCATCTATGGTGAAATCAGAGGTTCCCTTGAAATTGATTCCCGATTAGATGTGGAGGAATTCATGTCTCATTTAAAAAATACCAGTGCAGAGCCTTTATCATCATTAACGGAAGGAGTTCACATCCATACTATAGAAGTTAGAGACGAAGAATCTTTTAGAAGGATAAAGGCAGTTCTTAAGGAAAAGGGATATTTAGTAGATGAAGATTAAGACCAATTATTGATATTTAAATAAAAATATGGTATACTAATTAGTAAAATTTCACATTATAGCTATGAAGGGACCAAGTAGGTAATAAGACCTTTTTTACAGAGAGCCAATGGTTGGTGGAAATTGGCAAGGCTTATTATTGAATCCAGCCTGGAGCTAATATTTCCTATGAGTGAACCGTAAGGTTAACTAGGGTGGCAACGCGGGATTAACTCTCGTCCCTAAATTTAGGGATCGAGAGTTTTTTTAACGAAAAGTATAATGGAACATATATAAAAATAAAGGATAGGAGGGATAATTGTGCTTGATATTAAACGCATAAGAAGCAATCCTGAAGAAGTAAAGGAAGCATTGAGAAAAAGACAAGGGGATTATCCTATTGATAAGGTATTGGAAATTGATAAGAAGAGAAGAAACCTATTAACTGAAATGGAACAAATGAAAGCAAAACAGAATCAGGTATCCAAGGAAATTCCTAAGTTGAAGAAGGAAGGCAAAGATGTATCTGAAGTATTAGAGGAGATGAAAAAGCTATCAGATACCATAAAGGAATTGGATGACCAAGTTAAGGAATTGGATAACCAATTAAGAGAGGAACTATTAGGAATCCCCAACATTCCAAATGAATCAGTGGTGGAAGGCAAAAGCGACGAGGACAATGTGGAAATGAGGAAGTGGGGAGAGCCTACATCTTTCAATTTTGAACCAAAGGCCCATTGGGATTTAGGAGTTGAGTTGGGAATACTGGATTTTGAAAGGGCTTCTAAGTTAACGGGAGCAAGATTTTCATTGTTTAAAGGAAAAGGAGCTTTGCTTGAGAGGGCCTTGATAAACTTCATGGTAGACCTTCATGTAAATCAACATGGATATACAGAGATGCTTCCTCCATTTATGGTAAATAGGGCTAGCATGACAGGAACAGGACAGCTTCCCAAGTTTGAAAATGACATGTTCCACTTGCCAAGTAAGGACTTCTTCTTAATACCAACTGCCGAAGTTCCACTTACAAACTATTACAGGGATGAAATATTAGATGAGGATATGCTCCCCATATACTTAACAGCTTATACTCCTTGCTTTAGACAGGAAGCTGGATCTGCTGGTAGGGATACTAGAGGGCTTATAAGAAATCACCAGTTTGACAAGGTAGAGATGGTTAAGTTCTCAAAACCTGAAACTTCCTATGAAGAACTAGAAAGCCTTACAAACAATGCAGAAGAAGTATTTCAAAAACTTCGTCTTCCCTATAGAGTAGTAATGTTGTGTACTGGAGATTTAGGTTTTTCTGCAGCTAAGACCTATGATGTGGAAGTGTGGATGCCAAGCTATGGTAGATATGTAGAGATATCTTCCTGCAGTAACTTTGAGGATTATCAAGCAAGACGTGCTAACATAAGATATAGGAGAAAAGACAATAACAAGGTAGAGTATGTTCACACTTTGAATGGTTCAGGATTGGCTGTTGGAAGGACTTTTGCAGCCATATTGGAAAACTATCAGCAAGAGGATGGTTCAGTCATAATACCAGAAGCTTTGAGACCTTATATGGGAGGATTGGAGAGAATAACTAGATAGTTTATTATTAAAGCCATATAGTAAAGACTGTATTCTTGTCTTTGCTATATGGCTTTTTATATTTATGCTAATATATTATTTTAATTACTAAAATAATAAAGGCATATTATGAAAGTTCGTGTGATGAAAGAACAGCCTTGCTGTCTTATTTACCTAAAGAATAAAAGTCAAGCTTCTAAACATATAATATTAAGAAAATAGGCTATGGGAGGCAATGAGTTGAGAAGGAAATACAAATACATAATATTAGCGCTGACTTTTTTGTTTTTGCTCACTTCTTGTGCTAAAGATATTAGCTATTCAACTCTAGTAGTAGATGACTTTAATGGAGTTAATTTAGATTCAGTTAATAGCTATGAATTAGATGTAGTGTTTGATCCAGAAAGCAAAACCTATCAAGTTACCCAAGAAGTAGTCTACTTTAATAACTCTGAAGATAAACTATCTCAAATATACTTCCACCTATATCCTAATGCATATAAAAGTCTAGAAACAGCTCCTATATTGTTTCACCAGAATGTCCTATCTAAAGGGTATGCACCTGGGTACATAGATATTGAAAAATTGACCGTCAATGGTAAAGAAGTGGATTTTTCCATAGAAGGCAAGGGAAGCACTATTTTAAAAATAGACTTACCTGAAGAACTAGATCCTCATGAGAAAGTAGAAATATACTTTGAATATATGGGAAAACTGCCTAAAAATATAGATAGGTTTGGATATGGAGAAAATGTATTCAACTTTGGCAACTGGTATCCCATAGCCTGTGTTTATGATGATACAGGATGGAATCTAGACCCTTACTATAGTTTAGGAGATCCTTTTTACAGCCATGTATCCAATTATCAAGTAAAGATAACTGTACCAAAAGATATGATAGTGGCTGCCAGTGGAAATATAAAAAAACAAATAGTAAATAGAGGAAAAAAAACATATTATATTGAAGGAAAGTTAATAAGAGATTTTGCTTGGGTAGCAAGTTTTGATTTTGTAGTTGAGGAATTGAAAGTGGGGGATACCATATTAAAGCTGTATGCCTTAGAGGATAACTCTTATTTAGCGGATTTTTCTTTAGAAGTTGGTAGAAAATCCTTAGAAATATTTAATAACCTATTTGGAAAATATCCCTATGGAGTATATTCCATAGTCATGACGGAGTTTCCTACAGGCATGGAATATCCAAGTATTGTATTCATAAATAAGGATTACTACAATGAGAATTCTAAATATTATCTAGAACAGGTTATAGTCCATGAAACCGCTCATCAATGGTGGTATGCAGTAGTAGGCAATGACCAAATTGATGAAGCTTGGTTAGATGAATCTTTAGCAGCCTATTCGGAAATAATATACATGTACCATGTATATGGAAAAGATAGATCAGAGAATTATTACCAGTATAACTATGAAATGCCATATATATATGCTAAAGACTATTTAAAAATGGATGTAGGAATTAAGAAGCCTTTAAGTGAATTTGAAGGATGGGATGATTACGGATTATTAGTGTATACAAAAGGAGCAGTCTTTTTAAATACCATAAAAGAGGATTTTGATATGGAAACTCTATGTCACATTTTAAACAATTATTATGAATCCTATAGATTTTTGATTAGCACTACAGAAGATTTTATTAAAATTTGTGAAGAAGTAACAGAAACATCTTTTCATGAAAGAGCATATGAGTGGATTTATAAAGAATAATAAATGGAGGGGTAAAACCCTCCATTAAATTAATATCTGTTTCCAAATCCACCAAATAGTATTACTAGGAGTAGGAAGAAGAACAATAAACTGGTATCATCCTCTCTTCCAAATAGGCCTCCTCTTCTTTCAGTCATATTATTACCTCCTTTTTAATAGTGTAAATTTGCCTATTACATTATATAGAGTGAGGTGTGTTAGTGTTACTTTTGGAGGATAATTGTTAAAGAAAAAATAATTTGACAAATAATTTAAGAGGAGTATAATTTTTTTATTGGAGGTTGATAATAAGTGGACCAAGTCATTAGAGAGATAATAAATATTGATAAGGAAACTTTCCATATGAAACAGGCATATGAAGAGTTGTTGAGAGAAAAAGAAAGCAACTTAAGAAAAACTTTAGCAAATTTAGAAAAGAATTTTATAGGAGAAGATATCAATAAGCAAACTACAGCTAACATAGATGTAACTGCTGAGTTAAAGCATTTAGAGGATGCTTGTGCTAAAAATATGCAAAATATGGATGAAGTTTATAAGAGATTGAAAGCTCAACTAATAGAAAATATTTGGAACGATTT
>ENA-OWOZ01002163-OWOZ01002163.1-bioreactor-metagenome-genome-assembly--contig:-NODE-2163-length-15390-cov-3.767910_pt1 | contig 15390 bp, 16 predicted proteins | sample MGYA00238140_ERZ651804 | MGnify/ENA primary metagenome ERZ651804 (study PRJEB26910, sample SAMN07631232) | bioreactor metagenome | isolation source: Switchgrass digestor | place: USA: Dartmouth... | reverse complement strand
GCTAAAAACTTCCCTTAAAGAAATGAGAAAAAGAAACTGCCCAATAAGTCTTTTAATGCCTTTCCAAGCTCAATTTTATTATCCTTATCAGTGGGAGTTTTGCTATCATCATTTTCTTTATCGGATTTCCTTAGAGGATTTACGGGAAATAGGGGAGTCTTACGGGGAGTGGAGAGAAATTAAGGAGCTGGATGATGAAATAATAGAAAGCCTGGCTTTAGTTTATAGTGCTTTTGTTAAAGACAAACACGGTTTCGTTAAGCGAAGTTCTACTAATTGGAAATTGATTTGGGGAGAATTACAGGTAGAAAAAGGTTTTGCTTATCTATTAATTGATAGAGGAAAACCGGTAGGGTATATATTTTATTATCTAAAGTCGGATAAAATAGTGGTTAAAGAAATGGCTTATACTGGTTTTAGAGCACAAAAATCTTTATTCCGGTTTTTGTACAATCATCGTTCTCAAGTAGAATTTTTAGAATGGCATGCACCTGTAGATGATGCTACTCACTTTATGCTGCCGGATCCTAAAATAGGTGTCTCTTTATACCCTTTTTTAACAGCCCGAATTGTGGATGTGGAGAAAATATTAACTTTAATTAATTATCCCCCGGAAGCTACAGGGGAGGTTATCATTGGCGTTAATGATTCTTTAGCCGGTTGGAATAATCAAACATTTTATCTGCAGGTACATAACCGCAAGGGAAAGGTGTGGGTTACTGACAGAAAGCCCCAGGTAATGTTAGGTATTGGAGCTCTAACCCAGTTAGTTTTCGGTGTTCTAAGTGCGCCAAAACTTGTTTTTCAGGAAAAAATAAGTGTAGAAAATCTACAAATACTTCAATTTATAGATAAGTTATTTCCTCAGTGTAACAATTATATTAACGAATACTATTAAAAAACAGCTAAAAATTGTTAGTAACCGAATAAAACGGTTCATTTTGGGCAAATTATTAGCTGTATAGGAAAAAGGAAAGGTGGTATCACGATGGAACTATATGTTGATCAAGATCTTTGTATAGGTTGTGGGGCTTGTATTAGCCTTTGCCCGGAAGTATTTGATTGGAATGATGACGGAAAGGCTGAAGTAATCGTTACGGAAGTTCCTTCCGATGTAGAAGAAACTGCTACTGATGCAATGGATAGTTGCCCTACGGAAGCAATTAAAGAAAAGTAGAGAATTGAAACCCTGTCTAGGACAGGGTTTTAAATTTGCCTATCCTTATGTAAAATAAGGGTAGTAATGTATTTGAAATATCATACAATATATTATAGATGGTAAATATTGATTTTTATTGAGCTAAAATTTGATTTGCAAAAAACATAACTATCCTGCATAATCATCTTAGTAGGAGGTTAAAGAAAATGCCTCGGAAAAGAAGGCAAGCTATTTTAGAAATATTAAATAACTCAGCAGAGCCTGTTAAAGGCGGGCAGTTAGCTGAAACCTTGGGGGTAAGCCGGCAGGTTATTGTGCAAGATATTGCTTTATTAAGAGCAAAAGGGGAAAATATTATCGCTACACCACAAGGGTATTTTGTGGCTAAAAATAATATTTCCAGTGTAACAAGGGTTTTTGCTTGTGTCCATGACTTTCAGGGTATGGAAAAAGAATTGACAATCATGGTGGCAAATGGCGGTAAAGTACTTGATGTTACAGTGGAACATCCTTTATATGGTGAATTAAAAGGTAATCTTATGTTGCAAAGTCTTGCAGATGTAGAAGATTTCATAAAAAAATTGAATAACTCAGGTGCTGAACCTTTATCAGTTTTAACAAAGGGGATTCATTTGCATACTGTGGAAGCTGCTTCTCAAGTCATTTTGGATAATATCGAACGGGAACTAAAAAGATATGATTTATTAGTAGAAATATGATATTATCGTCTTGACTTTGAGTAAGGATAACATATAATAATTGGTACATTCCCCTTCTAAAACGGGAGGTGGTCACTATGAAATTTAAACGTTTAAGTAATGACAAGGTTCAGATTATTGTTAGTAGTGAAGATTTAGAAAAAAGGGACGTAAAAAAATGGGACCTAATGCCTAATAGTCCCAAGGCACAAGAATTTTTCCAGGAGATGCTGGATCAAGCTTATGAAGAATGTGGTTTTGAGGTTGATTCTGACACTCAATTAATGGTCGAGGCCTATCCAATGACTACAGACAGTTTGGTGATTACTTTAACCAAAGTTAAGCGGAATTTCAGAGATATTATTGAGCATGATCTTGATGACGATACAGAAGAGCTTTTTGATGATTTTGAAGATGAAGAAATTGCTGAACTGGAAAGTGATGAATTAATTTATCTTTTCCGGGAATTTGAAGATGCTGTACAGCTTGCCAAACATATTAAAGATGATTATAAAGAACTATGTACTATGTATAAACACGATAATGTTTATTACTTAGTATTTTTGGAACCTGATAATTTATCAGATCATGCTCTAGGAATGTTAGGAGAATATGGTGCTTTGGTTCACCTAGCCGAAGCTTATTTATTAGAGTATGGCCAAACAATGATTAAAAATGATGCAATTAAAGTATTAGCCAACTTATAAAAAACATTGTAAAATATATAAAAAACATTGTAAAATACTAATCAAAAGAGCCTTATTTGTAAATGAGGCTCTTTTTGATTAGTAACCGGTAAAAATTATATTATTGATAGTTCAAAATTAATGGCTATCGGGATAATAAAATGTTTACCGGGTTTTGCTAGGTAAATGCTCTATAGGGAAATGGTTAGTTATAAAGAGAGGTTTGAAGATGAGTAAAAAACAAATTTTGGCAAGGCTAAAAAACATGTATCCCAATGTTAGGTCTGGATTAAAGTTTAATAATCCTTTTGAATTGCTGATTGCGACAATTCTTTCTGCTCAGTCTACCGATAAACAGGTGAACAAGATAACTAAAGAATTGTTTTCTAAATACCCTGATGTATATGCTTTAAGTAAGTTAACTCAAGACCAGTTAGAGGGCGAAATAAAAAGTATAGGGTTATATAAAAATAAAAGTAAAAATATCTTAGCTGCCTGTAAAATAATAATAGATAAATTCCAGGGTAAAATACCTGAGACCAGAGAAGAATTAATGGAACTGCCGGGAGTTGGTCGTAAGACGGCTAATGTTGTTTTAAGCAATGCTTTTCAAATTCCGGCCTTAGCGGTGGATACCCATGTTCTTCGGGTGGCCAATCGGCTGGGTCTGGCTCAAAGTAATAATCCTTTGGAAACAGAAAAACAACTAATGGAGGTTATACCTAAAGAAGACTGGTCTCAGGCTCACCATTGGTTGATCTGGCATGGTCGGTTAGTTTGCAAAGCCCGCAATCCCCAATGCGAAAAGTGTGGGTTGAATGATTTATGTACTTTTAATAAAAACGAGATGAATACGAATGAGGTATGAATATATTGAGTTAGCATTAACCTTCGCCCGCAGGCGAATAATTAGTGCTAATCCGTGTGCATCCCGTGGTTAATAATACTAGCCACTAAAAACTAGCCACTATCCACTATTTAGGAGGTGAAAATTATTGGATTTCCCTGCTTTAAAAGTATTAATATTTTCGGTTTCCATAGGGGCAGGTCATGATAGTGTGGCTAAAGCCCTGGCTCAAGAAATAAAAGCGAAATCTCCCTCCTCAGAGGTATTGATAGTAGATACTTTTAAATATATTAATCCTTTTTTAAACAGAGTAGTTAAGGGTAGTTATATTGAAACAATAAAGTTTACTCCTAAAGTTTGGGGTTATTTATATGAACAGGCGGAAAGCGGGGAACGGCTGGTTGATTTGGGGCAAGTTTTATCTAAACTCCTTTCGCCCAAAATGGTCCAACTTTTAAAAGACTTTCAACCTGATGTTTTAGTTTGCACTCACGCTTTTCCGGCAGGTATCCTTTCAGTTCTAAAAACTAAAAAAGAATTTTCTATGCCCATAATAGCTTGTGTCACAGATTTTCACGTACATAGTTTCTGGATTCATTCAAAAGTTGATTTATATGTAGTGGCCGCGGAAGATTTAAAACAACTTTTAGCCAGGGAAAATAAAGAGATTAAAGAGATAAGAGCTTATGGCATACCCATTCGTCCTCAGTTTCGGGAAAAACCTCCCCAGGAATTGGTTAGAAAAAAACTAAAATTGGCGGATAAGACTACTCTCTTAGTGATGGGTGGTGGATTGGGCTTAGGTAAGATAGAAGATATAGTGGCTAAGTTAATCAATGAAAGTGACTGGCAGGTTTTGGTTATTGCCGGTTTTAATGAAAGACTTAAAAAAAGGTTACAATTTTTAAAAAAGGATAATCGTCTGCATGTATACGGGTTTGTAGAGAATGTTGCGGAAATTATGGCAGCGGCAGATGTAATAATCACTAAGCCTGGTGGGGTGACCAGTTCAGAAGCTTTGGCAATGGAGTTGCCTCTGGTTATTATTTCTCCCCTGCCCGGTCAGGAAGACAGGAATACCTATTATTTATTAAATAGAGGTGCTGCCATTATGGTTAGAAAAGTTGAGGATATAATGATGGAGCTACATAGCTTATTTAATAATCCTTTGCGGTTACAGCAACTAAGAGAGATGGCATCTTATTTAAAAAAACCTGAGGCCGCCCAAAAAACAATGGAGGCTATTTGGCAATTAGCTTTGGCTGAAAAAAGTGAAGGTATAAATAAAGGAAGGTGGTAAAATGACTGCACAAATTATTAATGGTAAGGAAATAGCCAAAAAGTTAAGAGAAAAAATAAAAAATGAAGTGCAAGAATTAAAAGGAAAAGGTATCACTCCCGGTTTGGCTGTTATATTAGTAGGAGATGACCCGGCCTCCCAGGTTTATGTGCGCAATAAAGAAAAAGCCTGCCAAGAAGTAGGCATTTACTCAGAAATTCATCACCTCTCTGAAACTATTTCCCAATCAGAATTAATTAATCTGATAGACAAGTTAAATACTAATCCCCAAATTCATGGCATTTTAGTCCAGCTGCCAATCCCTGCCCATTTAAATGAAAAAGAAGTGATTGAGAGAATTTCTCCCCAAAAGGATGTAGATGGTTTTCATCCGTTAAATGCGGGAGCTTTGTTTGTAGGTGAGAAAAGTTTACAACCCTGTACTCCCAAAGGGTGCCTTTATCTACTGAAGGAAATTGGTTATGATTTAAAAGGTAAAAAGGCTGTTGTGGTAGGAAGAAGTAATATTGTCGGTAAACCCGTGGCAATGATGTTACTACAGGAACATGCTACAGTTACCATATGCCATTCACGGACCAAAAATTTAAAGTCCGAACTTCTGCAAGCCGATGTAGTGGTAGCTGCAGTCGGTAAAGCCAATTTTATAAAAGGTGATATGCTTAAACCGGGTGCTGTTGTTTTGGATGTAGGGATAAATCGTTTAGAAAATGGGAAGTTAGTCGGTGATGTGGATTTTGAAACTGCTAAAGAAAAAGCAAGTTGGATAACACCGGTGCCAGGTGGGGTAGGTCCTATGACTATTGCTATGCTTTTAGCTAATACCCTGGAAGCGGCACAGAATACACTGGGCTAGGTTGGACTTTTGTGAAAAGTCTGTGTTTGAAACACGGACTTTTTTTATTTGCACTTCTTATAGTTTATAGTTATAATATTCTTTAGCGGGGTGTGGCTCAGTTTGGTAGAGCGCTGCGTTCGGGACGCAGAGGTCGCAGGTTCGAATCCTGTCACCCCGACCATTTTTTATTCAGAAAATAATTCCCGTCCAACACCTCGCTGAAAAGGGGGTTTTTCCATGTTAGATAAACGGGAAAACAAGGATAAAAGAATTTTAGAGGCCTATGAAGATTTAACCAGGGCTTTTTGGTTGGTTAAGGATAAACTTAAAGATTTACAGGAGGATTCTCCTCAATACCTTCGGTTGGCTTGCATTGAAAGAAAATTGTCTACGGAGAGAAGATTGATCGAAGAAGTAAGTTTGCCCTGTCGGCTTATTTTAGAACATTTTTCTACTTTTATGGGAAAGACGGACCAGACTTTAGGTTATAAGGTAGGTCAATTTCAGGTAGGTCGAGCAATACTAAGCGATTTTTACATAGAAGAATGGGGTAATGTTGTTTTAAATCTCGGGAATGTACAATTAACCTGGCGGGATGAAGATTATAAATACTATTTTTATCCTGATAAGGTTATTTTACGTTCCTGTGAAAGAAATAAACCGGAAATTCATCTATATTTTAGCTTCAGTTTTAAATATTCCCATATTTTAGAAGAATTCCCGGAGGTAAAAAATCACCCTCAGGTGGCTTATTGGCATGAGGATTTAGGTTAAGGCAATTTTTTTTATCTCTATATTTGGGAGGTTAAAATTATGAATTTTATGAATTTAGATACACCTGCCCTAGTTGTAGACTTAAAGGTTATGCAGCAAAATATTAGAGAAATGCAAGAAAAGGCCAATAAATATGGAGTTAATCTCCGCCCTCATACTAAAACCCATAGAACTCCGGCTATTGCAAAAATGCAGGTGGAAGCTGGGGCAAGAGGTATTACTGTAGCCAAAGTTGGGGAAGCTGAAATTATGGCTGAAGCCGGGTTGGATGATATTTTCATTGCTAACGAAATATATGGTCAACAAAAGATGGAACGTTTACGTGAAGTTGCCAGAAAAACAAAAGTCAGTGTTGGGGTCGATAATCGTGAGCAAGTGCTGGCTTTATCCGAAGTCTTTGCCGGGGAGGAAAAGCCTATTGAAGTTTTAATCGAAGTAGAAACCGGTGAAGAGCGCTCTGGTTTATTGCCTGGCCCGGAGTTAGTTGAATTGGCTAAATTTATAGATAAAACACCTCATGTTAAATTAAAAGGTATCTTTTCTCATGAAGGTCATACTTATGGAGCGGCTACTCCGGAGGAATGTATAGCCTTAGCCTTGAAAAGTCAACAAGATACTTTATATGCCGCTGAGTTAATCAGAAAAGAAGGAATTGAGCTAGAGACAATTAGTATTGGAGCAACTCCTTCACTTATGTACGCGGAAATTTTACCGGGAATAACTGAAATTAGACCGGGGACCTATGTGTTAATGGATGCTGCTCAAGGACATGCTTTAAATGACTATAGTAAATGTGCCATTACTGTTTTAGCTACCGTTGTTAGTAAACCAACTGAAGAAAGGGTGGTTTTGGATACCGGTGTAAAAGCTTTAACGGCTTTTACCAGGAGTAAAGGTATCTGTCATACGCCAGGTTTTGGTTTAGTAAAAGGTTTCGGTGACGTTAGATTAAATAAACTTTACGATGAGCACGGTTTAATCAACAATAAAGAAGTAAGTAAAAAGTTAAAAATCGGAGATAAGGTAGAAATAATCCCTAATCACGTCTGTCCAACCTGTAACCTATATGACAAGATTTATCTTGTTGAAGACGGGAAGGTGGTCGATGAACTGCCCATTTTATGTAGAGGAAAGTCCCAATAGGAGAAAATAACCCTTTTGCTTGGGATGTAGGTTTAGATAATAAAAGGTATCAAAGTTTTGCAGAAAACGGAAGTGAGAAGGAGAAAGTTTATGAGTTATAAACAAAAGGCTCTTAATTGTTTTCAGGATGGTTTTAACTGCGCTCAGGCCGTATTATCAACCTATGCTCCTCAGTTTAATCTGGACAAAGAGATGGCCTTAAGAGTTGCCGGTGGTTTTGGTGGGGGAATGGGCAGTATGGGGGAAACCTGTGGTGCAGTTACCGGTGCTATTATGGTTATTGGTCTTAAATATGGAAAAACAAAGAAAGAAGATAAAGAGGCAAAATGGAAAACTTATAAAATGGTGCAGGAATTTACTAAACGGTTTACAGACAAATATTCGTCCATCAAATGTCGAGATTTACTGGGATGTGATTTAAGCACACCGGAAGGTAATGAATTAGCAAAAGAAAAAAACCTTTTCAAAACTTTATGTCCTTTATTTATTGAAGAAGCAATTGATATATTAAATGACATAATAAGTGAAGAAAAAGCTGAATGATGAACAGTAAAAGCCTGGTTTCAAATTAATAAACCAGGCTTTTACTATTAGGGTTTAATTCCTAGCAAAGGCCAGTAAAAGTTAGCCATTAAAGTAAAAACAATAATGGCGGCTAATGCTGTGAAAAAGCCTGCACGACACATGTCTTTTATAGTATAAAATCCGGCGGAATAAGAGGTCATGAGGGTTAAGGCTTGAGTTGGTAAGAAAATACCTAAAACTGAAGCGTTTATTCCAACAAGTCCCAGCCAAACAGGGTTGATGTCAAAAGAAAAAGCTAATGTGAAAATTAAAGGAAGGGTAGTGGCGGTCATAGCCAGAAGACTGGGAAAGCCAAATCTAATAATGACCATCATTAAGGTTATTATTATGCCTATCGAAGAAGGGGAGAAACCTTTTAGAATACTAAATATGTTTTCCGTTAACCAGTTAATCGCTTGGGTTTCAGTTAGAGCTTCTACTAAAGCTAAACTGGAGCCTAAGAGTAAAATCACAGACCAATTTACAGATTGTATCCCTTTTTTCCAAGAAATAATCTCTATTCCGGGCAACATAGTGGCCAGTGCTATTAATAAACAACTTTGGGAAACAGAAATATTTATGTAGTCACCAAAAATCCAAAGTGTAATCATTATGGCCATTAAAAGGAAAATTTTCTTTTCCTGTTTTGATATTTTTCCCAGGGCAGTTAATTCATTTCTAATGTAGATTAGCCCTCCCGGTACCATATCAATTTCCGGCGGAAAAATTTTTAGAAAAATAACCCATATTAATAGGTCGATAATTAATACACCTGGAAACATCACAATAAACCATTTGATGTAACTCCAAGAATAGCCGAGCATGCTTTCGAAAATTCCTATTGCATAAACAGTGGAGATGGCACTTGTCATTAATCCGATACTTCCAATTAAAGAAGCATAAGAAATCCCTAGCAACATTGCTTTTCCTATGTTGCTTCCTTTTTTAACCTGCATAGCATTAAGCATACCCAGGCTAATTGGTAACATTATTGCTATGCGTCCTGAACCGGTCGGTATAAGGAAAAGGAAAAGTGTAGTTGTTAGAATTATCATTAGAAGGTTAGTTTTGGAATTTCCTTTAGATAAATTTAATAAATGTAAGGCTATTCGTTTATCCAGACCTGATTCCTGCATAGCGGCGGATATAATAAAAACACCCATTAAAAGCCAAGCTGAGGTGCTGCCTAATCCTTCTACAGCTTTTTCATAAGACAAAACTTTGAAAAAAGGAAAAGAGATCATTAAGAGCAGTCCGGTTAAAGCAGGTGGCAATATTTCCTTAATCCATAAAATAATCGCTAAAAGAACTAAAACTAAGGTTCTCCGCCCTTCCTCGCTTAACCCTGGTGGTAAAGGTAATAAAAAAAGTATTAAACAGCCAAATATTATCACTATAAATTGTTTCAAATTATAGGCTGGGGTTTTTATATTTTGAACAATTTCTTTGGCCAATTACTTCACCTCAATATTAAGGTTATTAAATTCTTAATAATCCAAAATTTTAGTATATAATGGGTCGTTATGCAAATTTATTTCCCAATTTAGATACTCTATCATTTCTCCGGGTGTACGTTCATGAGATCGAGGTAAAAAGTCATCTGCTTTACCTTGGATTCCCGATATACCGCTTTCCAAAGGCAAACCTGATAACATCCAGGCCTCAGTCCCGCCCTCAAGAACTTGAACTTTTTGATAACCTAGATCCATAAGTGTAGCTGTGGCTAATATAGAATTTTTGCCATCTTTACAAGTTACAATTATTTTATCCTCTTTAGAAACTATCTTTTTGATTTTTTCTTCAAGGAAACTTCTATTCAGCCAAATTGATCCGGGTAAATGTCCTTTTTGAAATTCACGGCTATTACCAACGTAAATTAAATAAATATTTGCTTGGTTATCTAGCTCATTTTTTAAAGAAAATGCATTAATTTTTACTACTTTTTTTGAGGCTTCCTCAAAACCTAATGGTACCGAATTATTATTGCCTGTTATCAATTTTCCTCCCATTTCTCTCCACTGATTTAAGCCACCTTCAAGAACAAAAACATTTTTATACTGCATTTGTTTATACCAGTACGCTGTAATAATCGAACGAGTCATATCATCACAGATAAAAATAATAGGGCTGTAACGCACAGCGATAAAATCGTCGGCGCATTGGATAGCTTGACCTCCAGGTATGCAAAGGGAACCGGGAATATGACCGGAAACATACTCCTCTTTAGTACGGACATCACATAAATATATATTCTCTTTTTCTTGTTGCAGGTCGATTAATTCCTTAGGGGTTATTAAATTTATATTATTCTCTTTTTTAAGCTGCAAAGCGAATTTTTTTGCCTTTTCTCTACTTTTAGGGGAAGGTTTTATTCCCGCAGGAATATTTTTTTGGAGTTGAAATCCGGACAATACCCAGCCTTGTGTGCCATTTTGCAAATCATAAACATCAATACCCATCATCTTTAAGGTTAAAGTAGCGATAAATCCCCTGGTCCTACCGGCGCAAGTAATTACTATTTTTTTGTTTTGGTCAAGAAAATCATGAATACATAAAGGTAGTTCCACCCCTTGGATATTAATGGCGCCTGGAATACTTCCTGAATGTTCGACCTCTTCCGGGGGACGAACTTCTATAATTGTTAAATCTTCTCCTCTTTTCTGCCATTCATTTAATTCTCTAGGAGTTATTTCTTTTAGTTCTGTCCGAGATGCAAAAATTTCTCCAAATATTTTGCTGGGTACATTAACCCCTTCTACCAAGGGATTGCCGGCTTCTTGCCACGCTATTAATCCTCCTTTTAAGACATGGATATTTGTGTATCCATTTCTTTGTAAGGTTTCAGCTGCTAAACGGGCTCTTTGATCATTATTATCATATAAAATTATTGTTGTGGATTTATTCGGTACCAATTGAGAAAGACGAAATTCCAGTTCTCTACGGGGTACATTGGTGGCTCCAAGGATTTGGCTGCTGTTATATTCAGTTTTTTCACGTACGTCTATTAAGGCATAGGATTTTTTACTTAGCAAAAGAGAGTTTAATTCCGGAATAGAAATTTCACTAATTATTTTAAAAACCTCCTTTGAAGTTAATTTTTATTTATTAATTCAATCAGTTCTCTAACATTATAATCCTCATCCATATGCCAAATTTTTTTGATTATTTCGGTTTGGAGATCCGGTTTAAGGATGGAAGAGGTTATTTCCTTGAACTTTAACTCTAGTTGTTCATTAGTCATAGGATTATATTTACTTCCTATAGCATGTTCAATGCAAATCCTAATTTCTTCACCATTGGTAAGTAAGGCAGAAAGGATTACCTGATCTTGATATGTCAACACTTTTTTTTGTCATATTTTCTCCTCCGTTTATTTGCTGGTTCAAGTATTATTTAAACAATAGTAATAAAAATCCTTCTTTTTTAAATAGTTCGATAAATTAATTGATAGATTATATTGATTGGAGTAGATAGTAATGAATAAAGAATTCAGTTTAAAGCTTATTGCCGACAAATTGTCGAAAAGAGGTTTCCTGCCTTATATAACTAGTGATTCAAAAGAAACGTTAAATTTGATTAAAAGTATTATTCCAATTAGTTATAGTGTAGGTATTCCTGGTTCTGTGACAATAAGAGAAATGGGACTGGATGTAGAATTGAAAAAAATGGGTTATCAAGTGGTTGATGTCTGGGAAAAAGAAGATAGGGAAGGACGTTTAAAACAATTAAATGCAGATGTTGTACTAACTAGTGTAAATGCATTGTCCAAAGATGGTTTTATAGTAAATTTAGACGGGACAGGTAATAGGGTATCATCTATGTGTTTTGGTCCGCGGGAAGTTATTGCTGTTGTTGGAATAAATAAAATAGCTGAAAATTTGGAGGAGGCTATTTATAGAGTAAAAAATGTTGCAGCACCATTAAATTATCAAAGAAAAAATTCTCAAACACCCTGTAGTATTACTGGTAAATGTCAAAACTGCAATAATATTGACACTAAACAATGCCGAGTTTTAGTAATTCATGAAGGTAGGCCCAGAGGAATAGAGACATTTCACGTTATTCTTGTGAAGGAATCCTGGGGCTTTTAGCTATCAAGGTATTTATCTAAATGGTCATATTTGTGAGGCTCCCTAGTCTTGTTATACAAGTATTAGGGAGCCTTTTAATTTAAGAGAAATTAATAAATGTGAAAAAATTAAAGCTCTTCCTTAATTATTCGCGAATTCTGTTTCCCATTAAGAAGGTAAGGGAATAAAGGCCTGCTACTCCAACCAGTGAATAAATTATCCTGCTGAATAAAGCATCTTGTCCACCGAATAATGCAGCTACTAAGTCGAACCTAAATAAGCCAATAAGTCCCCAATTCAAAGCGCCGATAATAACTAATAGCAGAGCTAATTTGTCCATTTTTACACCACCTTATTCTATTATTAATTTTTAATAGTATTCCTATATTTAAAAGTTACTATACAATCGATATTTTTATTTAATATAGGAAGGAAAGTATGGTTTTAAGTGGAATTTCTAAATAAAGTAAAAATAGGAAGTGATTTAGTTGTTAACCGGTGTCCATCTTATAAGTATTGTCTGTACCCTTTTCTTAGTAACTGGTTTAGGCATTTATTCAGTAAAACAAGTAAAGTCAGCTGCTGATTTTGCCGTGGGAGGAAGGTCTATTAGTGCTCCTTTGGTGGCGGGAACCATAATCGGTACTCTAGTAGGTGGTGCATCTACTATCGGAACAGCCCAACTGGCCTATAATTATGGTTTTAGTGCTTGGTGGTTTACTTTAAGTGGAGGTATTGCTTGTATTTTATTAGGATTATTTTTAGCAAAACCTTTACGAGAATCAGGGGCTTCCACAGGGCCGGGTTTTTTGGCTGTGAATTACGGTAGTAAGGCCGGTTTATTAGCCAGTATTTTCTCTTCTTTGGGGATCTTTTTAAATATAATTGCCCAAATTTTATCGGCGGTAGCACTTTTAACTGCCATGTTTTCCATTGATGCTTTTTGGGCTGCTTTAATCAGTGTATTATTGATTATCTTTTATGTTATTTTTGGTGGAGTATGGGGTACAGGTTTAGTAGGTATATTAAAGACTTTCTTAATATATTTTTCTATGATGATAGCAGGATTTTTGGCTTTGCAATTAGGGGGAGGCATTGTAAGCTATACCCAAAATTTCCCTTCCTTTCCCTGGTTTAGTTTGTTTGGCCGTGGAGTGGCTACAGATTTAGCTGCCGGGTTTTCTGTTTTAATAGGAGTAATCTCAACCCAGACTTATTTACAAGCCATCCTTTCAGGGAAAAATATAAAGGCATCCAGGCAGGGGGCTTTAATTTCAGGAGTGGTTATTCCCCCTATAGGTTTAGCCGGTATCTTTGTGGGATTATACATGCGCGCTAATTTCCCGGGGCTAGATGCAAAATTAGCTTTACCAACCTTTATCTTAGAGTTTCTTCCTCCCTGGTTAGGTGGAATCGTCCTGGCTACATTACTAATTTCCATCATCGGTACGGGAGCGGGATTGGTTTTAGGCATAAGTACCATGTTAAGTGAGGATATTTACAGAAAGATAATAGCTCCGGAGGCTTCAGACAGAAAAGTGCTTTTATTTGCCAGAGTTTCAATTATAGGGATTAGTTTAGTAACCCTTATCTTTGTTGCTGGCAATATAGATTCTTTGATATTAAAATGGAGTTTTTTGTCTATGGGGCTTAGGGGTGCTACTATCTGTTTTCCTTTATTAGGGGCAATCTTTTTTAAAAAATTTATCCATCCCACTGTTGGGGTTTTAGCTATTGGTCTTGCTCCTTTGTGTGTTATTCTCTGGGCAATTTTCGGAAAGCAAAGTATTGATCCTCTTTATATAGGTCTATTGGTGAGCTTATTAATTTTAATACTAGGTTCATTTATGGGAAAAGCTAGGGAGTAGAAAAGTGAAAAAACAAGGAGGGTCGGTACAATGGTTAAGAAGAAAATATATTATACAAAAGACATCTTAAAATTGGAGATAGCAGAAGAATTGGGGTTAATGCCCAAGGTGAAAGCCGGAGGATGGGGAGAATTGACTGCTGTAGAATCTGGGAAGATAGGTGGGATAATGACCCGGAAAATGAAAGAATATAAATGGATATAATTCGGTTATAAAATACAATTTTCGAGTTTTTTGGTATAATTAAATATAGATTTAATAAGGAGGTAGGCTATTGGCGATTACTAAACATGAGTTAATAATTAATTATATAAAAAATTTGGAAGTGGGGACTAAGGTTTCCGTAAGACAAATTGCGAAAGAATTAGATGTTAGCGAAGGAACTGCTTACAGAGCCATAAAAGAAGCCGAGTCTCAGGGGCTGGTAAGTTCTATTCCGAAAGTAGGTACTATTAGGATTGAACAGGAAGAAGAAAAAAAGTTAGAAGATTTAAGTTTGCGAGAAATTTCTCTGATTGTAGAAGGGGAAGTTTTGTGCGGACATGAAAAATTAGGACAAGTACCTACCCAGTTTGTTATCGGTTCAGTTTCTGAAGATAATGCGGAAAGGTTGATTGAAGAAAATAGCATACTTCTTGTAGGGGACCGGGAAGAAATCCAGTTACTAGGTTTAGAAAAAGGAGCGGCTTTATTAATTACCGGAGGTTTTCCGGTAAGTGAGAAGGTACTGGCTAAAGCTAAAGAGTTAAATCATCCCATAATAACTTGTCCTTATGATACTTTTGTAGCCACTTCTATGATTAACAAGGCCGTTTATGAAAGATTAACTTCAAAAGAATTAGTAAGAGTAGAAGATATTATGGTAACAGATGTAGTATATTTATCCCCTAAAGATACGGTGCAAGAATGGTATAACCTTGCCCAAAAGACCGGGCACAGCCGTTTCCCCGTTGTTGACCAAAACGGGGTAGTTGTGGGGATTGTTTCGGCGGTAGACGTGGCGGGGCAGGATCCTGGAACCAGTATTTTAGCTGTCATGACTGCTGATGTTTTAACAGCAGAGCCCAAGACCTTAGTAACTCATTTATCCAGGTTATTGGTTTGGGAAGGTTTTGAGCTTGTTCCCGTAGTTGATGAAAATAAATCTCTTTTGGGAGTGGTTAGCCGCCAAGACATTTTGACTGCTTTTCAGCAAACCCAGAAACAGCCTCAGTATGGCGAAACCATTGATAATTTAACTCTAAGTGGGTTTAAGCTTAGTGACTGGGAAAAAGGAATCAAGTTAGAAGGAGAAATTACTCAATTTATGGTTAACGAACTGGGGACGGCCAGCATTGGAACGGTAGTAATGATTATGAGTACGGCAGCATATATAGCAGTGCGCAAAAGCCTCCGTTGGGATACGGTTACGGAAAACTTTATTATTTATCAAATGAACCCTCCTGC
>ENA-OWOZ01002162-OWOZ01002162.1-bioreactor-metagenome-genome-assembly--contig:-NODE-2162-length-15397-cov-12.256462_pt1 | contig 15397 bp, 17 predicted proteins | sample MGYA00238140_ERZ651804 | MGnify/ENA primary metagenome ERZ651804 (study PRJEB26910, sample SAMN07631232) | bioreactor metagenome | isolation source: Switchgrass digestor | place: USA: Dartmouth... | reverse complement strand
TCCGACAATAAGGCATTGGCATACTTTTCATCAACATCACTGTTGATCAGCTGCTTATAAATCAGCTGAAGATAAGAAAAATTTTTGTTTCCTTCAGGTTCAGCCCCATCCATAGCTTTATTATCATCCTTTTCCTTGCCTGTAATTTGCTTTTCTATAAGACTTTGTAAACTATTGAGCTTTTGCTCAATTGCCGACGGTGCCGTCAGATTATGCGGTTGCTCCTGAAGCCTCTCGTAGGTTTCCTCCTGTTCCGTTTCATCGCGTCTGGCTCTTTGTGCCTGTATCTGGGATAATGCTTTTAGCTTGTCTGATCTGTAGCTGACATTTTCATCCACCGCAGCCGTAACCTCAACCAGCGGCTTTTTAAACAGCTTATAGATTCCCTTCGGTGAAATCGTTTTAATGTTCATTACTATAGCATCCTTGCCAAGCTCTTCATTAGCCAGCATGATAGCTTCCGTTTCCGTTCTCGCCTGATATTTTTTGATAATCACTATACCGTCACCATCCCTACAGACTGTAATTCAACATTTGATTCTATTTCATTATAGGACACAACGACCAAATCCCTAAAATAATCCTGTGTAAGACGTTTAAAATACATACGTACTATAGGTGAAGTTATTATAATAGGCTCCTTGCCCAGCTCCTGCAGCTTGCTAAGCTCGTTTTGCAGGGATTCCATAACTCTTCTGGTAATCTCAGGATCAAGTGCAAGATATGAGCCCTGCTCCGACTGTTTGACAGAACCCATGATTTCCTGTTCAACCTTGGGATCCAGGGTTATAACGCTGGTAATTTCGTTAGCAGGAAAATATTTGTTGGATATAGCCCTCTTAAGGCTCTGTCTTACATATTCGGTAAGTACATCGGTATCCCGGGTGGTTGGCGCATAATCAGCCAGAGTTTCAAGAATAGTAACCAAATCCCTTATCGAGATACCCTCCCTTAGCAAATTCTGGAGTACCTTCTGAACCTCGCCAATATTAAGCAGCTTCGGAATTAACTCCGATACCAAAACAGGGTGGGATTCCTGAATGTTGTTGATAAGATTCTGTACATCCTGTCTGGTTAAAATCTCATGAATATGCTGCCGTATTACCTCAGTCAAATGGGTCGCAATGATTGACGGCGGGTCAACCACCGTATAGCCGAGGGATTCCGCCCTTTCACGCTGGGCTTCGGTAATCCAGACGGCTGGATTATGGAAGGAAGGCTCAAATGTCGGTATACCTGTTATTTCCTCCTCAACATAGCCGGGATTCATTGCCATGTAGTGGTCAAACAGGATTTCTCCCTCACTTACCTGGACACCCTTAATAACAATTACATATTGGTTGGGATTTAGCTGAATGCTGTCCCTTATTCGGATTGTTGGAACAACACAGCCCAGTTCCAGGGCTATCTGTCTTCTTATCAATACTATACGATCCAGTAAATCGCCGCCCTGACTGGCATCTGCCAGTGGAATCAAGCCATATCCTACCTCCAGCAGTATCGGGTCAACCTGCAGTAGTGAAACAACATTTTCCGGTTTTCTGATTTCGTTGGCACTGGCCTCCTCCTCAGAAACCTCGGTCTCTATCTCAGCCTCCTCAATCTTGCCCTCTATGGTTTTTCCACTTACCAGAAATATAGCTCCATAGGCCAGAAAGAGAAAGGTGTTAAGCGGTGTTACCAAGCCCATTATCATCATGCTTCCGCCAACCATGTATAAAACCTTGGGTATGGAGAATAGCTGCTTTACTACCAGATCGCCCAGCTCTGCCTCCTTGGAGGCCTTGGTTACCAGAATACCTGTTGCCAGTGATACCATCAGTGATGGAATCTGGCTTGCCAAACCATCACCGATAGTAAGTATGGCAAAATGTTTAAATGCCTCCATGGCATCGGTATAGCCAAGCGAGGTCATTCCCATGATTGTTCCGCCTACCAGATTAATTACTGTAATAATCAGACCTGCTACCGCATCTCCCTTAACGTATTTGGTAGCACCATCCATTGAGCCGAAGAAGGTAGACTCTTCATATATTTTCTCACGTCGTCTTTTTGCTTCCGCATCATCAATAATTCCGGCGTTAAGATCGGCGTCTATTGCCATTTGCTTACCCGGCATGGCATCCAGGGTGAACCTGGCGCTAACCTCGGAAACACGATCCGAACCCTTGTTGATTACAAGAAATTGCACTAATGTAAGTACAATAAATATAATTATACCTATTACAAGATTGCCTCCGCCGACGAATTCACCAAAGGTGGAAACTACGTTACCGGGGCTTCCTGAGCTCAAAATAAGTCTTGTACTAGATACATTCAAGGAAATTCTGAATATGGTGGTGAAAAGAATTATTGAAGGAAATGCCGACAGACTCAGTACTTCCTTGGCAAATATGGCATTAAACAAAACTACCATTGAAACTGATATATTTAAAGCCAGCAGAATATCCAGCATCGTGGAGTTCATGGGTATTATCAGAAAAATGATAGCTGACAGTATAAATAAGCCTACAACAAGATCATTTCTTTTCATTCCACTCCTCCAAATGTATAAATTAATACGCTATATACCCACATGCCTGAGTCAGACTCAAAACTACTGTATTACCTTGTTCTTCAGGCTGTAGACATAGGCCAGAACCTCTGCCGTCATCTGATAGAGCTCCTGAGGGATCTGGTCGCCTATTTCCACATTATAATACAGCATTCTGGCCAGCGGCTTATTTTCAACAATCGGCACGTCATTATCCTTGGCAATCTGCTTTATCTTCTCCGCCAGATAATCTGCTCCTTTTGCAATCAATACAGGCGCCGCATCAACATCCCTTTCATACTTGATGGCAGCGGCAAGATGGGTAGGATTGGTGATGACCACATCGGCCTTAGGCAGGCTTTGCATCATTCTTCTCATTGATACCTCACGCATCTTTGACCGAATTCTGCTCTTGACAAGAGGATCTCCCATATCCTCCTTCATTTCCTTCTTAATCTCTTCCTTGGTCATCATCATTTCCTTTTTGAATTTAATTTTCTGATATAAAAAATCACCTAATCCGATTACCAAAAATATCAGGCTTATCTTTAGTCCCAGATCAATGATTAAATTTCCAACCAGTATAATTGCAGGCTGCAAATCCATATCATACAGCAAAAACAGACTCTTCCATTCCTTTTTGAGAGTGTTGTAGGCAATGATGCAGATTACTGCAATTTTTATAAGCTCAATAACCAAATTAACGATCTTTTCCTTTGAAAAGATTCTTTTAAACCCGTTTATTACGCTAATCTTTGAAAGCTTGGGTGTGAGTAATTTGGGGGTTATCATCCATTTAACCTGAAAAAGCACAACAACAAATGATACCAGCATTCCTGCAGCAAACACAGGCAAACACGTAATAAGTATAATCTTTATTCCATCCCCCAATATACCCTCGGCATTTGCTGTCGAAAAACCACTGTTTGCATACTTGTCTATAATCTGATAATACTTTTTGAAGGTATCAATAAACCTGTTACCGAAATACCCGGTAAACACCTTTAAAACAATGAACAGGGTCGCCAGTCCTGAGGCTGTTATCAGCTCCATGCTTTTTGCAACCTGTCCCTCTTTTCTTGCATCCCGCAGCTTCTTGGCTGTCGGTTCCTCCGTCTTTTCAGGACCGTCTGCAAAAAACTGCAGCTTGTATGACAGGCGCAAATTATTCAAATCCAATTGCTCATATTTAATCATCTGTTCCAACCTCAATGCAACATATTAATAGCTCCCTTAAGCATTTTCGACATTTCTTTGAAAATAAAATCCGCAACAGACGGAACCATTTCTATAATAAGAAACAAAATCAAAAGCCCTACAAATACCTTAAGCTGTATACCAATAACAAACATATTCATTTGCGGAGCCATCTTTGAAAGGATAGCCAGTATTGTATTGACAACCAGTATTGATGCAAATACAGGAATGATTATCCTAAAGGCAATAATAAAATAATCCGCAAGAAATTCCCCCATCAGCAGATAAAGCCGGGTATTTATCTGTACCTTACCCAACTCAATAATTTTGAAGGAATCGATAATTGCCCTGATAAAATATCTGTACAATCCGGTAACCATCATGGTTAAAAGCACCAGATACCCATAGAAATTGGCTGTTATTGTTGTCTGAAGGTTAGTGGCCGGGTCAAATTGGCTTACCATTGAAAAGCCTATATCCATATCTATCATCTGACCGGCAAATGAGAGTATCTGATAAGCAATATTCGCAAAAAACCCCATTATGGCTCCTGCCAGTGCTTCAATTGCCACCAGCAGTGAAAACCCAATTACACCGGTATAAGCAGGAGGAGTATAAGAGGTTGAATAAAACAGGATTGCAGTCATATAAAGCGCCAGTCCTGCCTTTACTTTTCTTGGAACATTGTGCAAAGAAAAAAAAGGGGCTGTGAACATAAAACCGCTTATCCTCACAAGTATCAGGAAAAAAACTTCAAATTGAACAATTGAAAAGGTCATAAGCTCTTCAGATAATAGCTAAAGTTGGAAAATAACTCCACCGTGTATTCCCTGAGGGAATTAAAAATCCAACCGCCAAACAGCATTATTACCAGAAAAACTGCAATCAGCTTTGGTACAAATGTGAGGGTTTGCTCCTGTATGCTGGTCACAGTCTGCAGTATGCTTATAATCAAGCCCACCAGCAAGGATGCCAGCAGCATCGGAGCAGCGGTTTTCAACACAATATATAAGGCCCTTCTGGCAATATCAATAATTACTACATCATTCATCTATAACTCCATTCCTTATGCTTTTTTATCATACATATCTGCTAATGACACTTATGCTACTCTAATAAAATGTTTTGACAAGCTGCCCGATAATCAGATTCCATCCATCTGCTATTATAAAAAGTAAAATCTTGAACGGCATGGAAATCATGGTAGGTGGCAGCATCATCATACCCATTGACATAAGGGTTGATGCAACCACCATATCTATAATAATAAAAGGTATATAAATCAAAAATCCGATTATAAATGCCTTTCTCAGCTCACTTATCAAAAATGCAGGTATTACCACTGTAATAGGTATATCATCAGGAGTTTTCACTTCGCTGATGCCGGCAATATCAAGAAAAAGCTTTAAATCCTTGGCATCATCCATCTGTTCAAGCATGAAGGTTCTTATAGGCGCAATGCCTGCCTGCCATGCTTCCTCCTGAGTTATTTCACCGGCAGATAAGGGTTTTATTGCCTCATTATTCACTTTGGTTATTACAGGTGACATAATAAACATTGTTATAAACAGCGCCAGTCCAATCAGTACCTGGTTAGGCGGAGTTGTTTGGGTTCCCAGTGCCGACCTGACAAAATGCAGTACAACAATGATTCTGGTAAATGAGGTTACCATTATCAGTATTGATGGAGCCAGGCTTATTACTGTGAGCACCATAAGCATCTGCAGTGTTGAGGCCAGTCCCTTCTCGTCCTCGCCGGTATTGAGTGAAAACTCAAGAGGTCCTAATGCCCCTCTGACACCCTGGGTACTTCCGGTATCTTCAACAGCCGGAACACCCACCTCGGCCGCATATGCCGGCTTTGCATCCGCAAATGCTAATATCAGCACCGCAATAACAATAATCAGCACCATATTGCATATTGTACGTCTGTTTCCATGTACGTTCATCCTAACCAACCTTTACCTGTTGTTTCTGATTTTAGAAAGAAGTGCTTCAAAAGAGAGCTTCTCCCTGCTTTGATACTCCCTGAATATTATATGCTCTTCATCCAGCTCTGTAATGTAATTGATCGTATCCTTGCATATTGCCAGTACAATATACTTGTTGCCTATCTTGACTATCTGGATAATCTTGCCCGGACTTATCCTGTAAGCATCAATCAGCTTAAAGTTGCTGTTCTTCATTTGACCAAGCTTTATATTGCCAATAAAGCGGGTTGTAAAATAGGTAGCAGCCAAAATCAGAAGCAGCAGGATAATCAGACCGGCTAGCTGGATGAAGCTGTCCCAGGTACTTCTTGAAGACACAACAGACTGTGTCACATCTGCTTCAGGCTCAGGAGTAATCTTATTTATCTTGTCGACTATTGCCTGTAATATAACCAACGCTTTATCCTTCATGGCTAAACTAACCAATCACTTTCTTAACTGCCTCAAGCACCCTGTCATGCTGGAATGGTTTCACAATAAAATCCTTTGCTCCTGACTGGATTGATTCTATAACCATAGCCTGCTGTCCCATAGCCGAGCACATAATTACATTTGCATTGGGATCCAGAGCTTTGATTTTTTTCAACGCCTGAATGCCATCCATTTCTGGCATTGTGATATCCATCATAACCAAATCGGGTTTTGTCTCTATATACTTATCTATAGCCTTATAGCCGTTCTCAGCTTCACCTACTATGTTGTAGCCATTCTTAACCAGTATATCCTTTATCATCATCCTCATAAAAGCAGCATCATCACAAATAAGAACATTCTTTGCCATTTTCTTCTCCCTCACTATTCATGTTAATTTAGTGTTACTATTTGGTATTTACTAATTTGCTTGTTTTTGTTTTATGATTTCGGTAACACGGATACAGAAGTTTTCCTCTACAACAACCACCTCGCCTTTAGCTACAAACTTACCGTTTACAAGTATATCAATTGGCTCACCTGCCAGCCTGTTAAGCTCTATTATGGTTCCCGGTGAGAAATCCAGTATCTCCTTAATGGATTTGCTGGTTCTGCCAAGCTCAACAGTCACCTCAAGCGGCACATCCATCAGCAAGTCTATATTCTCCGGCTGAGCTGCAGGAGCCATTACCTGGCTGAAGGGTGCAAATTGAACCGGTTGAACCTTCACATCCTGCATCGGAGGTGGTGCATACTGTCCGGCTGCAGGCTGCTGATAAGGATTGTAATACTGCTGCTGCATATATGTCTGTTGCATAGGTGTCTGTTGCATCTGACCAAAAGGCGCTGCCTGATTTGGCATACCTGTAGTCTGCTGAACGGCTTTGCCGGTCTGACCGGATGCTGCCTGCTTGCCTGAGCCTGACGGAGTCCCCGGTTCCATCTTCGTCGCCTTGACAAACTGACTATACAGGTTTCTAGCAAATTCAAACGGATATAGCTGCATTAATACGCTATCAACAAGATCTCCTATTTCCATATGGAAGGATACCTTAACAAAGCTGCCCTTCAGGAAATCCGCTATATTCTCACCGCTAACATGCTCGTCAAGGTCAACTATTGATGCTATCGGTGGAGTAATACTAACTTTCTTTTCCAGCATTGACGAGATCGATGTAGCCGCTGAACCCATCATCTGATTCATGGCTTCACTGATAGCAGACAGATGTAGCTCAGAAAGTTCACCATCTGTATTTGTCCCATCTCCGCCCATCATAAGATCAGCTATAATTTTTACATCTTTTTCCTTAAGTATCAATATATTGTTGCCATCCAGACCTTCCTTGTAATAAATCTGGATGAAAACACACGGCTTGTCATAGATATTAACAATATCTTTCCATGTTGCGTATTCAACAACCGGAGTAGTTATGACCACTCGCTGGTTTACCAAAGAAAACAGCGTTGTCGCTGCAGTTCCCATGCTGATATTGGATATCTCACCGATTGCATCCTTTTCAGCATCGGTCAAAGTGTCGCTTGCTGAATCAGCATTATAATCATCCATTCCTATACCATTCAACAAGGCATTGATCTCTTCTTGTGACAGCATACCATCCATATACCGTTACTCCTCTCCTCTGACAATTGATGAAATCTTTACCGCATAGGAACCTGAGGAAGCACCCGGAAGAGCGGTAAATTTATATATATTGCCTACAAAAACAGCCAAATCATCATCTACCTTGGTATTCAGCTTAATGATATCGCCTACCTGCATATTCATAAAATCATTGACTGATATTGTACTTCTTCCCAATACGGCCCGGATAGGCACCTTTACCTTGCCAATTCCTATCTCTATTATGTCCTTGTAAGACTTGTCCTCACTCGACTTCATAGTCGAATACCAGTACTTTGTATTCAATTTATCGATAACCTGCTCCAGGCATACATAAGGCAGGCATATATTCATCATTCCATCAATATTTCCTATCCTCAGCTTTAGGGTAATGATGGATATCATTTCGCTTGGGGATATAATCTGTGCAAATTGTGAATTGGTCTCTATCCTCAAGAGTCTTGGCTGCAGCTGTATAACATTCGCCCAGGGCTCCCGAAGTAAAACACAGCATATGTTAAATATACGCTCGATTATAGAGTGTTCTATTTCCGTAAAGTCCCTGACCTTTTCAAGGGGATAACCGCCACCACCCAATAACCTGTCAATTATTGCATATCCGAGATTATTTGATAACTCAATTATGATATTGCCCTCTAAAGGGGCAAAGTCAACTATCCCCAATAAAACCGGATTAGAAAGTGCATTAGTAAATTCTGAATATTGCACTGCTTCAGAGTTAACAACTTCAACTTGAACATTCTTTCTAAGATACGCCGGAAGGTTTGTGGACAGTAATCTTGCATAATGCTCAAAGATGATGTTCAGTGTTCTAAGATGCTCTTTTGAGAACTTCGATGGTCTGGCAAAATCATAGTTTTTAACCTGTTTTTCAGATGGTTCTTTATAATCATCCGCATCCAGTTCACCACTTGACAATGCAGCCAGAAGATTATCTATCTCGTGTTGGGATAAGATATCTCCCATTTAAACTACCTCCCTGAAATGCTATCTAAATGATAGCATAAAGTCAGAATAAAATCACCATAATTCTTGCTTATACTACAATTTGCGCCTTTAAGATACCACCATGTTCCCAAAATTTACATTGGTTATAAAATCGGATTTAAAATACTCATGTAGTCTGGTAAGGACCGCATTCTTGATCTCATTTTTCTTGTCAAGAACCTCATCATTGGTGTGTTTTTGTATCTCATCAGCTATAATTTCCTTAATTACTCCCTCATAATCACCCATTTTATCCTTATATATCTCATAATCAGGATGCTTGCTGTTCATAGACAATGACACCGGAACAAGTGCATAATGTGTCTGGCCGTCGCTACTCTTTTTCAGATTTACCGTAAGCTCATCATCCAGCTTATAGGTAACCAGATCCGCTACAGATATTTCCTTATCCTTATCGGTCTCCTCAAGCTCCAGCTCAATTACCTGTGCCACCTTGTTTACCAGCCTGGTGGTTTTGTTGGAGGCCGGAACTATTACAAATATCAAAACTCCTGTAAGAATAGCATTAATCAAAACAATAGCCAATATTATAATAGTCAGAATGTTTTTCTTCATATTTACCCTCCGTCCTTTGCATCAGTGACATCACTCTTAATGCCATATGCAATAATCTGGTAATATTTTAAAACCATGTTAAGGTCAGAATTACCATCCGCTGTATTTTTCATATTTATCTGCTGCTGTATTTATTATAAATTTTAATCTCTATTCTTCTGTTTTTTGCCCTGCCTTCACTGGTAGCATTGCTGCTTACCGGCTCATATTCTCCTCTGCCTGAATACTTGAGATGAGCAGGATCCAAATCACAGTTGTCTATCAGAAACTGGGCCGCATTCAGCGCTCTGGCGGTTGAAAGCCAATTATTGTCCTTGAAAGCGCCGCTGACCATAGGGACATTGTCGGTATGTCCAACAATTTCTATTTCATATCCTTCAAACCTCTTAAGCAGCTTGCCTATCTTTTTTAATACAGGCTCTGCTTCCTTTCTGATATCTGCAGAACCTGAATCGTACAGAACCGAACCTTTGAGTTCAAGCTGTACGTACTGGTACTGGGGATCCATCTTAAGCTCCGTATCACCGGTCAGATTATAAAGCTCCCTTAAATCCGATACCTGGTCATACATCTCGCCTGTAAGCTTCTTCTTTTCCTCCTGAAGCCTTTCTATGGCCTCATCCAGCCCTATTTCCTTATCCTGGCTGTCGTTTTTTCCACCGATATTGCTTCCGTCGCTGCCGGAAGCATCAGTTCCTTCAGTAATCTTGTCCCCCGTAACACCCTGGTTTCCCTTAAGGACATTGTCCTTACTGCCTTCTTCCTTAAAATTATCGCCTGCCTTAAGTGATGCCTCAGGATCTCTGGTTCCATGGACTCTTTTACCAACAGAATCGAACATCTTGCTCAAATTGTTGAGCTGTGACATACCTGATGAAATTAATTGCTCCTGTCCTACGGAAGAACCACCGGCTTCCAGGATTCCTATTGAATTTGCCATAGACATTGATAAGGCCTCAAACTTCTCCTCACTCAAATCCGAATAGGCAAAAAGCATTACGAAGAAGCAAAGCAGCAAATTCATCAAATCCGCAAAGGTATTAAGCCACGGGGCATTACCACCACTGCTGCTTTCAGGTCTCTTTCTTTTACCCAACGCTTTCACCCTCATCTTTCTTAAATGCATTTCTATTATCAGGAGACAGGAAGGATTTCAGCTTCTCTTCAATAACTCTAGGGTTCTCACCTGCCTGAATGGATAGAAGTCCCTCAACCATAATTTCTTTTATCATTATTTCCTTGGCATTATTGGCTTTTAACTTGTTAGCAATCGGTAAACAAATCCAGTTGGCCAAGACCGAACCATAAAATGTTGTTACCAATGCAAGAGCCATATTAGGACCAATTGATGCAATATCATCCAGCTTTTTCAGCATGTTAATCAATCCTATCAGGGTACCTATCATACCCCAGGCAGGCCCCATCGCCGCCATCGTCTCCCAGAAGGATGTCTTACTGGCATGTCTGGCCTCGATACAATTGAGCTCCGTCTCCAGAATATTGCGAACCAACTCGGGATCAGTGCCGTCTACTATCAGCAGAACACCTTTTTTAAGGAACTCATCATCTATATCGTTGGCAGCCTCCTCAAGGGCCAACAGGCCTTCCTTTCTGGCAATATTGGATAAGTCGATTATACTCCTTATTGTCTTTTCAGCATCGGAGGAATATGGCTTTAAAATCAGCCTTATGCTTCTTATACTGCCCCAGAAATCCTTCAGACTGTCAGTAGTGATCATGGTGCAGAAAAAAGCTCCTCCTATCGTAATGAAAATAGAACCTTCATCGAAGAAGTTCCACAGCGCTGCAGCGCCTTCATCACCAGATACAATACCAAATACAACTACTACCGCACATAAAACTATTCCTAAAATTGATGATAAGTCCAAATACGACACCTTCTTTATCTGTTTTATTTATAAAATATATATCGGAAAAATATACTATAACTCGCGATTAAATATCTCTTTTTTGTATAATATTACAAGATTTTTGACCTCTTGTCTACTTTCTTTTACTACTATTTTATTCCCAGAAGTAAGTGTAATCACGGTATCCGGAGACTCTTCAATCCTCTCTATCAAGTCGGCGTTGATGATTATCTTACTGTCATTTAGCCTTGTAACCTCAATCATTGTATACCCCCTCCATTCAAGCACCTGAAAGCTGTTAACCATATCAGGCGACTTTTTACTAATTCGGCAAGCCTTGCTTTCGAAAAATATTGCAGTATATCTGAAATCATGTATCTTCTCAAAGCTTTGAAGATAAAGATCCCCGCTAATTTCAGTCCTCACTTGTCCTGCCATGCTTTGGCTCTTTTATAAAACGGGTGGCAGCCACTTACTGCCACCCGCCATTACTGACATATGGCAACGATATTCATACATCAGTCCTGTATTATCTCTTCAGATTAATCAGCTCTTCCAACAGGGTATCAGATGTTGTAATTATTCTGGAATTTGCCTGGAAGCCTCTTTGGGTTGTTATCATATCTGTAAATTGCTGTGAAAGATCCACGTTGGACATCTCCAGCACACCTGTAGATATGCTGCCGCCTCCTGTGGTAGGATCCTGGCCTATACCATCGAAATCTCCTGAGTTTTGGGTTGCGGCAAACATATTATTACCAATAGCCTCAAGACCTGCAGGGTTGGCAAATGTAGCCACTGCAATCTGGCCCAGAAGCTTGGAATCTCCGTTGTCATACTTTCCGTATATACGGCCGGAAGCATCGATGCTGATTCCGGTCATATTACCGACCTTCTTTCCTGCTCCAAGACCGTTGAGATCTCCCCTGTATGCCTGCAGGGAGGATGATCCTGAAGTTGAGTACATGGTCAGGGATGAGAAATCGATGTCTATCTGTCTGAAAGGATTCGGATCAGCATTTATGACTAAGCTCATCTTTGACATAGGATTCTCGGCATCGCCCTCACCAACGGATACAAAAGCACCTGTGGAGCCGTTGAAGGTAATTCTCGGTCTGTCGGTAAGATCTATGGAAACCTTGCCGTCTATTTCATTAACCTCTATGTCACTGTAATCTACTCCACCGAAGCTAAAGGAGGTTATGGCTGAGTTGGTATAGGTAACATTGCCGTCCGCATCAACCTCTTTTAATACAAAGATTGATTGTCCGGACTCATCCTTAATATCGGTAATGGCAATTTCATATATATTGGTGGCTTCGGCTGATTGCCATACCCGCATCTCAGCTGTATATGCATGACCCATATTATCAAAGAAGGTCAGATTAACAACTCTTCCGGTCTCACTGGTAAGCTGTGTGTCCTTGCTGTCCAGATTGCCTGTAATATATGCTGCAGTGGTTGCCTCCGGTGTTGCATACAGATTTTCCGGAGACATGATTCTAAGCGGTGACACTGCATCCGGAACAGTCTTGGTTGGATCATTGGGATCCACCTGCCATCCCATAACGAGGGCACCTGCAGGAGTACAGAGATTACCCGCACCATCTACACCAAAGGAGCCTGCCTTGGTGAAGTAATTGCTTCCACCATAATTAACTATGAAAAAGCCGTCTCCATCAATCATCAGATCAAAGGGATTATCAGTTCTCATGGCAGCTCCGTTTGTGGTAACGGAAGCAGTTATTGATGCCACGTTGACACCCAAGCCTATCTGCATAGCATTGCGTCCGGCTGTGCCTGTAGTTGCATTGGGACCTGTTGCGCTCTGGGTGGTTTGATAAAAGATATCTGAAAATGTAACTGTACTTGATTTAAAACCAATTGTATTAACATTGGCTATGTTATTACCGATAACATCCATTCTTGTCTGGTGAACCCTAAGGCCAGATACACCAGAGAACATTGATCTCATCATACAATAATGACCTCCTTTTTATAAGCCGGTAATTATATCCCGTCTGTCAGTCAGGGATATATAAAGCCTCCGTAAGGTCCGGCTTTAGATTATTACCGCTCCGTCTATATTTGTAAATACCTTGCTGTCATCATCGCTCACGGCAGTTATTACCGTGTTGTTTGTTATGCTGACGATGAATGCCAGATTATCAACCATTACCAGTGATTCCTTAATTCCCTTCTCCTGAGCTTTTTTAGCCCCTTCCTCAAGTCTTACTAACTGCTCATCTGTCATATCGATGTTTCTGCTGGCAAGACGCTCATATGCATGCTTGGAAAATTTCAGCTCCCTTGCGCCTTCCTGCACCTTTTTTTGCAGTATCTCACTGAAAGGAACTCCACCTGCCTGTTTTGTTACACTAGTTGTCCTGGTGTTGTTCAGCTGCTGGGTCATCTGCTCAATGGAAGGAAAACGGTTTACAGGAATATTCATATTTCATCTCCTTCCCGTATTTTCTGAATTTAGTTCAGCATCTTAAGTATTAGATCTAATTCTAAAAGTTTTAGTCTTTGGAATAACATTGCTCATTTTTTACCTTTACCCTGTTCCCACCTAAATTGCCTCATCCTGTCCAACTTCTTCAGCCTGATTATTATTCTCATTCTCCTCATTTTCCCCAACAGGATCGGGCTCTTCCTCCTTAGGCTGTACATTTTGAACCTTAAGAGTTATCTTGTCCTTTATGGTGGTCAGCAGGGGATCATTGAAGATAACCAAAAGCTTGTATTCACCAACCTCCAGATCCTCAAATGCTTCCTTTTTGATAATTACCTTGTTACCCTTGAGTTCAACCAGGCTGGTGTCTATCGCCTTGTTATTTATCAGAACCCTCAAATCGTCAGCCACCGTATCACCGGCTCCCAGCTTGACTTCAAAGCTCTGATCCGTCGGATTTGCTCCATCATATACAAGCGATACTTTTCCGACTACATCAGGGAGATTCTGCTCGAAAATAAACTCGTCTGATATGACGCTTTCCAGCTGATCTATGGAGTAGAGGCTGCCGTTTATTGAAAGTTTTGTTTGATTACCATTCATGGTAACAAAATCAACTCTGCCGTTTATATAGCCTATGCTGCCGTTTGCATTCTCGGTCTTGACCACAACTTCCTTTCCTACCAGGCTAAACGCCATGGTGTTGGTAGAAATAGAGCCCAGATTCTGCAGCTGTTCAAGCTGTGAGAAAGTGGCTAGCTGCGCTACATATTCGGTATCCGTATTCGGATTCAGCGGATCCTGATATTTCATCTGGGTTGTCAGCAACCTGAGGAAAGCATTTTTATCAAGCTCATTGCTTTTGCTTGTCTTGCCGGTGTTTGATCCTGTCTGTACGACTTGGCCATTCTTGACCGGCTGTATCAGCTCACTCATGTCCATCCTCCTTTCCTGTTATGATATTGACATCAGTTCAGTGCTTCATTTTAAGTCCCGCCTGCATCTGTCTGTAATCTTCCCTGACCTGGTATTTTAGCTCGCTGTTGTTTGCCAGGAAATCTGATATGCAGGGCTTATGAGTTTACTTTGCAAGCTTAATACCGCTGGCTTAAGCAACATAATTTATCTGGCTGGACATAAGCCTGTCAGCAATTGCATTGCCATCCTCAACCGGCTCCTCAGTCATTGTAAAGGCTTCCTCCATGGAAATGCGCCTGCCTGAATTGCTTTTTTGCGAGTCTGACTGGTTTTGATCCGATGAGTTGCTGTTTTGGTCAAAGGCATAAGTTGAAACTGTTACCTCTATAGCCTCCACCTTTATTCCCTGCTGGTTAAGGGCTTCCCTCAAGGCTCCAAGCTGGCTCTCAATCGCTTCCTTGCTTATCTGGTTTTCCACTGCAAAGCGGGCTGTCATGCCACCTGGCGAAGACTCGATGGTCAGCTTCACTCTTCCCAGGCTCTCTGGATTCAGACTCAACTCAAGCGAGCTCTGATCCGGTGTGACTGAAAGTTTTATTCTGTCAATGATCTGATAGGCTATCTCCCTTAAATCTGCAACCATTCCCTGGCCTTCAATTGCTGAGCTTTCTGATTGGGCGACAGTTCTTACCATGTTGTCCACAAAGCTCTGGAATGCGTTCTGCTCTTCATAGCTTGTATTATCTCTGCCAGAAGCAGCATTTTCCTTATTTTGCCCGCCCTTAACCTGTGTTTGAGCGATATCATCAGCTCAAA
>ENA-OWOZ01002156-OWOZ01002156.1-bioreactor-metagenome-genome-assembly--contig:-NODE-2156-length-15435-cov-3.706928_pt1 | contig 15435 bp, 10 predicted proteins | sample MGYA00238140_ERZ651804 | MGnify/ENA primary metagenome ERZ651804 (study PRJEB26910, sample SAMN07631232) | bioreactor metagenome | isolation source: Switchgrass digestor | place: USA: Dartmouth... | reverse complement strand
ACACTGGCTGCGCTTTATCTGGCCAGCGCATTATTTGGCTATTTACAGCAGTTCATCATGGCTGGTGTTGTGCAGAAGATAGTTTACGATATGCGGAGAGACATTAACGACAAACTCTCCCGTTTACCACTTAAATATTTCGATGCTCATGCACATGGTGAAATTTTGAGCCGTGTGACCAATGATGTTGATAATATCAGCAGCACACTGCAGCAGAGTATCACTCAATTGGTGACAGCAGCAGTGACCCTGATCGGGATTACTGTTATGATGTTGACCATCAGCCCACTAATGACCCTCCTGGTATGCCTGGTCATTTTACCCCTTTCTTTTATAGTAACCAAGTTTATAGCCGGCCGTTCGCAAAAGTACTTTGTTAGGCAGCAAGCGGTGCTTGGTGAACTGAACGGGCATGTGGAGGAGATGTATGGGGGGCACGTGATAGTAAAGGCATTTGGGCGGGAGCAGCAGTCCATCGAGGAATTCAATGAGGTTAATGAAAGGCTTTATGAAGCCGGGTGGAAGGGCGCATTTTTGTCAGGCTTGATCATGCCTTTGATGCATCTGATCAACAACCTGGGGTATGTGCTTGTTTGTGTTGTTGGCGCAATTTTTGTGATGAGGCGGGTGATCCAGATCGGTGATGTGCAGGCATTTATGCAGTACTCCCATCAGTTTACACATCCCATTACTCAGACCGCCAGTATAGCGAACATCTTTCAGTCAATAGTTGCATCTGCAGAGCGGGTTTTTGAGATACTCGATGAACCTGAGGAGATCCCGGATAAGGCTGATGCCAAGGTGATTGAGTTCCCTAGGGGTGATGTTCAATTTGAGAATGTTAAATTCAGCTATAAGAAAGATGCCCCTTTAATTGAGGATATGAATATTGATGTGAAACGAGGGCAGACAATTGCTATTGTAGGGCCTACCGGTGCAGGGAAGACCACTCTGGTTAATCTATTGATGCGCTTTTATGAAATAGATGGGGGGAGAATAACCATTGATGGTGTCGATATCAGGGATATTAAACGGGGGAACCTGCGCAGTATTTTCGGTATGGTGCTGCAGGATACCTGGCTTTTCAACGGCACCATCAGGGAGAATATAGCCTATGGCAATGAGAATGCCACAATGGAGGAGATTATTGAGGCGGCAAAGGCCGCCCTTGCAGACCACTTTATCAGAACCCTTCCCGATGGTTATGATACTGTGATCAATGAAGATGCCTCCAATATTTCACAGGGGCAGAAACAATTGCTCACCATCGCCCGGGCGATCCTCGCAGATCCGGCAATCCTGATCTTGGATGAAGCTACCAGCAATGTGGATTCAAGAACCGAATGGCTCATTCAAAGGGCGATGGCTCGCCTGATGGAAGGGAGAACGAGTTTTGTTATCGCTCACAGGTTGTCGACCATACGGGACGCGGACCTGATTCTGGTGATGAACGAAGGCAGAATAATTGAAAAAGGCACCCATAATGAACTGCTGGCCAAGGGCGGATTTTATGCAGAACTCTATAACAGCCAGTTTACAGACCGGGCTGTGTAATGTGGCTAATCAATCATCTTCTATTCCCCTTGCTGCCAGGTGCTTCCCGCGGCAGGTACATATTCCGCCAATCGTCACCGGATCCTGCTGGGGCTGTATTGCCGCTAAGAGCCTGCTTGTAAAGGTAATCTAATGCCCGATATGATGCAAGCGTTTTTTTATGGGCATCGTGCGGGGTGGTTCTGTTGCGCGCGGGGGTGGCATTCGCACGGGGGTGGCGTGGGGATGTTTCGTTTGCCATAGGCCGCGCTAAAGGAAGCGGGGGGACGTTCTTTTTGCTTCCTGTCTCCCTGGCCGTTGGTTTATCCCTTCTGGCGCAGCGGCCTGCGAAGGTTGTTACTTCGGTCCGATCAGTTAACCTGTCCCGGTGATCAGCCGGTGATTAGTTCGCTGATCGGTCAGGCTGGTGCCGAGTCAATTAGCAGGAAGTTTTGGATTTGCAGAGAAATTTTATATATTATTTGCCGTCCCTTTGGAATAAAGCAAATCGCAAGCCTGGCTAAAATGGAAGTCAGATGCCAGAGGTCTGAAGTCGGAAAAAGAGTAGGTTGCAGCAACCGTTTATTAGCGCAGCCTGACCACCCCCTTATCGGTGTGAGAGTTGGTTCCTGATGAGAAAACCTGGGTTGACTATATCGCCTGACATTCCTCTCATCGGTTTGAAGGAGTATTGCTGTGCAGAAAATACAAAATGCAAAAACTAACCCAAACCATTATTTATTGAGCCTTTTGTTGACCCTAGTGGGCACATTGCTCTTTTTGGTGAATGCCCGGGGTTTAAGCGGTTTGTCAGGGCTTCTCTTGATCAGCATCCTGCTGATGGTCACCCCGACTCTGTTCTACATTTTCAGTGAAAGGCATTCTTTGAGCAATGCCCAGTCCTTGTCCCTGCTGCTGATTCCTTTGTTTGTCCTGCAGTATATCTATTATCTGCAGGCAGGAGTACCTGTAGGATTTACAGACCCTCACAGGCACATCTTTACCTATTGGAACCTGTTTACTGACACAGGGAAAATATTATTTGAAAATGTCCAGTCCATTTCACTTAACTTTGTTGGCTTGTATGTATTGTTTCGCTTTTTATCACTGGTGAGCGGCTCAGATATTGTTACACTTGCCGGGGTCATTCCGCCATTCCTCAATATACTGATTATCCTGGCGGTTTATCTGGTTGTTGCCAGGCTCCATGAGCAGCGCACAGGGCTGCTGGCGGCCATGCTTTACGGATGGGAAAACATGGTGCATATTTTAGGCCAGGAGATGCGCACCCAAACCATGGGTGTGCTGCTCTTGTTTATCATCACAGCCCTACTCCTAATCATCAATAAGAAAACAACCCGCTCAGGTGTTTTTGGAGCGGTGATCCTGTTAGCAGGCCTTGTGACCACATCTTTTGTGTGCAACTTCTATGCCCTGCTTGTTTTCAGCGGGGCTGTGGTGACAGTGTTCATTCTGTTTTTATGTAAAAGAGAGATCAACTGGCTGGTGGCGAATATAATTGCTGCCGGGCTGTATCTGTGTTTTATCGTTTTTTGTCTCTGCTACCTTATATATGTCAGCAAAGGCATCGAACCCCTGGTTGCGCAGTTTAGCCGTCTGATTTTTTATTCTATAGGGCAGGCAGCGGCGCCGGAATACGGGACTATAATTACATTGTCTATTTTTCTTGTCATCCTGGGCGCTGCAGCTCTTGTTGGACTCGGCCTTTTGTATCTGCTCATCAGGGCAATAACCAAATGGCGGGCTGCGGTTTGCGTCTCCATCAGCGCCGGTCTGTTGCTTATTTTGTCAATCGGGGTGCTGTATTTTGCGGGCCTACCTGTCGCTGAAACTGTTTTTAAATCCCACCATTATTTGGACGGCATGATCTCTTTAGCCCATGCTCAGGCAGATAGGTATGCGGAAATATATAGTGATTTTGTAGGTGCTGCAACATACCTGATCTGGGGTATGCTCGCCATTCCTTATATTTATTATGTTTTCGCTGTGCTGAAAGGCCAGGAGAAAAACCCCAGGGCCGTGGTCTTCTGTGCGGCATATACTGTTTTGCTGCTCTTCTGTATGGTGAACAGGTTGAACAGCCCCCTCAATCCGGGCAGGCCTTTTGTGGCAGTACTGATAATGCTGGTGGCTGCGATGGCATATTTCTTCATAAATATATCTGCTTCAGTCAAGTTCCGCCCCGGCAAAGCAGCGATAAAAGTGACAGCTGTGCTCCTTATCTTGTGTTTCATAACAGCCAATGTGATGAAAAAACCGGATTATATCATAGGTAATAAAGCACCGCTGCAAACTGTTCCCGGAGAAGAGGACCTGATTTCCTACTGGCACCGGGATGATGGGCAGTACTTGGTGAGCGACTTTTTAGGGGAAACTGCTCAAGGAAGAAAGGTTTTTGCCTCTACGAGGATGCAGCGCTATCCTTTTTTGATAATGGCTCATCAAAACAACATAACACCACTTAATGGGATTGGTGTCAAGCCTGAGTATTTGAAAAAACACCAAGGCAGCCTGATTCTACTGCAGGACAAGATTTATGGAGAGAGTTTCTTTCAACGGGATGAACTACCTGATACAATAGAACTTGACCAAACAATTGAGATGGTGAGAATATATACAAATGATGATTATTTGCTGTACGCAGTGGAATAGAACTGGGCCCGATCGGGGGGACGGTCCCGGTGATCGGCCTGTTCAACTGGTTTGTCCCTGCCGCTTGCGACATAAGCTCCGGTTGAACTTGCCCATATACTTTCCGCAGACGTCAGCCAACTGGCTCCTATGACGCCATCCATATCAGAAGCCGGATACCGGAGGTCTGATGTCTGAATATGAATGTTGAATTAGGTGTCATGATCAACTTTTATTATCTAGAAATTTCCGATTAGGTAATCGTTCTGCCCAGTTAGGGACTGCCACCTTATGCTGCAGTACGTATTCACTTTGGCTGTCGTTAGCTGCTCCTTCGTCAAGGGCAAGTAACAACCTCCGCAGGTCGCTGCGCTGGCAGGGATAAACGCTGTTTGGAGGGATCCTTCTCGCGAAATGTCAACCTGTCCCAGTGATCGGTCATCGCGCTGTCGGCCTGTCCCGGTGATCGATCGGAATCGAGTGAGGTCTATGGTATGATTAGATGGGTGGTGTTGTGTTGATTAATAAAATACGGCAAACCAAAGGTCCCTGTACCGCCCGAGTCAATAAAACAATAAAGCAAGCTGGCAATTGAGATGTGGGAAGTGAGAGGTAAGAGGTGGGAAAAAAGATTGCTCTGGAATAAAGCAAAAAAGCAAGCATGGCACCGTGGGCATGGGACGCCTGGGACGCCCCAGAAGCACCGCATACACCGCACCCAGGTGCTGATCATCGGTGGGGGGGCAACAGGGGCCGGGATCTTGTGGGATCTCACCCTGCGGGGTATTGATGCTGTTTTGGTGGAGGCACGGGAATTGGCTTATGGGACTTCTGGGCGCTGCCATGGACTGCTCCACAGCGGGGGGCGCTATCTGGTCAAGGATAGTGAAGTTGCCCGGGAGTGTTATGATGAAAACCAAATCCTGCGCAGGGTTGCCGCTGCAGCAATTGAGGACACAGGCGGTCTTTTTGTTTATTTAAAGGGAGATGACCCTGATTATGCTGCACAGTGGGCAGCTGCAGCAAAAAAGGCAGACCTCCCATATGAAGAGATAGATGTGGCAGAGGCGCGCCAGATGGAGCCCTTGCTGAGCGGTAATGTTCAGCGGGCCTTCCGGGTGCCTGATGCTGCGATAGATCCCTTTGAACTTATTGTAATGAATGTGCGGGGTGCTGTTGAACGAGGGGCACATCTGTTAACAGGCAGCAGGGTAGAAAAACTGTTAACAGACAGCAGAGGTGTCAGCGGTGTAGTTGTCAAGGATATGCACAGCGGGGAGAGTTACTCTATTGAGGCTGAAGTTGTGGTTAATGCCGCTGGTCCCTGGGCAGGGCAGGTGGCAGCTTTAGCCGGGATCAGCCTGGAGATCGCATACGGTAAAGGCACACTTTTGGTTTATACCCAGCGGTTGAACAAATGTGTTATCAACCGGCTGCGGCCACCTGGAGATGCCGACATCCTGGTCCCTGCTAAAAGTGTATCTCTGTTGGGGACAACCGATGTAGCTGTTCAAACACCGGACAACCCCAGGCCCTCACAGGAGGAGATCAACACCCTGCTCAAACTAGGTGAGGAGCTTGTTCCAGGCTTATCCAGCCGGAGAGTTGTGCGCGCTTTTGCAGGGGTGCGGCCCTTGTATGACCCGGGTGAATCGGGCAGAGGGGCATCCCGGGGCTTTGCGGTGATCGATCATGGGAAAACCCATGGGGTTGCCAATTTTTATTCTGTAGTGGGTGGTAAGCTGACCACCTACCGTTTGATGGCTGAACGGGCAGCGGATTTGGTAGCTGCTCATCTGGGAGTATCTGCTCCCTGCCGCACCAGGGATGTTGTTCTGCCTCCCCCATTAGATGCCTGTTCGCAGGGGGGGGACTCATCACCGCTGATCTGTGAGTGTGAGATGTTGTCTGAAAAAGAACTACTCCAGGCAGCAGAAAAACTGCAAACAGTTACCCCTGAGGCTTTGGTGCGCAGCACCCGTTTGGCGCACGGACCCTGCCAGGGAACCTCATGCCTTTACCGGGCAGCTCTGCTTCTCTATAGGGAAGGGTATTTATCCTATGAAGGGGCTTTAGAATTTCTCCGCTATGCCCTTGCGGGAAGATGGCGGGGGATGGGAGCTGTACTGGATGATGCACAAGCAAAACAGCTGGAACTGGCCCAGGGGGTTTACTTAGAGACTTTTGGTTTGGAGACGTTGAAAAATGAGCTATGATGTTGTGGTTATCGGTGCAGGTTTGGCAGGGCTAACCGCAGCCATTAAAGCCTTGGAGCAGGGCTTAAAAACAATTGTCATAAGCAGGGGAGCCAGCACCCTAGAGGTGATGAGCGGCTGTATTGACTTTTACGGCGGGGCAGTAGACCCCTGGCCCGGCATCAGGGATCTGGCCCGAGAAAACCCCTGTCATCCCTATGCCCTGCTTGAGGAAGAGGAAATTTATCAGGCCTTATCTTTTTTTATACAAGAAGTAAAGAGCATCTGCCCCTATCACCATCAGGAGGGTTTTCAGAACTACCGCCTCCCCACAGCCCTCGGCCAAATGCGCACAAGTTGTTTGCTGCCACAGGGGCAGGTGGTTGCTGCAGGTGTAAATGAGCGTGTGCTGGTGGTGGGGTTTAAGGGTTACCGTGACTTCTGTTCTGCTCTGATGGCAGAGGGAATGAACAAGAAGGGCTGTTCCTGGCGTTCAATAGATGTTGATCTGAAACTGATACAAGGCTTGGACAACAGCCCAGACTGCTTTTATCAGAACAGTGCCAGTGTTCGCTCTTACCAAAACAGCATTCAACTGGCAGTTTGTTTGGAAAGGGCCTGGCCGCTGCTGGCAGAGGAACTGCGGCCGCAGGTGCAGGATGTTGATAAAGTGGCCTTTCCTGCGGTATTGGGGCTCGACCGCTATCTAGAACTCCAGCAGGGGCTTGAGGAATCTTTAGGAAAGAGAGTATTTGAGGTGCCTAATCTTCCCCCATCACTTCCGGGGATCAGATTGTCCAAGTGCCTGATGGACCGGGTCAGACAGCTAGGAGGAGATCTACTTCAGGGTTCCTCTGTGGTTGCTGCTGAAAAAACCGGTGATATTTGTAGTAAGGTGCTGGTAAAAACAGCAGGGAAAAAACGTGAGATTCAGGGTAAATGTTATATTATCGCAACCGGTAGAATGAGCGGCAAATGGATTGCTTTGCAGGGAGAAGGAGTAGTTGCTGAGAAACCCGGTTTGTTAAAAGGATCTTTAAAAGAAGCTGGTTCTTCAGACCAGCAGTGCCCAAGAGCCTTAGCAGGGGCCGCAGAACACAGCAGTACTGGAATAAAGGTTAACAAACAACTGCAGCCTTTAGATAACGAAGGGAAAATTCTATTGGCAAATGTCTTTTGTGCCGGTAGTGTGCTGGCAGGTTATGACCCCTTCAGTGAGGGGAGCGGCGGTGGTGTTGCTATTGCCACCGGATACAGGGCAGCTGTACTAGCAGCCAAAGGTGTTAAAGGGCAAAAAAGGCAATCAAACCAACAATCACAGACGGGCTGTACTTGTAGCCGGGAGGGTTAAAGGTGACTGATCTAAACGAAACTTTTGAACAGTGTATCAAATGCAGCATCTGTCAGAGCGTCTGCCCTGTAGCTGCGCATGATGCTGGATTTCCGGGGCCGAAGATTTTGGGGCCTGATCTGGCGCGCCTGCAGGCTGCAGGTGATGCAGGGAAAGCTCGAACAGCAGAACTGCTGCCCCTGCTGGGTATGTGCAGCAACTGTCTGCGCTGTGAAACAGCCTGCCCGTTCGATATCCCTGTGGCACAGTTGATCCGCCGGGCTGAGCAATCTTTTAGAGAAAGCTCTAGCACAGGCTCATTTTTTAAAGGGGTATTCCGCAGGCTGCGTGATAAAATGCTGGCACATCCAGAAAAGTTAGGCCGGATAGGTGCGGCGTTAGCCCCGCTGGCAAACAAGCTGATGGGGAGCAGTGCTGTACAGAAGTTGCTGAGCAGGGTTTTGGGCTTGGAAATGGAGCAACCCCTTAATTTTGCTTCTCGCAGCCAGCAGCGGAGGCTTATTCTGGAACTCGGCAACAGTGACAATCAGCGAATTGCCCAACCACCGGAAATTTCCTCTGGGTCAGAGTTGAGCCGGGCAAGCAGGGCACCGTCGACGGAGTTGGCAGGACCGGTAATTTCCCCAGGGTCAGAGCAGGACAGTAGTGACATCCAGCAGGCTGACAAGCGAACTGAGGCCAAAAGTTTTGAAGTCTGCCTGGGCGGCTCTGATAAGAACAACCATGAGGATTCGGCAGAAAATACCCCAAGATATTACGCTGATCATCGTGTTGAAAACCGCCCGGGAGATGGGATTAAAAACATGGCTGATAAGACGGCTTGTACCCCCGATGTAAACCACCTCAGGGCTGACAATAAAGTGCTTTATTTCACAGGGTGCCATGTTAACTTTTATCAGCCTGAGATAGGTACTGCCTTTCTGCAGTTGTTAAAAAAATTGGGCATCAAGCCGGTTATCTATAATTCTCACTGCTGTGGGATCCCTCTGCTGGCAAATGGGGATCGCACAGGGGCACACAGGGCATTCCTACGCAATATTCAGTTGCTGAAGCCCTATGTAGATCAAGGCTATCAGTTGGTCTGCACCTGCCCTACCTGCAGCCTGGCTTTGAAGAAGTTTTATGCAGAGGAACTGGAGACCAAAGTTGCAGAGCAGCTGGCTGCTGCCACCTATGACTATGCAGAGTATTTAGAGAATTATATCTGTGAGCTTAAGGGACTGATCCATCCCGTGGAAGACAGCTTTATCTTTCATCTGCCTTGTCACACCCAGGCACAGGGTGTGAGCGCGGCTAACCTCAATCTGCTGCGTTTAATCCCCGGCTTGAAGCTGGGAATTGTAGATAAATGCTGCGGGCAGTCAGGCACCTATGGCTATAAAACGGAGAAAAGAGAGGTATCCAGGGGAATCAGTGCCTCTCTTGCCCGGCAGATCAAAGAGCAGAGCAATGAGCTTGACACTAAAACAGTTCTAACACCCTGCAGTTCCTGCGGTTACCGCATCACTCTGGAGTGCGGGGTTAGGGCAGAACACCCTTTGCTGCTCATCTGGGAAGCTGCCGTTAAATAATTCCTGATAAATGTGTCCCAAATTTATGAATTATTGACAGGATTTTTATCGGTCATTGGAGAATAAAGTAATTTTATTGGTGGGGTTAGGAGGAACACTGGAGACAATGGATAAGACACCGGAGCAAAATTTAGTTTTCAAGGTCAGATTTGAATATGAGATTCCAGTAAAAACCGGGGGATTATTCAGCAAGCGCAAGGATTTCAAACAAGAAGCTGAGGCAATCAGAGAAAAGAAGATAAACATTCTGGAAAAGGTACCTGTGAAGGGGATACGGATCCTGGAGATCGATCCCCATCACGAAATTTATATTAAAGATGAAGAGGGCGGGAAGACTGCCTGTGCCCCTGTTGAGATCCTTTTTGAGGCAGAAACTCTGGAGGATGCCATTCCATTTCTGCTGTCTAAGGATTTCTGCGGAGTGATACTCCAATATCCGGGCAGGATCAACCTCAGCCAGCATGAGTTCGAACGGGTAATTGAAAGGATAAGCAGGGAGCTGCAGAACCAAAAAGCCCCACTGAGAATCAGATACGGAATACCTGAACCATCCTATCTGTTGCAGGAGTTACCAGCAAAAGGGGTCCCCACAGAAGGCACAGCAGAAGATACTCCAGAAGAAACTGAAGGGGAAACCACAGATGAAACCGGAGAAACAACTGAAGTAGTTGAGGTAGAGCAGCAGGATCAGGATGGCCTTCCCGAAGAGACTGAACTGCCGGACCAGGGCGGCCTTCCCAAAGAGGCTCCCGAAGAGGCGGATCTTCCGGCAGTTGCGGCATCAGTTAAAAAGGTTCTCCGTATCGAATGGGATCTGGAGATCATAGCTGTATTGTCGCTGATCCTGGCAGGGGTGATTGCCTTTGATGGTGAAGGATGGCTTCACTATGTGCGGATAGGGCTGGGGCTTCCTTTTGTTCTTTTCTTCCCCGGCTATGTTCTGATCGCTGCTCTCTTTCCCAAAAAGGATGACCTGGGTGGGATCGAAAGGCTGGCCTTAAGTTTTGGCCTTAGTATAGCTGTGGTACCATTGATCGGACTGGGGCTGAATTACACCCCCTGGGGGATTAGGTTGACCCCGATCCTTTTATCTTTGATCCTTTTTATCATAATAATGGGGTGTATCTCATTTTTCAGAAGGGATAAACTGCCCCCGGAAGACCGCTACTGCCCTACCTTCCAGTTTGAGCTTCCTGTATGGAAGGAACAGCCACTGTTTGACCGGGTGCTTTCCATAGCTTTGATAGTAGCGATCCTTTTTGCAATAGGGAGCATCTTTTATGTGGTATCCATGCCTAAAGTCGGCGAACAGTTTACAGAGTTTTATATCCTGGGCATGAACGGCAAAGCCGAAGGGTACCCCAGGGAACTGGCAGTTGGGGAAGAGGGAGAGGTTATTGTTGGTGTGGTCAACCATGAATATAAACAGGAAAAGTATTATGTCGAGATCAAGATGGATGATCTGGTGCTGCCTAAAGAAGGGCCGATTGTTTTGGAACATGAAGAAAAGTGGGAAAAACCCTTATCTTTTTCCTATCCTGAGGAGTATGAAAATTTGAAGGTGGAGTTCCTTTTATACCGGGAAGGGGATGACCAACCATACCGCAGTTTGCATCTGTGGGTGATTGTAAAATAAGAGTTGATTTTTTTGCAAGTATCAGTTAATGGTGGTTAAGAATATGGAGCGGGATTCATTGGCTAATGCAAAATCAATAGAACATAGAGGGCGTTTATATAAAGGCGTTTATCCCTTGTTGTATCTGCTAGGGATTGGCTCGGCCGAAATAGTAATTGGGTATTTTAATGTTCACATAGGAATGATTTTGCATTTTATTATTTTTACTATGATTTTCTGCCAAGCAATCTTTTCACTGTATCGGCTAGAGATAAGTTGTCGGGGAGAACAGTACCCCTATCATTTCTACCTCAGCATTAGCCTTGTACCCCTTATTAGGATATTAAGCTTGTCTGTCCCTCTTAAAGCGATGCCTTTTCATTATTGGTTTTTTTTTGTGGGTATTCCTATCCTAACAGCTGCTTACTTGGTGATTAAGCGAACTGACTTCCAGAAAAGGGATATCTACTTATCCTTTGGCAAAGGACATTTTACCTGGCGGAGTTTTTCTCTACAGTTGGCCATCGGTTTGACAGGCTTTTTCTTAGGTCTCATTCAGTTTTATATAGTACAGCCTCCTGATCTGCCTCCGCTGAATTGGGTTGAAACGCTTTTAGTAGTAATGAGTTTACTGCTGTTCGCTGGATTTACCGAGGAATTGATTTTTCGTGGTATTATTAGAAAGGCAGTTGATGATTTTTTAGGTAGAGAATATTCGGTCATGTATGTTAGTTTAATTTGCGCGTTTATGTATATAACTCATCTGTCATTTGCATTTGTATTTTTTGTCTTTGGAGTAAGTGTGGTTTTTACACTAATCTCATATCGTACAGAGTCTATTATGGGGATTGCTATAGCCCATGGTCTAGCTACTGTTACTTATTTACTTATTGCTCCACAGCTGTTCGTTTGATTGAATTTAAGTTTTTATGGGGAAGGGAGGTACCATTAGGTGCTCTCTAGTGTTACACCTTCAACTATAGCAGCATTGAATAATGAGGCTTTGTCTTCCGGTTTAGGTCTTACATCATCAGTTGTTTTGATTATTCTTCTGATTGCCAAAGAATTGGCCGGAGCTGGTATCGAATCTACAGATAATCCTAAAGGTGTTGCATTGTCCCGTGCTATAGATTACATGCTCAATGTTCCTATTATTCCGTTGCTGATCGTTTTGATGTTTTCAGTAGTTGCTAGAGTTATTGAAGTACTACAATAGTATTATTTTTCTGCTTATTGATGCTCCTTCAATTCACATAGACAAAACATAAAGGGAGGCACTCTTACTGAATGGAGTATGAGGTTGTTATCATAGGTGGAGGACCTATAGGATGTGCTGTAGCTAGAGATATAGCTGCTGCCGGCTGCAGGGTATTGGTGGTTGAAGAGCATCCAAGAATCGGTGATCCCCTGCGGTGTTCTGGGCTGATCAGTTCCAGGACACTGCAGCTTTCCAGGGTTTCAACCAATGTGGTTTTGCATAAGCTGACCGGTGCCCGGGTTCATGCCCCTGGAGGTGAAGTTCTCGAGTTGTACGGAAACAGAGTATATGCTCTGGCTGTTGATCGTGAGGCATTTGACCGGGATCTGGCAGCTCAAGCTGCAGCAGCAGGTGCAGAGATTATGTGCGGCATGCGGGCAGAAGACATTAACCTTGTTCCCGGTGGTGTCCAGGTTAAGCTGCGGCAGCGGGGCACCCGGGGTAAAATAGAAAAGATCAGCTCCTTTTTAGTTATAGGAGCGGATGGATACAGGTCCTCTGTGGCCCGAAAATTTGGGATTTTGCCTCAAGGTGAAAAAGTACCCCTTTATGCGGCAGAGGTTGAACTGCCGGGGAGCGAGGGGCAGATTGTTGACATTTTTCTTGGGAATCAGATAGCGCCTGGATGGTTTGGTTGGGTGATACCTACAGGTAGGGGTACAGCCCGAGTGGGCATCGGAGCAGACCGCTGTCCATATCAGTACTTTCAGCAATTAGTAATAAACAACCCGGAAGTTTTCCAGGGGATGCAAATAGTGAGGTGCACCAGCGGCTATGTGCCTGTTGGCTTTTATGACCGTACTTATGGTCCTCATACTATGTTAGTGGGTGATGCCGCTGGCCATGTAAAACCGATCTCAGGAGGCGGGCTTTATCTGGGGCTGATTGCAGCTGAGATATGTGCTGCTGTGGCAGTGGAGGCCCTCCAAGAAAAGGATTTTAGTGAAAAGTTTCTTGCCCGCTACCAGGAAAGATGGGAGAAGGCAATAGGAGAGGAGATTTACTGTGGGCTAAAGCACAGGGATGTGTTTTTAAGCCTGACCGATGATGATATGGACAAAATAATCTCTTTTTTCAATAAGCCTTACTGGCGCAAGCTGATTCTGAGATATGGTGATATCGATTTCCACTCAGCACTGGCCGTCAGACTATCCAGAATCCCTATTTGGGCAAAACACTTTATCGACAGCAGCAGAAACGTAATATCTGGTTTGTTTATGTAAAATGTATAGAAATTCGAGTGATAGCTATGTGCGCCGTATCTATTTTTATTCATATTTGAATTGCTGTGTGATTTTTTCTTGAATTGGTTGGATAGGTAGTTTTAGTTCTGATCTATTTGATACTGTTTTGTATTTGTAATAGAGAAAATATTGGGATAGTGATCAACGATTATGCCAAAAATTGTTCACATGACTTCAGCACACCCAGCTTTTGATACCCGTATTTTTCAGAAAGAGTGCAGAACTCTTGCTCAAGCCGGTTATGATGTTGTTCTAGTTGCCCCCCATACCCATGATGAAATTGTTGATGGGGTGCAAATTCGGGCAGTGCCCAAACCAAAAGGGCGGATAGCACGCTTCACCAAGACCTCATGGCAGGTATATAAAACAGCTGTAGCAGAGGATGCAGATTTATACCATATTCAAAATGAGTTGGAACTGCTGTTTTGGGGTCAAATGCTGCGCTTGAAAGGTAATAAAGTAATCTACGATATGCATGAGAACCTTCTTAAATCTATTCCAACAAAGCCTTGGATTAATCCGCTGTTTCGACCTCTGGTTGTATTTATATGTATGATTCTTGAGAGGATTTTAATGCGAAAAATCCCTGTTATTTTTGCTGAAAACTCTTATATTAAACATTACCCGTGGGTGAAAAAGAATATAACAGTATTGAATATGCCCTTAACCTCTCAACTGCTGCAGATCAACGAAACGAAGTATTCTAAACCAACTTTAGGTTATATCGGTGGGGTTACACCTGAACGGGGAAGTATAGTGACTTTAGATGCTTTGAAAATTCTTAAAAGTAAGGGTTATGCCGTTGATTGGGAATGTATTGGCCCGACAGATAATGCACATCGTAAAGAGATCGGCAATATAATTAAAAGATATGGATTGGAAGGAGTCCGGCTGAGAGGCTATCTATTACCTTCTGAAGGATGGCCGGTTATCGCTCGCTGTCATATCGGTTTAGCTCTCTTAAAACCTATTCCTAATTATTATGAGTCATATCCTACTAAACTGTTTGAATATATGGCACTCGGACTACCGGTGATCACTTCTAATTTTCCTTTATACCGCCAGGTTGTTGAAAAAGAAAGGTGCGGGATTTGTGTTGATCCAGAATCCCCAGAAGAAACAGCTCAGGCTGTTCAATATCTACTCGAGCATCAGGATGAGGCGGAGTCCATGGGAAGACGCGGACAGATCGCAGCAATTGAAAAATACAACTGGGAGTTGGAACAGAAAAAACTGCTGCATTTTTATGATTCCTTATTAGTTTAGATTAAACTACTTTATTAGTTTAGATTAAACTACTTTGTTAATTATTTTTCACCATTCGATAATTAGGAGCCAGCGGCTCTGTCGTATCTACATGCCCCAGGATGGCCTCCTGTTTTTTCCCTTCAAGGAGGAACTGCACCTTATCGATTTCCGGCAGTTCGGCCAAGGAGTTGGTGATGGAGTAAACTGTCATCAACTCTCCTGCTGAGCCGCCCCAGTGTTTAGTCTGAAATTCCTGGCTGAAGTTCACATAAGCCACACCATCTACAACCTCAAGGGAGATCAGCTTAGCTTCCTTGGGAACAGTCTGAAACAGGTCAGGGTTTTTCGGTCCCTGGATCAATTCCTCAATCACAATCTCTTCCAGCTTTTTGTTTCCTTTAACAACAAACCGTTCTTCGGGGATCAGGTACATAGCGTCTTGATCGCCAAAGTAAAGTGTGATCTTTTCTTTTTCCTCTTTGGGCTCTGCACTTATATCTGGTTTTGTTTCGCTATTTTCTTTATTTTCAGTTGTATCTGCTATTTTTATTTCATTTTCCTGCTGAGCGTCTTGCTGGGCCTTTTCCTGATCCCAACAGCCTGTAAGGGTCAACAGGACTGTCAGTGCCACAACAAACAAACCCATCCCTAATTTCCAGGCCAGAGGTCGTTTCAACATTCGGGTTATCCTCCTTTGTTTCAAAGATCCCTATAATACTCTGAAAATAATATAACAGGAAAATGTTTCAGCATTGTCAGAGAATGTTA
>ENA-OWOZ01002140-OWOZ01002140.1-bioreactor-metagenome-genome-assembly--contig:-NODE-2140-length-15554-cov-3.065840_pt1 | contig 15554 bp, 21 predicted proteins | sample MGYA00238140_ERZ651804 | MGnify/ENA primary metagenome ERZ651804 (study PRJEB26910, sample SAMN07631232) | bioreactor metagenome | isolation source: Switchgrass digestor | place: USA: Dartmouth... | reverse complement strand
CCTTACGGTGAACATGGACCTTATTGCCGGGCTGCCGGGCGACACGCCGGACGGGTTCAGCCGCACCCTGGACCGGGTTCTGAGCCTGAATCCCGAAAACATCACCGTCCACACACTCTCCCTGAAGAAGGGCTCCAGAATAACCTCCGAGGGCGCCTCCCTGCCCCCGGCGGAAGATGTGGGCGTCATGATAAACTGCGCCCAGGAAAAACTGCGGGCGGCTGGATACGCCCCCTATTATCTCTACCGCCAGAAATTCATGGCGGGCGGTTTCGAGAACGTGGGCTGGGCAAAGCCGGGATTTGAAAATCTGTACAACATATGTATAATGGAGGAGCTGTGCACCATCCTTTCAATGGGCGGCGGCGCCTCCACAAAGCTGGTTTCCGGCACCGGAAGAATCGAGAGAATATTCGCACCCAAGTACCCGTTCGAATATATTAACAGCATAGAGAAAGTAATATCCGATAAGTCAAAGATTAAGGAGTTTTACAATGGCTTACAACCTGCGTGAAATAAATCATCGAGCAAAAACCGACCCTAAAGGCTTCATTGAAGAGTGCGACGCCATATACCACGAGAAAATAGTGAAAGCCGCCGACGCGATAATAGAAAACCGGAAGCGGAGCCCCATCGTGCTTCTTTCCGGCCCTTCCGGCAGCGGCAAGACGACGACCGCGATGAAGATAGAGGAGGAGCTTGAGAGAAGGGGCGTCAGCACGGTCACGATTTCGATGGACAATTACTTCATGACCCTGGACCCCGAGACCGCGCCGCGCACGCCCGAGGGCGAGATTGATTTCGAGTCCCCCGCGCTGCTCGACATGGAGCTTTTGAACGAGCACTTCACCGCGCTGGAAAAGGGCGAGCAGATAAGGATACCCTACTTCATTTTCTCCCTCCAGAAGCGCAGCGCGACACGCTTTACGACCCTGAAGCTGCGCGAGAACGAAATCGCAATCTTCGAGGGGATACACGCGCTGAACGACTGCATCACCGAGGCGCACCCCGACGCAGTCAAGCTCTACATCAGCGCAAGCTCCTATTTCGTGAAGGACGGCGTGACTGTCCTGGATAGCGCGGGGCTCAGGCTGGCGCGCAGGGTCGTGCGCGACAACAACTTCAGAGGCACCGACGCCTGCACGACCTTAAAGCTCTGGTCGAACGTCCTGCGCGGAGAGAAGCTCTATATAGCCCCCTACGTCCACAAGGCGAACATCTCCATAGACTCCACGCACCCCTACGAGGTATCGCTTTTAAAGCGCTACGCCCAGCCGCTGTTTGAGGAGATACCTCCGGGCACTCCCGGGTACGCCCAGCTTGAGAAAATCAAGGAGGCTTTCGGCTGTTTCAGGGAGCTGAGCCCCAGGCATGTGAGCTCAACCTCGCTTCTGCGCGAGTTTATAGGCGGCAGCGCCTACTTTGCCGACAACAAGGAGGATGCGGTATGAAAAGGACAATCATCACAATAAGCAGGGAGTACGGCTCGGGAGGACGGACGATAGGCATACTTCTTGCAAAGGAACTAGGCATACCCTGCTACGACCGCGCGGTAATCGAAAAGGCCGCGGAGAAGAGCGGAATGAGCCCGGAGTTTATTGAAAACGTCGAGGAGAGGGCGACGAGCAGCTTCTTCTTCAACCTCTCGCAGGCGACCTATACATCGTTTACCCCGGTCCTCACCTATGAGGTGCATCCGACCGACAGAGCCTTCTTCGCCCAGGCAGAGGTCATACGCGAGATAGCCGCGCACGGCAGCGCCGTCATAATCGGGCGCTGCGCCGACTATATCCTGCGCGACGACCCCGACGCGATTCACATCTTCCTCCACGGCGACAGGGAGGATAGGCTCCGCCGGATTATCGAGGAGTACGGCGTCCCTGCCCAGGAGGCGAAGGAGCAGTTAAAGCAGATTGACAAGGGAAGGGCCAACTATTACAAGAGCTACACCGGCGGAAACTGGGGCGACGCGAGGCGCTACGACGTCTGCCTCAACACCTCGCGCACCGGCATCCCCGGCGCCGTCGCGGCGATTAAGGCCCTGGTGCTTGCAAGCCGCAAGGAAGACTAGCAGTTAAGTTTTTGCGGCTGTGCGCGCGTGACCGTTTCCCGAGGCCGTCAATCCTCAAGGCCGAGGCGTGCCTGCAATTCTTACTTAAGAAAAAAAGCGGCGGGAATCCCCCGCCGCAGGTATCCCCCGCGCCTATTGGCGCGGGGGTTTTGTTTGTGAAAAACTATCTGAAAGTTTTATTGGAATTGCGAACTCTGCCGGCACAAATTAAATGAGCGGCTTTATGTCAACCTGCAACTCTCTGCATAAGCGACAGCATAACATACATCCAGAAAGCAAACAGGCAAGTTGCGGCGCCGGCCTCAAGAAAAATTCCTCTCAGGGAGGCTCTTTCATCCTCCGCTCTGATTTGTCTTGCTCTCCGGAACAGCCTGAAGATTTCGGATATATAGATGAACGAAAATGCCGGTATAGCCGGCCAATATATCCTCTTAGTTAGCGTAGTAATAATGGCCGCAACAGAAAGCAGTAAAGTTATGATGGACAGTATCCTGCCTATTATCTTAAGTTTATCTCTTTGCTCCATATACACCTTTCCTCGTCTTTCATCAGCCGGGATTGCGCGGGACGGCGATATCCCCAAATAAAACCTCCGGACAGGGGTAACCTTTCAAACCCTCATAAGCAGCACTCCCCGTAAACGCAGCAGGATTTTATCTTCTAATATATAAAACAATTAAGGCGGAGTTTTGTTACAGGGCGGCGGAGAAAACAGCTCTCACGGCAAACTTGTAAAACATTGCACTTTCTACTATAATTTAACTGATTACGGCCGAGGGAGTGGTAGCTATTCTTAGCTTCTATTTAAATATAATCGAGACGGAAAGCGACAGGGAGCTGGCCCGGGACCTGTATTACCAATACAGGGATTTGATTTTCAGGATTTCGCTTAAATACCTGAACAACGAGGCCGGGGCGGAGGACGCGGTTTCCGACGTGTTTGAGAAAATTTGCAGGAATGTTGAAAAATTCCGGAATCTCAATTGTAGCAAAGCGAAGGGCTTAATTGTTATATATACAAAGCACACCTGCTTAAACATCCTGAAGCGCGGGAGGATAATCGCCTTCACAGAGCTTGATGAAGAGGCGGGGGAATACTCAGACGATGCCGAATCAATTGTGATATGCGATGAAAGCTATAACCGAATCCTATCCGCCGTGGAAGCTCTCGACGACAAATATAAGGACGTTTTGAGGCTTAAGTACTTCGTCGGTTTCAGCGACAGTGAAATCGCAGAGGCATTGGATATAACTCCTGAAAACGTACGGGTTCGCTTACACAGGGCAAGGGTTATGATTAAAAATCGGATTAAGGAGACGGATTTGCTTGGATGATGCCTTAAATGAGCGGCTGTTTGATATACTGCTTGAAACTGCGGTTTGCAGCGATTATGAAAAGGAGCTTGCCCGTCTGCCGGAGCAGGCGGAGGCGCCGCACGCTTTTTCCCGCCGGCACGAGCAGAGAATCGGGGAGATATATAGGAAATACCTGAGAAATGTACGGAGCCGGCGCCTTAAGCGAAATGCAAAAAGGGCGGCGGTGGCGGTCTTGATTGTAATTTCGCTTATCTTTGCCGGGTTTCTAAGTGTGGGAGCCGTGAGAAGCGCGGTGTTTCGCGTGATAACCGAATGGTATGAAGAATTTACAAGTATTTTCTTTAAAAGTGAAAAGGGTGATAGCAAAGCTCCAAACATTAACCTTGAAGTCGAAGGCATGCGGCAGCCGACATTTATTCCCAATGGCTTTATCTTGGAAAACTTTATTAGAACGCCAGGTATGATTTCGATAGACTACAACGATGAAAGCGGGAAAATACTGAGCTATACCCAAGTTATTCTGGATGAAGACAACAGCATTGCGGTGGATAATGAGCATAACATTATCAGCGAAATCGAATTCAACGGTTATCCCGCAATACTAATGGAGCCGATGGACGACGTCGGATTGTATTCATTAATCTGGAGAGACGAGCTTTTTACCTATATGCTTGTAGGCCAAGTGGATTATGAAACGCTTATTGAAGTCGCCCTGAGTATTGAAATAGTTGATTAACAAAAAGTATCCCGCCGGAGTGATTAGTCAAACCAATCCGGCGGGCCTGCTAATAATTATTACAGCTCCGCAGCAAACCCCGCGCCTTTTGTCGCGGGGTTTTTGATTTTGGGAAGTAATTATCCACACAAAGTAAAAGAATTGTGGGATTTCGCCGTCAAATTCATTGGGGCATGTCAGCCCGCGGCTCTCTGCATAAACGAGAGCAGAGCATACATTAGGAAAGCAAAGATGATGGTTGTAGTGCAGCCCTGAAGATAAACTGCCGACAGGGAGGCCTTATCATCCTCCGCTCTGATTGCCCGAGCCTTTCGGAACAGATTAAAGATTTCGGATACATAGAAAAATGCAAACGCAACTATGGGCGCCCAGTAAACCCCTGCTGTGAAGGTGATGATTATGGCCGCAAAAGCTATCAGTATTGATACGAAAGACAGTATTCTGCTTATCTTTTGCAGTTTATCCTCTTGCTTCATAAAGCGTTTCCTCTTTCTCTGTCCGCTTATCTGTCATTATCCGGGTCGATACTGCGTCTAATCGAAGATGTCCAGCAGATAGCCGTAGCCCTCTTTTTCCATGTCCTTTTTCGGGATAAAGCGCAGCGCCGCGCTGTTTATGCAGTAGCGAAGGCCGCCCTTATCCCTCGGGCCGTCGTCGAACACATGGCCGAGGTGGGCGTTCCCGACGCGGCTTTTTACCTCGGTTCTAATCATCCCGTGCGAAAAGTCGGGGTTTTCCTGGACCGTAAAGGGGTCGATGGGCTTTGTGAAGCTCGGCCAGCCGCAGCCCGAGTCGAACTTGTCCCTGGAGGAAAAGAGCGGCTCGCCTGTCGTCACGTCGACATAGATGCCCTCTTCTTTGTGGTCCCAGAACTCGTTCCCGAAGGGCGGCTCCGTCGCCGACAGCTGCGTGACCGCGTACTGCATTTCGCTTAAGCTCTCGCGCAGCTTATCCCTGTCGGGAGCTTCGTACCTGCCCGGGTCCACGCGCGCGGCCGCCGCCTTTTTGAACTTATCGGGCCCGATGTGGCAGTAGCCCCCGGGGTTTTTGTCGAGGTACCTCTGGTGGTACTCCTCGGCGGGGTAGAAGTTTGAAAGCGGCTTTACCTCGATTGCGACGGGCTTGTCGCAGCGCTTTTGCAGGTTTTCGATTGCGCGGCGGATGACCGGCAGGTCGCTCTCGTCCACGTAATATATGCCGGTCCTGTACTGCGTGCCGGCATCGCCGCCCTGGCGGTTTACTGATGTCGGGTCGACGGCGTCGAAGTAGAGCTCGAGCAGGAAGGGAAGCGGCAAAATTTCGGCGTTGTAAATAACCTTCACGGTCTCGGCGTGTCCCGTGTCGCTGCGACAGACCTCCTCGTAGCTCGGGTTTTCGGTCCTGCCGTTGGCGTATCCGACCTCGGTGGACAAGACTCCCCTTATCGAGCGCAGGTACTTCTCCATGCCCCAGAAGCAGCCGCCGGCAAGATAGATTTCAGGCATAGTCCTTCTCCTTTGTATAGATTTTCAGTTACTTCTTCATGTTGTAGATGCCGTAGGTCTTGGATTGAGTGTCCATAAAGAGCGGGATTTTCGGCGGGGCGAAGGTAAAGGCTACTATCGCCGCCAATAGGAGCAAAATCGCAATGAGCGCGAGGATAAAGAAGCCGCCCTTCATGTCGGGGTTTCTCTTATACAGGTTATAGGCAAGCAGCTGCCCCAGCGCGATACCCGCGAGCATGGCGAGAATGTCGACGAGCATGGTGTCGCCGCCGAAGACGCCCTCGTAGGTGTAGTGCACGACGATTACGAACAGGACGCTGACCCAGAGCGACACCGCGGCGGCGGAAAACCAGCGCGCCCTCGAGGCGCCGCCCTTCTTCCCGAGCAGGAAGTAGCCTACAATCCACCAGATGAGCAGGGGCCAGAAGGAGAGCTTGAGGTGCTCCCAGATGCTGTCGTTGACGGGCGAGAAAATGCCCGCAATTGCGCTTTTGTCCGTCCAGTCGTATACGAAGTGCAAAACGGTGCCGAGAATGAATGCCGCAGGGACGCCGTAGAATATCCAGTTTCGAATTGGCTTTTGTACGGATACACCCTTCTTACCGTTCATTATATCACATCCTTTATTTGACGTTACCTTATTTTATTCAGGCGGGAGGACAAGTATAACGACAAAAAGGACGGGCGGTGAAAATAATATGCGGCGGGGCTTTCTACTTTAAAACAAAGCCGCACAAATACGAAAACAGCCGGCGGATTTGACAATACCCGCCGGCTTGATTTTATTAAAGGCTCCGCTTTCCTCGCTATTCCGCTAAAAACGGCTCGTGCAGGCAGTACATCGTGAAGTTCCCGTCGGCGAGGAGCCTGTCCTTCCCGTCCAGGACCCTGACGTAAATCCTGCAGATGTTCTTTCCGCGGTGGCGCACCTCGGCAATCGCGCGGATTTTCCCCTCGCCCGCGCCGCGGATATAGTCGAAGGTCGCGTTCAGGGTCACATATTTCTGTCCGTCGCTGCGCGCGGCGGCGCCCGCCGCGCAGTCGGCCATGGCAAAGTGCAGCCCGCCGTGGATTGAGCCGAGGTAGTTAAGCCCGTTTCTGCCGACCTCTGCCTCCGCCTCGGCCCTGTCCGGCTCGACCCTTGTGAGCCTTATGCCGTTGTGAATCATAAAGCTGTTATTGCTGTTTATAAACTCGATATGCTTTTTGAAGTCCATATTCCTATCTCCCCGTGTTGTTAATGCGGAGTATAAGGGCCCCGGGACGGATTTACCCGCCGAGCTTGTCATAGACCTTTTTTACAAACTTGTCCGAGGAAATTATAAAGCGCTCGTGGATGCCGCCGCCGATTCTCCCCTTTTCGTCGAAGGCCTCGACCCTGAAGGTGACTTTGCGCCCCTCGACCGCGATTACCTCGCTCTCCGCCCGGACCCTCATCCCGACGGGCGTCGCGGCCTCGTGCGTGACGTTAATGAGCGTCCCGACCGAGCTCTGCCCCTCGTCAAGAAAGGGCTTTATCGAGTTTGCCGCCGCGTTTTCCATGAGCGCGACCATATGGGGCGTCGCAAAAACCTTCAGGTCCCCCGAGCCCGCGGCGAGCGCCGTATTCTCCTCGCTTACCAAGGCTTCCGCCCTTCCCCTTGTACCGACTTCAATTTCCATGTCAAAACCTCGCTTTTGCTTGAAAACCATAGCCTGCCCGGGCCTTCGGACATTACGGACCCGCGACGGGCGCGCCCGGGCAAGGCGTATATTTCCAGACTGATTTTTTTCTATCATATAGTTTAATGCTCCAAACGTCAACCTAATTGTAATGCAAAAAACAAAGCCGCCATTTAGGCGGCTGTTTTTCACATAAAGAGCCTTGCGATGTTTGCGAAGGCTATGCAGATTATTATGCCCGCCAGCGTCGGCACGGCGAAGGAGATGAGCGTCCACTTGAGGCTCTGCGTCTCCTTTTTTATCGTAAGGCAGGTCGTGGAGCAGGGCCAGTGCATGAGCGAAAAGAGCATCGTGCTCACTGCGGTTATCCAGGTCCAGCCGTTTTCGACAAAAAGCTGCCTGAGCTCCGATAGGCTGTCAAGCTCGATAAGCGTCCCCGTCGACATGTAGGACATTATTATTATCGGGACGACGATTTCGTTTGCCGGGAAGCCGAGGATGAAGGCCATGAGAATCACGCCGTCAAGCCCCATGAGCCGCGCGAAGGGGTCGAGGAAGCCCGAGAAGTGATTTAAAAGAGTATCACCGCCGACCGTGACGTTCGCCAGAATCCAGATTACAAGCCCCGCGGGCGCCGCGACCATCACGGCCCTGCCGAGGACGAAGAGCGTTCTGTCGAATATCGAGCGCACGATTATCTTTCCGACCTGCGGCCTTCTGTAGGGCGGAAGCTCCAGCGTAAAGGAGGAGGGTATGCCCTTTAGTATGGTCATCGAGAGTATTTTCGAGGCGACAAAGGTCATCGCTATGCCGAGCACGATAAGGCAGGTCAGCAGAAGCGCCGACATGACCGAGCCGCCGATGCCGGAGGAGGCGACGAAGAACATCGTAAGTATCGCAATCAGCGTCGGGAAGCGCCCGTTGCAGGGCACGAAGTTATTCGTAATTATCGCAATCAGCCGCTCCCTCGGCGAGTCGATTATCCGGCATCCCACGACCCCGGCGGCGTTGCAGCCGAAGCCCATCATCATCGTGAGGGCCTGTTTTCCGCAGGCCGAGCATTTTTTAAAGTATTTGTCGAGGTTGAACGCGACGCGCGGGAGGTACCCTAGGTCCTCGAGCAGCGTGAAAAGTGGGAAGAAAATCGCCATCGGCGGGAGCATCACCGACACGACCCAGGCGAGGACCCGATAGACGCCGAGCACCAGAGCGCCGTGCAGCCAGTCGGGAGCGTTTAAATGCTCAAAAAAGCCCGAGAGCACATCCTGAAAGCTGAAAAGCAAGTCAGAGAGCAGCTGTGAGGGGTAGTTTGCGCCCGTAATCGTAATCCAGAAGACAAGCGCGAGCAGCGCAAGCATTATCGGAAAGCCCGTGACCTTGCTCGTGAGTATGCGGTCAATCTTCCGGTCGGTTAAGTCGTAGCCTTGCTTTTCGAATTTCACGCTGTCGCGGCAGATTGCCTCCGCCGTCAGCACAAGGCAGGAGACAATTTTGTCGCGCAGCTTCTCCCTGTCTATGCCCTTTTCCTCAAGGTGCGACCAGGCGCGCTCCAGCGCGGCTTTAATCTCCTTATCCTCGCTTATGTCGTAGCCCAGATAGTCGCGCATACTCTTGAGCAGGGTCTCGTCGGTATCGAGGAGCTTCAGGCTCAGCCAGCGGGGGTTTATTTTCCCGCCCGTTCTTCTGGCTATAAGCGGCTCCAGCATCGCGACGGCTTCCTCTATCGGCTCTATGTAGCGTATTTTTATCGGGCTTAACTTGCCCTCGCCGTTTATAAGCCCGTCGAGCGCCTGCATGAGTCTATCGAGGCTCCGCTTCTTCCTCGCCGCGGTTCCGACGACCGGGACTCCGAGCTTGGAAGAGAGCCGCTCGAGGTCTATTCTGATTTTCTTCTTTTTCGCCTCGTCCATGAGGTTTACGCAGACGACGACTTTGTCCGTTATCTCTATGGTCTGCAGGACGAGGTTTAAATTTCGCTCAAGGCAGGTGGCGTCGCATACCACGACCACGGCGTCGGGGGAGCCGAAGCAGATGAAGTCGCGCGCCACCTCCTCCTCGGCAGAGTGCGCCATAAGCGAGTATGTGCCGGGGATGTCGACCAGGATATAGGTGCTGTCCTTGTAATTGCAGCGCCCCTGCGCGCGTGTGACCGTCTTGCCCGGCCAGTTGCCGGTGTGCTGGTTTAAGCCCGTCAGGCCGTTGAAAACCGTGCTCTTTCCTACGTTCGGGTTGCCCGCGAGCGCCACGACGAAGTCGCGGGCGCCCTGCCTTTTTATGACAAGGCCCCTGTCGAGGGCTTTAATCCCGGTGGAGCCGCTTGTCAGGCCCATCTGAACCGCCCCCCGTCAGTCGCTGATGAAGATTTGACTGGAATCTTCGGAGCGCAGCGCGATGACCGCGCCTCTTATGAGATAGGCGGTCGGGTCGCCGGCGGGGCTTTTACCGAGGCACTCGACCTCCGTGCCCTCGATGAGCCCTAAGTCCAGCAGCCTTCTCCTTATCCCGCCGGCCGCGCGCACGGCCCTTATTTTCGCCCTCTGCCCGCGTTTTAAATCCTTTAACGTGGCCATATCGTTCATAAAAGGAATCTCCTCGTAATAGATTGGGTTTTAGGATAAGGAAACTTTGTTTCCTGCTGCCATTATATTAGGCTCGCGGGGCTTTCGTTCCTGCGGACATCGGACGGGGTGCGGCTTTATGGAGTATAAATCGGACTTTTTCACGCTCAAGGGCTACCAGATGAACAGAAATCCCGAGCTTACCTCCTCGATGGAGGATTATCTTGAAATGATATGCAGGCTCAGAAAGGAAAACGAGGTCGTGCGCATCTCCGAGCTTGCCGAGAAGCTGAACGTAAGGCCCTCCTCGGCATCCAAGATGGTGAACAACCTGAAGCTCGCCGGCCTTGTGAGCTTCGAGCGCTACGGTTACATAAAACTCACCCCCAAGGGCGAGACGGTGGGGGAGTACCTTCTTTACAGGCACAGGGTTCTGAACGACTTCCTCTGCCTTGTAAACGGAACCGAGGACGAGACCGAGCAGGTCGAGAAAATCGAGCACTTTTTGAGCCGGGAGACGGTCGAGAATATAAAAAAATTCATGGATTCGGTGAAAAAAGCGCCCTGAGCCCCGATACACGAACCACTTTACCCCTTTCCCGAATATTATGGTATGCGGCGGTCATTGCCGCAGGGAGGGGGTGCGTCTTTGGAAACCGGAGTAATTCTGGCACTTATAGTAATAGCCGCCGTGACCGCGTTTCTGGGCTCGATTGTGGCCGCGGCGAGGGCGGAGCGGCGGAGGGTTCGCGAAGAGGAGAAGGACTGGGAGGACATAGTTGCCGAAGCCGGCTATCTCTACGACAGGACGCAGAACATTTTCTACACGGCGCTCGGCGCCTGGCAGAGGAATTTCGGATACTCCAGGCTGTACGACGAGGCGGCGGCGCCGATGAGCCTTATTATCGACTGCGAGCCTATTTATTTCAGCTACAAGGGCAAGAACTGGCTCATCGAGCTCTGGAAGGGCCAGTACGGCATGTGCACGGGCTGCGAGGTCGGAGTTTACAACACCGAGAGCGAGAAGCTGTACTATTTCGACGGCTTCAACTACACGCTCTACAACTGCGCAAGCGACGAGGACCACCTCGAAATGTCCCTTGCGCTTATAAAGAACGGCAAAACCCTCTTTACGAGGAAAGACAGGCACTGGTGGCTCACGGGCTTCATACTGGGCGAGTTTTCGGAGCCGTCGGAGCTTGTCATGGACCTCACGATAAGAATGAAGGACCCCGGGATGCTCCGGGCCTTTACCGAAAGCCTCAGGGAGCTCGGCTACACCGATGAGAACATGAGGGTATCGGGGGACCTTGTGGGGATTTGGTTTTCCACCCCGCGCTCCGAGCAGCCCTATACCCGGACCGAGCTTATCAGCAGGCTGTCGCAGATGAAGAACAAGTACCTCTGCGACAAATACAGAGAAATGACTGTGGGAACAAGGGATATGGACGAGGCCATAGCGGCGGTGCGGCAGAAGGCGCCCGAGCTGTACGAGGCCATCATCAAGGAAATCGGCAGGCCCGCGCGGCTTTTCACCGAGACCAAGCTCATGCCGAACTGAGGTCCTCCGGGAGGTGTCTGATTGTCATATTATTCAAATCGCATCTCGGAAGCTTTCCAAGACGCGCCCGAGCTGACTATTGACGAGGGCTCAAGGATAGTGATTATGAGCGACTGCCACAGGGGCGACGGGAGCTGGAACGACTCCTTCGCCGCGAACCGTAACCTCTTTCTCGCGGCCTTGGGGGAGTACAACAAAAACAGGTTCACCTATATAGAGCTGGGTGACGGGGACGAGCTTTGGGAAGTTAAGGATTTTGCGGCGATTGCGGGCCTGTACAAGAATGTATTTGCGCTTATGGCGCGCTTTTACAGGGACGACCGGCTCTATCTCCTGTACGGGAACCACGACATGGTGAAAAAGGACCCCGAATTTGTAAGCGAGAACTTCGGCCCGCTGGGCTTCCCCGGGCTTAAGGTGCACGAGGGGCTCGTGCTGAGCCACAGCAGCGGGAAATATAAGATTTATCTCCTGCACGGGCATCAGGCGGACTTTTTCAACGACAGGCTGTGGAAGCTGAGCCGCTTCCTTGTGCGCTATCTCTGGTCTCCGCTGGAGAGCCTGGGGGTCAACGACCCCACGAGCGCCTCGCAGAACAGCTCGAAGAAAGACCTGGTGGAGCAAAGGCTCTCCCGCTGGGCGAAGGAGCAGGGCTCGATTATTGTCGCAGGGCACACGCACAGGCCGGTTTTCTCCGCGCCGGGCGAAGGGCTCTATTTCAACAGCGGAAGCTGCGTCCACAGGGAGTACGTCACGGCGGTTGAGATTAAGGACGGGGCGATTTCGCTAGTCAAATGGAGCCAGAAGGTGGCGAGGGACGGCACTATCTACGTCGGGCGCGATCTGCTTTACGGCCCTGAGATGCTCGATAAATATTTTGAAAAGAATTAAAATCCGTTGCAACTGCAACGGATTTTTTCTGCAAATTATGCTAAACTTAGGCTGTACGAAGGGAAAGGAGGGCTTTAAGATGTTTACAAGCTGTCCCGGAACAAGCAGACTCAAGACCCCGACATGGGAAATAAAGATATGCCCCGTCTGCGGGAGCGAGATTGAGCTCTTTTCGACGGACATTTCGATGCCCTGCGAAAAGTGCGGCTTTGTCGCGTACAACGACATTCAGTCCTGCATCTCCTGGTGCAAGTACGCAAAGCTCTGCGTCGGCGAGGAGCTTTACAACAAGCTCGCGAAAAAGGACAAGAAGGACGACGGAGTAAACAAGACGGAAGAATAGTTGAAAAATGAGGCCAAAATGCTCCCGCGCTTTTTGTGCGGGAGCATTTCAAGTGTCGACAAAGCCCTTTCGGGCTTTGCCGACAAAAAGCTGCATGCAGGTCGCTCGGCCTCTCCCTGCATGAGATGCGTCATTTCCGACGCACATGTCGCCGGAAATGACGCATTTGAATCTTTTTGCCGCGGCGGCAAACTCTGCGAGGCTTTTTTCGCTAAACAGGTTTGTCTGCAATCTAAAATGCTCCCGCTCAAAGCGCGGGGGCTTTTTTCCGGCTGATATTTTGCTTGAAACATATTCAATTATATGGTATAGTGAACGCAATCAGCAAAGACCAATGGGGAAAAGATGAAAAGGCTTCTGTCGTTGCTTTTGATTCTGCTCGTAATGTTGGCTTTCGCCGCCTGCTCGGGCGACAGGGCGCAGCCGGCTCAGCAATTATGCGGCGCGTATGTTTCGTCCTGCGGATTTGGAGCCTTTTCCGCCGGTACGGAGGAAGCAGACTCCGGCGGCAAGAATGTGGCGTCTGCATATAGATTTTTGCAGGAGCACAGGGAAATAGAGCTCGACAAGGAGATACCTGTTGCGGTTTTGGCATACAGCTTTTTTGACGAGGGCACGAGCATGAGGAGTTTTGGACCGGATGATTGCTTCAGGCCCTCTGTGTTCGAGGGAATGGACCTCGTCCGTGCGGTGACGCTGGTCTTTGCAGGCAAGGAGGAAGCTCCCGCACCCGGGCGGTAAGGCGCGGTGCTTTTTGCCTGCAGTAATGACCCCTTTCAAACGCGGCGGATTTGACCCGGATTTGCCTGCTTAACGGAGGAATAGATAATGAAAAGGCTTTTTGCGGTTCTTCTGATTTTGCTTATGGCATTTACCCTGGCGTCCTGCTCGAAGAAAAGCGAGCCGCTTGCCTCTCTTGACATCCCTAAAAAGGAAGAGGTTGCGCCCTATAGGTTAAGCGAAAAAGAACTGCAGCTGCTGAGGGCCTTCGCAATAGACATAAACGGCAACGCTCAGGTGTTTTCCTTCAAAACGCCCAAGGGCACAAAGGCTGTGGAGGTTAACGCGTATGCCCTGAGCCGCGATTTTAAATGGGAGAGCATAGGCGGAACGACCGTCTCCGCCAATGACGAGGTCCCCGTTGAGCAGCAGGGCGGCCTCTTCTCAATGGTTCTCAGGGAAAACTACGCCATTGATTTTAGCCTGTCGTTCGGAAACGGCACTTTTTATTTCAAAAGCGATGCGATAGAGGACTACGAAGGACATATGGCGTCATATAAAGCCTATCTGCCGGAATCTCAGGAAATTGAATTAAACATGGAAATCCCGGTCGCGATTCTGGTTTACGACAGCGGCACAACTATGCGAAGCTACGCGCCGGAGCAGTATTTCACACCTGAGGATTTCGAGGGGATGGACCTCGTCCAGGCGGTGACGCTGAGATTTTCGGATAAGGAGTTCACCCCGCCCGCACAGTAAGGCCCACCGTATCGCTTTGCCGAAGGGCAGCGCGGTACCCTGTAAGCGTTTGTCCTTTAAGCGCGCCATGCAATTTGATAACAGACATGAAAGAAGCGCCCCGGCACGACTTCCGGCCGGGGCGTTAAGCTGTCGATTTTGCAAAGGGAGCCGCGAAAGCAGGCGGCGCGGATAAAAGCTGCGGAATCAAAATCGGGTTTTATCTCCTTTCAGTATTTTCATAACCTTAACTTCGCTTTACCAAACTGGCAATGACCATTGCAAATAACAGGAAAACGGATCCTATCGTCAAGACAATGGCTTTTAAGAATTTGATATTAATTACCCCCTTTCGCAAGGTTGCTGTGCCGAGGTAGCCGCCCCGCTCCGCGGCTTATTTGTGCCTTAAGTAAAAGCCTTCAGATTCTCTTTTACCTCCTGCGGAAGCTCGGTCTTTTTAATGCCGCGTATCGCGCCTTCGACCGCGCAGAGCCGGTTAAAGCAGGCAGAGTCGTCGCTTGCCTTGATTCTGAGCCACGACTCCATGCTCCCGGCCGCGGCAAGCTCCGCCGGGGTGCTTATCCCGACTTTAGTAAGCTGCTTTTCGATTTCAGGTCCGATGTTGGGAAGTTTTGAAAGTTCTCCCATTGGAAAACCGCATTTCCTATATAATAAACCCGCCGTTCGGGCTTATCACCTGTCCGGTTATGAAGTCCGCCTTGTCTGAGGCGAGGAAGGCGACGAGGGCGGCGACGTCGGAGGGCGTGCCGAGCCTCCCGAGCGGGGTCTCGTCTTTGAGAAGCTCAAGCGTTTCGTTCGAAAGACTGCCGAGCATGTCCGTCATTATCACGCCGGGCGCCACGCAGTTGACCGTTATGTTCGAGGGGCCGAGCTCCTTGGCAAGGGCCTTGGTCAGGCCGATGACGGCGGATTTCGCGGCCGAGTAGGCCGCTTCGCAGGAGGCCCCGCACAGTCCCCAGATTGAGGAGACGTTGATGATTTTCCCGCGCTTGCTTCGCACCATATAGGGTATGGCGAGGCGGCAGCAGTGGTAGACGGCGTCGACGTTCACGGCAAAGAGCCTTCGCCACTCCGAAGGGCTTATGTCAGTAAAAAGACCGTAGGAGGCGGTGCCGGCGTTGTTTACAAGCAGGTCGACCCCGCCGTGGCGGGCCCTGATTTCCCTGAACATTTCCTCAATCTCTTCCGGCTTTTCAAAGTCCGCGCGGAAGGTCTCTGCGCCGCCGAGCTCCTCGGAGAGGGCGCTGATTTTGTCCTTCGAGCGGTTGTAATGCAGGAGCGTGGTAAAACCGTCGCGGTGCAGGCTCCGGGCAATCTCCGCGCCGATGCCGCCCGAGGCGCCGGTAATGAGAGCGATTTTTTCCATATGAATCCCCGTTTTATAGACGAATTATGTCGACCAAAAAGCCTTGACATATGCTTTATTATATGTTACTATACTAGGGCGCTTAA
>ENA-OWOZ01002139-OWOZ01002139.1-bioreactor-metagenome-genome-assembly--contig:-NODE-2139-length-15563-cov-2.983340_pt1 | contig 15563 bp, 14 predicted proteins | sample MGYA00238140_ERZ651804 | MGnify/ENA primary metagenome ERZ651804 (study PRJEB26910, sample SAMN07631232) | bioreactor metagenome | isolation source: Switchgrass digestor | place: USA: Dartmouth... | reverse complement strand
TTGCCGCGGAAACAACGGAAATACCGATCCTGATCACTGCAGTAACAGACCCGGTAGCTGCCCAATTGGTGCACTCCAATGAAAAACCGGGTACCAATGTAACAGGTACCACTGATATGAATCCTGTTGCTGATCAGATTGCACTGCTGCAAAAACTAGCTCCACAGGCGAAGAACATCGGGGTTGTTTACAATGCCGGTGAGGTCAATTCTGTGGTGCAGGTGGATATGGTGAAGGAAGCAGCTGCTGATTTAGGGCTGAAAGTTGTTGAAGCCACTGTTTCCAACACCAGTGAGGTGATGCAGGCAGCGCAGTCCCTGGTGGGTAGAGTTGATGGGATTTATATTCCAACAGATAATACTGTTGCTTCATCTATAGAATCAGTCGTCAAGGTTGCAGAGGAAAACGCCATTCCAGTTGTTGCGGGTGAAGCCGGGATGGTTGAGCGCGGTGCGCTGGCTACTCTCGGTATTGACTATGAAAAACTGGGCAGGCAGACTGCAGAGATGGCTCTTAGGATCCTGAAGGGAGAAAAGCCACAGGATATGCCTGTAGAATCCCAGAAGGATATGGCGTTGGTGATCAATATGAAAGCTGCTAAGCTGATGAAGGTCACCATCCCTGATGATCTGAAAGAGCAGGCAGCCAGAATTATTGAATAACCGTTTTTTCTAGAGGCCGAGAAGTAGAAGAAACGGAACATGTTCTTGGTTTGTTGAATAACCGTCTCTGCCAAAACCGAGAAACAGCAGTATATAGGGGTATGTTCTCCGGATTAGCAGATCTAGTTATGGATTTGGCTCTGCCCGGATGGGATGAAAACCGGTTTTCCGGGTTAGCAGATTAAGTTATTGATTAATGACTTTGTCCGGATGGGATGAACGACCGGTTTTCTGGGTTAGTAGATTAAGTTATTGAGTAATTGGCTCTGCCCGGATGGGATGAACAACTGTCTGCAAGCAGCTATGATTATGACAGAACGGAGTGGAGAAATTGCTATATGCACTGGCGGGTACACTGGAGCAGGGATTGCTATACGCTTTGATGGCATTAGGTGTTTATCTTACCTTTCGTGTACTGAATTATGCTGATTTAACCGTTGATGGAAGTTTCACAACTGGAGCGGCGATTGCTGCCAGCATTATTTTCGCTGGCGGCAGCCCCTGGCTGGCTACAGCGGCAGCAGTTATCGGGGGGCTGCTGGCGGGATTGATCACCGGGCTGCTGCATACCGCTTTCAGGATTACCCCTTTGCTCTCCGGAATCCTGACCATGACCGCCCTTTATTCCGTCAATCTGCGTATTTTGGGGCGGGCAAATGTGCCGCTCCTCAGGGCCGATACTGTGATCTCCAGGTTTAATTCCTGGTTGCCCATAGACAGTATTTATGGCGCTTCTCTGCTGGGGCTGATTATCGTGCTGCTGGCAGTTATTGGGCTGTATATCTTTCTAAAAACTGAAATAGGCCTGGCTCTCCAGGCCACAGGGGATAATGAACAGATGATCCGGGCTCAGGGAGTCAACACCAACCATATGAAACTCTTAGGTCTTGCCCTTTCCAATGGATTGGTTGCCATTTCCGGAGCCCTGGTGGCTCAGAACCAGCAGTTTGCCGATGCCGGAATGGGAATCGGGATGATTGTAGCCGGATTGGCATCGGTGATCATCGGGGAGGCCCTTTTCGGTAAGCGCACCCTGCTGCAGCATATTATTGCTGTGGTGTGCGGCTCAATAGTTTACAGGGCGGTGCTGGCTCTGGTGTTGCGCCTAGGGCTGGCGCCGACAGATTTTAAGCTTTTGACAGCTTTGATTGTGGTGATAGCTCTGGCTTCACCACAAGTAAGAACATGGCTGGGGTTAACCAACAACAGCAGGAAGAGAGGGAGCTTTGATGCTTGAGTTGATAAATGTTTGTAAGGCGTTTGATAAAAATACGGTTAATGAAAAGGTAGCTCTTGATCATGTCTCTCTTACGTTGAATGATGGGGATTTTGTCACAATGGTGGGGAGCAACGGGGCTGGCAAGTCCACTTTGCTGAATGCCATTGCCGGGATGTTTCCCCTGGATAATGGGAGAATCATACTGAACGGCGATGAGATTACTCATCTTTCCGAACACCAACGGGCTGCTATGATCGGGCGTGTTTTCCAGGATCCGCTGACCGGTACTGCTGCCAATATGACTGTTGAGGAAAACCTGGTGATGGCCTGGAAGCGCGGGCAGCGCAGAAGGCTCAGGAGGGCAATCCGCTTTCAGGAGCGAGCCTTTTTCCGGGAACAGTTGGCCCGTCTCGGACTTGGCCTCGAAGACCGCCTTACTACCAAGGTGGGACTGCTCTCCGGTGGGCAGCGGCAGGCATTAACCCTTTTGATGGCAACACTGAGGAAGCCCCAGCTCCTACTGCTGGATGAGCATACCGCTTCACTGGATCCCCGCACAGCTGAAATAGTGATGGATCTCACCTGCCGCATCGTTGAGGAGCAGCAACTGACAGCTATTATGGTCACACACAATCTGGATCAGGCCTTATCAGCCGGGAACCGGACTGTGATGATGCATGAGGGGCGAATTGTGCTGGATATCAATGGCCTTGAGCGCAAGCGGATGAGTGTGCTGGATCTGATGCACCTCTTTGAAAAGAACAGCGGCACCAAATTGAACAGTGACCGTGTACTCCTTGCCGCTAAAGCCTGAGCAAAACCAGAACAAACCATGATCACCGACCGATCAGAGGGCGACCACATACTCGGTGCCAGGCTTGCTTTATTGCTTTAAGCTGACCGATCACCGGGATTGTCCCACCGCGCGATCAGTGGGACAGATTGCCATTGCTAGAACCGATCACCGGGACAGTCCCCCCGTGCGATCGGGGGGACAAGTTGACGGTTCGGTCAATCGTGCCTTTTCCTGTTATCACCATTCCATACTTTTAGCGCCTCTCTGACCGATCTGGCCATCTCTCTTGCAAATGGGGCGCCTGTTTTTCTTGCATAATGCAGTTGGGCATAGTTTTTGGCATTGTAAGGGTTTTCCGCCCTGAAGCTTTCCTCAAGGGATCTGAACATGTCCTTGATTTCTTCCTCATTAAGCCTTCGATAGCTGTCCTTAAAAACAACATAATCCCTCTTAAATCTCGGCCGAAGCCTTTTAGTGTAATTATCAGGATAGTACCCCATACACAGCATAGCAACAGGAAAAACATAATCAGGGAGGTTGAGTAGTTTTTTATGCTCCTCATACCGCTCCATGATATCCCCTATATAGCATGAACCTATTCCCAGGGATTCCCCAGCAATTACTGCATTTTGGGCTGCTATCAAGGCATCGCAGGCAGCGAGCATCAAATTTGCCTCTGATGGGTATGAGAAGGGGATTTTTTCCTGGCGGCAATAATCCTCCACATTTCCAGCCTGATAGTAATCATACCATTTTTGATAATCAGCTGCGAATATCAGCACAAGAGGTGCCTTGGCGATGAAGGGTTGGTTGTCACATGTGCGGCTCAGTATCTCCTTTTTCTTCTTGTCCTCGATTATGATCACAGAATAAAGCATCATATTACCTGCAGTCGGTGCCCTCATCGCACAATCGAGGATTATATCTAAATGTTCCTGTGAGACAGGCCTATCGGCATAGGTTCGCAGGGATGTTCTGTTTTTTAGTGTTTCAATGACTGTGTTCATCTGGCTAACCCTCTTTTTTTCTTACAATTATATATTTAATTAAGGCAGAAGCAAGGCATGTATGACTATGACAAGGGGGGCGTGTCACAGTATGTGATAAGGGGACGCAAATAGTGTGAAAACTCCCGGTGATCGGCCTAGCGAAGTCAACCTGTTCCTCTGATCGTCAAAGGGTGCCAACCTCTCCCTCCAGATTGCGCGCGGGGATACTCCCGGTGATCGGTTATTCGAGACCGCCGGATACTTACTCAGCGCATAGTATTTTACAAGATCGGTGCCTAAAAACTTGCTTAGTCGTTTTTAACCGCTGGGCTACGCGGGAGGACAGTTGGTTTATTAATCTGAGTATGTGCCTAAGAATATGGATTGCCAAATCGGTATTTTTAACAAGGGGGGATTACGTTAACGATTTCAAAAGAAGGCCTTAAATCACTGTAATGTCGATAATCAATTAGACCGTCATGCAGCATTCTCCCAACTAAAATATGAGGGGCTATTCCAATTTTATATGCGTAATCCTTAATCACTTTTTTATCCTTATACAAATATTCTTTTAAAAATTTATAATATAGTTCATCCGGAATCAGATAATTTCTAGCCATTTTATCTGCTTCATCTTCTTCATTTTCATAACTAATATGAGATTCCTTTTTTCTGAGGTTAATCAAATGTGCTATTTCATGAAAGAAAGTAAACCAGAAAATATCTGCCCGTTTTCCTCTGACGCTTAACGCTAGAATAGCTTTATCTTTTTTCCATATAGTAGCCCCACATATATACGTTTTCGGGAGATATTCAACTAAAACCAAAGCAACCCCACATTGTGCACATAATTTTTGTATTTTCGGATAAAAAGTAGAGGGTTCTTCCATCGTTAGTTGTCTAAACGTGGGAATTAAACTTTTTAATTTTTTTCTGTTTATTCTTTCTGTTTTAATAAACTGGGCATCTAATTCTGCTTTTCTGAGCCATGCACATACACCAAGTTCAGATATTTCCTTTTGTTGCTTATGTTTTCTAAAAGCAGTTCCATATAAAATAGTTTTATATAATTTTGGTATTGAAGATAACTGAGCAACACCAAAAAAATCCTTTAAATTTTTTATTTGTTGTTTTTTATCGGGAGTGTCTTCAATCCAACCTAGCTTGCTCATTTCTTTATATGGTATTTCTTTCAATAATTTTAAATCAGCATTTAATTCATTCTGCTCTTCTAATCTGGCTTTGTCTAATTGATAATTGGCTTCTAAGTTCATCCAAAATTGTGCACTTGGGCCTATCACGGATTCCAGTTTTAAAGCGGTTTTATACGTAATAGGCGCCTTACCATTAAGAATATTGCACAAATGTTTGGGCGTTATGCCTAACCTGACAGCCAGTTCTTCTTGGGTGATACCCAAGAAAACCATATTCTCTTTAATAGTTTCTCCAGGCGGTATAGCTATGACAGGAGCAAAGCTATTTTCTTTTTTGTTTCCCATGATAATCAATCACCTCCTCAATCCTCACAACGGTAATACTGTCAAGGTCATCTAAGTTTGCATTTCCCTCTAAAATCGGCTTAAACACTAGTCTAAATGGATGAACTAAATCAACGGCAAACTCGTTAATCCTCTGACCTTCCAATCTATGCAATCTCGCCGCAGGTATTTTTTTAATGTCAGCTAAGTTGGGAGCACTTTTCAGTTCATTTACTCTTTGTGTAAGTTTGTTTCCTATTCTAGCCCCATATTCTTTTTGGGCTTCTTTGGGGTCCTCACACTGCTTTTTTAACTTCCTTGACTTGAAGTATATTTTCATTATATATAATCATTCCCCATTTGTCTATTTTTTATAACCTAATAGGTTAATAATATTATATCAGGAATGACAAAGAAATTACAAGTATTTGCCATGAATACCATTATTATACCAACCACCAATCCACCCCCCTGATCGCGCGAAAGACAATCTTGGTGATCGGTCAGACTGATCGTTCAGAGGAATACAGCCCTGATTGGTCCCTGGATCAGCCCGCTGATTGGGCGCAGCAATTAATCATTGACATACGGGTGATTTACTGATATAGTACATTACAGGAGTAATGCACTAAGGTGCATTAAGGGGGTGGGTTGTTGGAACTAAACTCAGTTGAAGGCAAACCAATATATGTGCAGATAGCGGAATGGCTGGAAGAAGAAATACTGCGCGGACACATCAAAGAACATGAAAAGATATATTCCCAGTATCAACTGGCAGAGATGTTCAATATTAATCCCGCTACTGCTGCCAAGGGCATTAACATACTGGCGGATCAAGGCATCCTCTATAAAAAACGGGGGCTGGGTATGTTTCTATCCCCTGAAGCAAAAGAAAAGATTCGGGATAAGCGCAAAAACCACACTTTAAAGAGGTTGGTGGAGGAAGTTGTGGTTGAGGCCCGGCTCCTGGGGGTTAGTGAAGCTGAATTACTCAGCATGATACGAGATGCAGGGAAAGTATTTGACGAACATGAGGGAATCGAAGGGGGTTAAGGGATGGATGTGATTTCATGTCAAGAGCTGACGAAAACTTTCGGACGGGTAAGGGCGCTCAATAATATAACCTTTACCATTGGCCAGAACAGGATTACAGGATTGATCGGGCCGAATGGTGCAGGAAAAACAACGCTTTTGAAGATTATCGCCGGTTTTTTGCGTGCCAGTTCAGGGGAGGTAAGGGTTTTCTCTGAGGATCCCTTTAACAACCTGAAAGTGGCTGCCAATATGATTTTTATCGATGATCAAATGCGGTTTCCTACATCATTAACCTTGTCAGAAATCCTTGCATCTGCAGCTGCCTTTTATGAAAACTGGGATATGGAGTTGGCCAGGAGGCTGTTTGATTATTTTTCTCTTGACCCGGAACAGTACCATCACAAGCTTTCCAAAGGGATGAAGAGCACTTTTAATATGATTATCGGCCTGGCAGCCCGCTGCCCGCTGACTATTTTTGATGAACCAACAACAGGAATGGATGCCGGGGTGAGGAAGGACTATTACCGGGCACTCCTTAGGGATTACCTCCAAAAACCCCGTACCATTATCATTTCAAGCCATTTATTGAATGAGATAGAGGATATTCTGGAGGATATTTTTCTGCTCAGTGGGGGTGAAAAGCGCCTGCAGACGCCGGTTTCCGACCTGAAGGAGTTTGCTGTTGCTCTGCGGGGCAGAAGGGAAGTGATTGATAAACTAACAGCGGGCCAGGAGATTTATTATCAGAAGAGTGTGGGCAAAGACCACAGTTATGTTGTCATCAGGCGGGACGCGGCTGAAGGTTTGTTGAAAAAAGCCGGTAGGGACGGGCTAGAAGTCTTTCCGGTAAAGGCTGATGACCTATGTGTTTACCTTACCAGCAGGAAGAGGGGAGGGATCGATAGTGTCTTTGACAGATATTAGTTTAACAGAACCCAGCCTTTTTGATACTGTCAAAAAGCAGTTTTTATATAAGCTGAAAGGCCGCCTGGGTCTGTTTTTGGCTATGATGGGCGTACAGATAATGGGCTTGCTGTTTTCTCTTTCCGGTGCGTCAAGTCATGGCATGGGAGATAATTTTTTATATGTTTCAGTTAATGAATTTTCCAGTGATCTGATTATTTGGTTTACATTTTTTTGGATTTTTGTAGTCGCTGTATTGATCACAACTAAGGATTACCAAAATATTGATTTTACTTTCGTAGCTAACCGCTTGAGCAGCCATCTTTCCAATGTGGGCTTTTTGATCACTGCTGCAGTAATCGGGGGAGTGACAGCTATGCTGAGCGGTACTTTGTTAAGGATAGTTATCTATTTTATCCGCGGACGCTACATGCTCAGCGAGAATTTTATAACTGCTCCTGAAGTTGTTCTCACAGGTATTGCCGTAACCATATTGTATCTGCTCCTTATTAGTGCTCTGGGGTATTTTTGCGGGGTTTTGGTGCAGCTGAGCAAGGTGTTTATTGTGATACTGCCTGCCTTATATATCGGCACCGTTGATTTCTTAGCGAGAGAACTGCCTGTGATAGTAAAGGTTTATAATTTTATCATTGGAGAAAACTCTCTGGCACTGTTAGCTGTGAAGGTGCTCATTACTACAGCTTTGATTTATGCCTGCTCATGTGTGCTGGCAAACAGACTGGAGGTCAGATAGATGGCTACTATCGATCCTTTATTAGTGATTCTTTTTATGGCTAACCTGTTGATTCTTGTTTTGGTTATTCTGTTTGTGGTGAAGAGCGGTTGTTTTTCGCTGCAGAATAAAATACAGTTTTGGCTCATAGCTGGCTACATCCTGCTGCTGCTTGCTTCTCCTGTTGTCATCCAAATGCTGCCGAAAGAAAACTTTGCTGATGAGAGAATAAAAAAAGTGAGTGAAAAAGATTTGTACGTTCAAGCAGATTTATACACAATAGCACAGGGGGCAAGCCCAGAACAGATTAAAGGGGTATTTGTGCTGGAACAATGGGAATTTCCTTATAACGGCAGCATGCTTAATGTGGTGGTACGTCCTCTATATGAATATGACGCAGTTATAGTAGTTGAAAGAAAGGACAGCGCCGATGGTAAGATTGAGGCTGTCAATTATGCCAGCAAACCCATCGTTGAGTTGATTGACTTATCTGAAATTATGAAACCGCACAAAGTGGCTTTAGATGGCAATGTTTTGAAAGTAACTGCTCCGGAATTTCTGCAAATAGAGTTGGGGGTATTTAGGAATGAATTTGTAATCAGCCAAATATTAGGTGATACAGAGCTCGAATCTGCCCCTTGGCGTCATGGTTCACAGCTGATTTATCTGCGCGTACCAGCAGATGTGGAGGTGCAATCTGAAGCTTCTGTTCATTTTGTGGAAAAGCAGTAGGGGATCATATGCTTTAGCCAAGGGAGGATAATGGATGTACTTGAAAAAAAACTCTTCTCTGTTGATTATTTGTTTGCTGATGGCAGCGTTTTGCCTATTCGCATTTTCCTGTGCAAAGCAAAAACAATCACCTTCAACCGCTAAATATACTGATATCACTGTTGAAGAAGCCAAGGAGATAATAGAAGCAGGAAACGTTATACTGGTGGATGTTCGTACACAAGAGGAATATAATGAAAAGCATATTGACGGAGCAATCCTGATCCCAAACGAAACAATTACAGATAGCCAGCCAGCAGAACTTCCAGATAAAGATGCTGACATCTTAGTTTACTGCAGAAGCGGAAAAAGAAGCAGTGAGGCAGCAAAAAAGCTGGCTGATATGGGTTACACCAATGTGTATAATATGCTCGGCGGTATTAATGAGTGGCCATATGAAATAAAATAAACATCAGCCGGAGGACAGGTTGCATCACTGTGACTGATCATCGGGACTGTCCCCCTGATCGGTCTCCTGAGCGAGCGGTTCCATCGGAAGGTATTTCACTTGATTTCTGCCGGCGGCTTTTGCTTCGTATAAAGCTTTGTCGACAGCCAGGAATAGCTGCTGGGGTGAGCCGTTTTTATCCGGCACTGTGGAGGTGACCCCTATGCTGACTGTAACCCAGGGGCTTACTGATGAGTGTTTATGGGGAATGTGGAGTTCCTCAATAGCCTTGCGCAGCAACTGAGCCATGTTGACCGCTTCGTCTTTCCCCAATCCAGGCATGATTACGACAAATTCCTCTCCACCGTAGCGGACTACCAGGTCACTGGCTCTTCTGAAAAATTCTTGGGTCGTCTGTGCGACCTTGACCAGACACTCATCTCCAGCCTTATGGCCGTAGCAATCATTATAGGCTTTAAAGTTATCAATGTCTATCATCATCAAAGCCAAGGGGTATTTATGTCTTAAACTGCGGTTCCATTCCAGCTGGATGGTTCTATCATAGTGGCGTCTGTTCCAGAGATCGGTCAAGGGGTCTTTTAAAGAAAGCACTTGAAGAGCTTTATTTACCTTTTCCAGTTCAGCCTTCTGGTTTTCTATCTGTTCCCTGTATTCTTCCAGGGCTTTTGTTCTTTTCTGGACGAGTTTGTCCAGGTTAAGGTTGATCTCCTGCAGTTGAGCGGTCATTTTTTCTCTCTCTACCAGAGCAAGGCCGAACTTGCGGGACAATTCTAAGGAGTTTAATAACACAAAAATTAGCTGGCCAATACTGGAAATGTTACCGGCTCTGACTATGTTTCTTAAAAAGGGAACGCTGTGGTCATTCAACCAGATGTTATAAAAAGCAATGTCATTGATGCTTGCTATGATCAAAGCTATACAACCTATAATAATCAGCCTGCCATTTTTTTCTTTCCGGCGAATTATCCTAATAAAGTTGACTATCGTGTAGATAATTACAATAAATACAAACAGCTGAAATGCAGGATTGAAAATGGTGAAAATTCTGGCGGGTGTGAGGAGAACCAGCGTTGCAAAACCAGCACCAACCCAATTGATGATTTTGGTGAGCTTCGACTGAAAGTCCTCAGGGAAAACTGAATTAAAAAACATTATAATTAAAGGCACTCCCAGATAAAAGGCCAGTGTTTGAAATTTTTGTGCCGCTTCCCAGCTGAAGTCGGGGAATAGATAAATGAAAAAACTTTCTCCTACAAGTAAGGTTCTTATTCCAATCAACAGGCAGAACAAACCGAAATAAAGAGGAGACTTGTCCTTTTTGATAAAGCAAAATAGGGTTATGTGGTATATACCAATGATGATCAAACTGCCGAACAAAAATAGTTCGTAAGCTACGCTTCTATCCCTGAGGCCGGTAATCTGTTTTTCATTTCCCAGGATTAAGGCTTCTAATAGCCCTCCATTGCGGTGGTAATAATTTGAAACTTGTATTATGATTTCGTTTTCACCTGGCTGTGGTTCAAAGAGAGCGATCTGCGGCAGATATTGGGGAACCATTGTTTCTTTGCTGTTGCCAACTGTTCCGGCAGAGGCGATCAGTTCGCCGTTAATATATAATTTGTATGCTGTAAATACACTTGGTATTTTTAAACCTAACCTTTCATCTGCCTCTGAGATAAAATGCAGACGGTAGGTAGCAAAACCATAGCAGGACAATTCTTTATAATCAACCTTATAATGATTCCATGTGCCGGGAACATTTATATAACCGGTCATTGCTATGCCAGTGTCCTTAAATTGATGGGGTTCCAGTAGTTGATTCCAGTAAAATTCCCATTGCCCATTTAATTTGATAACACCGTCTTCCTCAAACTGCCATTGAGTCAGATCGAGAATTCCCTTCTCAGCCTTAGGTTGATCAGGGGAAAATAATGTAGAACAGCCTGAAAGGTATAGTATCAATGTGAAAAATACTATTGAAAGTATAAATAACTTTCTTTCAAACATAAAATAGGCTCCTTGAGCTATTCATAGACTATTCATGTAATATATACCATATTATATCAATCCTTTCGAGCATATGCACCTAAATGTTATTAATTTCGACTATAAGGACACCGATCAGGGGGACAGCTTGACTGATCGCGATCAAGGGGACAGGTTGGCATCATGGATAACACGACCCCTGTCCCCTTGTCATACCCTTGTCACAACCGGGACTGTTTCCCCGCCTGATCATTCTATCCCGCAATTTCAGCGATCTTAGTCTTAATCCACTCCACAAAACTGTTTAAGCTGTCCAGGATTTTTTGGATAATCCCCTGCTTGTCTTTGACAACATCCTTTATTTCATCAACTTTTTCATAGATTTTATTCAGTTGGCCGCTGATCCGGTCGAAATCAAGATCCAATTGGCTGATCTTCTGCAGCAGTTCTACGATCTTCTGCAGTTGGGCTTCATCAAGGGTGATTTTGTGTTCAACTGCAATACGCTGCACCACTTCTTTGATTTCCTGGGGGTCCTTGATCTTTTCCTTGATAACTTCTTCTTTTACATCACGCATAAAGTCAGCAGCTTTGTCTTTACCGACCTCTTCACCCAGGTCTGTTGTGATGACCAGTTCTTCACTGGCGGCTTTTTTGGCTTCTTCGTCAAGCTTTTTCCCGGTAGCCTGCTCAAAGGCCTTGGTGATGCCGGTCAGGGCTGACACGCCCGACACCTGGAAAGGCGCAGTCACAACCACATCTGCATCCTCGATTCCTGCGGTCACCATCACATTGGCATACATCTCTTTGGTTACCCAGGCTATGTTATAGGTTTTGACACTGATTCCGCTTCCCTTTGGGGCCAGAGTGACATGTGCTGAAGAATAAGCTGTGGTTCCCAGCTGTTTTTCCGGCAAAATACCACCAAAATACTGCCTCATCTCCTGGTTGGTAACCTCGATAATCTGAACATCATTTTCATCAACACCGAAAAAGTCCAGTATTTCTGCTCTCTGCTTTGCTGTCAGGTTCGCCCCCAGGCTCACCACCTCCTGGGCGCTGGCCGCAGCTGCTGCCGGCAAAATCCCCATTATCAAACCTACCATTACTATGATGGATATGATCTTTTTCACCGCAAACACCTCCCCAAATAGTTTTTATATCTATGGACAAACTATATGTCTGCATTTTACTGTTCATGACATGTTGTTGTGTTTTTTCATGATAAAATAAAAGATTGATCTATTACAACTGGAGAAGTTATTCAGAATGAACCGGTAGATGAGGATCTCTATAAGGTATGAAGAGCTAAATACTGTTGAATTGACCAGAGGAGGATCCTCTATGATAGTTGAATCATAAATAAAGTAATGACGCTAAATTAATATTTTTAATTATTAATCAAATACACTATGGTCTGCGTTTTATAATTTTGTTAAAATGGGTTAGCAGATAGCGGTTTTGTTTCCTTATTTTATGGTTAAAATGGGCCGTTGTTTTATGTCAGAAAAGGTAGAGCTGTATCAATAATTAAAGGAGTATAGCTGTAATAATTATATCACTGATGGAGGTACGCAAATGGACAAATTCAGAATTAATCTTGATGAGCTGCTCCTTTGTTTTTCCGATGCACTGGACCTGATCTCTCCTGAGCTTTCCAACCATCATCAGCAGGTTTCCTATCTTTCCTATTTCTTGGCTGAACAAGCGGGGTTGCCAATTGAGCAGAAGAAGGATGTTTTCCTTGCAGCCTTAGTTCACGATTTTGGTGTGCTTTCAAAAAAGGAGAGGCTGGAACTTGTGGAAACTGAGCCTCTAACTGTGAACAACCACGGATTCAGAGGAGCAAAACTGCTGGAGAGGTTCAGACCTCTGCAGAACGCGGCTCGCATCGTTAAGTTTCATCATTTGCCATGGAACAATGGAGACGGCCGTTTTTATATGGGCGAAGAAGTGCCATTTGCCAGCCATATTGTTCACCTAGCTGACCGCACCTGTGCTATGCTTCGCTCTGACATCAATGTATTGTCCCAGTTGCCTGATGTCCTTGCAGCTGTCAAGGAAAAGAGCAATACCAAATTCGAACCCGGCTTAGTAGATATACTGTTTGAATTGAAAGATAAAGAATATGTATGGCTGGATTTGATGACTTCACGCTCTCCGGTAAAAAAGATGCCTGAAAACGGCTTGTCTGAAATTCTTGTTCTTGAGATAGATGATATTGTCGATCTGGCGTTCATGTTTTCACAGATAATCGATTTCCGCAGCAGATTTACTGCATATCATTCAGCCGGTGTGGCAAAAACAGCAGAGCAGCTCGCCCAACTGGTCGGATTTTCTCCTTTTGAGTGCAAAATGATGCTCATCGCCGGATATCTGCATGATCTGGGTAAGGTGACAGTAGATAACAGCATTTTGGAGAAACCAGGCAAGCTCAATGAGGATGAATTCAATATTATCCGTGCGCACACTTACTATACCTATCATTTGCTCGATGCAATCCCCCAGTTCGATACCATCAAAATTTGGGCCTCCTACCATCATGAAAAGTTAAATGGCACAGGCTATCCCTTTCATATCAAGGAGGACAATCTACCCTTGGGATCCAGGATTGTGGCTGTGGCTGATGTATTTACAGCAATTACAGAAGACCGCCCGTACAGAAAGGGTATGGATGATGAACAGGCCATAAGGGTGCTGAACAGCATGGTGGCCGAAGGCGCCCTTGACGGAATGGTGGTTCAGGTATTGCTCGATCATTTTCATGAGATCAACACCCTGCGCCAACATGCCCAGCTAGAGGCGGCTGAACGGTATGACCGGTTCCTGCAGACTCCGGGAGTGCTGGTTACCGTATAAAGGAGATAGATTGGAAGTTGTGTTTTTCTTTTTGCTGAGTTGTTGTGCTGCCAAACAGGGGAGATAGTATTAAAGGAAGTAAGTTCACTAATGGATATGGGGGCAAGTATAATACAGGCTGAGAGTTTTATACTTGCCTTATTTTATTTGCAAATAAAGGCAGGATAAGGATTAATTTTGTCTAATTTTTTAAGCATCTGAGTAAAATGTTCTATTTTTTTCATTGATTGTGAAGATTTTAGATGGAATACAGAGAAAGCAAATACATAGTGTGGATATTATAATTGGCATAGCTTTTTGTAAGGCTGCTCAGATCATTACACAATAGGGGGAACAAAACTTTGCGCATATTAGTCACCGGTGCAGGAGGCTTTATTGGCTCCCATTTAACAGAGAGGTTAGTACAAGAAGGCTATGATGTAAGAGCATTTATCCGCTATAATTCCCAAGGCTGCTGGGGATGGCTTGAAGAGAGTCCCTATAAGGATCAGATCGAAGTATATATGGGTGATATTAGGGATTTTGACAGTGTCAGAGATGCAGTCAAAGGAGTCGACATTATTTTCCACCTTGCAGCTCTTATCGGGATACCCTATTCTTATAAGTCCCCACTGGCATACATAAGGACAAATATAGAAGGTACGTACAATGTACTGGAAGCAGCCCTTAAGGAAGGGTGCAGGCGGGTGATACATACATCAACCTCAGAGGTTTATGGCACAGCCCAGTATGTGCCGATAGATGAGGCCCATCCCTTACATGCCCAGTCCCCATATGCCGCAACGAAGATTGCCGCGGACCAGCTTGCTTTGAGCTATTATCGGTCCTTTGATCTGCCGGTAGTGGTAGCCCGTCCGTTTAATACCTACGGGCCCCGACAGTCTGCCCGGGCAATTATTCCCGCAGTGATAACTCAGGTTTTGGGCGGGATGCAGGAGATTAAACTGGGCAATCTTTCCCCGACACGGGATTTTAACTATGTAGAGGATACAGTGAGCGGATTTTTAGCAGTAGCTTTTTCTGAGCGTGTTGAAGGAGAGGTCATCAATATCGGCAGCGGAGTAGAGATAAGCATAGGCAATTTAGTTCAGTTGATTGGCAAAATCACAGGAATCGAAATCAGGGTTAAACAGGAAGAACAGCGTGTTCGACCGGACAAAAGTGAAGTAGAGAGGTTGCTTTGCGATAACAGCAAAATAAAGAAGTTGTCTGACTGGGAACCCAAGTATTCCCTTGAAACAGGGCTGAAAGAAACGATGGAGTGGCTAAAAAACAATTTACATAAGTATAAGCCTGGAATATATAACCTTTGAGGTGTAGAAGTTGAGCCAAATAAAGATCCCACTGGACTGGCCGAATATTGGAGAACAAGAGAAAGAATATGTTTTAAAAGCACTGGACAGCGGTTTTGTTTCTACAGCAGGTCCACTGGTAAAAGAATTCGAGGAAGAATTTGCTGCTTATCTTGGCTGTAGGAATGCTGTTTCAGTGGTGAACGGGACCAGTGGGCTTTATCTAGCCCTGCGATTATTAAATATTGGTTCAGGCGATGAGGTTATTGTTCCTGCCCTAACCTTTATTGCCAGCGCCAATCCGGTTACCTATGTGGGGGCGACACCGGTAGTTGTTGATGTCGACCCGGATAGCTGGACGATTGACCCGCAGGAAATTGAAAAGGTGATAACCGATAGAACAAAAGCGATCATTCCCGTTCATCTTTACG
>ENA-OWOZ01002133-OWOZ01002133.1-bioreactor-metagenome-genome-assembly--contig:-NODE-2133-length-15615-cov-10.570215_pt1 | contig 15615 bp, 16 predicted proteins | sample MGYA00238140_ERZ651804 | MGnify/ENA primary metagenome ERZ651804 (study PRJEB26910, sample SAMN07631232) | bioreactor metagenome | isolation source: Switchgrass digestor | place: USA: Dartmouth... | reverse complement strand
GTTTTTCAGCAGGACCTATTTATGCGGCATTCCCAATTTGCAAAATGCTTTTAAAGAAAGGTGCCAGCATCGCAAATATAGTCATTATATTAAGTGCATGGGCGGTCATAAAAGTCCCCATGCTTGCTAATGAAGCAAAGTTTTTAGGGGTACAGTTCATGGGAGCAAGGTGGATATTGACAGTTATAGCCATAATCATAATAGCGTATCTGATGACTATATTTGTAAAAAAGAAAGATATTCCTGTTCAGGCTGAACAGGACATTGGTAAAGTAACTGGTATTGATATTAAAGAACAATATTGTATTGGATGTGGACTATGTGAAAAATTGTTGCCCCAGCATTTTGAGGTGATTGATAAAAAAGCAAAATGGAAGGAGTCAATCCTAAATGATGTGCAAATAGATGAACTAAAACCAGTAATCGCTAAATGTCCTGTTAAGGCTATAGGTTTTAAATGATATTCGGAAACTATGAATTGTGTTAAGTCATTTAGCCTTACAGTAAATGTAGAGAAAGGTCACATTTGCTGTAAGGTTTTTTATTTTAAATCATCCATATAAAATTCATGAATAAATGGCATTTGACAATAACATAATATGGATGTATAATGTAATTGGCAAATGCCAATTACATAAGGAGGCGCTTAAAATGTCTAACTGTGAAAATTGTCCTACAAAAGAGGACTGCAAAACAAAAGAGGGATGCATGATAGAAAACAATCCGTATAACTTTGTAAACAAAATAATCGGCGTTATGAGTGGGAAGGGAGGTGTTGGCAAATCAACGGTATCCGCTCTTATTGCAGAAGAATTAAATAAAAAAGGTTATAAAGTAGGTGTCCTGGATGCGGATATAACAGGACCCAGTATCCCAAGGCTTCTTAAAGTAAAAGACAAAAAAGTCCAGTCAAATGAACTCGGTCTTTTACCAGTGACAACTGAAAATGGGATAAAAGTAATCTCGCTGAATTTACTGATGGAAGATGAACAACAGCCTGTTATATGGAGAGGACCTTTGATTGCAGGGACGGTAAAGCAATTCTGGACGGATGTTTTCTGGGGCGACCTTGACTATTTAATCATCGATATGCCTCCAGGAACGGGAGATGTTGCACTGACGGTAATGCAGTCCATTCCCATCAATGGAATAGTGATGGTATCGGTGCCACAGGATTTAGTATCTATGATAGTCGCAAAAGCAGTGAATATGGTTAAAACAATGAATATTAAGGTTATCGGTGTAGTTGAAAACATGAGTTATATTATATGCCCTGACTGCAACAAAAAAATCAGGATATTCGACAGTGAAAATACAGAAGAATTTTTAAACAAACTAGACTTAAAACTTCTTGGAGAGTTGCCTATGTGCAGGGATATAGCCAATTTATCCAGGGAAGATGTGGGAATACACAACACAGAATTTATTGAAACGATAGGCAGTATTACTGAAAAGATAATCTATTCAGTAAAAAATAAATAAAAAAATGGAGGTATGTTACATGAAAATTGCAATTTCTTCGATGGGTAAAGATATAAACAGTATGCTGGATGTAAGGTTTGGGAGGTGTAATTACTTTGTAATCTATGACACAGAAGGAGGTTTGGTAAAAGCAATTGAGAATAAGGGTCAAATGTCAGGAGGAGGGGCAGGAATTGCAGCAGCCCAGCAAATCATTGATGAAGATGTGGACGTCGTCATTACTGGAAATGTGGGACCCAATGCCTTTAACCTTTTTAAAAACTCGGATATTAAGGTATACCGATGTGGAAGTATTAAGGTTGAAACGGCTGTACAACTGTTCAAGGAAGGTAAGTTGGATGAACTAACCGAAGCAGGTCCTGCCCATGCAGGGATAGGTATGGGAGCAGGCAGGGGATTCAGAGGGGGAAGATAGATTGAACATAGCCATATTAAGCGGAAAGGGAGGTACGGGGAAAACCACCGTATCCACCAATCTTTCTACCATTATAGGTGCCAATTATATCGACTGCGATGTGGAAGAGCCTAATGGATTCATATTCTTAAATCCCTCTCAAATAAAAAGAGAAGAAGTTAAGGTGAATTATCCAGTTGTTGACAGTAGCAGATGTACCTTATGCGGAGACTGTGCAAAAGTATGCCAGTTTAATGCTCTGGTAAGAACAAAGAAAGAAATTATACTCTTTGAAAAACTCTGTCATGGCTGCAGTGCCTGCAGCATAGCGTGTAAACATAGTGCTTTAACTTTTGGAAAAAGAACAATAGGGATAGTTGAAGAAGGAAAATGTGGTAATTTAATTTGTAAAAGAGGAGTCTTGAATGTAGGAGAGCCTATGGCAGTACCAGTTATTAAAAAGTTACTGAAAAATCTTCCACAAGGAACGAATCTTATTGACTGTGCCCCTGGGACATCCTGCAATGTAGTGAATTCCCTTCAATATGCAGATGGTGCAATATTAGTTACGGAACCTTCTGCCTTTGGGCTTCATGATTTAAAAATGGCAGTACAACTGGTAAGGAATTTCAACCTTCCCTTTGGCGTTATTATCAATAAATATAATGCCGAGAATGAAAGGATTCAGAAATACTGTGAGCAAGAAGATATAAACATATTAGGAATTATACCTTACCGAAGAGAAGCAGCAAAGGTCTATTCCTTGGGGAAAATGATTGTGGAAATGTCTGAATATAAAGAAATATTTGAGGAGATTGCAAAGAGATTGAGGGAGGTGTTCCCTTGGAACTGACAGTGATAAGTGGGAAAGGTGGTACGGGCAAAACCACAATAGCTATAAGCACAAGCATGCGATGTGCCCAGAAAGGTCTCAGGGTTTTATATCTGAATTTTGAAAATATAAGCACATTACCGGCGTTTTTCGATTACAAGCAGAGTCCTAACTTCTCCAATGTTATTTACTACCTCAAGGATAAAGAGAAAAATTTAGGCTTCAAAATTGAAGGCATACGATGCGTTGACCCTGAATCGGGGCTTCACTTCCTTGCACCGCCTGACAGCGCATGTGAGCTGGATGAATTGCTTCCCGAAGATATTGAGAGCCTGCTTTTGCATATCGGAAATATGCATTATTATGATGTGGTATTTATGGACATGGCCGGCGGCTTCAGCAGAAGGAGCTTATCCTTGATGCTTTCCAGCGACGAAATCTTTCTTGTGACCACTCAGGACGAAATTGCAAATATGAAGCTCAGGCTTCTGGAAAAGGAGCTGTCTGTTTTAGATGCTGGCGGGAAGCGCAGTCTTTGGGAAAAGGCGCTGCTGATTGTAAACCAGTGCATGCAGGATATGCACTATGGCATGGAGGATGGTTTGTTTGCCGGTAAGGCTGCTGCCGTCACGATACCAAAAGTAAAAAGCAATATGTCGAAGGATTGGATAAAAAAAGAACTGGCGGAAGAAGGCTATTTCAGCTATGAAATAAACAAGCTGGCAGATAGATTTGTAAACGCGCGTGCCGGGGAATCTCCGGCCAGAGCTTGATTTTTTCTGATTATTTTGTCAATGCTTTCCCGCTACGGATCAGATTGCCATGATGCAGGCTTAAGGGGAGGGTATCACAGTGAAAGCTGCCGAGAAGGAAGCCTTTATCAAAGACATAAAAAAGATAATCAACGACAGCGTGGATTTTAACAAAGACATAACGGACGATGACATGAAAGAGCTCATCATGAATACCGTCTTTGAAAGATCCAAGCAGCAGTACCTTAGCATCGGGGAAAAGCAGGAAATCATTCAGGTTGTTTTCAACTCCCTGAGAAGGCTGGATGTGCTTCAACCGGTGGTAGAGGATAAGACGGTAACCGAGATAATGGTAAATGGTCCGGACAACATTTTTATTGAAAGAGCGGGAAAAGTGACGCGTCTTAATACCAGCTTTGAGAGCAGGGAAAGGCTGGAGGATGTGATACAGTCCATTGTTTCCAAAGTAAACAGAATTGTAAATGAGGCTTCTCCAATAGTTGACGCCCGGCTGCAGGACGGATCGAGGGTAAATGTGGTGCTTCCGCCCATAGCGCTGAATGGGCCCATCATGACCATAAGGAAGTTCCCGGAAAAGCCTATCACCATGGAGCAGCTTATAGAGTTCGGCTCGGTTACCGAAGAAGCTGCCGAAGCGCTGAAATATCTTGTTCAGGCTAAATATAACATCTTTATTTCCGGAGGCACCGGAAGCGGAAAGACAACTTTTCTCAATGCGTTGTCCAGCTTCATCCCGAAGGACGAAAGGATCATAACCATAGAGGATTCGGCAGAGCTGCAGATAACCGGCGTAGATAACATTGTAAGGCTTGAGACGAGAAATGCCAATACGGAGGGAAAGGGCGAGATTACTATAAGGCAGCTCATCAAAGCATCCCTCCGCATGAGGCCGGAAAGAATAATCGTCGGCGAGGTGAGGGGTGCCGAAGCCCTGGACATGCTTCAAGCTATGAACACCGGGCATGATGGTTCACTGTCCACTGGGCATGCCAACTCCACGGAGGATATGCTGAGCAGGTTGGAGACAATGGTTTTAAGCGCAGCCCAGATTCCCTTGGAAGCGATAAGGCAGCAGATAGCATCGGCTATAGATATTATCATCCACCTTTCACGGATAAGGGACAAGTCCAGGAAAGTGATGGAGATAAGCGAGGTTATGGGATATATGGACGGTAAAATTCAGTTGAACCCCCTCTTTGTGTATGAAGAGGAGGGAGAGACTTGCGATAAAAAGGTGATTGGTTCACTGAAAAGGACCGGCAATAAAATTATGAACCGGCACAAGCTGAAAATGGCAGGCATAGACATCAAGTTTTTATAGGTAAATTATACTGCCAAAAGGGAAAGGATACCGGACCGGGAGGGATGGGCTTGTTTTTCAATGCAAAGGAGAATAATAGGGACAAACCTACAGCCAATAATGCCCTTGAAGACTATGATTTTTATTGCATGACCGCGAAGGAGAAAATGCTATGGTTTATGGCTGCCGCAGTTGTGATATTTTCACTGAGCTACATTTTTTATCACAGCGTCGTCTTTTCTGCTATACTGGGCCTTCTGGCATTGTTTTACCCCAGGATCAGAACGAGGAAGATTATTGAGAAGAGGAAGAATGAGTTGAACCTTCAGTTCAAGGATTTGCTTTACTCCATATCCTCCTCCCTCTCTGCCGGAAAGTCCATAGAGATGGCCTTCAGAGATGCGCTGCGGGATCTGGAAGTGCTGTATCCCGACCCTGATACCAGCATTATAAAAGAGGTTCAGTACATCATAAGGAAAATTGACGTAAATGAGACGGTGGAATCTGCCCTTGCCGATCTTGCCCGGAGAAGCCATATTGAGGATATAGAGAACTTTGCCGATGTGATGCAAACCTGCAAAAGAACAGGGGGAAACATGATAGAAGTCATAAAGAACGCTTCCAACATAATAAACGACAAAATCGAAATAAAACAGGAGATTTCCACAATGTTGGCGGAAAGAAAATTTGAGCAGAAAGTGCTCAATGCGTTCCCTGTTTTGATAGTCCTATTTCTGACATTTAGTGCGGAAGACTATATCGCACCCATATTCAATACGTGGGCGGGCAGGCTTTCAATGACGGTTTCGGTAATTCTTTTGGGTGCCGCATACTTCATATCAAAAAAGATAATGGACATAAAGGTTTGATCTCCATGGAGGAAGACGGGGTTTTGATAGAAGAGGTTCAACCGTTGCTATCCCTATGGCTTTGCCATATTGTGAAAAGTTTGAACAATAGAGCATGAGGTGGGGAAATGGTATTTGTTTTCGGGGCTGAAGTGCTTTTGCTGGCTGTCCTGTACATTCTATCCCGGGGTAAGTATGACAGTTTTATTGCGGCAGTTGACCGGGAGCGTTATCCGTTTTATGCATTGATGCCAATAGCATTGCTCCTTCTGGATAAGTTCAAGCATGATTATAATACCCAGTATGACAGGAAGCTGATGATCAAAATTATTGAAATATCGGGAATAAAGTACTCACAGTTTTATATCAGGGTGCATTGGGCAAATAAAATTGTTTTGCTGATGCTGAGCTTGCTTTTTATCTCTTTCATCGCTTTGTTTGTGGAGATGGATACAGGATTTATCATATTCTCCATTGCTTTAATATTGACTGTTGCTTATTTATCGGATAATGAGCTGAAGGAGAAAATTAAAAAAAGACGTCTGGCCATACAGATGGATTTCCCGGATTTTCTCAATAAATTAATTTTGCTGATTGATGCAGGAATGACGGTCACCCGGGCCTGGGAGAAGGCGGTGGAGGATAACAAAAAGGGTGGAGTGCTTTATTCGGAGCTGGAAACGGTATTGGCGGAAATAAAATCCGGCAAATCCGAATATCAGGCCTATGAGGATTTCTCTAAAAGGTGCAGGACCCCTGAAGTGACCAGGTTTATGTCGGCACTTATACAGAACCTGAGGAAGGGAAATTCAGATATAGTTTCCGTTCTCAGGCTGCAGTCCAACGAATGCTGGATGATGCGGAAAAACGCAGCCAAAAGATTGGGAGAAGAAGCTTCGACCAAATTGATTTTCCCTATGATGCTGATACTCATAGCTATTCTGATAATAGTGGCAACACCGGCATTGCTTGCAATGCAAGGCATTTAAATATAAAAATTTTTTATAAGGGGATGAATGGAATGACAAAGTATATCACAAATATGGTCAAAAAGGAAGATGGCATGGGTACGGTGGAGATTGTTATCATAATAGTAGTTCTGATAGGCATCGCATTGATATTTAAGAACGTGATAATTGAATTTGTCAGTAACATACTGTCTGCAATTTTTGATAAGGCAGATACTATCAATGAAATTGATGTCTCCGGTATAGTCAGAGAAATTACAAAATAGTAGCCATATTGAGTATTGAATCCGGAAGAAGGAGAATAAGCGATGATAAGCCACTTCACCGCTTGTTCTCCCATGCTCGGTTTTTGCATGGTTTTAAATCTTTTTTACAAGGTTTTCTATTTCTTTTTTCATAAAGGTTTTTAATAAAGATTTATTTTAAAGCTCCGCTTTTACAGCCTATATAGTTTAGGAATAAATTCAGCTAATAATGGATGCATTGATTGTGGAGAAAGGATTCATGTCTGTAAGGATAGCTACAAGGTACCATTCTTCAGGGCAGCAATCATCCTGAATTTAAACCGATTTTACCTAGGGGGTAAGCACGTATGCCATGGAAGCTTAAAGAACGGATCGGTATATCCTATGAGAGTGAAGCGTCAGCCAGCTATCTTATTTTAACCGCAAGCTCATCGGAGACTGTCTTTGACTATCAGGTGGAAATGATAAGAAGCAATTCAATCAACGGCCTCTTGCCTATGGATATGAGGCAGAAGGATGAAACCCTATGCTTTTATTACAACATCACGTCGAAACTATCCCTCTCTCAGTTTTTAAAGCGCAGGAAGCTGAAAAGAAGTCAGTTTATAGGCATGATATCAGCAGTCACAAAAACCTTGCTGGACTGCAGGGGATACCTGCTTTATGATAGGTGTGTCATCATAGATGCCGACTACATATACATTTCTCCCGACACGCTTCAGGTTTCGATGGCATATCTGCCTGTTGACACGAAGGAGGACGTAAACAGCAGGTTTAAAGACTTTGTGATAGACCTCATCATAAATTCGGCCAATATTGATGACAGCGACAGTGACAACTTTCTGCAGAGGATAATCAACTGCCTTAAAGCAGACACTTTCAGCATAGATGGATTTTACAGACTGCTCATGGAATTGACGAATGTCAGGATTCCACCTGCCGATGCCGATCCCGGACTTGATGCAGATGCAGTCAAGAAGGTGGAAGCGGTATTTCCCGTGACAGATATTGAGAAGAACAGGGATACTGCCGGCAAAAAGAGCCGATCAGGGATTGATGGTTTGCTGATACCACCTGCGGCATCACCAAAAAGCAAGGGGCAAAAAGGGAAGAAACCGGTAAAATCCGAAAAAGCGGAGGGGGAAAGACACAAATCTATCGCCGGATGGGAGAGGACGGCTGTTATTATCGGTGGAGCCGTGCTTCAGATTATTTTTCTGCTCATCATCATTTTTGGCAGAAACCATTTAAATTCATTGAATAACGATCCCGTATCTTTTTTTATGGGTTTTGCCGTTATTGATATCGGGCTTTGTGCATTGATATTCAGGAAATTGAGAGACACAAAACCTGAAAAGGTAACTAAATCTGAAAAGGATGCTAAGCCTGCAAAGGGAACAAAGGTTGAAAAAGGAACAAAGGCTGGAAAGGGTGCAAGGCCTGTAAAGAATGCCGGTAAGGATGTGCTGAAGGCATTAAACCTCATGCCTGAACAAGAGGACAATACGAAGGAAGAAAAATGGAGCATGACAGGGCACCTGAATGAAGTTTATGGTTCAATACCTATAATCGATGAGGATTTCGAAAAAAAAGAGGAGTTCAGAAGGAAAAAATTCGGGGGAACCGGTAATAATGGTAAGGGAATCAACAATGACAGCATCAACAGTATAAGAAACATCAATAACGCCGAAAACATAAAGGGCATCAATAACATTAATAGCATAAGCAATAACAGCAATATCAGAGATATCAAAAACATCAGCGATATTAAGAACATCAGCAGCATAGATATGAAAGCTGAGGCTGTTTTAAAGCCTTTGCCCACCTTCGGCCTGCCTGGTTTAGATGACCGTCAGGGAGGTAAGAGAGGGGAAACGGTCTTGCTGGAATCTTTCGATGAAAAATATCCCTACTTGCAGCCTATTAAAAACGGGCAGTATGAAAAAATACTTATAACCAAAAAGGAATTTATAATAGGACGGCTGAGGGATCAGGTGGATTACACTATTGAAAACAATGCCGTCGGAAAGGTTCATGCGCAGATTTCATGCAGCGACAACGGCATATGCCACATAAGGGACTTGAATTCACGGAATGGGACATTCATAAACCACCAGAGGATTAAGAGCAACATGGATTATGAATTAAAAAGCAGTGACAGGGTTACTTTTGCCAACAGTGATTATATCTTTATAAATCCGGTGACCGAAAACAGGGTATTTAGCAACATGGAGGAAATGAAACCGGCGGACAAGCTGTAAAATCCGTCCGCCGGTAAAAATATTCATTATGCTGTTTGGTTCTTGTGCTATTTGATTTAATAGCAGCTGATTAAATGCCATCTGTTTAAAACAATCTGATCATATATCTTATATATCATTCTGCCTGGACATCGCATGCTTTGATGTTATATTATTTCAAATACTATTTGCTTGAGTACTATTTGCTCAAGTCAAGCATTATATGCTTAAAACTCTATACCCGTCCAGACTTTTGGTTTCTAGTGTCATATCTGAAACTCAGAGGGCTTTTCCTTGGAATATCCGAAATGATAAAGCATCGCTTTCACAGTGCGTTCAGAAGCTTTACCGTCGCCGTAAGGATTGACCGCTTTAGCCATCCTGTTATATTCATCCGTATTCTTAAGCAGTTCGGTGGCCAGGTTTATTATGTTTTCCTTATTGGTACCGGCGAGCTTAACAGTGCCGGCAGCCACAGCCTCAGGCCTTTCCGTTTCATTTCTCAGGACGAGCACCGGCTTGCCAAGGGAAGGAGCTTCCTCCTGAAGTCCACCGGAATCAGTCATTACAAGGTATGATCTGCTCATGAGGTTGTGCATCTCCTGCACATCGAGGGGGTCAATCAGATGAACCTGACTGTGTCCTCCCAGGATAGTCCTTGCCACTTCCTGAACTGCCGGGTTCAGATGCACAGGATATACGATTTCCACATCTCTGAAATTATCCACTATGTACTTTAATGCGCTGCAGATGTTCTCAAGAGGCTCTCCAAGGTTCTCCCTGCGGTGGGCAGTCACTGCAATGATTCTTTTCCCGGAAAAATCGATATTCCTGAGGACTTCGCTTTCAAACTCGTAATCATCCCTAACGGTAGTTTTCAGCGCATCTATTACGGTATTTCCTGTTATGTAAATCCTGTCTTCCGGAACACCTTCCTTGAGCAGGTTGGATTTGTTTGATATTGTGGGGGCAAAATGCAGGTCTGATATAACGCCGGTGAGCCTTCGGTTTATTTCCTCGGGGAAGGGGAAATACTTGTCAAAGGTTCTCAGGCCGGCTTCTACATGGCCTACACTTATATGGTTGTAAAAAGCGGCCAGGCTTCCTACAAACGTAGTCGTCGTGTCTCCGTGCACCAGCACAATATCGGGCTTTGCCTTTGAAAATACCTCATTTAAACCTTCCAGAGACCTTGTGGTTATATCAATTAAAGTTTGCCTGCTTTGCATTATATTAAGATCATAATCCGGAGTTATATTGAACATCTCAAGAACCTGGTCAAGCATCTGCCTGTGCTGTGCCGTTACACAAACCAAAGGTTCGATTTCATCATATTTTTCAAGTTCTTTCACCAAGGGTGCCATCTTTACTGCTTCCGGCCTTGTGCCGAAAACAGTCATTACTTTTAATCTTTTCACTTTACAATCTCCTTTATGAGGTAATACTATTTTATTTCCCCTTCAAGGGAATGCTTGCCGTCAACGTCAACCTTACTTGTATGGGTTTCGGTATTATTGCTGTCATCCTTATCGATGTTGATTTCATTCATAAATCTGGTACCGCCTATGATAAATATCGATATGGCTATTATCAGTATTATGGCGCTCAGTGCACCTTTGTCAGCGAGGACAATAGCACTTAGTCCCAGAGCGGCACTCAGGATATACATAATAACTACCGACTGCTTCTGGCTCAATCCCATGTCAATGAGCCTGTGATGGAGATGGCCTCTGTCGGCTTCCATTATTGGTTTGTGGTTTAATAATCTTCTCAGTATTGCAAAGAGAGTATCAAACAAGGGAAGGCCTAATACAAGCACGGGTATGGCTATAGCTATTGCAGCATAGGATTTGAGGGTTCCCTGAATAGATACCACTCCCAGCGTAAACCCGAGAAAAGTTGCTCCCGTATCTCCCATAAAAATCTTTGCAGGATTAAAGTTATATGGGAGGAAGCCAAGTGCCGATCCGGCAAGGGCTGCAGTTAATATTGCCACATCCCATCTCTCAAAAATAACTGAGACTATAAACAATGACAGGGATGCAATGGAGGATACTCCTGCTGCCAGACCGTCAAGACCATCTATGAAATTGAGGGCATTGGTAATTCCTATTATCCATAGCAAAGTTATTGTATAGGATAAAATAGGATTAAGCTGTGAAATACCGGTTTTTGATAATGGGTTTGTAACATATTCGATCCTGGTACCGGAAATAACTACTGCCAGGGCAGCTATAATCTGAAATACAAGCTTAAACCTAGCGCTTAACGACTTTATATCGTCAGCAATCCCAAGAGCTACAATTATCACTATGCCTGCTAAAAGCCCAAAAAACTGGCTGTTTACCCTTAATGGACTGCTTCCGTCATATAATGCGTCCACAACATAAAACAAAACTGAAATCATAAAGCCTGCAATAATTGCCAAACCACCAAGCCTGGCAATTGGCTTTTTGTGCATCCTTCTGTCATCCTTTGGGACATCCACTGCACCAATTTTAAAAGCCAATTTTTTAGCCATAGGAGTAGCAAAAAACGCTACAATAAAGGACAAAATAAAGGATATAAAATACTCATACATCATGAGAGCACCTTCTTTATATTAGCTTATCAGCTAATTTTTACATTTTAGCTGCTTATACCGCAAAGCGGTGCAAGCAGCAGTGAAAATCATGCCTAAACTATCATATCAACCGGACAAACAAGCTTATGAAACCTGCCCGACAAGAAAGTAAAAGCATACAAAGGTGTTAAAACCTGACTACCCTTACCCCTGCCTCCTTTAGCAGCTCCATGGAAAGCTCGTCCGGGTAATCGCCTTTAAAAACTACTTTCTTTATTCCAGCATTTATGATCATTTTTGCGCATAAGACACAAGGCTGATTAGTCACATATAACGTTCCGTCTTTTACGCTGGTGCCTGAGTAAGCTGCCTGCACGATGGCATTTTGCTCCGCATGGATAGCTCTGCAAAGCTCATGCCTCTGGCCGGAAGGAATATTAAGCTCTTCTCTCATACAACCAATTTCCTCGCAATGCCTGCACCCTGTAGGTGCGCCGTTATATCCGGTTGCAAGAATTCTCTTATCTTTGACAATCAAGGCGCCTACCTGCCGCCTCAAGCATGTAGATCTGGTCTTAATAAGCTCAACAATATCCATGAAATATTCATCCCACGACGGCCTCATATACACTCCCCCAGAGTATCAATCTGCCCTTGCAGGCAAAATAAATATGAACCTTATGCGACTAAAAACGCAGATTTGCTGCTCCATCAACCACGTGACCGATATCCCTCTAAATTTTATCAGGGCAGTTCCTGCTTTGTTATAGCCCTGATCATGATTGAAGCCACGAGGATGCAGGCACCGGTATTTTTTACAATTAATCGATATATTAGACTTCCTGTAAGTTTATTTTGTTCCGAAAAGTCTGTCGCCGGCATCACCCAGACCCGGGACTATATATCCATGGTCATTCAATTTTTCGTCCACGCATGCACAATATATTTCAACATCGGGATGTTCCCTGTTAACTCTTTCTATACCTTCTTTTGATGCTATAAGGCACATCAGCTTGATGCTGGATATTCCCTTTTCCTTAATGAATCTTATGGCAGCTGAAGCAGAACCTCCTGTAGCAAGCATAGGATCAAGGATAACAATATCTCTCTCCTCAGCATCTACCGGCAGCTTGCAGTAGTATTCCACCGGCTCCAAGGTCTCCGGGTCCCTGTATAAGCCGATATGGCCTACCTTTGCCATTGGAAGGAGTTTCAGCATTCCATCCACCATACCGAGGCCTGCTCTTAAAATCGGAACTATACCGAGTTTTTTTCCTGAAATTACTTTAGCTTTGGCAGTAGCCACAGGTGTTTCAATTTCCACTTCCTTAAGAGGCATATTTCTTGTTACCTCATAGCCCATCAACATGGATATCTCCGATACTAATTCCCTGAATTCCTTTGTATCGGTGTTTTTGTCCCTTAAAAGAGACACTTTATGTTGTATTAACGGATGATCAAAAATAAAAACATTTTTCATGACAGTTTTCCCCCACTCATTTAAGATACTTTTTTTCTATTTGTGTAATTTTGTTTATCCTGTTTTGGTGCTTACCGCCTTGAAATTCGGCCTTAAGCCATGTATCTACGATATCCAGAGCCAGACCAGGTCCAACTACCCGGGCGCCTATTGAAAGCACATTTGCATTGTTGTGCTCCCGGCTCATTCTCGCCGAATAAGTATCGGAGCAAACAGCAGCTCTGATTCCCGGTACCTTGTTTGCAGCTATGGAAATTCCAATGCCTGTGCCGCAGATAATGATACCCTTTTCACACCTGCCATCCTTTACTGCTTCGGCTACCGATAGGCCATAGTCAGGATAGTCTACCGAATTGCAGTCACATGTACCAAAGTCCAGGACTTCATAGCCGTTTTGCTTTAAATGATCTATAATCTCAGTTTTCAAGCCGTATCCGGCATGATCACTTCCAACTGCAATCATCATAAGGGCCTCCTTGATAAAAACAAGCAGCACGTTTACATTAAATCGATAACGCGCTAAGTCATAAGCAAAAATTTAATGCAAATTTTAAGGCAGTTACCGATATAAATTCCGTATTTTGACATATGGAACTGTTTTATCTTAAACTGCGCTCATTACATATAGTATTCCAAACAAAAAGTTGTCCAATTCTCTTAAATATTTTATAGTATTGTCATTTATATGTCAAAAAAAGTTTAGTCGAATTTAATTTTTTGTTTACTTTCCATAATTCCTTAATTTTTCAACTGTCCTAACTACCGCATCCTTAATTTCCCTTGCACATTGCTTATATATATTTTCCGGCATGCCAAAAGGATCTGATATATCAGGATTGAAGCTGCTTTTAGCCGTTCTGTCAGACACCCCGTATTCATAGGCAAACTCTTTTAAGGTAAAGGTTTTTTTTCTTGCTTCAGGAAATAGTGAACATATTGCCTGCTTATGGGACCTTGTCATGGTTAATATTAGAGAAGCATTATCGATATGCTCTTTTTTCAGCAGTCTTGCTCTGTGCAGGCTTATATCCAGACCATAAAGATCTTTTAATGCACTGACGGCGTATTCGCTTGCCGGTTCACCGTCAAAAGCTGATATGCCGGCTGATGATACTTCAAACCTTTCCGCCAGCTCCTTATCCTTTTTCAGTTCCCCTCTGAAAATCCCTTCGGCCATGCTGCTTCTGCAAGTATTGCCTGTACATACGAATAGTATACTCTCCATTTTAAACTTCCTTTTCTAATTAATGATGGTCATACTTTTATTATATTATACCCGGCAGCTTTGTTCATCCTGTTCATAATTGCGAGACCGATATCTTCAGCATCTATGGCTTCCGCCAGCACTATTTCGATCCCTTCCTCATCAAACTTCCGCAGGTCTGTAAAAAGGTTGGAAGCTATGGTTTCAGGTATATTTCTGTCACCCATTGAAATCACTGTAAAACCACTGTATTTTTGCTTTGTTTGTTCTGTCGCCATGATACCGACCTTTTTACCCTTTTGGCTGTATTCCCGGGCAAGGCGGTTTATATTCTCCACCACCCTGTCAAGGCTGCCTTCAATGATGATGACATCTGCTTCCGGAGAATAATGCTTGTACTTCATACCTGGAGCTTTGGGAGGCTTGTCTGATATGTTAGGGCCTGACAGGGCCGGATCAATTGCCATATCGCCCAATACTTCCTCCAGTTGGTGAAGGGTGATGCCGCCTGGACGGAGAAGCATGGGAGGATTTACAGTCATGTCCACAATGGTTGATTCCAGGCCTATATTGACATTTCCCGCGTCTATTATCACATCCACTCTGCCGTACAAATCATGAATTACATGCTGCGCCATTGTAGGACTTGGTTTTCCTGAAAGGTTCGCACTGGGCGCTGCTATCGGAAGGCCGGATTCCCGTATCAATGCCATGGCTACCGGATGGGAAGGCATCCTTATGGCAACAGTATCCAGACCTCCTGTGGTTGTTTTGGGTATTATATCGGACTTTTCCATTATGATGGTAAGAGGTCCCGGCCAGAACCTGTCCATCAGAGGGACAACCTTTGCGGGGATACTTTTTACAAGCCGTCTCAGCTCATCCGGTGCTGAAATATGTACAATCAGCGGGTTGTCGGAAGGGCGGCCTTTGGCTTCGTATATATTATGGGCTGCAGCTTCATTCAACGCATTGGCACCGAGACCGTATACCGTTTCGGTGGGAAAAGCCACCAGTCCTCCTTGCTTTATTACATCTGCCGCATATTTAAGCTTGTCCATATCTATGTTATCTTTGTCAATTGTAATAACTTCCGTCTTCAAAATGAATTACTCCTTTAAATCAGGGCGTTGTGCCGGCTTCCGACAGTCAGGCTTTCGAATGATGCCGTTTTGCCGGATTTTGCAACAGCACTAATTATATATTGAAACTATTATACCACATATTATGCCCAGAACATTGCCGATGGATGGTAGTCGTCCCCTGTAGCGCTTTTTGGATTCGGG
>ENA-OWOZ01002132-OWOZ01002132.1-bioreactor-metagenome-genome-assembly--contig:-NODE-2132-length-15621-cov-5.508363_pt1 | contig 15621 bp, 27 predicted proteins | sample MGYA00238140_ERZ651804 | MGnify/ENA primary metagenome ERZ651804 (study PRJEB26910, sample SAMN07631232) | bioreactor metagenome | isolation source: Switchgrass digestor | place: USA: Dartmouth... | reverse complement strand
TAATTTAGTTAAATTCCAATCAATAAGGTATAACGAGATTACTGAAATAAGCAAAAGAATCTCTATAATTAATAATGCTATTTTCATAACATAACTCCTTTCTCTACCATGGAAATAAATCTAATGGAATTTCTACTCCGTTATCTGCCACATATACCCTCACATATTTCCCGGCAAGCTCCTGGATATCTTTTTTAAACTGCTCTGCATTTGAATTGCCGTCCGATAGATGCAAGAGAGTAATACTGTCAAGAGAAGCTGTCTTGTTGGCTTTTATAAATTCTTTTGCCGTTTCAAGCTCCATGTGAGTCTGCATAATACGGTTAACTCTGGTCCGATCAATAGCACCTTTTTCAAGATATTCATTTACCATTTTTCCGGAATAGTTTGCTTCAATCATAATGTGATTCAGATTTAACTTTTTAAAGTTATACTTTATAAAGGAAGTATCTGTTGCGAATAATAACAAACCCATTTCGTCATGTTTGATTATGTATCCAAAGCATTCAACATCATGTTCACACCGGAATGGTGTCACATTGAAACCACCTATCTGGTACCAATACCCTGCCCGAATAATAACCTGGCTGTCATACTGCTTTGACAGCGTTTTATGGGTTTCTTCATTTGCATAAACTTTGATACCTGATTTTAAGTAATCCTCCGCATATCCAAAATGATCTTTATGGGAATGCGAAGCTACAACTCCTACAATTTTATTTACATTAAAATCTAAAGCCTTCTTTACATCCTTGAACGGAAGCCCAGCCTCTAGGACTAGGCATTCCGTTTTTCCATCAAGCAAGTAGCAATTGCCAGCTGACGAAGAACCCAACACTTTCAGCTGCATTTAATCACGCCCATTCCGGTTCATTTACAGGTTTCTTGGCTTCTTTATTCTCTTTGATAGCCTTGGGCTTGTCCTCTACTACTTCCGCTTGTGGTTTTTCTGGTTCTGGCTGTTTCGCTTCTCCGATCACATCACCCTCAACAACTTCCGTCGGAACTTCAAATTCTTCAGAATTAGCCTGAGTTTCAATTGCATGCTTCATATCTTCTTCTACCGGATTAAGTTCTTCATTTTCAGAAGTGTTCTCAAATGCTTCAACCAGATAAGCATCATCAGAAGAATTTATAATGTTTTTACAAGCACGATTGATCACTGTTTTCTTTGCCATCTGATCGGCAAAATCGCCATGTACTCCGGACCCATCCTTGTATCCGTATCCTTTGCTCCAAGCCTTCTTGATCTGATTTATATTCATGATTTCAGTGTATGTACTGCCATCTTCCAGAGTAAGAACTGCATAGGCTCCCTTAATCTTTGTGTTATCGATATTCATAAAATCTTGGGTGTGCTCATCAATATATTTCACACCATTTTCTATATGATATTTGAAGGTATCACCCTCATAAATAACCTCTGCATTGATATGTTTAACTCCACATCTCTTGGCAATTGCCATAGTTCCCTGATAACTTCTCATGAGTTTTAATTTGCCACCCATACCCACGAAGTAGCATTGTTTCTTCATGGGATTCAGGCCTTGCACTGTCATATCGATAAGGGCTGCTGCTATGCTTTGCTTTGAACAACTCTTAAGCACTGGCTGTTTCTGGCTGTCAAGCGTTTCCTGTAGAATGAGGTATGCACTATTTAAGGCATTTGAAACACTGTAGTTTGGCGGGAAAGTAAGTCCGTACTGTTCTTTCTTTGTAAGCTGTGCTGACAAGCCATCAATAAACTTATTATCAATCGCCAAATCGGTTGGATTTACGGTTGCTACTGCGTTCTTGGTTTCTGACATTATTTATTCCTCCTTCTCCAAATCAAGCCCACAATACGGGCAATATTTGATACCGTTTAAAACTGCTTTATTTTCATCGTAATTAGCCCAATACCAATTACCATCATTAAATTTCTGTACTGCTATTTCGGTACCACGCTGATTTTTAAGAGTTTTGCATTCATGCTCCTTTATGACTTCCATCAAGACACATTACCTCCCAACTTTTCAATGATTTCATCAAGGGTCTTGTCCAGATCCTCGGTATATCCATCGTGAAGAACTTGTTCCTTGTTATTTATCCAGCATTCGATATACCAACGGCTGTCTCCCCAATGAAGCTCTACGATAATATAACCTTGCTTACCACGAATTAAATCAGCAATTATGTTGAGTTTGTTTAAGCCTTCCATTCTCATTTCTCCCTATATTAATTTGGTAATTGCATTTACAAATAACATTCCTGCTATGAATCCAGCACCCATTAAAAATGCAGTGATAAATACTTCAATGCAATCTTTCAACTTCTTTTTCATGGATAATCCCTCCCCTAATATAATTTCCGCGCCAACTCTTTCAGCGCATCCTTTATGTATTCGATTCCTTCCTGCATCTTTTCCTTGCTGTCAAGGTCAATGGTCTGTATATACTCCAATAACCTGTTGACTTCGCCCTCTATTTCATCCATAACAACCTGCCGTGCGGTTTTCTGCAGGCTGTCAAGCATGGAACGATATTTTCCGGTTGTATCATTCATGCGTGTTGCCTCCTTAGTTTTTCCGATTTCTTTATCGCATCACTGAAATAGTTGTCAATGCACATGAAGCGGTCTCTTGCTTCAATTATCCTTTGACGGTCTTTTCTGTATTTAAGATACTTTTCGCAAGTTGAGTGGCATAGCGTATGTCGTTCAGGACAATTCAAACATGGTGCTTTCAAGACTTATCCTCCTTCTTCGGTATCTGCCAGAAAATTTCCTTGACTTCCTCCGGCTTTTCAATTAATGCCGGAGGAACAAAACCTATAATTATGCCCTTAGCCTTCTCGGTGAGCATTACAATCTCACCGAGTTGAACATCCAGGGAAGTTTTATAGACATATGTACCTCCAGTGGGGATGCCGTTCTTTAGAAATTGGATTTTGATGTATCGATTCATTAAATCTCCTCCTTTTCTTCTGCCATCTCAAACCTTGTCTGATATTCGTCTTCATCCATAAAGTACATATTTATTTCTTCGAGATTATGAAACAGCTTACCGGCATTTGCCCATTCAAATTCATCGTTATCTTGCAGAATCCCATCTTTTACTTCCAATACGGTGCCAGGGCATCCAAACAATTCACAACTTTCGCTTCCTATATTTTCAACTACTCTTATTTTGAAATTCATGATTAACCCTCCACTCTAATCTCCGAATCCTCGGAAACATTCAAAAGTATCATCTGGCAATCCATCTTCGGAATATTGAAATCGTTATATGACTCTGCATTATCAATCCAAATCGGAGCCTTAATCTCGTAGATTTCCTGTAGCGTATTGATTATGTCTAACCCTGCCATTAACCGCTCGGTTGTGCTTGTGGTATTCTCCCCATACGGTGAACCATGAACCATAGGAATGCAAACATTCTCAACGCCGCCATTTTTCTGAGTACGGAACAACTGCCACTTAACTAACTTGAATTTCTGATTGATACGCTCAGACAGCAAATTCATCTTGGCTTTCTCGAATTGCTCGATTGTGAAATCCAGTTTCTCGCACTCTGCAGCCTTGATAGTAGCTTGTCTTAGTTCTTCCCGGAGCTCCTCGACACGATCTTTGGCATTTTCAATGACCTGCTTCTTGGCCAGTGTCTGCTTAATACTGTCAATTTCCCTTAGAATTTCGAGTCTTTGGGCGTTTAATTTAGCTTTCAGGGCATCTGTATCCTTTAAGCTTTCCAGTGTGTCCTTCAGGACATATTCATGAGCTATCAGAGAAGATTTCAGATCCTGGTATTCGGCATTTCCGGATAAATCAATTTCGGTAGGAATAGCTGTCAACTCTGCTTTGACAGCATTTTCTTCTTCAGTCAGTTTTTCAATCTCTGCTGTCAAGGAAAGAAGTTGCTGTTCGAGTTCTGCAACTCTTGCCTTGCTTGCAGTTATATCATCCATGATTTTCTTGCCGTCAAGGTTAATCTGATGAAGGGTGGCTTTTTTACTTTCTTCAAACTTCGCAAGCAGCTCCGCTTTTTTATCCTCGTCATATTCCTTGCCGCATACCGGACAGAAGTTTTGAGATACATCAAGCTCTCTTTCTTTCTCTTCCTTGTACCCTTTTCTCAAGGTTTCAAAGGTTGTCTCCCAAGCGGATATTTTTTCGGTAAGTAAATCAATTTCGCTCTGGATATTTGATTTCTCCTGCATCTTTCTGACCGCGTTATATTTGATGCCGTCAAGCTTGTCCGTCAGCTCATTCCTTCGCTTTGACAGCTTGTACTTCTCGGCATTCTCTATTTCTGAAATCTTAGCTTTATATTCTGCGATTTCTGTCTTTAGCTTGTTGACATCTTCATAGGATTTTGATAAGTCAGTCAATTTAGCTTCGACTTCTGCCAGTTCATGCTTCTTGGCTGCTAAAGCAATCTCCTGTTCAGCAAAATCTATGTCTATGATAGACTTAGAAACTTCATCAATTCTGACCGGAATCTGTTCCTGTAACTGCTTGTAACCCTGCAGGGCCTTTTTATTGATAGCCTTGATTTCTTCGAGAGTATTTTTCTGGAGCATATCTCTTAGTTCTTCATCTGCGGCAGAATATGCACCTTTAAAGATTTCAGCAAACACATCTTCATCAGTAATTTGAGCCACTTTTTCTACCAGGAATTTGCGCTGCTCGTCTTGCTTCTTGCTAACGAATGCATGAGGATTGGTTATCATCCGGAAAACTTCCTCGTCTATGATTTCAGCAACACGCTTCTTGTGTTCACTTTCCTTAACAGGAACCTCATTCCAGAAATATTCGTTGGTATCACCCTCGTAGGTTTCTATCTCTGCACCCCTCTTGCGAACCCAATTCTGCTTCTGAACCTTGCGAATTGTGATAGGTTTTCCATCAACTTCAAGCCGAAGCTCAACAACTACGTCCACATGGTCTATTGGAACGCCATTCTCATCGTACCGCCTTGGCTGGAACTGCTTACCCTCTGAATTACCTGTGCTTGATTTCCCGAACAGCACCCAAAAGAAACTATCAACTATCGAACTCTTACCTCTGTAGTTCTGTCCGAATATCTTGGTTAATTGAGAAAATTGAAATGTTGCATTTTTAAATATCTTGAAATTCTCAAGATGAATAGACTTTAAAATGATTTCCCTCATTCTGACTTGCTCCTCTCTTTTATTAAATTATTAATAGCTTTCTCTGCCTCTGCTATCCGCTCCTCCGCATCTTCCCAATTCAGGTAGATGTTAAAGTTGAAGTGCCTCTCCGCTTCTTCATCAGGAGGGGTGGTTTCCCACCCTTCCTTGAAGGCATATATGCTAACTGCATCCACATGAGGCGAATAATCAAACCAGATAAATATTCCTTTGGATTTAGCGGTAAGGCAGAGTCTGAATAACTCAATAATCCTTTCATTCATCCGGTTACTACCTCACTTTCTCTATACCTTTTTCATCAATAAGATAAACTGCACCATTTAGCCAGTCTATTTCTTGGATTACATACTTAAGTCCATCCTTATCATTCTTCATAAGTACTTTGTAACTTCCACCATTCTTTGGCATACCACCATATGCAAATTTTCCAAGATACTGTGGAGCATTTTTCACGAACCATTCTTCGTATCTTGTATAGCATTTGCCGTTGTTCACCACCTTGACAGTATCTCCGATCTGGATTTCTGTAGTGTAATTTGCCTTACTTTCAAGGGAAGATTGCTCCGGCTGATAGTTTTCGAGGACGACATATTCCCTTTTATCAATCCATTCAGAAATCCCTTCAGCCAACACATCATCCAAACAACAAGCATTAGTTTTTGCAACTTTCAAAATATCTCCGTTCTTATATTCCTCACACCCTCTATACCTTTCCATATGGTCAGCGTTCACAATCTTAATCCACTCCCCAACCTTTGCAGGGCGCTTTACCTCTTTAACAGCAGTCTTTTCTGGAACATCTTCCACAACCTTGCCTTCAATACATTTATTATTCCAATACCATCCTGTTCCACAATTTTCTGTCTTATCCTCTTCCATTTTGTAATCATTAAAACTTACTTCTCTAATAGTCATAATTTTCCCGAGCCACTTATCCATTTTTCCATTACTGTTTTCGTGGCATCCAAGAACCCACTTATCAATAATTTTTACTTTATCCCCAACCTCATACTTGTCCTGCTTGACGATGCGGTAAGGCTTGGATTCAGTCTCCTTGACAGCAGGCTTTGATGGGGTATAGTCGATAATAGGAAGATTTGCACTTTGCTGAAAAACACCATTTATATCGTGATAACACAAACTATTGCTGCTACCATGTGTGCTATATAAGGTTTTCTCTTTATAATAATTCCAGTTTGTGTATGCATTCGGATTGCGTCCTGCATTCCACTTCATCCCCTGCTCGTCACATTCCTTAAGAAAAGCCTTAGCCTTTTCTTCCGTATCGCAGTGAACTGCGAACTTGCCGGCTTTGAAGGCTTCCCAGTCGAATGCGGGCGTTTCGATTGCGAGTTCGAGCATTTCTTCAGAGTAATAATAATCTTTGTCCGTGTAGTAAATTCCATTTAATTCAGATATTCTTATAATTGTCATAACATCGTCATTTATCATGTTAGGAAGTAGTTTTATATCTCCGTATTTCTGTCTTTCAATTAACCCTTTCTTGAGTCGAACCTTATCTCCAACCTTGAAAGCCGGTGCTGTCAAATGGGTCTGTTCTCTGACTTCAAACTTATCCAGCAACTTCTCCACAACCATCTTGACGGCAGTATTGAAATCTCCGGCTTTGGTCAAAGAAACACTTTGCGTGAATTTCTTTTCATCCTTGGTGATTGTGGCAATAATTCGATTTTTATGAGCGAATATACGAATATATGGCTGCTCATGAACAAGCTCCCACTTAGCTCCGCTCCATCTTTGCCATGCAGCAAAATCTTCTATATAATCTGAAGGCCATATCTCTCCATCATCGTTAATCATGTGACCGTTTTTAAATTCATAAACTTTGCCGACTGTATAAGGGTTTCCGACGCTAGTTTCCAAACACCTTACCTTAAAATTTCCTTTACTCATTGACTTATTCTCCTTCCCTGTGATATCATTTACTTAACAGATAATTTCTTAACCACTTAACGCCGATTGAGTTGCCGCTCATCGGCATTTCTTTTTATGTACTCTCTGTGGATGAATTCCGCGAAATCAAGTTTTCTGTCGCCGTATTTCTCGGCTACCAGCCCACCTATGAAAGCCAATGTTCCTGTCAGGGTTAGAACTGCCAAACTTAAAAGCGCCTCATTCCAATTAAGTGTTTCTGCCTCATACATAAATGGTGTAGCTGCAACTCCGATTAGGCAGGCATATATGATTAGTTGGCAAATACCTTTGATAATCTTCAATTGTTAAACCTCCCCTTCTAACTCAAACTTGCTATTAACCTCTGTTTCATTCTTTGGTACTCAGCCGTCCAGACAAAAGCCTTCGGATTGCTTTCCTTCTTGACAGCAGGTCTTTTCTCGCAGTTGCATCTTTCTCCCGGATCTAGATTGGCTTTGCATATCGGGCAGGTTCGATAATATTTCATGCGGCATTCCTCCTAATAATTAGAATGGAAGTCCGCAATCATCTTCCAAAACATAAGTCTTTTCCTTGACAGCAAATGAAGCTTCAGGATGTTTCGCCAAGCAGTACAATAATTGCTGTTTTGTTATTGGCTTATCGTACTTTTCCTCGGCAACAACTGTCTTGCGAAAGCCGTCATCCCTAATAAGCCTTACAACGTAGACCGTTTTTACTTCTGCGGTATCACTAATTTCTACTACCGCCTGCTCAACTTTGTTTCCGTTTCTGTCTAAAAACATTTCTTACCCTCCTTCAATTTTTGATATTTTTCCATTACCCTTCTGCTATATCTGCTTGTCCTAATTCCCTGTCGCCAAAGCTGTCTTGTTCGATATTCACCCATGTTATAGGCCATCAATATCCTGTGATAATCGTCATACTTAGCTGTCAAGAGTGATAAGATGTAGCATCCTGCCTGAATGTTTTGGACCGGATCATGGAAATCTGTGATTCCGAGTTCCTCCCTAAGCCATTCATGATTGCAGGAATTAATCTGCATTAAGCCGTGGTCTGTGGAGCCGTTCTTATTCCTGTTGAGCGCATCCGGATTGCCTTCAGACTCCCCATCTATAACCGCTAAAACCAAATTGCCGTCAACGCGGTAAATTGCTGAGTAGTAAGCCACGGCTTTCTCAATGGGTTTATCCTTGACGGCATCCAGTGTCATGGTTATTCCGGCAAGTGGTTCTTCAAAAGCTTGTGCTTCCTTTGGCGGCGTTAATATAAGAAGAAAAACCGTCAGAATTAGCAATTTCTTCATCTTAGCCACCTACCCAAGCATGTAATGTTTGTTTTCAAGCCTATTTTTCGCAGACAAGCCACGATTATAATATTTAAACAGTACATTAATAACTCTTGCGAATTTGGCTGTTGCGCTTGTATCTGCAAATGCTTCTCTGATAATTACTACAGGAGCAATTTTTGATAGTTTAGCCACAAATGTTCTTGGATTGTAGAATGCATCCGATTTGTAGATACTGATAAATCCGGCTACACCCTCAATCATTTCTGCATCAAGCGACTTCTTTTCGCCATTCCAGGTTGTCCTTAGTAAACTGAATGTATCGTCAAGTATCTGTAACCCATATTTCTTATAGATTTTTTCAACCACCGAAATAGCCGCAATATGGTTATCTCTTTTTGAAGATTCAATAATAAACCCATATTTATCGGCCGTCTGTTGAATTTCTATTGCCATTTTTTCTTGTGCTACAACACTTGCATTATGTATTTGTGTTTTCTTTAGCTTTTTGATTTCACCGTTTGCGCCGTTAAGTTTCTTGAAATAACTTGCTTCCTGTTGTTTGGTAAGCCCCTCATATACCAAAGCCATTATTCCTTCCCTCTTGACAGCCTTACACAACATAACCCTATGCTGACCGTCTATCACGTAATAGCTTCCATCTCTCTTGCTAACTATGATTGTTCCGAGTAGTCTAGGGTCGAAGCATTCGCTCTTTTCCTTGACCCATGCCGTATCAGAAGGTTCCCATTTTCTTTGGTATTCATCAAGCTTTAATGAATTAATAGGTAAAAACTGATAACTTGAACTGAGATTTCTCCTCATTCTTAATCCTCCTCTATAAGACTTTTTATTTTGGTTAAGTTATTAATTGTTTGTTCTAGTTCTGATTTTAAAAATAACTCTCCCTTTAGAAGTTCTTTGGAAAACAAAAATTTGTTAATTGATAAATTGAACTCATGAAGCAATTCACTAAGTTCTGTCGCAAATGCACTTCTTGAAGATGCGACTATTTCATCTGACGGAGTATCATTATTTCTCATTTCCTCATAATAAGAATTGATAAGCTCGTCTGGATATTTCTCATTGAGTTCTCTCATTTTGTCTGAAGTAAGTCCTGTTGATTTTTTCGCCCTCCGACAATCCTTACATTCATAAGTGCCTTTGAAAAATTCGCTTAATGGCTTTACATTCCCGCATATGTTGCATTTGCGTGTTTCTGTCTGTTCCTTAATCTCTTGGTAAATAGCATTTACGCTATTGCCCTTACCGCCCTGTCTGGCACGTTGAATTTGTTCGGGCGTACCTTTTTTCAGTATTTTTTCAACCTTATCTATGGTGTCATGGGATACTCCTGCAGCTTTAGCAAGTTCATTTCTTGTCTCTATCGGTTTGGCAGATTTCTGCGGAACCGCTCCACCTGACTGGATTTGGTTTTCCTTTGCTTTCTTCTGAATAATAGGCTTAAGCTTTAATGCCAATTCCGCTCTAACAAAGTTCTGTAAATTCCTTCTTCCAAACTGATTTAGGATTATCCATTCAATGGCTTCTTGTTTATCAGTAAATTGCTTTTCAACCGTCTTAAACTCAATCCCATTCTCCGTACAGATTTGATAGCGATTATGACCGTCAATGATTATGTCGTTCCAGATAACCAATGCATCCCTGCAACCATCTTTCAGGATGTTTTCTTTTAGCTGTTGATATTCGTCTGCCGTCAATGGTGGTATCAGGCTTCGGAATTCTTCATCAATTTTTAGTTGCATCATCTCCTAACTATCCCCCCTTGTTGTAATTCCACTCATTCTATTGGCAAACCGTCTTATTATTTACATTTAATAATTCATCAAGCGAAACACCTAAATATGTAGCAATTTTTATTAGCTTGTCCACTTTCGGCTTACTTTTACCATTTTTCCAGTCATTTAATGTAGAGTATGGAATTCCGGTATCTTTTGATACTCTATAAAGAGATATTCCCCTTTCTTTAATTATTTTTTCAAAAATATAGTACAAATTTCCTACCTCCTTTTTTAAAGATACATATTTTAACTATTGCATATATAACGGTTTTCTGATATAATTTCTAATGTCGGGTTTGGAAATTATAGCATATTAAATTATCCGTTATAAATTCTTTTCATTATAGTGGCTTTCCGTTACGAACTAATCATATCATGGTTTTCCACTATAGTCAAGGGATTTTATAATGGTTTTATTGAAATGTCCTATTTTTGTGAAAGGTGAACAAAAGCCATGTATGAAACTTTTGAAAAACTATTAAAATTAAATAACGTTACTCCATATAAAGTATCAAAAGACACTGGAATACCATATAGCGCTTTATCAGATTGGAAAATGGGAAGAAGCGTCCCAAAGCAAGATAAACTTCAAAAGATAGCAGATTATTTTAATGTTTCTATTGATTATCTTATTGGAAGGAATACAGACTTTGAAATCGGATTAAAATTTACATCTGATGAAGAAGCAAAGATTTATATTGATATGTTATCTTACTTGGAAAAGTTAAATATTAACGGACTGCAAGAAGCCAGAAGATATATAAAATATTTATCAGAATTACCAGAATATTTGAAAGACAATCAATGAAGTGTAAAAATTAAATATAATCGATTTTATAAAAAACAAGCCAATCATAATCTATTAATGATAAGAAAGGCTTGTTTTCTTTTAGCTATTTATTTTGTTTGATATTTATTACTATATTGCAACAAATATCTTTTACAACTGATTGCATATCATCAATTATATCTTTACAAGATTCTATGTCGTTATTTTTACATGCCATCAATAAAAAGTCTTTATATTTCTGATATTCTATACAATTCGATAATTCTGTATCAAAACGATCTTTGATATATTTTATGGCATCACACTTAGTGACCAAATTAACTGTATCGTTATGTATGCGTCTTATATACATAACCTCCATTTACAATACCCCCTTTGTAAATCCGCTCCTTCGGTAGTGAAACTAAGGTAATTATAACAGAACATACGTTCGATTACAATGCAAATATGTAATAAAAATTAATTAAATATTTTGTTATATTGCCGATATTTACATAATTTTGTAAATATGATATTATAGACAAGGATATATTTAGAAATGATATAGAAATGTTGTTTTGAGAGGGCCCTATGATCCACAACATAGGGTTTTCTTTTTGACATTTTATATTATTGGTAGTATAATCCATGTAAAAATACGAGGAGGGATATTATGAATGAGTATGTTAGAGATTTGCTTATCGACATTGATATCTACGATACAGAGAGTGTGCAGGACACAAGTAAATATAGCCCGGATGAACTAATACAAAAGGACGGATATAACTACATATTAAATGACAGAGGATTAACACCTGATGAGATTAAAATAGCCCTACTTGCAAAACAAATCAAGTTTATGAAAACAATTAAAAACATCATTCTCTTTTACTTCTGGTGCACTATAGTAGCCGGTGGAATTTACATAATATATTTGCTATACTTACTGTCAAATGCATGATATAAACTTAATCAGAGAAATAATTAAGGCGGGCTGATTACACAGGCCCGCTATTTTTATGTCATTTTGCACAATATACTTTATCACTCAAATTTACTAATATAGAACTTGGATAAAATAAGAAATGAATTTTTTTGAAAGTCCTGTGCATGTGGTTTTTTTTAATTTTGACAATTTGTGTCATTGGTAGTATAATTCAGTTATCAATATATGGGAGGGATACAATGAAAAAGTTTATCTTGATTGCAGTAATACTTATCCTTGCTTTGACTGGGTGTAAAAATAAAGAATTATCTTCTTTGCAACAGAAACATGAGGAATTACAAGAAAAATATAATAAGTTACAATTAACGTATGGAGAGATATACACCAAATATAACGAGCTTAAGCAATCCAATGATAAACTTGCCGAGGATTATAAATCTCTGGAAGTGCAACTAGATAAAGCTATTGAATTAGCTAATAAGAATTACAATCCTAATGAAACCGATGGGAAATTTTTAGAGGCATGGGCTAATGCAGTTTTTAATGATACATACAATACAACGCTTAATTTAAATGCCTTACAAATTGTTATCCAGCTCAATGATGTTACCGAGAATAATGTAAAGCAAATATATGAAAAATTATCTGATAACATTACAACATTGGCAGCAATTGTTGCATCTAGCGACACAAACAATTTCTCTATAAGAATTGTCGATAAAGATGAGTATCCTGTTATGGAATACGAATTTTTCCCAGATAAAACAGGTGACAATATTAAAATATCCTTAGGACTTGATTACGCAAATATAGTAAGCAATGCAATAGGTCAATAAACAAAAATACCCCTCTTTGCCTAAGCATTGAGGGGTTTTCTATGCTTATCTCTTTTTCATATCTTCCCGGGTTTTAGGTCCGCATTTGCCGTCAATAGTAAGACCATGCTTACGCTGGTATTCCCTGATAGCTGCATCTGTTATCGGTCCGCAATCACCGTCAATAGTGAGTTTTTCTTTCTTGCTATTAACGACAACCTCGGTTATTCCGTCTTCGATAAGCTCCCATTGTACCCACTTTACGTCGTCACCCTTGCAACCTTTACTAATTGTTCGGGTGGGTTCCGAATATGGATTCTTCTCTTGACCGCCATCTTCAAGAGCCATAACAACATGGCTACCTTCGGCAAGGTAGATACCGCCACGCTTAGCGTATTTGTCACTGGTCAGATGCGCTAAATCAGTATACATTTTAAACTTTCCAGTCTCCAATAATGCTACTCTCAAACTTCTTGTTGTGCAGGATGGAGAAATATTAAGTCCAGCTAATTTGTAACAGGTAGAAACTAAAGAAGAACAGTCGAATTCACCCTCGGCTCCGTGAATCCTGTTGCCATTTTTAACAATGGCATTGTAACCGGTCAAGCGCTGATTTTGGTCATAACCATACTTATCATCAGCACAGATGCATTCCATAATGGAAGCTGCTTTGTCAGCCAGAACTTTATCAGTACATTCCAAATAAACATTCCAAGGCTTTGAATACCAATTACGAACACAAATCTCCTTGCCAGTCTGGTCACCAGTTTTACCACCAGAGACTTTTCCGTTTTCATCTATAGAAGCATGTCCTATCTTGATGGCCATGGTTACTCATCCTCCTTGACATCTTCTTCTTTGACAGCAGATAAAGCTTTAAGGACTTCGTTACCGTCAAGAGTTACAACAATATCCTTAACTGGTTCGCCATTCTTAACTCTTGCGCTGTCAACAAGGCCTTCGCCTATTATGTAAGCTATCAGAACAGCAGTTGCAGAAATAATGGCCGTCACCTGCTCAATGGTTAGACTGTCTACATTAAAAGCTGTCAATATAGCAGTTACAAAACCGATAACTGCTGCCCAAAACTTCCTACTTGTCAACTTCTGCTTGAAATCAATCCTCATCACAATCACCCTTTCCTTTCTTCGTCTCCTTGACTTTTTTAATACTTGACAGCATGAATAACTCACCTGTGGTAAATGCAAACCATGCTGTAATCAACGTTGATGGTTCATTGCCTGTTTTCAGAAAGGCATATAAAACAGCAGCCGTGAAAAATACATTCAACATTATCACGACTGCTACAATAAACTTGGAATAATACCCTTTTCTTTTTCTCATGTTCTAACATCATCCTTTCTGTGTGGGAGCTGCTTTAAATCCTCATACAACTCTGTAATTGTTCCGTTCCCGCCCAACGCATGGTACTGCTTATACATGGCCTCGACATTATCCAACGCATAAATGGGTATGTACTTTTTATCCATGTATTTGTTATATTGCTCGATGATACCGTTTCTTAAAAGGGCTTGTATTCCTAGTTTGATAGCATCCTGTTCAGCTTTTTGGGCTTTGCTTTGATTCCAAAAATATTTGACCCATGCTGTCACAGCAAGCGATACTAAACCCAGTCCAAATTCCAACCAATATTTAACGATAAAATCTACTATCATAGGCATTACCTCGTAAATTATAAATTTAGAGGGTGAACGTAGCCACCCTCCATGTATTAAGCCATTTTATCAAGAATTTCTTTATTGATAATTGAGCCTTTGCATTTAAGAAACAGTATCTTTCTTTGCTTCCCTTGCCGAGAACCTTGACTCGACTATTGGGATAATCAATATCTTGTCTGTTTAGTCCTATCAGCTCACTAACCCTGCAACCAGTAGAATATAATAATTCAAGCAATGCTTTTTCACGAAATGTTTCACATACACTTCTCATTTGCTCCAATTCTAACTTAGTTAATGGTTCTCGTAAACTTTTTTCAAACTTGATTGGGTCTATTTGCAACATAGGGTTTTTATCTATTATGTTTTCCCTAACTAACCATTTAAAAAAGCTATTTAGAACCCTGCGTTGATCGTCCAGTGCCGATTTACCGACATTGCGAGTTTTTTCGTATGTCCACAGATACAAGCGAATGTCATTGGCTGTTATGCTCTTTATGTCTTTATTTACATTGCATGAAAAATTATTTAAAATCCTTTTGTAATGTTCCAAGCTTGATTTCGCAAGTCCCTTCATGCTTTTGCTTACTAAGAAAGACTTAATCTCTAGCGGAATATCTCCAGTATAAATTATAACCTCTGTAGATTTCTCATTTAACTCATACCTTGACAGCACAAGAGTCAGGGCGTCATCCACAAGCTTAAGCCCATTTGCTGTCAAAGCAGTTGAGAGCCTTGTCAATACTTCTCGCTTGAACCTCTGTTCCATATAACATCCCCCTTGCTTTGAGCACGGGGTTGTGATAAAATATACCCCGTACTAGATATTATTGATAGGCTCTTTTGCTTTGGTCGGCGAGAGCCTATCTTTTTATTTGTTATGGGATATTATACCAAACAAATGTTCGGTTTTCAAGATACCTTTATGCAATTTTGTACTTATGGCTCTATTGCCAACTCTGGAATGTCCGTGTTTTCATCCGATAAATCTGTGTTTTCTGTTGGGTCGGGTTCTGGATTCTCTTCTGGGTCTATCTCTGGTTTTTCTGGTTCAGGTTCTTTGACAGCAGTTAAGGCATCAATTTGCGATTCAAGTCTTTTTACCTTTTCTTGAAGTTCTAAAATTAGTTTCTCAGTTGCGTCTGTGCTAAATTCTGCTGTAAATGTCCCGTCATCTTTGCGAGATAGTACTTTTAATTTGACGCAATCTGTCAAAGTGTCTACAACCTTGCCGTTCTCAAATGCACATAGGATTTTACAG
>ENA-OWOZ01002119-OWOZ01002119.1-bioreactor-metagenome-genome-assembly--contig:-NODE-2119-length-15713-cov-17.044641_pt1 | contig 15713 bp, 9 predicted proteins | sample MGYA00238140_ERZ651804 | MGnify/ENA primary metagenome ERZ651804 (study PRJEB26910, sample SAMN07631232) | bioreactor metagenome | isolation source: Switchgrass digestor | place: USA: Dartmouth... | reverse complement strand
GGAATTGAAACTTCTAAATGGCACTCCAATAAGTAAAAATGAAAAAGGTTATTAGATTACCTATAAGGAATTGAAACGTTTCAAGCAGAAAAGTTGCTGAAGTGTATGGAAAAAGAGTTATTAGATTACCTATAAGGAATTGAAACTAATAGTAACAAGACAACGAACATTGACAATTGAATAGTTATTAGATTACCTATAAGGAATTGAAACACTCTTCAATATGTTCTATAGTAGCCTTATACTGAGCGTTATTAGATTACCTATAAGGAATTGAAACGAAAGTAGTACAGAAATATTAGATGATCTAAAGGATGGTTATTAGATTACCTATAAGGAATTGAAACACCCATATATCGCCATTTTGCATTTGACTTGAGATGGGTTATTAGATTACCTATAAGGAATTGAAACCATAATCTTTCAATTCCTCATTTTCCTTTTCAAGTTCGTTATTAGATTACCTATAAGGAATTGAAACCACTAATTTATCAGTTAGCGGAACCGGTTGAGATACCCGGTTATTAGATTACCTATAAGGAATTGAAACTTCTAAATGGCACTCCAATAAGTAAAAATGAAAAAGGTTATTAGATTACCTATAAGGAATTGAAACAGACTATAGCTCAACTAATGGGTCATGATGTAGAGCAAGTTATTAGATTACCTATAAGGAATTGAAACACCTGATTGAGAGGTGATGGCATGATACCAACTTCTCGTTATTAGATTACCTATAAGGAATTGAAACACACAAGCTCAATATATGCATTACGGATATGTAGCGTTATTAGATTACCTATAAGGAATTGAAACACGCCTTCAAATACTGTATACCTATCTGTTTTATATATGAGTTATTAGATTACCTATAAGGAATTGAAACTAGGGATACCTGCTTCAATGAGCAGGCTCCCTGTATCTGTTATTAGATTACCTATAAGGAATTGAAACAAAGCCACAGGCAAACCTTTGAAAGTAATGAACAAAGGTTATTAGATTACCTATAAGGAATTGAAACTGGTAGAGACCACAAAGGGAGATTGAAGCGTAAAGGCAGTTATTAGATTACCTATAAGGAATTGAAACAAGAAAAAATATAAGAATCTAATCTATGGTAAAGACAGTTATTAGATTACCTATAAGGAATTGAAACGCAGAAAACGTTGTATGTGCAATTCCCAATGCCCTGGGTTATTAGATTACCTATAAGGAATTGAAACCAAGTCCAAATTCAGCATTAATTTCTTGAGTAAACCTGTTATTAGATTACCTATAAGGAATTGAAACCCAAAGTAATCCCTAATAAACATTTTACTAGGACCAGTTATTAGATTACCTATAAGGAATTGAAACTTTCATCATTCATTTCTCTGAATAAATCTGCTGACAGGTTATTAGATTACCTATAAGGAATTGAAACCCTGCCATCTTTTGGCTAAGTCCTCTTGAGTGAGCAGGTTATTAGATTACCTATAAGGAATTGAAACTATGCCGTTCTGCGTTCTATGTTGTGCAGCACCCAAGTTATTAGATTACCTATAAGGAATTGAAACTTTCCTGCCTAGCAGGTTGAGCGGAAGGACCTATACAGTTATTAGATTACCTATAAGGAATTGAAACTCTACTATTGACAAAATAGGAAACTATTTGAGTCAACGTTATTAGATTACCTATAAGGAATTGAAACAATGACAGTAAAAAGGCAATTCAAAAAGAGACTTTTGGTTATTAGATTACCTATAAGGAATTGAAACAAGGAATTCACTAAATACGGAGATTTGATTCCACCAGTTATTAGATTACCTATAAGGAATTGAAACTGCACCACTAATCGCCTAATAATCACTACAAAAATGGTTATTAGATTACCTATAAGGAATTGAAACCGAGACTACAGAATAGAAATCTTCACAAAAGACGGTGAGTTATTAGATTACCTATAAGGAATTGAAACCCTTATATGGATTTTGAAGGCGAAAAAATGCCTTCAGGTTATTAGATTACCTATAAGGAATTGAAACTGCTTTCAGCGGCTACCATCAACACGATATCCTCTATGTTATTAGATTACCTATAAGGAATTGAAACTTAACATCCTGTCATATATATAAAGCTTCAAAAATGGGTTATTAGATTACCTATAAGGAATTGAAACTGCTTTCAGCGGCTACCATCAACACGATATCCTCTGTTATTAGATTACCTATAAGGAATTGAAACTCGGTAGTAAGCTATAACAAAAAAGAGAATGGCAAGTTATTAGATTACCTATAAGGAATTGAAACACTTCTTCCCATTCCATATCATGCAATATAAGTTCTGGTTATTAGATTACCTATAAGGAATTGAAACTACCATTTAAAAATTTCAGCCAAGGTATGACTAACCAGTTATTAGATTACCTATAAGGAATTGAAACTGTTAGAGAACATGGAACACGTTATGTATAATAAAGGGTTATTAGATTACCTATAAGGAATTGAAACTTACTATGCTGCTAATACTTATGAACCATATTAAAAGTTATTAGATTACCTATAAGGAATTGAAACATGAATACTATTATTATACTCCTAATACTTATGAACCGTTATTAGATTACCTATAAGGAATTGAAACCAAAGACTGAAAGGCTACATCATGTTGATAACGTAGGGTTATTAGATTACCTATAAGGAATTGAAACCAGAGTTTGTTCCCTGCCTAGTTGTGAATATGTCCTACGTTATTAGATTACCTATAAGGAATTGAAACTACGTAACGTGTACAATGTTGCCTTATATAGTCTACGTTATTAGATTACCTATAAGGAATTGAAACTTGGTTTTATCTTTCTCCTTACATCAATATTAGTTACGTTATTAGATTACCTATAAGGAATTGAAACTCATACTCTTTCAACAATTGCTTCCAAGTACTAAAAGGTTATTAGATTACCTATAAGGAATTGAAACATTTTTTCAACCGGATATTCTCTGATTTGACTTTCTCCGTTATTAGATTACCTATAAGGAATTGAAACTAAATATTACAGCAACTTCTAGCTAATCTACTAGGCAGTTATTAGATTACCTATAAGGAATTGAAACTTTAAAAATTCCATATAATCACCTTCTATTAATTTTGTTATTAGATTACCTATAAGGAATTGAAAGTTAATTCTATCATCTCATCTTCATCTACTATAAAAGGGTTATTAGATTACCTATAAGGAATTGAAACTGTCTTTAGGTGATAGATCTAATATATAAAGTAATTCGTTATTAGATTACCTATAAGGAATTGAAACTTTTGCTCATGAAAAACAGTTGCCATACTATAAACCAGTTATTAGATTACCTATAAGGAATTGAAACAAATATTTAGAAAAAGGTAAGCGTCCAATAAAAGATGGATGGCATAATAATAGGGATATCTGTATGATATCCCTATAGGTTTAATCTATTTTACATGTTTTCTGTACCAATTCATCCCAAGGCATCATTAAGTCTAATACTTTTGGATTGGACCTAAAATCAAATCCTGGTAGCCTTGATAATAGAAATTCTAAATATTTGTAGGGGTTTAGTCCATTAGCCTTTGCTGTTTCAACCAGTGAATAGACACATGCACTTGCTTCAGCTCCTCGTGGACTACCACAAAACTGCCAGTTTTTCCTTCCTACTGTAAATGGTTTTATACTGTTTTCAGCTATGTTATTGGAGATAAGGCAGTTCCCATCTTCAAGATATGTCTGTAGCTTTTCTTTATGGTTTAAGGCATACTGAAGAGCCTTACCAATTTTAGATTTGGGAAGTACTTTATCAATTGAATTTTCTGCCCACGACCAAAAGGCATCTAAGATAGGTTTTTCCTTCTCTAGACGCATTCTTTTCCTTTCATCGGCTGTTAAGTTCTTAAACTTTCTTTCCCAGTCAAACAGCTGGTTACAATATGCTATTCCTGTTGCAGGTAAGGTAGCTTCAGGGCTATTCATGTCTTTTGGCAGGGCATCTGTGAAATACCTCCTAACATGAGCCCAACATAAACAGTGATGGACATCTTCAATTTTCCCGTAACCACTGAATCCATCGGTATGTAAATATCCATCAAATCCTTTTAAGAATTCCCTGGCATTTTCCCCTGCTCTGCCAGTGGCATACCGGAATATCCTGATTCCTCGTTTTGAATTTTCTGATGTAGAATATACCCACATGTAGGATTTTTATGGTGTTTTTCTTACCTTCTTCATTTATTACCTGTACAGGGGTTTCATCAGCGTGTAGATATTTTTCTTTAAGAAGTTCCTCTCGTAGTTTCTCTACTACTGGAATTAACCATTCTTCAGAGGTTTTTATGATCCAGTTTGATAAAGTTGCACGGCTTAATGGAAAGCCCATCTGTTTCCATTCATTCTCCTGGCGGTACAGAGGAACTGATTGTACGAATTTCTGATACATAGTCCATGCTACACTGGATGCTGTAGCATAGGAATGTCGAAGTACAGGCTCTGGTGTATATGGGTTATATACTCCTGGTCTGTTCTCTTTCTTACATCTTTTGCATTCATAAGTCTCCTGATATATGTTAACTATGCTGATTTCCCCAGGGACATATTTGATTTCTGATCTTAAGAACTTCTTTCTTAATACTGAAAGTTTCTCACCATCAATTGGACACACTCTTTGAGATTCATCCAGCTTGTAGACATGGTTCTGTTGTGGAATATTATTAAAAGTTTCTTTTCTCTTGTAACTTTTTCTTGTTTTTTTACTGGCTCCTCAAATGGAACTGGTTCTAGAACGGAAGAATCAGTCTCTTTTTCTGTCTCATTGAATAATCCTAATGAAATATCATTAATCACTAACTGGCCATCTATTACAGCTGTCTTTTCAGTCTTTCTTCCATAAAGCTTTTTTATGAGATATTCTATATTCTCATTAGCCTTTCTTATCTCTTCCCTAAGGCTTTCAATTATTTTGTTTTGTGATTCAATTGTATCTTTTTGTAATTTAATCGTATCTTGAAGCGTTTTTATCAAATAGTTTTCGTTCATTGTGTTAGCCTTTCTTCTTAAGTATCAATGAAGCTATTATACCATTTTCTGGTCTATACTTAATCCCTCAATTAACCATCTAAATTGTTGAGGTGTTATTTCTCTAACCTCTTCTGCTGTTCCAGGCTACTGGAAAGCTCCATTTTCAAGTCTCTTGTACATTAAAAGAAATCCGTCTCCCTCCCAAAGCAGAGCCTTCATCCTGTCTTTTTTATTACCACAAAACAAAAACAGTGCGTTCTCAAATGGATCCAGCTTGAAATTCTGAACAACTATTGCTGCCAGCCCATCTATGGATTTTCTCATATCTGTTTTACCACAGGCAATATATATCTTAATATCATCAGGCAATTTAATTCTCATAGACTTTACCTATTAAATTTAACACTAAAGCTAATGTATTTGGGTCTGCACCGTTTAGAATTTCAATTTCATTTCCATTTGAGCGTAGGATAGCACATACTCCCTAGTGATTACATTCCATCTTTTCAAAACTAGGTTTAACTTCTACAAACTGGATTTGCCCTGTAACTGCTAGAGTTCCTGCTTTAATTAATGAATCTTGACGGATTATTCTTAACCAGTAGTAATATTGAGTTGGAGAAATTTGATTTTTCTCACACCACTTCTGAACAGGTAAACTACTTTCTTTTTGCCTCTTTATTAATTCCATCCATTTTGCTTTTAACATTTCGTGACGGCTTTGTTTCATAGTTGTAATATTATCATCTCTCTTACAGTTTCAGAGTTGGCAGAGTACTTTGTTAACTCTGAAACTACTGTTGGGAGTATTATCTCATAATTTTATATACTTTTAAATCCATGGGATTATTGACGCTTACCGCTTACGTTTGATCAATATTGATTTACGATTATCAAATAAAAATAAGATAGCCATAAAACATCCTCCTTTGTAAATAGTCCTACTAATTATATAGAAATAAAAAGAGTATTTTACCATTTTGGTAACTATGATATTTTAAAAGTTTATAATAAGCATTCAATTAATAAATATTATTATTTTCTCTGAAATCAAGCCATGTCGGAGCTTATTTTTTTGTGTATATTACAAAAAATAAGATGAATAATATACATAAGCAAAGGAATGGCAAATATCCGGGAGGAATAGAATGGACAATTCAGGCACTAATATAGTATGGCAGATTATATTGATAATAATATTAACAGCACTAAATGCTTTTTTTGCTGCAGCAGAAATGGCGATAGTTTCTGTTGATAAAAAGAGGATTTCTAAATTGGCTAAGGAAGGAAATAAGAAGTCTCAAATGCTGCTTAATTTACTTATAGAGCCTTCTAAATTCCTTTCTACCATACAGGTTGGAATAACTCTGGCAGGACTTTTTTCATCAGCATCTGCAGCTGTTGGAATATCAGAAAAGCTAGGAGGAGCTCTCACAAGAGTTGGAGTCCCCTTTGGACAGGATATTGCTTTTATTGGAATTACTATATTGTTATCCTATATAATACTTGTATTTGGTGAGCTGGTACCGAAAAGAATAGCACTTCAGAAATCAGAAAGATTTGCCATGTTTGCCATAAAGCCAATTATAATGTTATCTAAAATTGCTGGACCTTTTATCTCCCTTCTTTCCTTTTCTACCAACACAGTATTATCAATTCTTGGATTTAGAAGCGATTCCGTAGAAGAAAAGGTAACACTTGAGGAAATACGTTCCCTTGTTGAAACAGGACAAGAGCAGGGAGTAATAAATCCTATTGAAAGGGAGATGATCGACAGCGTCATAAGTTTTGATGATAAATCCTGTGAGGAGATTATGACCGCAAGAACTGAGGTGTTCATGATTGATGCAGAAGAGCCTATTAATGAACAGCTAGAGGCCATAATGGAGTTAAATTACTCAAGAATTCCTGTATACGAAGGAGATGTGGATAATATAATAGGCATTTTATACCTAAAGGATTTTCTGCTGGAAGCCTATAGAGTAGGATTCGAAAATGTTGATATTAAAAAAATTCTTCGTCCTGCCTATTTTGTGCCTGAATACAAGAGCATAAATGACCTTTTCCTGGAGATGCAAAGCCAAAGACAACATATGGCTGTTCTAATAGATGAATATGGCGGTTTTTCCGGTATTGTAACTATGGAAGACCTGGTGGAGGAAATAATGGGAGATATTGAGGATGAATATGATACAGATGAGCCTGAAATTAAAAAGATAGATGAAAATAACTATTATGTCAGTGGTTCAATGGCAATCGAGGATTTAAATGAAGCATTACATATTGGGCTGGATGAGGATTCAGATGAGTATGAAACCTTGGGAGGACTTTTAATATATCTTTTAGGCCATATTCCAAATGATGATGAACAAATATCCATAAAGCATAAGGATGTAATCTTTCATATAGAAGAAGTAAAGGAGAGGAGAATTCAGCTGGTTCGAGTTGAGTTAAAGAAAGAAAATGGAAAGGAACAATAATATGGTATATAATATAATCACCATTTATTGAAGGGTGATTATTTTGTCCAATCATATTAAAGTATCAGTGAGAAACCTGGTTGAATTCGTCATGCGCTCCGGAGATATTGACAGCAGGTTTACCAGTAGTACAAGAGCTGTTGAGGGGACAAGGGCTCATCAGAGAGTACAAAGCTTTTATGGAGATGAATATGAAGCAGAGGTGCCTATAAGGCATTCGCTGGAATATGATGATTTCAGCATAGAAATAGAAGGAAGAATTGATGGCGTTATAAAAGAGAATGCAGAAGTTATAATTGACGAAATAAAAAGCACCTTAAAGCCTTTAGATGAGATTCAGGAGGACTATAATATTCTTCACTGGGCACAGGGAAAGTGCTATGGATACATATATGCAAAAAATCATAATCTAAAAGAACTTAAGGTTCAGATTACCTATATAAATATAGATACTGATGAAATGAAGAAGTTTATAAAGAAATATAGCTTTGAAGAATTGGAACAATTCTTTATAAACTTGATTGATAAGTATGTACAATGGGCTAATATGACTTATTATTGGGGAGTTGTACGGGATGACTCAATAAGGGAGCTTTCCTTTCCCTACAAAAGCTACAGGAAGGGGCAAAGGCAGCTGGCAGTTTCTGTCTATCAGACCATAATGAATGGCAAAAGGCTATATACACAAGCTCCTACAGGCATAGGGAAAACTATTTCAACTGTTTTTCCAGCAATTAAAGCAATAGGGGAAGGCCTTACTTCAAAGGTATTTTATCTTACTGCAAAGACAATAACAAGAGAGGTTGCATTAAATGCAATATATCATATGGCTTGTAAGGGATTGAGGATAAAGTCCATAGTTTTGACTGCCAAGGAAAAGATATGCAGAAATGATAAGGTCAAGTGTAATCCGGAGGATTGTCCCTATGCAAAGGGACATTATGACAGGGTCAATGATGCCCTTTTAGATGCCCTTAAGAATGAGGACATGATGACCAGAGATGTAGTCTTAAGATATGCAGATATATATAGGGTATGTCCCTTTGAATTTTCACTGGACTTATGCTTGTTTAGCGATGTGATAATATGCGATTATAACTATGTTTTTGATCCCAATGTATACCTAAAGAGATTTTTTGAAACAAAGGGAGATTATGTATTTCTAATAGATGAAGCCCATAATCTGGTAGACCGTTCAAGAGAGATGTTTTCAGCAGAGATTCACAAATCTCCTTTTTTAAAGTACAAGAAAGAGCTAAAGGAAGATTTTCCGGAGCTGTCAAACAGCTTTAATAGATGCAACAATGCCATTAACAGAATAAAAAGGGAATACTTAAAGGAAGATTTCTATTATCAGAAAGAGGAGATAAATGGGCTATATTCACCTATAAGAAAGCTTATCAACGAATTGGAGGATTGGCTTTTAAAGGAGAGAAAACATAAGCTCTATGATGAAATAAGCGATTTGTACTTTGACCTTTTAAGGTTTATAAACATATCTGAACTCTACGATTCCAGATATGTAACCTATATTGAAAAGCTGGATGATGATATTGTTATAAAGCTTTTCTGTGTAGATGCCTCCTATCTACTTGGAGAGGCCCTACAAAGGGGAAGAGCTGCAATATTCTTTTCTGCTACTTTGACACCTTTGGATTACTATAGAAATGTTTTAGGTGGAGATGAGGATGACTATACTATAGTCTTTCCTTCACCTTTTCCAAGAGACAATCTTTGTCTTTTAATTGGTGATGGAGTATCTACTAAGTACAAGGACAGGGAGAATACCTATTTAGATATAGTTAAGTACATTGAAGAGTTTACATCTCAAAGAAAAGGAAACTATTTTGTGTTCTTTCCTTCCTATCAGTACATGAAAGAGGTATATGAGGCTTTTGTTGAGAGAAATCCTAATGTATTTACTATTATTCAGGATACTTCAATGGACGAATATGAAAGAGAAGGATTTCTAAACAGGTTTAGTGATAGCAATGACAAATCCATGATAGCCTTTGCAGTACTAGGGGGTATATTTTCAGAAGGCATTGACCTAATTGGCGACAAGCTGATTGGAGCTGTTGTTGTAGGAGTAGGGCTTCCAAAGATATGCTATCAGCAGGATATAATTAAGGACTATTTTAATTCTGAAAATGGACAAGGATTTGAATATGCCTATATGTATCCTGGTATGAACAAGGTTTTACAAGCAGCAGGAAGGGTCATAAGAAGTGAAACTGACAGGGGAGCATTGCTTTTAATAGATGAAAGGTTTACCACTCAAAGGTATTTAAGGCTTTTCCCAAAGGAATGGATGCACTATATAAGGATCAGAAATGAAAAAGCCATATCCTATTATTTAAAGAAATTCTGGAATAATTAAAGGTTTCTCTTAATGAGAAACCTTTCTTATATTACATATACATTCGTAGTATGCAGCATGCTTTCCTATGCCAGAATATTTTTCAGGGATAAGATTGTTTACTCCTCCTCTTTTCTGCACCCACCAGCCTTCATATATCATTATTACATCATTTCTAAGATTTTCCCTGTATTTAAGTATGCATTGAAGGCCTCCGGTTTCAGTATAGACTTCTACTAAATCTCCTTCTGACAGGTTTAACTTTGACGCCACTTCATCATTCATATATGCAGTGGGAATTTCATCTTCACCAGTCATTACAAAATGTTGTGAATGAAGAGAATCCTTAATATGTGGAGTTAGCAGATAAAAAGGATATTCTTTTTCTAGTTTAACTGTAATAGGTTTATATACTGGCAGTGGTTCAAAGCCTTCTTCTTTTGCTGTAGTTGAATAGAACTCATATTTTCCGCTGGGGGTTTTGAATTTTTTGTCTTCCCAGGGAGTTCTATCAGAACCTGGTACAGCTATTGGTCCATTTTTTAGATCATCTATGGAAATACCAGCTAGCTCCTTGAGAGGTTTAAGTATCCTTTCAATCCACCAATAGGGGTCCTCAATTGGGAAGTTTTCAAGTTTTAATCTCTTTGCCAATTCACTGTAAATCCATAGCTCCGAAGGTACCCATGGGTCTGGTTCAACTGCTTGATTACATAAATTTAAGTAATTGTGGCATGCTGAAGGGCATATTACGTTTACGTCTTCTAAAAAATGCCTACAGGGCAGTATAACATCTGAAAGATTAGCAGTATCTGTCTTAAACATGTCTATAGTTACTTTAAATTCAACTTTTTCAAAGGCTTTTATCATCTTCTGTGTGTCCATACATTGGGTTATGGGGTTTGCTCTGGTAATGAAGAGTATCATTATTTCAGGGTCCTTTTCAGTCAGCAAGAAATCAGCAAATTTTGGTCTTGGAACTGTTCTATGATGCTTTCTTAAGGATTCCCCTAAAAGGAACTCATAGTCAACATATTCATCTATTATGCGGTTGTTGTAGTTTACTCCTCCACCTTTAATGCCAATGTTTCCAGTTATTGCACCTAAGGCATCAATAGCTCTTATAGTATATCCTCCATTTGTGTACCTTTGAACCCCAAAGCCTGAAATTATGGTAGAAGGTTTATTTCTTCCATATTTTTCTGCAACGAATAGTATGTCTTCCTTAGGTATTCCAGTAATTAATGAGCCTTTCTCCAGGGTGAACTGGTTTACATATTCCTTAAATTCTTCAAATCCTAATGTATATTTGCTTATAAAGTCATTATCAGTTAATCCTTCTTTAATTAATACATTAGCAATTGTTAAAGCCAGAGCTCCATCTGTTCCTGGAGATGGTGCTATATAGAAGTCTGCTAATTTTCTGGTTTCTGTCTCTATAGGGTCTATTAGTATTATGAATGCTCCCCTTTTTTTGGCTTCATTGAGGAAAGGAACTGTATGGACACCTGTATTCATAGGATTTCTTCCCCAGATGATTATTGTCTTTGAATTTGTAATATCTTTAATATCGTGGCTTAATGGCTTGCCAAAATCATATCTTTGAGCTTCATTGCCAGCTCCGGAGCAAAGACTTCCAATGGGCACTGTTACTCCACCATATGCATTGAAGAATCTATGCTCTATATTCTTTAATAGCCCCACATTTCCTCCATGATGCCAGTGAAGCAAAGCTGTAGTAGGATATGCTTTTCTTAGTTCATCAAGCTTGTATGCCACCAGGTCTAGAGCTTCATCCCATGTACTTTCTTTCCACTGATTGTTTTCCTTTATTAGGGGCTTTTTTAGCCTATCAGGATGATTCATCATGTCTATGTGTTTCATGCCTTTTCTACATAAAAAGCTACCTGTTACATGATTTCTTGAATCTCCCTTTATGGATAGAATTTTATTATCTTTGACTTTGGCTATAATAGAACATGAATCCCAGCAGTCCAATGTACAGGATGTACTTATATATTTTATGTTATTTTCCATAGCAACACCTCTTGAGTATTATAACATGAATTTATTAGATAGTTGATAATATTTTGAACTTTTATTGAATAAATTGGATGTTTGTTATATTCTAATATTATGGATACATCTAATGGTGAAGAAGAAGGGTTTGAAAAGATTAAATATTCTAAAAAATATTGCTTAACTGTGAAATTTATTATATTATTATTTATGATAGACAAGCTTTTACAAAATCTAAAGTATTTCTCCGAGCAATTTAACCTGTGAACTTAAGTTTATGGTTTTTTTGCCGTCAGGGTTTGATTGGAAACGGTCAAGCCTCCCAGTGGAAAGGAGAACAGAATTTTAGCAGTATTTCCATTGGGAATACTGCTTAATTTATCTCCTTAATTCCACTTTATAATAAATTAATGAGAAAGGTGGAGTTAAGAATGTTTAAGAGAAAATCCAAATTAGTGACGCTTATATTAGCGGTTTTATTAGTACTGCCAAGCTTTGCGGTATTTGCAGAGGAAGCAGAAACTTATGCTGTGGAAATTGTAGCAGGGGACAAAACCCTCAAACTAAGCCTTGAGGATTTAAGAAATATGCCAAAGGAAGCTCAAATTGATGAAGAATACATATATTACAGTAAATCAGGAGAGAAGTCTGCACATGTAAAGGGCGTTAGCTTAGCCTATGTATTAAGGGAATTAGCTGGTGTAACTTCAGAAAATGCAGTAGTAAACTTTGAAACTTCTGATGGCTATCCAGTTGACCCACAATATTTAGAGGATATATTCAATGAAGAGCTAAAATATGTATTGGCTTATGAAATAAACGGAGAAGCCATAGACAACGATGAGAATCCAGACACTAAAGAGATTGTTGTTTACAGAAAGGTTAGACAGGAGAATGAATTTGGTACGGTATTTAAAATGGTAGTAAAAATTATAGTAGGAGATGCTATAGCACCAACTTACCCAGCAGAGGAAAAACCAGATGAGGAAATACCTGCAGAATATGTATTTACAGACATTACAAAGGAATTTGAATTTGCTAAACAAGCAATACAGGCTCTTTTCAGTAAAGGAATAATTGAAGGAGTAGGCAACAACAAGTATGCTCCAGAAAGGGAATTTACTAGGGCTCAATTCTGCAAGATTATGGTAGAGGCACTAGGCTATGATATAGTTGAATATAAAGGTGCATTTACTGATGTAAAAGAGAGTGACTGGTTTGCTCCTTATGTACAAACAGCCTTTGAAAATGGGCTATTTGATGGATATGATGATGGAAGCTTTAGGCCAAATCAGCCTATAAACAGGCAGGAAATGGCAGCAGTGGCTGGTAGAGGTGCTGTTATAGCAGGTAAAGTGGAACAAGCTAGAATGAACGAGTTTACAATGGATAAATCAAATTACTTAGATAAGGAATCAGTTTCTGACTGGGCAGCCCATGAAGTAGCTTGGCTTGAAGCACAGGGAGTATTTTCTGAAATAGATGGGGAGAATTTCGAACCAAAGAAAGTAGTTAACAGAGCAGAAGCAGCTGTTGTAATATACAATACCTTTTTTAAATAGATATGGTATTTATGTGTAAATAAAAATGAGCGATGGCTTTGGCTTTCGCTCATTTGTGTAAATAGGAGGAGTGTTTTATGAAAGGATTTAATAAGAGAATTGTTACATTTTTGCTGGCATTTTTGCTTATAGTAAGCCAGAGTGCCTATTTTAAGACATATGTTGAAGCAGCAAAGGTGGACTTATTTATTACAGGTACTGGCGTGTATGAGGAGGTTACAATTACAGAAGAGGACTGGAGTAAATATAAGCTAGTAGAAAGAATTTATTCAGGAAACAATAGTTTAGGGTTTCACAAGATAATAAAGGTTAAGGGCTATGACCTATTTGAACTAATTGGAGAAGGGAACCTTAAGACTGATAAGGATTATGTATTGAAGTTTACATGCTCTGATGGATTTGAATTTACAAAGACCATAAGTGAGATTAGAAACACCTACTTCTTCAGCGACTTTACTGAAGGAAGCAAAACTGAATCAAAGCCTATGATAGCAAGGTATACTGCTGAATTGGCTGATTTTCCAAAGAATAAGTTTTCACCTCCAGTTACATGGACAGACAGAGAAATAACTGAAAATGATTTGGACAAGAGCTTTCCAAAGCTTGTATTTGGTCAGACCCATGTAGATGATATGAACCTGTCAAAGTGGGGAAAGGAAGTAGTGAAAATAACCGTTGGAGAAGACAGGCCAAAGGGAAATAAGGGTATAGAGGCTGATTCTTCATATAAGCATATAAGCTATGATGGTGCACCATATAATGTTGATGCCATTACAGGCGCTACCTTTACAATCGAAGGACCTGGAGTTGAAGGGTATAGGGCAATATCCTTAAGACAGATAGAAGAAGATACTGAAGGGCAACAAAGAGGAGACTACTATGAAAGAATGGACAATAAAGTAGTCCAAAACACCTATGAGGGAATAAACGCCAAATATCTTATCGATAATTATGTGAAGGTTAAGGACAATGCAGGAAATGTAATATTTAAGGATAAATCAAGGAAGGTAATATTATCGGTACCTATTGAGGAGACTGAAAATTACCTAATAGCCTATGGAGTTAATGGGGTTCCTCTTGTCTATCTGGATACGGATGTAGGATATAGACCTCAAAAACATAATGCTAATGGATGTTTTAAGCTAGTCTATAAGCAGGACAAAGATACAGCTCAGGAATTTTCTAATGTTGCCTATATCTATATTGAAGAAAAGGATGCTAAAAATATCTATGAACATACTTATGCACCTTATGATAACCTTAAATATACAGATTATGAAATAGTTATCCATGGTGATAAGATAGGTAAAGAAATTAGATTAAAAGTTTCAGATATAGAAGCTATGGATGATATTAAGTATGAAGCTGAATACAGCCTTTCCAATAGTGAATATTTCTGGTATTACAACAAGTATAAGGGAGTTACACTATGGGATTTACTCATAAAATTAGGCATGGATCCAAATATTGATGAAGATACCAGTGTTCAGTTTATAGCAGCTGATAGGTATTATTTTGCACCAATGACTATTAAAGAGATAAAGGATAGCTCATTATATGGATATTATGAAAAGAATCCAGAGGATTTAGGCGATGGCAATTTTGATGGATCCAATGAAAAACCTCTTTATACAGGAATACCTGTGCTATTAGCCTATGGTTTTAATGGTTATCCTTATGTTATAAGGCCAACAGATGAAGGGTTTAATTCAGGTTTAGGTAACGATGGAGGACCTGTAAGGATAATATTTGGTAAAAGACATTATAATGACCCTAATGGGGCTAATCAGGTACAGTTTTTAAAGGAAATAATAATAGGAGGAGGAGAACCTGTATCCTTTGATGAAGAAGATAGAAAAGATTCAGGTGAATCCACCCATGTAGAAGTAGATAAGGATTCAGCTTGGAATCATAACCAAGGACTTTATACCCAGTACTTGGATAAGCCAGTGCTAAGAATAACAGGTTCTCAAGTAAAAGAACCAATGACCTTTACTTTAAGACAATTAGAATCTATGACAGATTATCTAGTAAGGGATGTATATACTGGTGACGGTATACGTGAGTTTGAAGGTATAGTATTATGGGATATTATATCTAAGGTTGTTGGGGTGAAAGAAGGTGTAGAGGTACCTAGTGTTAGGGTATTTAGTGGACCTAATTATAATCAAATTATAAGAAGCAGCAAAGATTTGATGGAAGGCATAGTAAATTCCAAAGGGCAATTGAAGAAGATAATATTAGCTTATGCAGTTGATGGATATCCACAGGTA
>ENA-OWOZ01002118-OWOZ01002118.1-bioreactor-metagenome-genome-assembly--contig:-NODE-2118-length-15715-cov-2.884640_pt1 | contig 15715 bp, 14 predicted proteins | sample MGYA00238140_ERZ651804 | MGnify/ENA primary metagenome ERZ651804 (study PRJEB26910, sample SAMN07631232) | bioreactor metagenome | isolation source: Switchgrass digestor | place: USA: Dartmouth... | reverse complement strand
ATAAGATCATGGCCAGTATTATAGACAGTATTTCCGATAGTTTAGTAGCTGTTGATAAGAATTGGCGTTTAATCTTTGCCAATCAGCAGGCCAGAAAACATTTTTCTGCTACGGGTCATAAACAGTTACTTGGTAAAAGTCTTTGGGAGCTTTTGCCACAAGCTACAGAGGATACAATATTTTACCAAGCATGTCATAAGGTTATGAGAGACAAGATTTCTTTACATTATGAAGCTCCCAGCTTAATAACCCCCGGCTGGTTTCATTTTCACATTTATCCTTCGATGAATGGAGTCTCAATCTTTTTTAGTGATGTTAGCAAGAGAAGAGCAGCAGAAGCCAAATTGCATGAATCGAGAAAGCTTTTTCTCACTACCTTTAATGCCAGCCCTTACATGAAGAGCATTGTCCGTTTAAGAGACCTAACCTACATAGATGTAAATGATACTTGGGTTTCTAGACTAAAATATCAAAGGGATGATGTGGTGGGTTTGCATATAAGTCAAGTTCCGATTATGGATGCAGAGTATGGTTTAAGTTTAGTTGATAAGCTTTTAAGAAACGGACGTATTCATAACGAAGAAGGCCTTATCTATAGCAAAAACAACGAAGATATGCTCAATGTGCTTATTTCGGCTGTAGTGGCTGAGTTGGAAAATGAGCAGATTATTGTCTATTATTTCAATGATATAACTGAATTAAGAAAGTATCAGGCAGAATTGAAACGTCTTGATAGCTTAAGCTTAGTAGGTGAATTGGCTTCAGGCATTTCCCATGAAATTCGTAATCCATTGACTACGGTCAAAGGCTTTTTGCAGATTTTAAGATCTAAAGAAGAAAATAGCAAATATTTAGATTATTATAATATAATGATTGAAGAATTAGACAGAGTCAATGCGATTCTCACTGAATTTCTTTCGTTAACTAAAGATAAAAAAGTGGAGTTAAAACCAGCAAATTTGACCTCAATTGTTGAAAGCATCCTTCCTTTGTTACAATCAGATGCTGTAGGAAACGACCGGTTTTTAGAGATAGATTTAAAGCCGGTACCCGACTCTCTGCTGGACCAGAATGAAATTCGCCAGCTTTTATTAAACCTGGTTCGTAATGGCTTTGAAGCCACAGATATTGGGGGTAAAGTTAAAATTATGACCTATCAGGAAGGTGACCAAGTCGTACTGGCTGTAGCTGATAACGGTTGTGGTATTCCTCTGGAAATACAGCATAAGATCGGAACTCCATTTTTTACAACTAAGGAACAGGGTACCGGGTTAGGCCTTTCTGTTTGTTACAGAATAGCTGATCGCCATGATGCCAAGATGAGCTTTAGCACTGGGACAAAAGGCACTACCTTTTATGTCAAGTTTAAAAGCATATAGTCCAAGCAGGTTGTCTGGTGGACAGCCTGCTTTTGTTTATGTTAGCTATGAAATTAGATGAATAATACAATCGGCAAAGTAATTTAAAAGTCTAAATATAGCAATTGCAGGAATCATTAAAGCATTTGTTGAATAAGCATTTCTAGAATTTGCCATGTTTGGGCGGGTTAAGGAGGATAGAAGCTTGTACTGGAATGCAAAGTATGAATGCATGCCGCGCGAAGAACTGCAAAAATTACAATTGGAGCGTTTAAAAAATACCGTAGAAAGAGCTTTTTATAATGTACCCCATTACCGCCGAGTCTGGCAGGAAATCGGCTTTGAGCCTGATGATTTGAAATCCTTGGAGGATTTGAGAAAACTGCCCTTTACTTATAAAACAGATCTGAGGGATAATTATCCTTACGGTATGTTTGCTGTTCCTTTAAGCGAAGTAGTACGAATTCACTCTTCTTCAGGGACAACAGGTAAACCTACAGTGGTTGGGTATACTAGAAATGATATTAATAACTGGGCTGAATTGTTGGCCCGGGCACTGGTTACGGCAGGTGTGACGAAAAATGACGTTATTCAAAACGCTTATGGTTATGGCCTGTTTACCGGAGGGCTGGGCATTCACTACGGAGCGGAGCGCTTAGGGGCTTCGGTTATTCCGATTTCCGGCGGGAATACAAAAAGGCAAATTATGATCATGAGGGATTATGACACGACAGTTTTGACCGCTACTCCTTCCTATGCTTTAAACATAGCTGAAACTATGGAGGATATGGGCATAGGTAAAGATGATTTAAAAGTTAGGATTGGCATTTTCGGCGCAGAACCCTGGTCTGAAAATATGCGTAAAGAAATTGAACAAAAACTTGGCCTTACTGCCCTGGACATTTATGGTCTTAGTGAGGTAATGGGACCGGGGTGGCTATCGAGTGTCCATGTAAACATGGTCTCCACATTTTTGAAGATCATTTTATCCCAGAGATCATCGATCCGGATACAGGAGAAGTTCTTCCCTATGGCAAGACAGGAGAACTGGTTTTTACCACTTTAACCAAGGAAGCCCTGCCTATGATTCGCTATCGCACCAGAGACATTACCTCCTTATCTGTTGAGGAGTGTAGTTGTGGTCGTACTTATATTAAAATGCAGCGAGTTAGCGGGAGAACCGATGATATGCTCATTATCAGAGGAGTTAATGTTTTCCCGTCTCAGATTGAAAGCGTTTTGCTGGAAGTTGGACAGACAGAACCTCATTACCAGATTATCGTCGATCGGAAAGGTGCTTTAGACGTAATTGAAGTGCTGGTTGAAGTATCAGCTAGCTTTTTCTCAGACCAAGTGCGCCAGTTGGAAGTATTGGAAGCCAGAATTAAAAGAGCTCTCGAAAGCGCTTTGGGTATTTCAGTCAAGGTTCGGCTGGTAGAGCCTAAGACTATTGAGCGTAGCGAAGGAAAAGCTAAAAGAGTGATCGATAAGAGAAAATAATTTAAGAAAAGGAGGAAGGGCAGATGAAGGTTAAACAGATTTCAGTTTTTTTGGAAAATAAGACCGGAAGACTTGCGGCTGTAACAGAAGCTTTAGCAGCTAATGGGATCAATATTAGAGCCTTGTCGATAGCTGATACCTCAGATTTTGGTATTTTGCGCTTAATTGTGGATCAGCCTGATAAAGCATATGAAAAGCTGAAGGAAGAAGAATTTACGGTAAGCATAACCGATGTTATTGCTGTTGAAATGCCTGATCAACCGGGTGCTTTGTCAAAAGTTTTAAATGAGCTGGGGAAAGCCCAAATCAATGTTGAATACCTGTATGCTTTTCTGGGACGTGGCGAGCGGGGAGCAATAGTTGTATTCAGGGTTGAGGACTTAGACTCGGCCATTAAAAAACTGGCTACCAGCGGTTTGAATGTTTTAAAAGGTGAAGAATTATACAAGATGTAGCTAGCTTAAGGAGTGTAACAGATGAATGCTAATAATTTACCAGAAATAAGAAAAGCTTTAGAGCAGATTAAGCCTTATGTTCCCGGTAAACCTATTGAAGAAGTGGAAAGGGAATTAGGAATAAAAGATGTAATTAAAATGGCATCTAATGAAAACCCCTTAGGACCGTCTCCTAAGGCAATGGAAGCCCTACAAAGGGCTTTAACCAAGCTTAATTTTTATCCTGACGGGGCCTCATATTATTTGCGACAAGCCATAGCCGAACATAACGGTGTTGACGCCGGACAAGTTTTGGTAGGCAATGGTTCCGATGAAATAATTAAAATGATAGCTGAAACCTTTATCAATCCAGGGGACCAAGCGGTTATAGCTAAGCCTACTTTTTCTGAATATGATTTTGCTGTCACCTTAATGGGTGGAGAAAGTCGTTTGGTAGATTGCGTAGATTTTCGTCATGATCTCAAAGGCATGCTTAAAGCCATTACCCCTCAAACTAAAATAGTCTTTATCTGTAATCCCAACAACCCGACCGGTACGATTGTAAGCAAAACTCAAATTCAAGAATTTATGTCTCAGCTACCGGAGGGAGTGCTTGTTGTTTTTGACGAGGCTTATTATGAATATGTGGATGATCCTGCATATGTTTCCGGACTGGAATTTGTACGACAAGGTTTAAAAAATGTCATTGTTTTACGTACCTTTTCTAAAATTTATGGCCTTTCGGGCTTACGGGTCGGTTACGGCTTAGCTCATCCGGAACTTATTCAGTGGATAAACCGGGCGAGAGAGCCTTTTAACGTAAATCTTTTAGGCCAAATCGGTGCCAGGGCAGCACTTGCCGACCAAGAATTTCTAGCGGAAAGCAGAGCCCAAAATGCTGCCGGCAAAGCCTTTCTCTATAATTGCTTTGAAGAAATGGGCCTAAAGTATTGGCTAACACAAACCAACTTTATCTGGGTGCAGATAAAGACTGATTCCCAGTCTGTTTTTCAGAAGCTTTTGCGGGAAGGCGTGATTATTCGCACCGGAGATATTTTTGGTTTTCCGGATTTTATCCGGGTAACCATTGGAACAGAAGAACAAAATAAAGGGTTTATAACTGCCCTTAAAAAGGTACTGGAAACAGTGCTTGTTTAAAAAACATTTGAGTATGGATTAAAAAATAGTAATAATTGGAACACTTTCCTTATATCTATTAGTAGTAAACATACTAGAGAAGGAGGTAAGGAAAGTGTTCAAAGCAAAAATTCAAAAAGGCTTAACCCTGATAATGCTGTTTACCTTGCTGAGCATAATTGCCATGGGGTGCAGTGCAATTGACTCGCTGAGCGCTTTGAAGGCGCGTTTTAGTGGCAGCGAGGAAGAGCTAGTGGTAGAAGAACCTCTGGAAGGTGACTGGCTTTTAGAAACAGAGGGTGAGTTGACCAGTGAGACTAAAGACATAGTTTTATATTTTAGCAACGAAGACGGCACTGCTTTAGTTGCAGAACAGAGAACGATTCCTAAAGTAGAGGGGATCGCCAGAGCTACCATAAATGAACTGCTTGCCGGCCCCCATCCGGAAAGTGGTTTGCAAAGCGCTATTCCTGAGGGAACCGTACTTAAGGATATTAATATCCGGCCAGACGGCTTGGCAATTGTAGATTTCAGCAGCGAACTGGTTACCAACTTTACCGGTGACAGCAATGCTGAAACCTTAGCGGTTTATTCCATCGTAAATACGCTAACCCAATTTGATACAGTGAAGGAAGTTCAAATCCTTGTCGATGGGGAGATTGTTGACACCATCGGGGGACATGTTAATGTTGCCACTGCTATGACCAGGGATGATAGCATTATTCAATAAAACTGGTTTGTCTGAAACCTCGCTCAAAGCGAGGTTATAATTTTTGTCTTTATTATTAAATTTTCCTAATTCGCCACCTCCTGCCAAAACATGCAGGATTTTAACAGTTTGAGTCGAAGTAGTATGACGGATAAGTTGGCAGCTTTGTTTTGGCATAAGGAAGGTGGTTTCGTTATTGCATACGTCTAGAAAAAGAGCAAGTTTGTGGTGGGTAAGTTTAGCGTTAGTAATTGTTTACATCTTTTCACTACCTACTGCTGCATTTGCAGCGAGTAAAAAGGAAGTAAAGATTACTGTCGATGGGCAGGCTGTTGATTTCGATGTGCAGCCCTATATCGACAGTCAAAACCGGACGATTGTACCCATCAGATTCATCGGTGAGAAATTAGGTTATCAGTTTGATTGGGACCCTAAAGGAAAATTAGTAACGGTTACAGGTAATAGCTCCCTTTTAAAGATTTGGATTAACAATAAACAAGCCTTAGTAAACGATCAGACAGTAATGATGGATACCGTTGCCGTTCTTGCTCAGGGCAGAGCCATGGTACCATTGCGCTTTATCGTGGAAAATATGGGCGCGAGTATCTCCTATGACCAGCAGACTGGTGTAGTAAATGTAACCAGAGCCCTGAACAAGAACGATGCTGTAGAAGTATCTGAGGTTGTTCAAATTAACTCACCTGTGGTAAATATTCGCAGCGGCCCGGGAACCCAATACGAAATTGTTGCTAAAGCCAGACTAGGTGATACTTTCACGGTTATTCTCAAGCAAGATGGATGGAATCAAATAGTTCTTTCAAACGGGCAAAAGGCTTGGGTAATTGCCAGTGCAGTTGATCCTGTTGAGCAAAAAACGTCTGGTGATCAACAAAGAGATAATGAGCCCTTAGAGCAGGTTACTGATAAGGTGGCTGTTATCTCCGAATCAGTAGTCAATATTCGTAGCGGTCCCGGTACCGATTATCCTGTTCTAACTAAGGCCAGTTTGGGGGCTTCTTTCAACATAGTCGGGCAAAAAGGGGAATGGTATGAAATAGCAGTAGCTGACAACAAAGGTTGGGTAGCAGGTTGGCTCGTCAGTGTCAGAGAGAAAACTACAGATTCAGCTTCGAGAAGCGAAGAACCTGGCGAAAGAAGAGAAGAAGTTCTTAATCCCCAGCCTAGCGAGCTAAATACCATCCTAGGTGTCGAGGTTGAAACAGAAGATGACGAGGTATATTTGACCATTTCTGGTCAGAAAAAGTTGAATTACTCGAGCTTTCGCCTGGATAATCCCCGGCGCATTGTTTTAGATTTTCCCGGTTCTGTCTTGGAAGATCCAAATTCTGTGCAGACTATTGAAGTTGATCATGACTTAGTGCATACTATACGCGTAGCCCAGTTTAATGCTGAACAGGTACGGGTAGTTATAGACTTAGCGGCAGCGGCCGGAATAAATCTGGTTGACTCCGCTGATGACGGAAAGGTTTTGGAATTTAGGGTAGGTAAACCTTCTATTAAAGGAAAAACTATCGTTCTTGATCCAGGACATGCCTCCATTCAAAGCTGGGGCAACTCTGATCCGGGAGCTATCGGACCTTCTGGGCTTCAGGAAAAAGACGTGGTTTTGGATATAGCCCAAAAAACCGCTGAGTTGTTACGGGCTAAAGGAGCAAATGTTATCCTTACTCGTGTAGGAGATACAACTTTAACTCTGGCTGGTAGGGCTGAGGTAGCTAATAAGAATAATGCGGACATTTTCGTCAGCATCCATTGTAATGCCAACACCAAATCTACCGTGCAAGGTACTTCTACCTATTATTACAACAATGGTAACGGGCAAGCTGATGTACGGAAAAAATTGGCTTCGGTCGTCCAATCCGAACTGGTCAAAGCTATTGGGACTAAAAATTTAGGCGTTTTACAAGCAAACTTTGCAGTACTTCGTTATACAGCGGTTCCTTCTATCCTTGTTGAAACTGCTTTTATATCTAATCCAGAGGAAGAAAATCTATTAGCAGACTCTGGTTTCAGAACAAAAATTGCTCAGGGAATTGCTAATGGTATAGAACTTTATTTCTCTGAGTAGTAAAATATTTTCGAGTCAATTATAAACATACGTCCACATATTTTATAATAATAGTTGGCTATCCTAAGAGTGGTGTGCTTACCACTCTTAGGTTATTTTTACCCAAGCAAGCATCAATTGTTTTAGCATTGGCCTGTTTAAATAAAACCAATAGATTCAACATCAGTCAAGCTAAAATATCTTAGGAGTGTTTATATGATAACTGTCGGAGTATTTGATTCCGGTGTGGGAGGTCTGTCTGTAGTTAGACAAATTTTGCAAAGACTGCCGGAAGTAAGTATATTATACTACGGCGATACAGCCAGGGTCCCTTACGGGGAAAAGAGTAAAGAAGAGTTAGTCTATCTGGCCGATATCGTAACTGCCTTCTTACTGCAAGAAGGAGCAAAGATAATTGTCGATGCCTGTAATAGTACTTCTGCTGTTGCTCTGGAACATTTGCAAGAAAAATATAGGGTTCCAATCATAGGCGTGATTAAACCTGGAATCAAAGCTGCCCTGCAAACTACTAAAAACGGCAAAATAGGCCTGATCGGGACAGAGGCAACGGTCAGAAGCGGAATACATCAGAAACTGCTTGCTTCGCTGAAAGCAGATTTCAGTTTAGTAAGCCAAGCTTGTCCGGGCTTTGTACCATTTATTGAAAAAGGTGACACTTCAAGTTCTGAGATACGAAGACTGGCCAAAGAATACTTAGAGCCGCTTAAAAAAGAAGGTATTGATACTCTTATTTTAGGCTGTACTCATTATCCTTTTCTCGAAAAGGTCATTCTTGATATAGTTGGTCCTGAAGTAAACCTCGTGGATCCGGCGGTAGAAACAGCCGGCGAATTGGAAAAAACTTTAGCCGATATTTTGCCTGGGAACAATGCGGACATGGAAGGTCATCGTTTTGTGGTTAGCGGTGATGCTGAAAAATTTAAACAAGTGGCCAACTCTTTACCGATAGGAATAAAGCTAAATGAAGTGGAAAGTATATTTGTGGCATAAAGCTTAAGTGGAATTCTTGACTTAGGAAATACTAAAAGGTACGATGGAGGTTTTTATGAGTCGAATTGATGGCAGAGGGCATGAAGAATTACGGCCCGTAACAATTGAGAGAAATTATCTAAAATATGCTGAAGGTTCCTGCCTAATTACGGTGGGTAACACTAAAGTGATTTGTACTGCGTCTATTGAGGATAAAGTGCCTCCTTTTTTAAAAGGGACCAATCAAGGTTGGATCACAGCTGAGTATTCAATGCTGCCAAGAGCTACGCAAGTAAGAACGGCCAGAGAGGTTTCTAAGGGCAGGCCAAGTGGTAGGACTCAAGAAATTCAAAGATTGATTGGTCGTGCCTTACGCTCAGTAGTAGATTTAACCCTGATCGGAGAAAGAACGATTTATCTAGATTGTGATGTTATTCAGGCCGATGGAGGCACTCGTACGGCTTCCATCACAGGCTGCTTTGTCGCTTTGCTTGATGCCCTTCGCCATCTGGTAGATCAGAATATCATTGAGGAGTTACCTGTAAATGATTATGTGGCCGCAACCAGTGTTGGAAAAGTAAATGGAGAATTGCTCTTAGATCTTTGTTACGAAGAAGACAGCCAAGCTGAGGTAGATATGAATGTGGTTATGACAGCCCAGGGGAAAATCATCGAAATTCAGGGAACGGCTGAGAAAGAGCCCTTCAGCCGGGATGAATTAAATACCATGCTTGATTTAGCGGAAAAAGGCATTAATCAATTAGTTTCCTTACAGCGTAAAGTTTTAGCGGAAAACAGGTGATCAGTTTGCCGAAGATTGTAATGGCAACCCGTAATAAAGGGAAAATTAAAGAGCTGGAGCAGTTGTTAGCTGACAGCAAGGTACAAGTATTGTCTCTGGGGGATTTTCCGGAAATCGGCCCCATCGAAGAAACCGGTTTGACTTTTCAGGAAAATGCTCGCCTAAAAGCCACTATCGTAGCCAAGGCAACCGGTTTAATCGCTTTAGCCGATGATTCTGGGCTAGAGGTGGATGCCTTAGATGGTGCTCCAGGTGTCTATTCTGCCCGTTATGCCGGTGAAGAGGGCAATGATGCTGCTAATAATGCTAAACTTTTGCAAGCCTTAGCCTATGTTCCGGCAAAACAAAGAACCGCTCGCTTTCGTTCGGTTATAGCTATAGCTAAACCCAATGGTGAATGTTATTTTGCCGAAGGGACTTGTGAAGGCAGTATTGGTTTTGAGTTAAAAGGCAGCAATGGTTTTGGCTATGATCCTTTATTTATCGTGCAAGGAGACGGCAGAACCTTAGCAGAATATTCTTTAGAGGAAAAAAATCAAATCAGTCACCGAGGCAAAGCCTTTAGAAAAGCCAAGGAAATACTTCAGCAAATACTTAGTGAGGAGTTAAAAGTTAAGAGTTAAGAGTTTTGAGTTTTGAGTTTTAATATCGGTCAGGACATGGTGAGCAAAATTTTGATTAAAATTTTTAATTTAGAATTAATTACCGGTGACTGGCGACTCAGAATGCGATACTAACAACCGGCGACTGAGACTTAATCTCTTGTATTCGCCTGACAGACATGCTATAATATATCTCGGCTCGCAACGAAGGAAAGTATTTCTCAGAAAAAACCTTTGACAATGGAAAAATGGTGTTATATAATAATCCCTGTCAGTTTTAGCTGAGAAAATTTGCGGGTGTAGCTTAGTGGTAAAGCTCCAGCCTTCCAAGCTGGCTACGAGGGTTCGATTCCCTTCACCCGCTCCACACGGTTCGTTATGAGGACGAACAATCTTCGTCCTTTTTTGCTCTTGATTGGATGTCGGCCCCTGCCCTGCCGCTAGCGCGCGTCTTGTGCTTAGGTTTGCCCTGTGCTAAACTAACCTGTGCCGTACAAGCGCCTGTAGCTCAGGGGATAGAGCAACCGCCTTCTAAGCGGTTGGCCGCAGGTTCGAATCCTGCCAGGCGCACCAGCCGTTCCCCCTGTTCCAGGCACGATCACATGCTGACCGTAGCTCAGTTGGCTAGAGCGCCAGATTGTGGCTCTGGAGGTCGCCGGTTCGACCCCGGTCGGTCTGCCCATACGGGGCTGTAGCTCAGATGGGAGAGCGCTTGAATGGCATTCAAGAGGTCAGGGGTTCGATTCCCCTCAGCTCCACCAGTTTCGTCGGGCTGTGGCGCAGCTTGGTAGCGCGCTTCCTTGGGGTGGAAGAGGTCGTGGGTTCAAATCCCGCCAGCCCGACCAAATTCGGGGTGTGGCTCAGCTTGGTAGAGCGCACGGTTCGGGACCGTGAGGTCGCAGGTTCAAATCCTGTCACCCCGACCACGACGAAGAGGGACGTGCACGCGCACGTCCCTCTTCGCAATGCCGCCGCCGCCGAAACCAGGGCCCCTCACCTTCCCCGCTCCGGAGGCATGGCGTCTTGCTGCGTCGATTACGCTGCGGCCGTGAGCAGCAGGTGGTTCTGGGACGGGTCGGCGACCATCAGGCCATCGGGGCGCTGCTCCACCGGCAGCCCGGCGGTGCGGATCTGCGCAGCCAGGCGGTCCAGTTCGTCCTGGTTGGGAAGGATTACCGTGTAGTGGCGCAGTCCCAGCGAGCCGGGAGGCGGCGGAGGCGCGCCCGGACCAAGCCACGTGTTGAAGCCGATGTGGTGGTGGTAGCCGCCGGCGGAGACGAACCCCATCGTGTCGTCCTCGATCTGCACGCCGAAGCCCAGCACGTCTCGGTAGAACTCCATCGCGGTGCCGATGTCGGCCACGTGCAGGTGGATGTGGCCCATGCGTGTGGCTGGGTGGATGGGCGTGTCGAACCGATCTCCGGGCTGGAGGTGGGTGAAAAGCTCATCCAGATCGAGCGGATCCCGGCCGGACCTCAGCACGCCGTCCTTGTCGCGGGCGACGAAGTGGCCGTTTTCCTGGCCGAAGAAACCGTCCTCAGGGGTGTCGACATAGATCTCGATGCCGTTCCCCTCGGGGTCGGAGAGGTAGGTGGTCTCCGTCATCAGGTGGTCGGTGGGCGCTTGCGGTACCTTCAGCTGGGCAAGGCGCACAACCGCCCGCGCCAGTTCCCGCCGGTTGGGCAGCAACAGGGCGAAGTGATAGAGGCCGGTGCTGCGCCGCACTCGCCGGGCTCCGGGCGACTCATAGAGGACCAGCAGGTCATCGCCGCCGGCCCCGAGGCCGGCCGTGCCGTCTGACCGCCAGTGGACCTGCAGTCCCAGCGCCCGCTGGTAGAAGTCGATCTGGCGGTCCAGCGACTGCACCGTCAGGTGTACAGAACCGAGCCTCGTCTCAGGGTGGATCTCCTGGGTCATCTTCATACCTCCTTCCCGCCGGGGTTGCCGGAGGGTCAGGCGTGCCAGCGGCCGTACACGACGAGGGCTGCCAGCAACCCCAGCACCACGGTCGCCGTCCTTCACCCAGCCAGTGCAACCCACAGCCCGGTTCATCGGTTCGGGCTCCTTCCGGGGATGTCCGCGACAAATAAAACCTGTTCATAAAAGAATACCAAGAAGCAGCACATGATGCAACAGCATCGGCGCAGAGAAGACGGCTCATGCGGGGCAGCATACCGGCTTCCGCCTGGGAGGGCGTGCGGCACCGGCTGTCGTTCGCGTCGCACGGAAGGAAACACGTACTGATATGATGAACCTAGTGTCATTCTGCAGACCAGGGCTGGAATCGGTCCGGCTGCTTGCACCACGGACTCGTCCGGTGGACCGGCGGCCTGGCTCATGAAACCGACGCGAGGTGTATGCCCGATGTACCAGGGAAAGCTGGTGCGGCTGCGCAGAGTGGACCCGGCTGGGGATCTCGAGGACCGCTACCGCTGGATGAACGACCGTGCCGTGACCGACACGCTGGGCATGCGGCCGGGGCGGCTGTCACGGGAAGAGGTCAGGCGGTACCTGGAAGCGGCTGCCGCGTCCAGCGACAGCTTCGTGGAATGGGCGATTGAGGACCTGAAGACAGGGGCTCACATCGGTGGCTGCACCATCAGGGGGTTCAACCACGTCGCCCGTTCGGCGGAGCTGGGCATCGTGATCGGCGAAGCCGAGTACCGGGGCAGGGGATACGGCACCGACGCCGTGCGCCTGTTGTTGCACATCGGATTTGATCAGTTCAACCTGAACCGAATCTGGCTCACGGTCAACGCACACAACGCGGCCGGACTGCGGGCGTACGAGAAGGCCGGGCTGGTCCGCGAGGGGCGGCTGCGCCAGTACGGCTTCATCAACGGTTCGTACTACGACGCGGTGATCATGGCGATCCTGCGGGACGACTACGAGCGGATGAAGCAACATGGCGAGTGACGGGGCGGCGGCCTGGCCCCGCAGGGCCGCGTCGCCAACCTTGACAGCACCTGGCCCGCAGGCGTATGATTAAGCCGATCTATGCGAATTGGGGGAGAGGAGACCGCCATGATGTTGCTGGTCAGCCCGGTCTGCGCCGTACGCTCTTAGCGCACCAAGGGGGCAGTATGCCCTTTTGACGGCAGGACGGGACCACGACCGGCACACAGGGCGGTAAGCCTCGCCACCGCGCATTCTGCCGCCGCGGTAAGAGGTCTTACCCGCGGCTTTTGCGTGTTTATTGGAACCCCGGACGCGCACGGGCCACCGCGAGTCGGCGATCCGCGACCCAAGTCCCCGCCTGCCGTCCCCCTGAACCGAACCCATCCTCAGCGGGGACGACGGAAGGAGCGATCATCCGCATGGCGATTCTCACCGTGCAGGGGCTCTCCAAATACTGGGGAATCGACCTGCTGTTCAAGGACGTTTCATTTCTGCTCAACGAGGGCGAGAAGATGGCCCTCGTGGGCCGCAACGGCAGCGGCAAGACGACGCTGCTGAAGATCCTGATGGGCCGCATGGAGCACGACGAGGGGCAGATCATCGTCCCCGCCGGCACGCGCATCGTATACCTCAGCCAGGATCCCGACTTCACGCCTGGCCGCACGGTCTTCCAGGAGGCCAGGTCCGTGTTCGGCCACCTGGAGAAGTGGGAGCGCGACCTGCGGGCGCTGGAGGCCCGTATGGGCGAGGCGGAGTCGGAGGAGACCCTGCAGGCCGTCATGGACGAGTATACCCGGGTGACCGCCCTCTACGAGGCGGCCGGCGCCTACGACGCGCCCGCCCGCGTGCGGGCGGTGCTGTTCGGCCTCGGGTTCGACGAGGGCGACCTGGAGAAGCCGGTGGAGGTCCTCTCCGGTGGTCAGAAGGTCCGCCTGGGCCTTGCGAAGCTGCTCCTGGAAGAGCCCGACCTGATGCTGCTGGACGAGCCCACCAACCACCTTGATCTGCAGGCCGTGGAGTGGCTGGAGGGCCACTTCCGGCAGATGAAGTCCGCGGCCATCCTGGCCTCGCACGACCGGTACTTCCTCGACCGGGTGATCAGCCGCACGCTGGAGCTGGAGAACAACACCTGCGACATGTACTTCGGCAACTACTCCTACTACCTGGAGGAGAAGAAGCGCCGGCAGGAGGCGCTTCTCACCGCCTACGAGCGGCAGCAGCGGGAGGCGGAGCGGCTGCGCACCTTCTACGAGAAGTGGCGCAGCAACGCCAACCGCAAGGGGCAGGCGATGTCCCGCAAGCGGCAGCTGGAGAAGATGGAGCTGATGGAGCGGCCGACGGTGCGGCAGCGCACGATGAAGCTCACCTTCGGCGTCGACTACGAGTCGGGCGACGACGTGCTGAAGGTGGAGGGACTGGCCAAGTCCTTCGGCGACCACACGGTCTTCCGGAATGTGGACCTCACCCTCCACAAGGGCGATCGGGTGGCCCTGGTGGGCCCCAACGGCTCCGGCAAGACCACCTTCCTGAAGATCATCCACGGGCTGCTGAAACCCAGCGCTGGCTCCTTCCGCTGGGGCGTGGGGGTGCAGCGGGGCTACTTCAGCCAGGACCTCGACGCTCTGGATTACAGCCGCACATGCCTGGAGGAGATCATGGAGCTGCCCGGCTTCACCAAGTTCGACGCGCACTCGCTGCTGGGCCAGTTCCTCTTCTCGGGCGAAGACGCCCACAAGCGGATTGCCGACTGTTCGGGCGGTGAGCGGAACCGGCTCATCCTCGCCAAGCTGATGGTGAGCGGCGCCAATGTGCTGCTGCTGGATGAGCCCACCAACCACCTGGACCTGGAGTCCAAGCAGGTGCTGGAGGAGGCGCTCCTCGCCTACCCGGGCACCGTGATCTTCGTCTCCCACGACCGCTTCTTTGTCGACCAGGTGGCCACCCATATCTGGGAGTTCGGCCTCCCCGAGGGTGTGGCTGTCTACGAGGGCAACTACACCGCCTACCGGGAGGAGAAGGAGCGGCTGGCGATGCTGGCCGCCCAGGCGGGAGAGGCCGCCGTACGGGGCGGTCAGGGGCTGTCAGGCGGTGCGGCGCAGGGCCGTCTGGAGTCGGCGGCCAGGGGACCCGGCGAGACCCGGCCGTCGGGCGGCTCCGCTCGCATGGACGGCAGACAGCAGGCCGGCAGGTCCCGCAAGGAGGAGCGGAAGGCCCTGGAGGCGGCGCGCCGGCTGGAGGCCGCCATCCAGAGTCTGGAGGAGCGGAAGGCCGAGCTGGAGGAGAGAATGGCCGACCCGGACATCTACAAGACCGCCACCGGCCGGGAGGCCGTTGCCGAGTACAACGCCGTGCAGGCCGAGCTGGAGCGGCTCTACGTCGAATGGGAGGAGCTCGCCGAGCTGGCCGGCCGCTAGGCCGGCCCACGCCCCGTTCAAACGCCGTCCCCGGGGTATCCTATGGGAGCGGTCCGGCGGGACCCGCGGGAAAGGGGCGTTGAACCGAGGGTGTGGATCCTGGCGCAGATTTTCACCAGTGACTGGGCGAAGGAGCTCATCCAGCACGTGCCGGTGCTGCTCATGCGGACGGTCCTGACGTTCATCCTGGTCATGATCGTCGTCCGGTGGACCGGCAAGCGGTCCATCTCCAACCTGGCGCCGTACGACCTGGCCATGGTGATCATCATCGGCGAGGTGGCTGCCATCCCCATCGGCGAACTGGATGTCGACTTCCTCCACGGCCTCATCCCTGTGGCCCTCATCGGCGGGCTGCACGTGCTCCTGACCACCGTCAACCTGCACTGGAAGGGCTTCGAGCGCTGGACAGAGGGCCTGCCCACCCTGCTGGTGAAGGACGGGCGGGTCCTGCGGCGAAACCTTCTGAAGGAACGTGTTTCCATGGCCGACCTCATGACCGCCCTCCGCCACAAGGAGGTGGAGGACGTGTCGGAGGTGAAGGAGGCCTGGATCGAGCAGGCCGGGGGCATCAGCGTGATCCTGAAGCGGGAGGCGGGACCGGCGACGCCCCGCGACGTGGAGCGCGCGGTGGAAGCCGCCATCGCCCGGCTGCTGCCCGCGCTGGTGCAGGAGGCCGTGGAGCGGGCGGTGCGGCAGGCGGTTGCCGAGCAGGCCCGCGCCGCGCCCCGCAGGGCGGCCGCCCGGAGGTGGTACCGTGAAGGTGATGATGTTCTTCATTGACGGTGTGGGCCTGGGGGATGACG
>ENA-OWOZ01002113-OWOZ01002113.1-bioreactor-metagenome-genome-assembly--contig:-NODE-2113-length-15731-cov-22.801648_pt1 | contig 15731 bp, 16 predicted proteins | sample MGYA00238140_ERZ651804 | MGnify/ENA primary metagenome ERZ651804 (study PRJEB26910, sample SAMN07631232) | bioreactor metagenome | isolation source: Switchgrass digestor | place: USA: Dartmouth... | reverse complement strand
TTCCTAGAAACCACTGAGGGTAATGTGGTGCATTACGGTTTTATCGAAGCCTTTATTGAGGAACTTGGCATGAAATACAATATTAAAGAAATTGCCTTTGACCGTTGGGGCGCTGTACAGATGGTGCAAAACCTTGAGGGTCTTGGCTTTACTGTAGTTCCTTTTGGACAAGGTTTTAAGGACATGAGCCCACCTACCAAGGAACTAATGAAGCTTACTCTGGAGCAGAAAATAGCCCATGGTGGGCATCCGGTACTACGCTGGATGATGGATAACATTTTTATTCGAACTGACCCTGCAGGTAACATTAAGCCTGACAAAGAAAAATCAACTGAGAGAATTGATGGCGCTGTGGCCACTATTATGGCTCTTGATAGGGCGATAAGAAATGGTGTCAGTAGTGGAACGAGCGTTTATGATGAAAGAGGAATATTGATTATTTAACTTAATAGGTTTTATTGTATAATAAGGTTAGCTGAATGGATTATTATGGATAACTAAATTTATATTCAATGCTTTGATAAACAGAATTTTGATAAGTTGGAGGAAAAACATATGAAATGTGCTAATTGTGGTAATGAGAACCCCAAAACACTATTTGATGAAGGTGATACATTTTATTGCTCAGTATGTTGCCATAGGACACAAACGGCCACTGGACAGGATGATTTGATTACATGCCCATATTGTGGAAGATTAAGGGACCGAAAAGCAATTCTATGTATGTGGTGCAACAATCCTATTGAACAAGCTACTCCACCAACGAAAGAAGAATATGAAGAACTGGATGAAATTCTGACAGAATTCGAGGAAAATATGGATGAGTCAAATATTCGATATTGGAGATTGAGAGGTAAAAAGAAACAATAAATATTCAATTTATAAAAACTAAAAATACATAGCATCTATCGAAAGATGGATGCTTTTTTATGCCCATTTTTGAGGAGGTGGTTTATATAAATCCATTCAAGAGACTCTTTCGCTCACGAGACAAGCCTAAGAATAGTTTAAGCAGAGGTCGATATAATTTTCTTTTTGGTGGCACTACCAGCGGCAAAACGGTAAACGAGCGAACAGCCATGCAGACCACAGCAGTATATGCTTGTGTGAGGATATTGGCCGAAGCAATCGCTGGATTGCCTTTACACGTTTACCGCTACCGCCTGGACGGTGGAAAAGAACGAATTGCACAGCATCCTTTGTACTACCTCCTCCATAACGAGCCTAACCCAGAGATGACTTCATTTGTGTTTAGAGAAACACTTATGAGTCATCTTTTGCTTTGGGGAAATGCTTACGCGCAAATTATCCGAAATGGCCGTGGTCAGGCTATTGCCCTCTATCCCCTGCTCCCTAACAAGATGGAAGTCAGCCGCGCTCAAAATGGGCAGCTGGTCTACACCTATTACCGTGATGTTGATGAAAGCAGTCTAAAGCCGAAAGGCGGGTATGTCAACCTCCGTAAGGACGAGGTGCTTCATATACCCGGTCTGGGCTTTGATGGACTTATTGGTTACAGTCCAATAGCAATGGCCAAGAACGCAATCGGTATGTCGCTTGCCACTGAAGAATACGGTGCGACATTTTTTGCAAATGGAGCAAACCCCGGTGGCGTATTGGAACACCCCGGTGTAATCAAGGATATCCAGCGGGTCAAAGATAGCTGGAACACTGCCTATCAAGGAAGTGGTAACGCACACAAAGTTGCCGTACTGGAAGAAGGAATGAAATTTCAGCCCATTGGTATCCCACCAGAGCAGGCACAATTCCTTGAGACACGGAAGTTTCAGATTAACGAAATTGCACGTATCTTCCGTGTGCCGCCACACATGGTGGGTGACCTCGAAAAATCAAGTTTTTCAAACATCGAACAACAATCATTAGAGTTCGTAAAATACACTCTCGACCCGTGGGTAGTTCGATGGGAGCAGAGCCTTCAACAATCGCTGCTCTTGCCTTCCGAGAAAGCATCTATATTCATCAAGTTTAACGTGGATGGTCTGCTTCGTGGTGACTATCAGAGCCGAATGAACGGATATTCTGTTGCTCGGCAGAACGGTTGGATGTCTGCTAATGACATCCGTGAACTGGAGGATATGAACCGTATCCCTGCCGAGGAAGGTGGCGATTTATATCTTGTCAACGGCAATATGCTCCCTCTCTCACAGGCAGGCAATTTCTATGAAAGGAGGAAACAATGAGTAAGAGTGTATACTTAAGCCCTTCTATTCAGGAAGGGAATATTGGCTACGGTGATTATGGCACAGAAGAGAAAAGAATGAACGAAGTGTGCGATGTAACTCAAAAGCACTTATTCAGGCATGGGCTTACTGTTTTTAGGAACAGGCCGGATATGACTTTAAAGCAGGTTGTAGCAGACAGTAATGCCAAAGATCCGACAATACATTTTGCGATCCATAGTAATGCTTTTAATGGAAAAGTTCGAGGTAGTGAGATTTATTGTCATCGATTTGGTGGCGAAGGAGAACGGCTTGCAAGGCTTGTCTATGATGAATTAGAGTCCATCACACCAACCAAAGGGCGTGGAGTAAAAGAAGGAAAGGATCACTTCGGTCCAGGTAAACCTCTATATGAACTTTCTGCTACTGTTGCTCCTGCTGCTTTAATAGAAGTGGCCTTCCATGATCAGCCGGATGATGCAAAATGGATATTAGAGAACATTGAACCAATAGGCATAGCCATAGCCAAGGGAATATTAAAATATTTTGATATTGAATGGATTGATGATAGAAGTGAGCTTGAAAAAGCTGTAGATATACTAGCTGAAACAGGTTTTATACTATCTCCACAGTATTGGAAAGATAATGCCGTTCCAGGAGGAGCGATCAATGGTGCATATGCAGGGCTTCTTTTAAAACGAATAGGTTCATTCATAAAAACTATGCTTGAAGGACTGAATAAATTGTCGAAATAAGTCCATATTTGTTTGTTAATTAAATCAATACATGGTAAAATATTATATATATTATCTAGTGGTTTATTCTGGGGGGTATAAACTGCTTAATTGTGAGACCTACGGAGGAACGTGCTCTGTAGGTCTTTTTTTTATTTGTCATATTAATTATTGGCTTATCCTTTATTTATAAGGTCAATTTTTCTGCTTTAATCTAAAGAAAATTTAATCCATATTCGTCCAAAAAGCTCTGTCGCCTCCAGCGAGTTGTGAGGATAGTTCGTCCTCAGAACGGAGGAAACTAAACATGACAAAAACTGTTGATACAAATCTTGAAAAGAAGCCTATTTCACAGGAGCAGTTACAACATGAATATGATTACTTTCTTGCTCAACAAATACTGGAATCTATGTTGAAAAACAGATTAATTACTGAGGATGAATTTAATAAAATCACCGCTTTAAATCGTAGTTCTTTCTCGCCTATTCTGGCTCAGTTAATGTCATGAAACTGTTGATATTACTTCGTTTAAGAGGTAACATGACACACTAGCAAGGAGGTGAGAGAATGAAAAAGATAACAAAAATTGCTCAAAACACGACTACAGTTTCTACCGAACAGCACAAGCTACGAGTTGCTGCCTATTGTCGTGTTTCTACCGACAATGAAGATCAGCTGGTTAGCCTTGATACGCAAATAAAACATTATGAGTCCTATATCAATGCAAATCCTGATTGGGAATTTGCCGGGCTATACTATGATGAAGGCATCACAGGTACTAAAAAAGAAAAAAGGCCTGAACTGCTTCGGATGATTTCAGACTGCAAAAATAAGAAAATAGACTTTATCGTAACAAAGTCTATCAGTAGGTTTGCGCGGAACACCACTGACTGTCTGGAACTAGTAAGAAAACTACTCAGCCTTGGTATCTATATCTATTTCGAGAAGGAAAACATTAATACAGGGTCAATGGAAAGCGAACTCATGCTGTCAATCCTATCTGGACTGGCCGAAAGTGAATCGGTTGCCATTTCGGAAAACAGCAAATGGTCCATAAAGCGTAGGTTCAAGAATGGTACATTTAAAATCTCCTATCCACCCTATGGCTACGATATGGTTGGCGGGAAGATGGTCATTAACAAATCCCAGGCTGAAATTGTTCGTTTTATCTTCACTGAAATTTTGTCGGGTAAAGGCACCCATAAGATTGCCAATGTACTTAATCACCGTAATATACCAACCAAAAAGGGCGGTCGATGGACAACAACAACTATTCGAGGAATGGTCAGCAATGAAAAATATACTGGTGATGCCATTTTCCAAAAGACCTATACTGATGCTCACTTTAATCGCCACCATAATTACGGTCAAAAGGATCGATATCTAGTAAAGAATCATCATGAACCTATCATAAGTCATGAGATTTTTGAAGCCGCACAAGAAGTAATAAAACAGCGTAGCAAGGAAAAAGGTGTAAAAAAGCGACATGAAAAGTATCAGAATCGCTACCCCTTTTCGGGGAGAATCATCTGCCATCAATGCGGTGGTACATTTAAGCGCAGAATCCATTCAAGCGGCAAACATAAAATCGCTTGGTGCTGTTCTACTCATATTTCAGAGATAAAAAAATGCTCTATGAAATATATTCCTGAGTTCCATTTTGAGTATGCTTTCGTCACCATGATGAACAAGCTCATCTTCGGACATGAGATTATTCTTAAACCACTTCTTGCGGGTCTTCGCAATCTTAACACCGATGACAGCATTGTAAGCATTCGAGAGCTAGACAAAAAACTTGAAGAAAACATGGAGCAACGAAATGTGCTGGTCGGCCTGATGACCAAGGGTTATCTTGAGCCTGCCGTTTACAATAAGAGCAATAACGAACTGTTACAGGAGGCTGAACGACTGCGTCGTCAAAAAGAATCTTTATCCCTCTTTTTGAACTGTGATACACAGCACCTAAATGAAGTCAATGAACTCTTGCATTTTACTACAAAGGCAAATATGTTGGACAGTTTTAACAGTGAGATTTTTAAGTGCTTTGTAGAACGGATTATCGTATATTCCCGAACAGAAATCGGATTTAAACTAAAATGTGGCATTACATTAAGGGAAAGGCTGGTGAGATAAATGAGCCACACGCCATTTGGCTATCGAATTGAAAATGGAAAAGCCATAATTGATAGTGAAGCTGCTGAGAAAGTAAAAAAACTGTTTCAGTATTATCTTTCTGGCGATTCGTTAATAAACGCTGCAAAAAAAGCTGGCATTAAATCCTATCATTCTGGTATTGGCAGGATGCTTAGAAACACCTGTTATCTCGGTAATGAATATTATCCTGTGATTATCGATAATGAGACCTTTGCTGCCGCCGAGGAGGAACGCACCAGGCGGGCTGAGAAGCTTGGCCGCATTCGTAAACCAAAAGAAAAAGCAGAGATTGTCTTCCCCACCGAATTCTATATAAACGAAGTCGTGCAGCAATTTGATGATCCTTTTCAGCAGGCCGAATACGTCTACAGTTTGATAGAAATGGAGGTACAAAAGGATGGAAGTTAATAAGAATGTAACCGTAATTCCAGCACGAAACTTAATGGGTAGAAAGAAAAAAGGTGAAGAAAAGCCAAAGCTCCGTGTAGCAGCTTACTGTCGAGTTTCTACAGATAGTGACGAGCAGTCTACCAGTTATGAAACACAGATTGAACATTATACGACCTACATAAGTAATCACCCAGATTGGGAATTTGCAGGCATTTTTGCGGATGACGGTATCTCCGGTACCAATACTAAGAAACGTGAAGAATTCAACCGCATGATTGACGAGTGTATGGCCGGTAATATCGATATGATCATTACAAAGTCCATCAGCCGTTTTGCCCGAAACACGTTGGATTGCTTGAAATACATCCGTCAGCTAAAGGAAAAAAACATTCCCGTCTTCTTTGAGAAAGAAAACATTAATACCATGGATTCCAAGGGTGAAGTTCTGCTAACAATTATGGCCTCACTTGCACAGCAAGAAAGTCAGTCTTTAAGCCAGAATGTGAAGTTGGGCCTACAGTACCGTAACCAGCAAGGCGAGATCCAAATAAACTGTACTCGGTTTCTCGGCTATATCAAGGATGAGAATAAGAAACTAGTCATTGTTCCGGAAGAAGCCGAAGTTGTGAAACGTATCTACCGAGAATACCTCGAGGGTGCCAGTATGCTGAAAATAGCCCGCGGCTTAGAAGCTGACGGTATTCGAAACGGAGCAGGTAATAAAAGATGGCATACCAGCAATATAAATCATATCCTGCGAAATGAGAAATATATTGGGGATGCCCTTTTGCAGAAAACTTATACGGTTGACTTTCTAACAAAGAAGCGTGTTAAGAACAACGGCCTTGTTCCTCAATACTATGTGGAAAATAACCATGAACCCATCATCCCGCGTGAAATTTTCATGCAGGTACAGGAAGAGCTCATTCGACGCCGCATCGTTCATACCAGCCCTAATGGAAAGAAAAGAACCTTCAGCAGCAACCACTGCCTTGCACAGATAGTTTTCTGCGGTAGTTGCGGCGAAGTTTTCCGAAGAGTTCACTGGAACAACCGTGGAAAGAAATCTATCGTTTGGCGCTGCGTTAGCCGCTTAGAGAACACCGGTCTTTTCTGCGACGCCCGCACGGTGCTGGAAAGCACCATTGAGCAAGTGCTGGTCACCGCAATCAATCAAACGCTCTGCGACAAAGACTCTTTTATCACTACTCTACGGGACAACATCGCCACCGTCATAAATCGTGAAAGCGACAAGGCCTTGTCGGATATTGATAAGCGGCTGGAGGAACTGCAAACGGAGCTTCTGAAGCTGGCCACTTCCAATGCGGATTATGAAAAGGTCGGTGAAGAAATCCATCGATTGCGCGAACAGAAGCAAAAGCTGCTTCTTCAAAACGTCAACCGCGATGAGCTAAAAAAGCGCATGGTTGACATGAGCACATTCCTAAAGAAGCAATCCACCTCCCTCGCTGAATACGACGAGCAGCTTGTTCGGCGGCTGATCGAAAAAGTCAGCATCTATGAGAACAAATTTACCGTGGAATTCAAGTCTGGCGTGACGGTGGATATTGATGAATAAAGTAAAAAACAAGCAAGGCGAGACTGTCCCGAAAATTGTGTAAACCTCCATTACGGTGTAGAATGGAAGCACCATAATGGAGGTTTAATTTATGACAAGAAGGAATCGTACCCCGGAAGAAAACGCGCGGAGAGAAAAAATCCGCGAACTACTGCAAATGAGTAATGTTGGCAGTATGGAAGACATTCAAAACCTGTTTAAAGAAACTATAGCAGAGTTTATGGAGAACGGTCTGGATGCGGAACTAGACGAAAAATTGGGATACAGCAAGTATGATTACAAAAACAAGGACACCGACAACAGCCGGAACGGGCATAGCAGTAAGACTTTGCGTACCAGTTTTGGCGAGGTGGATATTTCGGTTCCTCGCGACCGCAAGGGTGAGTTTGAACCGCAGCTTCTGAAAAAGAACCAAACGAGTATTTCACAGGACGTGGAAGAGAAGATTCTATCAATGTACGCCAAGGGTATGACCACAGGGGACATTGAAACACATATCAAAGATATTTATGGTCTTGATGTTTCTGACACAACAGTAAGCCGTATAACTGACAAAGTTCTTCCCCTGGCCAAAGAATGGCAGCAAAGGCCATTGGAAGCAGTTTACGCAGTGGTGTTTATGGATGCCATCCACTACCATGTTCGCAGTGAAGGACAGGTGGTCAAAAAAGCAGTATACATAGCCATTGGTATAGATCTGGAAGGGAAGAAAGATGTTCTCGGTATGTGGATCGGCGAGAATGAAAGCGCGAAATTCTGGGCATCCGTACTGAACAGTCTTCGAAATCGCGGAGTACAGGATATTTTCATCGCTTGTACGGACAATCTAACCGGATTTTCTTCCGCCATAGAAGCTGTCTTCCCGAAGACAGATATTCAGAACTGCATTATTCACCAGATACGCAATTCTACGAAATATGTATCCTACAAGGATCTTAAAGCCCTTATGGCCGATTTGAAGGCCGTCTATTCTGCTGTAGATGAACAGACAGCCCTGACCGCTCTGGACAATTTTGCAGAGAAATGGGACAAAAAATATCCGAAAATATCTATCTCCTGGCAAAGCAACTGGGCCAATTTGAGCACATATTTTAAGTTCCCGCAGGAGATCCGTCGTTTGATTTATACAACGAATGCAATTGAAGGATTCAACCGACAGCTTCGGAAAGTAACTAAATCCAAGTCCGTATTTCCAACGGATGATAGTCTTTTCAAAATACTTTATTTAGTTACCATGGACATAACAAAAAAGTGGACTGGGAGGCGGCAGGACTGGAGTATTATACATTCCCAGCTTGAGATTTTCTACGCTGATCGGATGCCTGAATAACCGAAAGGACGGTCTTCTGTCAAGGAGAAATACACGGCTGCTCCGCAGCCGCTCTTGACATGCAACCGGTATTTCAGTTATGTTGTAAACATGAGAGGCGGTCATTTGACCGCCCTCTCAAATAATATTTTTGCTCTATTTTACCCCGTATTTGGAGTTTACACAAAATTCGGGATACTACCGCGAAAAAAATCTTGACGGTACCCGTTAACTCAATTATATACATTTGTCAATATATAATTATGCACTTTTTATGTATAAAGACGTATTTTTATAAGACTGAATAACAAAACGGCAGACCTGCTGCCGTTTATATAACATTCTATTATAAATGATTTAGAACTAATCGTTATTGGTGCCTATTCCTCCAGAACCTACGGACAATGTTGAATTCGAGCTACCTAATGAGCCGAAATCCACACCTCCCGAAACTTCAAGAGGCCCCATTCCAACTTTTGCACCTGCACCGGAGGTAGCTCCCCAACCTGTATAATTACCATCTGCATCAAATTTTATAGTCGCACCAATTTTACCTGATATTTCTGAACCTCCTGCACCGGCTTTGGCCCCTACAAGAACTGTTATTTCAGTCTCCCCTGTTTTAAAATTCTTTTTTATTGCTCCGCCTATCCCTTCCAGTATCTCAAGTTCCCAAGTATCACATGTTACGCCAAAAGAAGCTGGTCCCAGTGTAACAGATAGTTTTTTACCCTTTATAGCACACTCTTTTTTCTTTTTTTTCGGTGTTTCCATTGGGCTTACTGCTTCAGGCTTATATTGTGAAAGGTCTTCATCAGATGTTACAATGGGTGCTATATAATCCGCCAAAGCATAAGTTGTCGGTAACGCGGAAAAGTCAGTTATAATAGGCATGATACTAGCGTATACTGTTATTTCTCTTATTTGATTAACATAATCCAAGACATCTTGATCATAAATAGAGCCTGTTACCTGATCCGATATTTTCCAATATTCATACATTAGATCCTTTATTCCTTCATAGTTAGCCAAGGTTAAATCTCTCCATGCATAGAAGTGGGAATCAGCCATTTGGCCGGAAAGTTTGTTGATTTCTTTGGCAAGTGCCTTAGCTCCTCCTATATCATTTTCGAGAATTTTCTTTTCCATGTTTTTATATGTTCCGCTCTCACGTATGGATTCAAGATCTTTTTCAAATTGTTTATCAATCTCTTGCCTTTTTGCTAAAGTTTTATTATATTCCTGTTCAATTTTATTTGCATAATAATCGTTTACCAGTTCCAGCATAAAAAGCTTTTGACCATATGATGGCAGTAGTTCAACTTTTTCTACCGCACCTAAATCTAAATCGTCGCCTCCAAAGCCATAATCATCACCGTAACCGTAATCATCTTCGTAACCATAATCGTCATCGTAGTCGTAATCATCATCGTAGTCGTAATCGTCACCGTAGTCGTAATCGTCATCAATATCTTTAAAGCCATCCATCATATCCTCTGGATGATATTTTGCAGCAAAAGTGAAAGCTCCAATAAACCCAACTTCCATTGTTTTTTCCATCAAGGGCTTTAAATTCGGTAAAGTAGCTAGAAAAGCACCTCTACTCTCCCATTTTGGTAACGATGGCATTATTAATTTATCATTCTGGGGTTCATTTGGTTCATCTGAATTATCGTTAGGGTCCTCATTATCAGGATCATTATCTAAAAGCTTATCCCATGGTGGAATATCGATTACCCCACCCTGGCCCTTGGCGGCTTTATATGCAGCTCTTAAAAAGGGCGAATACCCTAATTGCGCTGCTTTAATAATCTCGTCTATGGCTTTTTGACCTTCATTCCTCTGAATATAAACAACTGCCATGCCTTCATAGGCTGAACCAAATTGATTATCAATTTCAAGTGCTTTTGAAAAGCACTCTTCGGCTTGATCTGTTTGGTGTTTATCAAGGTATGAGTTCCCCAAATTGGTTAAAACCATGGGTGAATTACCTTCTATGTTTAGGGCATATTGAAGGACTATTATTGAATCATCGATTTCCTGTAAATCCTTAAGAATAGTGCCAAAATTATTTACTATAATAGCATCCTCTGGATTTGCCAAAACTGATGCTGCAGAAAGCACTATAGGTAGATATTCGGAAGATGCTGTTGCTGAAAGAATAACAGCGGCGGTAGAAAGGTCCCGAGACGAGGTAAACATATCAATAGATGAATCGAGCTTAGATTTCCCTTCATCTACATAATTTTTTTCCTCATGGGAAAGTTTCTCATAATATAAATCAAAATATTTCTCCGCCAAAGCTATGATGCCGCTTTTTAGTTCTTTTAAAGCCTTATTGCTTCCCTGAGTGCTCTTAGGAGAATTTGGCGTAGATTCATCGTTGCCAACCCCCTGCAAGCGAGCACAACCAGTAAAAAGAAGCGATAACGCACATATTGTTGCACACAATCCGGATAATATATTCCTTTTCATAGGCTTTACCTCCCATATGAAATAATGGTCCCCTTAATTTCTTTTATTTTATCTACTGTTCGCACGCTCATGGCAAGGGCTTGTTCCCTAGATGTATTGGCATAACCCATTGCAGCTTGGGCCTCAGTCACAGCACGAGGCATGAATTTTCCATCACTGCCCTTTATAATACCTAGTTTTGCCATATAAAGGCAGTCATTTAGTGCCCAGGCTGAGATATCTGCTTGGTCATCAAAAATAGGCGCTCCCTCAGTTGAGTAGTCTGCATTTGGAGCAATTAACTTAATGGTACGAGCTAACATGGCTGCCACTTGCTCCCGATTGATAAGGGTCTTAGGAGCGAATGTTGTCGCGCTGGTGCCCTTGACGATGCCTAATTGATAAGCTTTTAAAATCTGCGGGTTTTGCGTGTCGGTAAAAGGGTTCGGGGCAGCGGGCGTACCCGTTATACCAGACGCTTTCTGATACATTAAGAGGGCAACCTCTGCAAATTCCTCACGAGTAATTGGTTTTGTCATATCTGCACCCTTGAGAATCTCAGGTATAAGTCCTTCGTCTTCTGCTTTTTGCAGTTCAGGTCTTGCCCAATCACTGGCAGTACTCCAATATGATGGATTGCCTATCTCAACGATATTGGAGTAGTCGGAGTAAACATTATTATTCATCCAACCTCCCTCATGTCCCCACAAGGTATTAAAACGTGCCCTAAAGTAATAGGTCTCGCTCTTTATGTCTATTTCCTCTATCTTGGTTGAACTATCAAAAGGATAGTATTCATAGCAGCCTTTTTCAAGAAATTCTTCCAAGTAGGCAGACGTGTTCCAATAACTTGATGGTCCTTGGTTCCAGTCATAATCTGCATACTTATATTCGAAATGAACCTCTACTTCTGCGATATTTATTCCCTCCAGCTCATGTGAATCTTCTAATATTTTTTGGTTTAAATCTTTTACACTTTTAGGAACATCCAAGGTAAGTCTAAAGTAGGGTACCCCCTCTGAATCTTCCATCAGGTCGACTTTCAAATTAGTTGGGGCTTCAAGTTTTATATAATCACTCTTTGAAAGGGCACTTATTGGAAATAAGCCAATTATTAATAGTAGCGACAAGAAAAAGATAAAAGTTTTATTTTTCATTAACCTCTTCCTCCTTTAATTATTAAATTAACTAAGGTCTAAAAAGACTCTCCATTCAATTCACCTTTGATATCACCATCTGTAACCGTAAGCCAATCAGTTGCATCTTTTATAAAATCTTCTTCTTTTGGGTTATCTCCTATTATGCTAGGAGGCTCTTCTGTATCTTCAAATCTGGCAAGGGACCCATTTAGACCAGAAAATATTTGTCTAAAAACACACATTGCTTTATTTTGCACACCATATGAGCTAGCAATTGGACTATTAAAATAATACTGAGCTGCGTACCCCTTGTCTGTCTTAACATATTCAAAAATTAGGGCAAGATTACCCTTATCTATGGTCTCTAACCTTACAGCATCTATATCAGGATAATAATCTATTTGAGTGGTAATTAGTTCACCATCATGGGTCTCCATTATGACCTTATACCTGGTTTCGCTTTCTCTTTCAAGGTCATATTTTTGATAGCTTCTATCCTCACCTTCATAAATGCTAGTGGCTATATCTTGGGTTTCTAATTCTTCATTATCTAGTGTTTCACCCCACATGTAAAGAGGTAGCATATAGTCAAAAACCTTCATATCACTTACTACTAGGTTATGTGAACTGATAAGGGCAGTTTCATTCTTATTGCTTACTTGACTTACATGGTCTTCAAAGGCATCTTGGGCATCTGAAAAGTTATTAAAATTGCTTGTGGATTTTGTATCCATAAAACTATCAGGTTGGTCATCATAAGGAAGTTCCGTATAATCATCAAAATCTTCCAGTAAATCATCGGTATCTTCCAGTAAAATATCTGGACTACTAGCTGACTTTGACCCACATCCACTAAGGGAAAAAACCAGCATTAGACTAAAAATAATTATAAATATTTTTTTCATCAATATTCCTCCATAAAAGCTCATATATCAATTGGTCACCTTTCTAAACCATTCCTTATTTTAAGATGGTAAACTTACCGATGAGAGGCAATTGCTTTGCCTTTCCCCCATATCCGTTGACAAGCCCCATAATACCCAGAATCAAAACGCCGATTCCAAAGATTGACATTAACATCCATCCAATTACCGGGATAATGCCCAGTATCACGTTGCCTACTATACCTGTGATTATAAGCAGCAATGCTTGATTGGCATGAAATTTTGCATATCTGGATTCAGGACAGGCAATCAGCGGCAGGAAGAAAAGCAGATAGGCAAGCCCTGCCATGGTTTTATTTTTTTCGATGTCTTCTGGGGTATAGGTGTTTTCCTGAGTCGCTCCCAACTCTTGGTTTTTGTTTTTTTGTTCTGTCATCATAATCACCTCCAAATCTTTAATATTTACAGTCCACATTGGCATATCTGGGACAGTTTTTGTGTTTTCCTCATTGCATGCAGTGCATTTTGCATGGCTATAAGATGTCGTATCATCCATCCCCGGTTTCAGACACATCTCGAAAATTGATAATCAATTCTGCCCGTGAATTTACATGTAGCTTTTTGTAAATTGCTGTTTGATAGGTATTGGCAGTGGAATAGCTTATACCAAGTTGTTTTGCAGCCTCTTTCAGGCTATAGCCTCCCAACAAAATAAGAAATGTCTCTTTTTCTCTGGGTGTCAGGTTTTTCACCAATTTTGACTTTTCGTCGGGGCTGAGATTCAGCTTTTTTCCATAACTTGTTTGAGAACCAAAAATTGTTGTTTCCTTCTCATACAACTCCGCTGTTTCGAATTTTGATTTCAAGAGTTTGATCTTATCCATCAATCCCAAGTAGATCACCTCCTAACTAGCGTCTGGGGATACATAAACTATAGCCTCAGAAATACACGGTGTCACTTCAGTAGTTCACGTGATATACGCAAAAACCCCCTCTCATTAGAACTAATGAGAGGGGGTTAGATGAGTTGTGGTATCCGCTATTTCTTGTATTCTTGGAGCAGTATCAATAACTCGGTACGGCTGTTGATATTTAGTTTCCGATAGATAGAAGTGCAGTAGGTATTGATAGTCGAATAGGCTTTGGATTGTATACCTGAAATCTGCCGAAGCGTATATCCATCAAGAAGAAGCCTACATACCTCCATTTCGGCGGGAGTAAGCTTATAATCTTTCAGTCTGGCCTCCAGCCTCGAACACTGACTGATATCCCCGCGGTAAGCATCGTCCATCCATTCGCCAGAGTACAGCATCTTAATAAAGAAAGGGGATAGAATGAAAAACACGATGATAATGCAGATTGAAACAAAAGCCATCAATATAGGCGACGCCAACATTTCACTCTGTCCAAAACTCTTCACAAAAATGGATACGGCTAAATAACATAGAGAAGAAAGCAGAAATCCAGCCAGATAAAAATATATGCTCCGGAATTTTTTTATCATAAATCCGGCGATATAATAGATGTTGACAATGCCTATCGAATAGGCAACACCGAAACAAACGGCTGACACAAGCCCCGCATCCGGGTACTGCATTCGAACTATATCTACCACAAACCCAAGGGCTAAAAATGCAAAAGAAAGATTCAGCATGATGCAGATATTCATGGAAAAACGGGCTTGCAGAAAAAGGATCACTGCAAGGCCCGCCAGAATCCCCCCGAAATAGTAGCTTTCTATCTGACTATTCGCAAAACCGCTCATTTGCTGAAGGGCGGCTGGTGCGATCACATCATTTAAGGCAAATACGATAAAAATCACAGGCATTAAGGAATATGCCTTTATAGGTGCTTTTACTTTTTGAAAGGAAGGCACCGTATCAGCACGAGACTTAATAAAATAGGTGCTAAACGCCAAGGTTATCATAATAAAAAAAATAAGAATGGCAAACGGATGCGGCTTGATCTGTGTACTACTTAATATCGGTTTTATATACATTAATACCTTTGGGAACAGCACAACCAGAATCATGGAATAAAATTTTTCCGAATTATTGAGAACCATAAAAAAAGCGTACACATGAGCGATAAAAATGTGCCCTATACAGGGTACGGCAATAAGCATAATGATTTTGGAAGGGATGCCCGGTCCAAGAAATAATACTGATATAAAACATACCAAAGAAACGATCACGCTGTAAAATGAGGCGGGAACAAATTTCTTTCCATCAAAAAGAAGCGGTATCAGACTGCCGGAAATCAGCATGACATAAAAGTAAAAGGTTGTGTCGCCCACAATTTCCTCAAATAGACTTACTTTAAGGGCAAAGCCTCCCATTGGCAGAAAATATGCATAGAGCCATATAGAAACAGCAATCCATCCCCAAAAATATGGCAAGTTTTCCCTTGTGACAGCCTTGATGCTAAGCTTATTTGTAACCTGAAATGCAAGTCGAAAAAAACCTTTTAGATCAATCCTATGTACTCCCATTATTTCCACACCACCTATATACGCTTATGCGCTTTGTATCTGCCGTCTTTTGGTTTCTCTGCTTCGTTTGGAATGGCCCAGACCTTACCAAACCGGACAACGCCTGGAATAATTTCTTTTTCACAGAGAAATTGTACACGTCTCACAGATACACCCCATTTTTCCGCTGCTTCCTGTACGGTCATATATTCCATACGCTACTGCTCCTATCTGTAAAAATACAAAATGAATTACAATAATTTTATTATAATACGCCATTGCGTATAATACAAGTAAAAATTGGGGATGGCTGCATAAGATATTTCACCATGATTAAGCAGTGTTTTCGGTAAAATGAAAGTGGTTCTTTCCAGAGTTAGTTGAAATAATCGAAAAAATATGATACGATAAATAAAAATTAACAAAAGAAAAGAGACT
>ENA-OWOZ01002111-OWOZ01002111.1-bioreactor-metagenome-genome-assembly--contig:-NODE-2111-length-15745-cov-4.569888_pt1 | contig 15745 bp, 17 predicted proteins | sample MGYA00238140_ERZ651804 | MGnify/ENA primary metagenome ERZ651804 (study PRJEB26910, sample SAMN07631232) | bioreactor metagenome | isolation source: Switchgrass digestor | place: USA: Dartmouth... | reverse complement strand
AGAAATACTCCGTATTTCTTTTAATATCATTATTAAATAACGATGTCTATTTTCCTTCGATTTCCGCGTGTTCCGCGTCCAATTATTCAACTTTTGCGTATTTATTACTTTATGCAGTGGAATTAAGAATTAAAAATTAAGAATTATTGTTGAAATACTCCGTATTTCTTTTATTTTCATCGATTAATAAATAGCGTTCTTTTCCCTTAGATTTCCGCGTTTTTCCGCGTCTAAATATGAACCATAATTCATATTTATTTAAACCATTTACTGAAGTAATAGTCCATATTCCGCGGGGCTTCCTGGTTGATTATACTAAAGAGGTCCTGCCTGGTGGCAATTCTAAACTTATATTGTGCCAGGTAGGTGCGAAGAATATTTACTACAGTTTCTTCCCCCAGTTCCTTTTCCAGACCCAACCAGAAGGCTGCTCCTCCATCATAAGCAGTGCGGTAGTAATCCTGGGTAGAACGCATCTCACTTAATTGTTTGCCTAGATTAATTCCGTCCTTAAAGTTATTAACATTGGGTAAATTTTGGCCTCGATATTTTTCCAGGTATTTATAGGCTAACCAATTAGCCAGACCTTCATCTAGCCATGGTTCCCGCAGTTGATCGTTTCCTATCATGGCATAGCACCATTGGTGAGCTATTTCATGGGCTAATAAAAATTGTCTTTCTTTTTCATCGTAATTGGGATTAAGCAATTCTTGCCTTAAAAAAATCAGGCCGGAATACTCCATACCTTGAAAACCCTTCATAGGGACAAAGACAATCTTAAAATCAGGATAGGAATAAGACCCTATTAAAGTAGCATAATATGCAAGTATCTTTCCACTGTCCTCAACTATTTGCAAAGCTATATCGTTATTATTGCTCGGAAAACAGCATTTTATATGGTGGCCTTTAATTTTCTGGTTAATTTCTTGATAAGCATAGGTTACTACCAGGGTAAATTCTCTTACCTTATTCGCATTTACCTGGTAAATAGTCCTACCAATATCCTCAGCCCATACATCAGTAATATCCCCGTTAGAAACCATATTATAAGCCTCAGGTAAACTAATGTTTACTTGATAATCAGCTGCTGGCAAACAGAAGGGGTCACCAAACTTAGAATTATAAGAATTATGCCACCCCTGCTCATCATAAACATTTAGAGCGGGATAAAAATTACCCAACATATAAATACCATTTTTAAAACCAAAACGATAAGCTAGCTTAGGAATCTTAACTCTCCAGGAAATTTCTATGTTTAATTCGTCCTGCGGCAACAAGGAATGAGATAAGACGGCCTGCCCTGCAATACCTTCTCCCTGGTAAGAAGCATTTTCTTCATTAACTCTAAGGCTGTCGATCTTTAACCAACCTTCACTGAAGCCGCTATAATAAGCACCCGAAGGGGCTGGAGTAAGTTTAGCATCTTTAAAAGCATTAGGATAAGCTGTAAACCACAACTCTTTTAAGGTTTTTCCCGTGGTATTTACCGTATTAATAGCTGTAGTTCCATAAAGGGTACGGTCATTGATATCAAGATAAAGCTCCATTTTATAAGTTGTCAGATCAGGATGGGGAAATAGGTTTTCTGTTACAATAGGGGGGGCAGGATTAGCCGGAGCCAGATAATGTTCCTGTTGTTCAGCATAAAAAAACCCCGTAGCGCAAATAACACCTATTATTACTGCAAGCAGGTAAAATCTTCTGTTCACAAGCCTCACCCGTAATATTGATTTTCAGCAATTATAATATAAATATAATACCCTCAATGTTACATTAATCCTCACGCCTATAGGGCTCGCTTAATTACCCTGCGGGAAACTACACCTAAGCTACTGATACTCCCTTATCGGGAACCAGTTAGATTGCCGATGTTTCCCTTATTTCTGCAACCTCCTGCTCTACCTCTTCCAGAGCTACAACTACCAGAGGATCAAATAAGGTTCCGGTCCCCTTCTGAATTGTACGAATGGCAGTATGGTGATCGAGCCGCTCTTCCTCCGGGCATAACCTGGTCAGGGCATCATAAACATCAGCAACCGCAATGATACGAGCCAGAATAGGTATTTTGGTCCGGCTAAGACCCTCTGGATAGCCACTACCATCATAGCGCTCATGATGATGTTTTACTGCTGCTTTAACCATGGCGAAAAGGCCTTTATCAGGAATCAGTTCCGCCCCCAAAATGGCATGATCCCTCTCCAAACAGTCCTCTTCCTCTTCGGCATGGGCAATAACACCAACCTTAAGACCTTTGCCTATATCATGCAGCCAAGCAGCATAACCTAATGCAGTTAATTCTTCTTCGTTTAAACCTAATTTGCCGGCTATTAATCGGGAAATGTTATACACCCTTTGACTGTGCCCCATAAAAACCGGGTTACGGGCTTCTATTCCCGCCAGAAGTGAGTTCACTAAGATTTGCTGGGTCTGCTGATACTCCCTTTCCATCTGCCAACGCTTAAACCAGATAATACTCTGTTGAGCTAATATTTTAAAGGTTTCTCGTGTCTTTGGATTAAGTTTCCGCGGAATGGCATCTGCCCATAGTAAAAATGCCTGGCGTTCACCAGGATTATGCAGAGGATAAACCAGCAACCAGGCTACTCCTTCCGGCCATACTACCGAATCGTCTTCCCCCTTAATAAATACTTTTTCTTCCTGAGCCTGCTCTAATTGTGGGCCTAAAGTATTAGCCAAGGGAATAAGAGAAGAATCACCTAGCTTTAACCCATCTTTCCCAGGAACAATGAATAGAACTTTTTCTATACCAAGGCGCCGGCTCCACGCAACAAGCTGTTCCAGGGCAGTTACATTATTATTTTGCTTTCCTATTTTCTGAATAGCTTTTATTAAACCCATTAAATGGCTGAATCGCTGCATTAACCCCTGGTTTAGGGCAATAAAATAGGTCATCATAATCCCTGCAGCCAGTATAAGCATGGCTATGACTACATCCGGTACCCAACCGGTTAAAACCACAGCAACTATGAGTGCCGTAATAACTAAACCGCTTAATACAATCTGCTTCGTTTCCATAGTTTCTCCCTCTAAGAATAGGTTACCTTTATCTTCTATAAAACAGGTTGTTTTCCCTACCATATATAAAAAAAGATCCATAGTCAATTTTTAACTCTCAGTTAGTTTTTTGCTATAATTAGGAATATTAAACTAGGAAAGGACGATATTATGAGCAAAAACCCCGAAGTAACTATAGAAATGGAAAATGGTGATATTATTAAGGCAGAATTATATCCTGAAGTAGCTCCTAATACGGTTAATAACTTTATTTCCCTGATTAAACAAAAATTTTATGATGGGCTCATATTCCATCGGGTGATTCCTGGCTTTATGATTCAAGGAGGCTGCCCTCAAGGCTCAGGTATAGGGGGACCGGGATACGCCATTAAAGGTGAATTCTCAAGAAACGGTTTTCCCAATCCGCTCAAACATGAAAGAGGGGTGCTCTCTATGGCCCGCACTGCACGTCCTGATTCAGCCGGTTCCCAGTTTTTTATCATGGTGGCCCCCGCACCACATTTAGATGGAGAATATGCCGCTTTTGGCAAAGTTATTGAAGGTATGGATGTTGTAGATACTATAGTTAACACTCCGCGTAATCGCTATGACAAGCCTTACCAGGATCAGAGAATGAAAAAAGTTACCGTCGAAACCTTTGGCGTTGATTATCCAGAAGTAGAAAAAGTCTGAACAATAAGGATCGCCTCATCTATCCGGTAAAACTCATAATAGTGTCCGGATAGGTGAGGCTTATTTTAATATCTTTACCCAATGCAACTCCCTTTTGCTGCAAATGATCATTTACGGTCTTTAACGCTAATCCAGGCAGATTGTTTTTTTGGCTTAAATGAGCTAAAAATACCTGCATTTTATTCCTGCATCCAATTTTGGCTAGTACAGCAGCCGCTTCGTCATTAGAAAGATGCCCGTATTTGCCCATAATACGCTGTTTTAGAAATCTCGGATAAGGGCCATTTTTTAGCATATCCCGGTCATGATTAGCCTCCAGCACCACCAAGTCCGCACCATTCAAAGCCTGTAAGACGCTTTTTGTTATCACACCTATATCAGTGGCTATAACCCATTTCTGGTCTCGAAAATAAAAGGCAAAACCTACCGGGTCAGCGGCGTCATGGGAAATACTATAAGCTGCTACTCCTACTTTTCCAATGGAAAACTCATCTTCGATAGTGATACAGCATTCGGCGGGTAGTTTATGCCGGCAAGCTATCGCCTCCCAAGTTGCAGCCCGGGCAAAAACAGGCAGGTGATAACGGCGGATAAAAACATCCAGTCCTTTTATATGATCTATATGTTCGTGGGTTATTAATACCCCATCAAGGTTTCCTGCATTCACCCCAATTTGTGCCAGTTTATTTTCAATACTGCGAGCGCTTATACCGACATCAACCAGTAATTGGGTATGGCCAAACTTAAAAAAAGCCACATTGCCAGTGCTCCCACTAGCCAGTATATGTACCTGCATTAATCATTTACACCTCATCCCATAGTAACTTCCTACATTATAACTAACAACCCTACCGCAGGGACAGCGGCGATATACATAATTGTTTTAATTAGTCACAAACTATAAGAAAAAGGAGGGGATATTTTGCGCATAAGCGACCCTAATAAACTAGTAGCTAGGGTGATGGAAATAAAGCAAGGACCCGTACTTAGTGAAGTAATTATGGATGTCGGCGATCAAGCAGTGACAGCAACGATTAGTACCGGTGCCCTTAATGACATGAACCTAAATAAAGGTGATCAGGTATTTGCCATGTTTAACTCCACCATGATTACTATTATAAAAGATACGGAAAAATAGCCCGGACATAAAGCTGGGGACGGTCCTTCGTTTTATTTTAGTAGAGAATAAAATGAAGGACCGTCCCCTACTTTTACCATGGAGGAATTCGGTGCGGATAAGTAAAGTTTATTTAGCTATTAAAGAATTCTACCTGCGTTTTCAGGAACATGAGGTAACTGCTCTAGGTGCACAATTAACTTATTATCTCATACTAGCTTTCTTTCCTTTTCTTATCTTCATTTTAATCCTGTTAAGCTATACCCCCATTACCAGTGAACAGGCTCTCTCTAACTTGTCTCTGGTGCTTCCGACTGAAGCTTTCCGGGTAGTCCAAGAAGTAGTGCGCCAAACCCTGGAATCCAATCGCCGAACCCTACTATCCCTGGGCGCCCTAATCACTGTTTGGGCCTCTTCTAATGGAATTAGCGCCGTTATCCATGGTATTAATAAGGCCTATGAAGAAAAAGAAACCCGATCTGTTTGGAAGGTACGGGGAATGGGTATTATTTTTACCATCGGACTGGCATTGGTAATTATAGTGGCTTTGAGCCTTCTAGTCTTGGGACGACAACTGGGAGAAACCATACTTGCCTATACTGGTGATAGATATCTTTTTATAAAGAGTTGGCAGCTTTACCGTTTTACAATTCCCCTGCTAATAATGCTGGCTGTTTTTTTATTTTTTTACCGCTATGCTCCCAACCGCAAAGTAACTTTCCGTGAGGCTCTACCAGGCGCGATTTTTTCCAGCCTGGGCTGGTTTATTACTTCCTGGGTTTTTTCTTTCTATATTGATCAATTCACCAACTTTACTCGTACCTACGGCAGTATAGGCGGAATCATCGTACTGCTGTTGTGGCTATACCTAAGCAGTATAGTTATCCTCATTGGTGGTGAAATTAATGCCACTTTGTCTTTTTATAGAAAAAGCAAAAGAAGCTGAGTTATTTCAGATATTGGGAAATTTATATTATTGTTATTGGCATACCAATCTTATTTATATGCGTTTGGCTAAGTTTGAAACCATAAGTAAATGTGGTATCCGACCCCAAAATTAAAAGTAGAAATACAAAATTATAACACCCACAATATTGGGAATAGCCATAAGCAACAAAGTCGATATCAATCGGTGTCTACGCTCACGTTCATGTTTATCTTCATAGCAATAGTAAGCCCTTATTATGTCTCCGTTTCCGAGAACACCTGAAAAAATAGCAGCCAAAGCCAGAAGCGCCAGTGCTGCTCCACTAGTTAAATTAATAATTAAATGTATATCCCCGGCAATGCATCCGGCTATACCGAGTAAACAAAAGATTCCTGCACCAATCCCTAATTGTTTCATGATTCCCCTCCTCATGATATATCCCAATCTAAGCATTTAAGAACCATAACCATCCTCTCACAAACTGAAACTTATAAATCCTTAAGTCCCTTAATATTATTATGGAATCCTTTTTAAGTATAATATGGTAATTATAGCATTATTATATATTCTTTGTCGGAAAAAAGTTACTTTTTTAAAGAATAGGCGCATATAGGTTAAATATCATAAAATATATCGCACCTTCTTTCAAAAAGACGAATTATTCATGTTATTATCTTTATTAGAAATAATTGCTAGCAATGGTCATTCATGTATCAATAATATTAGGTAGTGTTATGTTTCTGGTTTAACTAGTTTTTAAGGAGGGATTGGGTGGATTTTGATAACAAAAATGCAAACAACGAAGCCAGGGAAACACCGGATATCGTTTCCCCAAGCTCTAAACCTATAAAAGGGCGCAAATTTTTTGTAGGCTTAGCTATTTTCACAATCATCTTAGCTGTTATTGCTGCTTGCTTTTTTAATAATGATGAGCGTGAGCCGCGGTTAAGTATCCGCCAGGCGGTAAATGTTTTTGCCCGGGAAGGGATTTATTTAACCCAAATCAGTGATTCTGAAGCTAAAGAAATATACGGAGTAGAACCTATTACCTATTCCATAAACAACACGGAAAACAAACTGAGGATTTATCATTATAATTCTATTGGTGAACGTAAAACTGCTTGGGATAAAGGTTTTAGTGAAAGGGAAAAATTTGATTATTCTTTATTCCACAATAAAGCTAAAAACCTGATGTTCATTGTTGTGCCGGTAGATGAGATTAATATAACTAAGGAAGATTATGCCCTGTTAGGTCAAGTATCCGAAACCATTTTCGAGAAGTTAAATGATACACAGGAAGTTGTATTAACTGGCTCTAGTAAAAATTGGGAATCCCAAACGGTAGCGAAATATTATGAATATTTTTATAAAGAAGAAGATGGAACCCTTAACATTGAAAGTTATTGCCAAGAATCTACATTAATAAAATACCTTGGTAAAGACACAGAATCAATAGGAGATATTTCTTTCGCAATTCAGCGCCCCAGTGGAAAAACGTCAGGCACAGGGCAGACCCTAGACAAAGATGGTACGTTTAGGGTGGGTTCATCAGGCAGAAGTAAAATACCTCGTGGTGATGAAGAGTACTACATTACCATCAAATGGAACAACCAAGAGGAAACCTTTGTTGCCCGTTTTAACTAACAGTTGAGCTATTTTATAGAGGTGTCATAAGTCATGAAAAAAAGCGTTGCTGAGTGGAAATTGTATGAGGTTTTTTGGGGTGAGTATGTGTTGAAATAGGGATACTCGAATTGTTACACCCTTCTTTTTCTTAATAATCTAATATCTGCCATTATAGTGTAACATTTCTAGTTCGCCCTCCATACCATAATAATGAGCTAGAGCTCAAATAATATGTAGAAAGGGTGAATAGAAATGTCAAGGTCGAATAGAATGTCTAGTTGAGGGCAAAGACTTCGAAGGCCAGTTTGAATATTTAAGAGTAGTTAAACCTGTACTAAGAGCCATTATCCAGGGGTTTATTCCTGATTGTTAACAACTAAACTGTTATTATAACTAATTAGAGCATGTAAAAATATTTGTAAATCCTTCAGATGGTAATATAAAACCAAATGAAGGATTTTTTATGTAAATAAAGGGACGAGCCTTCAAAATTGAAGACTGTCCCCTTATTAGTTAGATAATTGCTTCCAGCGTCCTTATTTCCTGCTGCACCAACTTACTTTTTCTGGATTTTGGCCCAGCTATCTTTCAAGGGCACAATCCGGTTAAATACTAATTTCCCTGACCTGGAATCAGGGTCAACACAGAAATAACCCTGGCGCATAAACTGGTAGCGGCTTCCCACTTCTGCTTGCGCCAGGCAGGGTTCCAGCATAGCAGAAGGCAAAACCTGTAGTGATTGCGGATTAATTTTAGTAGTAAAGTCCTCAGTGTCGTCTTCCTCGGGATTTTCCTCCAGGAAAAGGTAATCATAGAGCCTTACTTCAGCTGGTATGGCATGCCGGGCTGATACCCAGTGGGATGTACCTTTAACTTTACGCCCAGCAGTAGGGCCACCACTTTTAGAGCCAGGATCATAACTACAGTGCAATTCTATAATTTCTCCCTTTTCATTCTTTATTACCTGTTCACATTTGATAATATAAGCACTTTTTAAGCGAATTTCTCCGCCAGGCTTTAGGCGAAAGAATTTCTTCGGGGGGTTCTCCATAAAATCTTCTTTTTCAATATATATCTCCCGGGAAAATGGTATCATCCTGGTTCCTGCCGATGGATCTTCAGGATTATTCTCCGCTTCCAGCCATTCTACTTGATCCTCGGGATAATTATCAATAATTACCTTAAGGGGATTTAAGACAGCCATCACCCTATTAGCTTTAAGGTTTAATTCTTCTCTTATACAGTGCTCTAACAGGGCTATATCCACCATACTATCACGTTTGGCTACCCCGATACGTTCACAAAAGTCTCTTATGGATGAAGGTGTGTATCCCCGGCGGCGCAACCCTGATATTGTCGGCATACGAGGGTCATCCCAACCCCTAACATAACCTTCTTCTACCAGTTTCCGTAGTTTGCGCTTGCTCATCACTGTATGGGTTAGATTAAGGCGAGCAAATTCAATCTGCTGCGGGCGCCCATGAGTAGCAGCATCATAGTCTACATTGTCAAGTACCCAGTCGTATAAAGGCCTATGGTCAGCAAATTCCAGAGTACATATCGAGTGAGTTATACCTTCTAAAGCATCTGACAAGGGATGAGCATAATCGTACATGGGATAAATACACCATTTGTCACCAGTACGATGGTGAGTAGTTCTTAAGATGCGGTATAATACGGGATCCCGCATATTAAGATTGGGTGAAGCCATGTCAATTTTAGCTCGCAAGACCCGGGACCCATCCTCAAATTCTCCCGCCCGCATACGTTCAAATAAATCAAGATTTTCCTCCACTGAACGGTTACGATAAGGGCTTTCTTTACCAGGTTCAGTTAATGTCCCCCGGTAATCTTTAATCTCCTGGGCAGACAAATCGCATACATAGGCTTTACCTGCTTTGATAAGCTGCACTGCAAATTCATACAATTGCTCAAAATAGTCGGAAGCAAAAAACATGCGATCTTCCCAATCAAAACCCAACCAGCGCACATCAGTCTTGATGGATTCTACATATTCTACTTCTTCCTTGCTGGGATTGGTATCATCAAAACGCAGATTGGTAATTCCTCCATTGGCTTTGGCCAGACCAAAGTTTAAACAAATGGATTTGGCATGTCCAATGTGCAAATAGCCATTAGGTTCAGGGGGAAAACGAGTATGCACACGTCCGCCGTTTTTACCTGTACGCAAATCCTCACTAATAATAGCCTGAATAAAGTTTCCGGCAGTTGCCCCCTGAGCTAGTTCTTTGGTTTCCATGTTATTTTTTTCGGGTTCAGTCATTATATATATCCTCCCTACTGCCAGCTGAACTATCTAATATATTATTTTCCCTTATATAATAAGGTTTAAGCAAGAGATAGTCGAATTAATTTATCATTATATCTTAAACTGATAAAATACCTGAGATTGTATATTGTAAGTTACCTTGCACATATTACAAATATATAAGAATTGACTGCAAAAATCCTAATTCAAATGCATAAAGTGAATACCGGGCTTAAAGTAAGTGTGTTTTGAATTAATAATTAAGAATTAAAAATTAATAATTATTGTTGAAATACTCCGTATTTCTTTTGATTTCATCGGTAAATAATACCTTCATTTTCCTTAGGAATTCAGTCCATCAGCGTCAAAAAAAAATCAATGTAAATCTATGCGCCCAAAGGGCCTGCTACCTTAATAGTGACCGAAGGGAACATCAGCGCCCCCTTTGGGGGTGTAATCACCCTACGGGTACTCCTGATGTTTCATCTTGCGGTTTCACAATTAATGTTGCTGTGTCTATTCCCTTCCGCGGGTTACCGCGTCTAGTAAATAAATTTTATGTAGGAGGGCGTTTGTGCGGATAAAAGATTCTCAAGCAGGACGGCTTAAAACAGCGTTATTTTTGCTTTTTCTAGTAGCTGTTGCCGTTACATATTGGTGGTTGCAAACGCCAGAGCAACAATCAACTCATAATACAGCCCCTCCAACTACACCTCAGGATATGGTGGCATTGGAGGAGTTTATTCCTGATATCAAAATAGATTTAAAATATGCCACCACAGATAACTTTACCGGAGAGGTAATTTACGATGATCATACCGCCTATCTCAGGAGGGGTACTGCTGAAAAATTAAAAGCAGCTCAGGCAGAATTTAAAGCCAAAGGTTACAGCCTTAAAATCTGGGATGCTTATCGTCCTCCATCAGCCCAGTTTAAGTTATGGGAAAAGTTCCCCGATGCTCGTTTTGTAATTAATCCTCACCAGGGTTTTTCATACCATTCCCGGGGAGTCGCCGTTGATGTTACGCTAGTTGATAACAAGGGCAAGCAACTCCTTATGCCTACAGGATTTGATGATTTCACGGAAAAGGCCAATCGAGACTTTAATGATGTAAGTGAAGAAGCGGCCAAAAATGCTTTGTTTCTGGAACAAATAATGAAAAAGCACGGTTTTGACAGTATTTTTTATGAGTGGTGGCATTTTGTTGATAATGATAGAGAAAAATATCCGGTATATGATATAGAATCTGATTCCTCCGCAATTATCCCTGATTAATTATCTTAAAATTAGCTATTACAAAAATACCCTACTCTAATATGCATAAGTTGAATAATTAGACGCGGAATACGCGGAGTAACAAAGGAAACACGCGGCTTCATTTAAGTGCTTTGGCCGTAAATTAAAGTTTTCTTTGAATAAGAATAATTAACAACAGAATAATACCTATTCCTAAAACAGCATAGGTTATATTGGAGTATGTATTAACAATATGCAGGATATCCTTCCAGGCAGCACCTAATAAAGCCCCCGCCACTACTAACAAAGAATTCCAGATAAGCGAACCTGCGGCTGTCAATAAAATAAAAGGCGATAAATTCATTCCTGCCATACCTGCCGGTATAGAAATTAAGCTCCTAACTACCGGAATCATGCGTCCAAAAAATACTGTTTTATTTTCGTATTTTTTATAAAGTCGCAAGGTTTTTTCCATGTCATTCATGGTTAGTCCTAATACTTTTCCATACTTGCGGATAATATCCTTAAGAGTCTGATTATTAAGTTTTTCTCCAATTTTATATAGAATAAGGGCACCAAGTACAGAGCCAAGAGTAGCAACTAAAATTACCACAATAATTGACATATCCGTTGTTCTGGTCATAAATCCACTAAATGAAAGTATAACTTCCGATGGAATCGGCGGAAAAACATTTTCTAATACTATCAATAAAAAAACGCCTATATATCCGAACTGCTCCATAATGGAAATAATCCATTCCTGCATAAATTAATCCTCCTAAATAGCCTGCTGTAATTAACCTTTTATAAAAAATAAATCTATTTAAAAGTATGATTCTACCGTCAAAAGTTAAGATAAAAGCCCATAGTGGTAGTTTACCATATTGTTTACCGTATTTTTTAAGTCAAGGAGGATAAGCTAAGAAAAATGTTAAGAAGGGAATGAAGTTTATGTCAGATGGTAGAGTTCAGATACTTAATCAGGGGCCGATTATTGTAGCCGGACATATAGACCTGGTAGATGATGATGGCAATCCTATTGAGCGGCAGGAACCTGTTGCCTTGTGCCGTTGCGGTCAATCGGAAACTATGCCTTACTGTGATGGCATTGCCAAAGGACATATGAAAAAATGTAGCCGAGCTGAAGGGATCCTGTGATGCGCTCCATTTCTTGTGTCTATGATAATCCTTCCCTTCGTGACCGCTATACGGTCATCTTTAATACCGGCGAAGCCCTCGCCCTTTCGGGGAACCCCGATCAAGACCAAGGTTTTGCTCGCTGGATCCTGGTTGATGACTATGATGAAGATCAATTAGGCCATACCATTAGCTTTGATTCCTTACCGCGTACAGTGCAAGAATTTGTTATTAAAGAATCTAATCGTAAACAGGAAGCTGATTTCCCCGGGGATAATAAAATAATGAATCCCCTTGTGTGACCTAACAGCATAGGACATGTAAGGACGTTTTTATTGTGTTAACATAAGTGATTGAACACAAAAAAACGTCCCCGCGTGTCCTACGTCCATTTCCCCTTAAAAATCACAAGATTTAACCGTACGTGGAAAGGGTATCACATCTCTTATATTGCTTACCCCAGTCAAATACATTATAAGCCTTTCAAAGCCCAGTCCAAATCCAGCATGTTTCACACTTCCATATTTCCGGAGTTCTCTATACCACCATAATTCTTCTTTATTCATTTTAAGTTCTTCCATCCTGCTTTCCAGTAAATCCAATCTTTCTTCCCTTTGGCTACCACCGATTAATTCTCCTACGCCGGGGACCAATAAATCCATTGCTGCTACCGTCTTATTATCATCATTCTGGCGCATATAGAAAGCCTTAATATCCCGGGGATAGTCAGTTACAAAAACAGGACGCTTAAAAACCTTTTCCGTAAGATAACGTTCATGTTCAGTCTGCAGGTCACTGCCCCATTCCACCGGGTAACTAAATTCCTCTCCTGACTGCTGTAGGATTTCCACGGCCTGGGTATAAGTCACGTGAGCAAATTCCTGACTGATAATGCTCTGCAGCCGTTCCAAAAGCCCTTTGTCAACAAAATTGTTGCAAAAGTTTATTTCTTCCGGAGCATTAATAAGAATATAATTAATAACATATTTAACCATGGCTTCTGCTAAATTCATATCATCCTTTAAATCAGCAAAGGCCATCTCTGGTTCTACCATCCAGAATTCAGCAGCGTGGCGGGCAGTATTTGAATTCTCCGCACGGAAGGTAGGCCCAAAGGTATATACATCCTTAAAAGCCAGGGCAAAAGCCTCAGCTTCCAACTGGCCGCTTACAGTAAGATTAGTCCGGCGTCCAAAAAAATCCTGGGAAAAGTCTATTTCACCACGATCATTGAGTATTGGTTTACTAAGATCTAGAGTTGTAACCTGAAACATCTCCCCCGCACCTTCAGCATCATTGGCAGTAATAATGGGGGTATTAACATAAATAAAATCCCTATCCTGAAAAAATTTATGAATAGCATAGGCTGCCAAAGAACGTACCCTGAAAACAGCTGTAAATAGATTAGTACGAGGACGTAAGTGGGCTACTTCGCGGAGAAATTCCCGGGTATGTCGTTTGGGCTGAATGGGGTAATCTTCTGGGGAATCACCTAAGAGTATAACTTCCCGAGCTTTTACCTCAAAGGGCTGTTTGGCCTCCGGGGTTCTTACCAGCACTCCTTTAACTTTTATTGCCGCTCCGGTTCTTAAGCGGGCGGTTTCTGCAAAATTAGGCAGGAATTCTTTTTCGTAAACTACCTGTACAGAATTAAAATGAGTCCCGTCATTGAGGACTATAAAACCAAAGGACTTCTGGTCTCGATTGCTTCTGATCCAGCCGTTTATTTCTATTTCTTTATCTGCATACCTTTCTATATCCCGCATTAATTGCCTAACTACTACCTTTTCCATATCTGCCCCTCCTAAGAGAATGTAATCGTGGTTAAACTACAAAAAGTAATAAATATGCATATCCGTTCTCTTTTTTATTATGACATTTTCCACTGGATTGAAAACAAAATATTATTCATAATATGGACCCGCGTATTGCCAAATACATGAATCTATGTATTATTTCCGTGTTTATACTGTGCGTTATCTTACTGTTCTATTCTATTTGTGATAAGGAGCATTATGAATAATTCGGTAGGCCCTGTAAATTTGTTCATAAATAATAATCAGCAATATATTAATATCAATATCCATCCGCGAAATAGATAATACATAATCTGCTTCGATATTATCCGCACCTATAAATATAGTAATATTACTATTACCACTTACACCCAACTGCGCAATATTACTTGCTAATTGTTCTGAAGAAAGTTGCTCACCAGCTTTATCAATTTTAATAACATATGATTCATCGGTTATTTCTTTGGCGAGATTTTTCGCTTCTACATATTCTACTTTGCAGTATGCACCTAAACGCTTAGTATATTCCTGTATAGCATCTTTAACATATTTCTCTTTTATCTTTTCGGTATTAATAATTCTGATTCTCATATTCTCATCCTTATCAATAGCGTAAAAGTAATTATATCACTAATTGACAATAATATAGAACTTTATGAGGTTTCCCAGCTATCCTATATTGTTTTCCAAATAAAGTAAGAAAAAAGACTTTCAGCGTTATCTGAAAGTCTCAGTCTGTCAAAAAACCCTCGTTAAAACACAGTTTTAACGGGGGCTTTTGATAGTCTGAGCATTCGATTTTTTGCAGGGACGTCTGTAACATAGCATAGGCGGATTTTGTTACCTATTATGGTGAAAGAATTAATCTACAAATTCTCTTTAATTGCTTTTATTAAGGCGCCGGCGAAGGCAGCATTGGCTATTTCCCACTGGGCTTCGGATAAGCTGATGTCATCGGCACCCAAACCCTGAAACACTTCTCGAGTATAATAGTTTTCCGGAGTAATGCTGATCTGCTTAAAGCCAGCTTGGCTCAGCAGTTCTTCATACTCCTGGACGCTTAGGCTGCCAGCAATACAGGATACCCACAAGGAAGTGACTTTCCGAATCTCTGCAGGTACTTCCCTGATAGATACTATATCAGCAATGGCTAATCTGCCTCCAGGTTTTAAGACGCGGTATATCTCACTCATTACTTTATCTTTGTTACCGCTGAGATTGATTACACAATTGGACATTACTACATCCACACTTTCATCCGGCAGCGGTATTTCCTCGATATAGCCCTTCAGAAATTCCACATTGGCTGCTCCCATACGTTCCTTGTTGCTATTGGCCAGAGCCAGCATCTCATCAGTCATATCCAGACCATAAACTTTGCCGGTCGGTCCTACATATCGGGAGGCTAACAGGACGTCAATGCCTCCGCCGCTGCCCAGATCCAGTACAGTTTCTCCTTCCTTTAATTCCGCCAAAGCATGAGGATTGGCACATCCCAGGGAGGCCTTAAGCGCTTCGGCTGGCAAAGCAGACAGGTCTTCATTGCGATAATTGATGTCTATACGGGTGATGGTGCTGCAGCAGGAACTGCTGGGTCCACAGCAGCATCCCTGCTTTCCCGTACTTATCTGTTTGGCTATCTTTCCATAGTGTTTCTGCACTTCCTTACGAATTTTTTCCATAATAATTCCTCCATTAAATTATTTAGTATTTACGGTTGAACTTGAGTTAAAATACTTCTTTCGCCAGTACAGGGCTACGTTAACCAGACCAATCATTACCGGTACTTCCACCAGCGGGCCCACTACTGCTGCAAAAGCCTGGCCGGAATTGATGCCAAACACGGCTACAGAAACGGCTATAGCCAGTTCAAAATTGTTGCTGGCAGCGGTAAAGGAAAGAGCTGTGGTCTGACCGTAATTTACCT
>ENA-OWOZ01002107-OWOZ01002107.1-bioreactor-metagenome-genome-assembly--contig:-NODE-2107-length-15801-cov-3.409756_pt1 | contig 15801 bp, 17 predicted proteins | sample MGYA00238140_ERZ651804 | MGnify/ENA primary metagenome ERZ651804 (study PRJEB26910, sample SAMN07631232) | bioreactor metagenome | isolation source: Switchgrass digestor | place: USA: Dartmouth... | reverse complement strand
TGTTTAACCAAAAATGAAAAGAATGCCTTTGTTCCCGGAGTCGATGATATTATAAAAACCCTTGAGATAATGAGCATGAATTCCATATATGTGTTCCAGGATGATATAAGGAACGGCTTTATAACCCTGCCCGGGGGACACAGGGTGGGCATAGCGGGGAAAACTGTCATAGAAAACGGGAAAGTAATTAACATGAAGAACATATCCAGTTTGAACATAAGGATTTCCCGGGAAGTGAAGGGATGTTCCCTGAAAATAATAAAATACATACTGGGGAAAAGGAATGAACCTCTGAATACATTGATAATATCACCTCCCCAGTGCGGAAAAACCACCATGTTAAGGGACATAACCAGGAACTTAAGCAACGGGATAAAAGAAATGGGATTTAGCGGGGTAAAAGTAGGTTTGATAGACGAAAGGTCTGAAATTGCGGCATGCTATAACGGTATTCCTCAGTTTGATGTAGGAATTCGTACGGATGTTTTGGATTCATGCCCCAAATCAATAGGAATGATAATGATGGTAAGGTCCATGTCTCCTCAGGTTATTGTCACCGATGAAATAGGAAACCAGGGGGACAGGGACTCAATTGTAAGCATATTAAATGCAGGAGTAAAAATAATAGCCTCAGCCCATGGATTTAATATATCCGAACTGAAGAGCAGGCATGAGATCTTGAGCCTGATCGAAAACAGGCTGCTTGACAGATACGTTGTTCTGAGCAACGTTAACGGGCCGGGAACAATAGAAGAAATAATTGACGGTAGCAATATGGAAATTATATACAAAAGAAACAGGATGTGAGGGGGGATATACGTGATTCTCAAGCTCATCGGAAGCGTCATGGTTATATCAGCATCCAGCCTTGCCGGGTACCTTGTGGCCAGGGATTGCTCGAGAAGGCCGGGGCAGCTTAGGGATCTGCAAATAATGATAAGAATGCTTGAAAATGAGATTAAATTTCTCTCCAGCTTTATACCAGATGCCTTTGAAAGAATTTGCAGGTGGATGGACAGTCCTGTGAAAGTGTTTTTTGAAGCCGCCCTGGAAAAGATAAAAAGCGATCCCGGAATTAATCTGAGCAGCGCCTGGGAAACAGCCGTAATGGAGAATGTTGACAAGACCGCGCTAAATGCCGAGGACAGGGATATTGTGCTGGCTTTTGGCAAAATGCTTGGAAACTCGGATCTTGAAGGCCAAATGAAGAATATAGAGTTTACGCTTCAGCAGCTGAGCTTACAGGAAAGAAAAGCGGAAGAGAACAAAAAGAAAAATGAAAAGCTGTATAAGACACTGGGTTTTCTAGGCGGTCTTGCAACGGTTATTGTTTTAATATAGCATGAAGGGCCGGTACCAATACATGAACCTAATACATGAATTGAAATAATACATGAATTGAAACCATATAAAAATGGAATTGCATATGAAAATGAAAATTTAATTAATGAAAATTAAAATATACCAAATAAAAATATATTAAGAAAATATATTCAGGGGAAAGGTAAGCTTATGGATATAGATATAATTTTCAGGATTGCAGCGATAGGTGTGCTGGTTTCTATAATTAACATGATGCTTAAGCATTCGGGCCGTGACGAACTCGCCATGCTGGCAACCATTTCAGGCCTGGTGATAGTCTTATTTATGGTTGCAAGGGAAATAGCGAACCTCTTTAACTATATAAAGTCCGTATTTAACTTTTAACAATAAGGTGGAAGATTAATGTGGATGTATTTCAGATAGTAGCTTTTGGAATTATAGCTGCCATTTTAATCGCTACTTTGAGGAATTTAAGGCCGGAAATTGCTATTCTTGCAAGTATAGCCGCAGGGGTTGTTATTTTTGTCCTGGTCGCCGGAAAGCTGGCCCCGGTGTTTGACACTATAAGAATCTATTCCAACAGGGCCAGTGTGGACATACAGTATTTGCCTGCACTGCTGAAAATAATCGGGATAGCCTACATAACCGAGTTTGGGTCAGATATATGCAAGGATGCCGGTGAAACATCGATAGCATCAAAAATCGAGCTTGCAGGAAAAGTTATAATTGCAATTATGGCAGTTCCTATAATTACTTCGCTGCTGGAACTTATCATTAATTTATTGCCATAGGGTTAACATGAAGTATTTACCTTTTATCATCTTGAACATGTCCAAAAGGTGTGGGATAAATGAAACAAAGAACATTCGGAATAATTGCCATTGCAGTAATGCTACTTGTACTGCAATTTACACAGGTATATACCGCAAATGCCCAGGAAGCAGTGAATACGCAGGAAGAATTGCTGGAGGAACTGCTGGAAAAACAGGTTCAGTCCAATGAAATACAAATGCTTAAGGAGTACATCGGGGAGTATGCATCCGGGGATGCAGGAAAAATTATTGATATCTACAGCCCTGACAAAATGATATCGGATTTGGTAAAAGGAAATTTTAAGTTTAACGTGAGGGATTTTATAAAAAAAACCGTTGCATATTTCATGCAGGAAGTATACCTTAACCTGGACATATTGTTGAAAATTGCGGTTCTGGCAATATTGTGCGCATTGTTAAAAAATCTTCAGGCCTCTTTTATGAATGAGAACGTGGGGGAACTTGCTTTTTTTATATGCTACCTGGTTATTGTCTCCTTCCTGGTTATTGGCTTCAAAGAAGCCTCAAGGGCAGGTATGGATGTTATTGAAGAAATGGTTGGCTTCATGTATGCCACAATACCTGTAATGATTGCTCTCCTTGTTTCAGGAGGGAATGTGGTATCAGGAGGTGTCTTTCATCCGACGCTGATTATGGCAGTGGAAGTTTCGGCAAATATAATAAAAAACCTGTTTTTACCGCTGATATTTTTGTCCACGGGAATTTCGGTGGTGAATAATCTATCTGATAAATTGCAGCTATCAAGGTTGTCAGAACTTATAAAAAAAATAGCCACAATATTGATTGGAGCAATACTAACTGTCTTTTTAGGGATAATTACCGTCCAGGGAGCCGTTGGCTCTGTTGCTGACGGAGTTGCAAGCAAAACAATAAAGTTTACCATAGGTACTTTTATTCCGGTTGTGGGAAGCTACCTTTCAGACGCCGCTGATATGGTCATAGCCTGCTCCCTCCTGGTAAAAAACGCTGCAGGTGTAATTGCCATGATATGCTTAATAGCGATTTGCCTTATACCTATTTTAAAAATCGGGGCAATAGTATTAATGTACAAGGTAACCTGCGCCTTAATCCAGCCTGTATCCGAAAAACGGATCACGGACTGCATCAACGATATTGCAAATTCGATGATCCTGATTATAAGTTCCGTGGCTGTAGTTGCATTTATGTTTATAATTTCCGTCAGCGTGCTTATTGCGGCAGGAAATGTGTCTGCCATGGTCAGGTAAAGCTGATGCGAAAGAAAAGCATGAGAGGAAAGGAAAGCAGGTAATAAAAGCGGTGATAAATGATATACAGTGGTGATATACAATGGTGGAGTTTTTTAGAGAATGGGTTTTAAATATAGTTGTTACAGCGGTAATCCTTGTATTTATTGAGCTTCTCATTCCGTCAGGCAAAGCAAAGAAAATGGTAAACCTGGTATCGGGTTTTATCCTGATTATAGCAATTATCCAGCCCTTTATCAGAGGGATATGGGGAGAACCGGATTTAGACTGGTTTAATGAGGCTTTGGGTGAAAGTCCCGGTATTTCAGGATACTCCGGTAATCAATATTATAAACCGGAAGATTCAGATGACAGTACCATAATAAGTCTCAGGGAGAAACAGGCAAGCCAGATAGTTGAAGTGTACAGGGAAAGGGTAACCAGGGAGATAGAACAGGTAATTACAAGGGAAGTGAAGGGAATTAAGAGTGTTGAAGTTGATTTGCTGATTAACGAGGATTATAATTCACAGAAATTCGGAGAAATACAGAGGGTTTATGCAACCATAGAGATAGCTCCCGCTCAGGAAGAAGTTCCAGGCCCCGGAGAGATAATTATAGAACCCATCCCTAAAATCGACAGGGTGGAGATTAACCTGGCAGAAGGAAGAGAAAAGCAGGACAGCCCGGAAAAGACAGATGAAAAAACGGACAGCACGGGAGAAAGCGGGCAGGCAAACCGGAACATCATAATAACAAGGCTTGAAGACAAAATAAGTGAATTACTGGGAATAAGAAAAGAGGATATTGTTATATCTTTTAGATAAAAAAAGGGGTGTAATTATATGCAGAAAATAACAGACTATTTAAAGAAGGTAACGGAAAAGCATGGCAAGAAAAGGTTTATTGAAAACTGCATAATTATCATAATAATCGGAATTATCATAATAATTGCCGGAGAGGCCTTGTTTAAAAGGGAAGACAGGAGGGAAAACGGGCAGCATTATTTGCAGAAGAATAATGTAACAACCGCCGTTGAAGAACAACAGACCAATGCCTTCCCTGATGAAGACATTTATAACCTTGAAAAAAGAATGGAGAAAATACTTTCACAGATAGACGGTGCCGGAAATGTTAACGTAATGATAACCTTTGCTTCCGGGAGCGAGTCCGTACCTGCCTACGACACGAGAAAAAGTGAAAGCAGCATCCGTGAAGAGGACGGCAGCGGGGGAACAAGGGTAAATACCCAAGTACAGGAGGAAAATAACGTTGTATACGAAAAATCCGGAAACGGTGCAATGAAGCCGGTAATTATAAAGGAAAAGAGCCCGGAGGTAAAAGGTGTGGTTGTTGTGGCAGACGGGGCCAATGAACCGGTGGTAAAAGAGAATCTTATCAGGGCCGTACAGACACTCCTGGATGTACCGCCCCATAAAGTGCAGGTGTTTGCAAGAAAAAAATGATAAATAGATATAAAATTATGGGGACAGGAATATATATGAATAAAGAGAAGGTTAGCTTGAAGTAAAACATAAACATAATTTGAAAGAGGGGGTTTTATGATCACCATTTTGAGGAAAAGGCAAGTTGTTGCATTGATGCTTATTATTCTTGTTATTGTGGCCGGTTATTTTCAGTATACCTATAAAAAGCAGGGAATTGCCGATAACGAAAGAGACAGCGGTAAACTGGGAGAAGCCGTATATGTTGAATTGGACAACAATGATTTAACACAGCAACCAGCAAATGAAGTCAGCCAGCAGAACAACCTGGTACAGGATGAAGCCGTTACTGCTTCAAAGGAAGCCGAGGACTATTTTGCCCAGACAAAGCTTGACAAGGAAATAAGCAGGAGCAGGGATGCGGATGAGTTCATGAAGATTGTGGAAGATGAAAATGCAAGCGCAGAAATAAAAGAGGAAGCCTATAATAAAATGATGGCTTTAATTGACCTTTCGGATAAAGAAATGAGGATTGAGGCACTGATAAAGAAACAGGGATTTAAAGATGTAATTGTCTTATTTGCCGATGACGGAAGCGTTGATGTGGTTGTCAAGGCACCCAACTTGACCGAAGCCCAGGTTGCGCAAATTAGCGATATTGTTTCAAGACAGGCGAATGTAAGCGTTGACAAGATTGTTGTTAAAAATAAATTCTAAGTTAACAAACATATAAGTAAAAACTTACTGAATTTGATTTACTTTCCCGAGGGTGCTATAATTCATAATAGGAATTATTTATTGGTATAATTTATAAAAATGAGGAGGAGATATCCGTGGAGGAAATAATAACTGCCGGTTCCCAGGATAATTTGGGGAAAATAAAGATTTCGGAAGATGTTATCGCGATAATTGCCGGCCTTGCAGCTGCTGAAGTCCCGGGTATTGCAAGCATGGGTGGCGGAATTGCAGGCGGTATAGCTGAAGCCCTCGGCATGAAAAGCCTGTCAAAGGGAGTTAAGGTAGAAGTCAAGGAAAACGAAGTCTCCATAGACCTATACATAATAGTTGAGTATGGTACGCGTATTCCTGAAGTTGCATGGAATATACAGGAAAATGTAAAGAAAAAGGTTGAAGATATGACAGGTTTAACCGTTACGGAAGTAAACATCAATGTCCAGGGTATTAATATTGCGAAGGAGAAGGAAAATAAAGAAAGCAAAGAAAATAAAGAGAATAAAAAGGATGCCCCCGAAGGAAATGTGGAAAAATAGCATATTATTAGAAAAAGTTATAATATGTTATTAAAAAAGGTTATTAAAAAACTAATAAGTTATATAAATTATATAAGAAATTAGATATATAAATTATAGGTTATTAGTTACATTATTACATATAAATATGAATATTACATAAAACCCTCCTAGGGGTTTATTTTTTTACCGAAATAAAATATAATATTTTTTGTAATATTTCTAATAAAAGGAGGGTTAATGACGTGAACCTTTTTTTCAGGGGCCTTCTCGTGATAATAGCCATTTTATTTGTAGTGGCATCCGTCTTTACTATTATCGTGACATTGAACGAATCGCTGTTTAACGGCATTATCCAAAGTTTAGTCTACTGGCTGAGGATTAATAACACTGCCAGGTTAATTGTGCTGGTTATATCGTTTATATTTTTGGTTCTGGGAATAGTATTATTTATCGCCGGCCTGGGCGGCAGAAAAGACAGAAAGGCAATAAGCAAGTATACCAATGTGGGAGAGGTCAAGATATCACTGAGTTCCATCGAGGAAATTGCGTTGACCGCTGTCGGAAAATTCAGCGGAATGAAAAATGCAAGGGCTTTTGTAGCTGAAAACGATGACAATGTTACCATAACAATTAAAGGAATGGTTTTGCCTGATGTTAATATTCCCGTATTGTCAAGTGAAGTTCAGCAGGCTGTAAAAAATACGGTTGAGGAAGTGTCAGGATTAACTGTAAGTGATGTTAAAATATACATAGAAGGTATTTATTCAAATTCTTTACCTAATAATAAAGTAAGAAACGAATAAAAAAGTATTGACCGGGAGGTATACTGATATATGAGCAGAAAAGCATCCAGGGAAATTGCTATGAAACTGGTATACCAGATTGAAATACAAAAAGGCGATATTGAATGGCAGGTTAACGATGCGCTGGAGAATAAGAACCTTACGGATGTGGATAAGCAGTACATCAGGACTGTTGTTTTCGGAGTATTCAACAATCTTGACAGGATAGACGGGCTTATTGAAAAGCATGCAATCGGATGGAAATTAAACAGGATTTCAAAGGTTGACTTATCAATATTAAGGGTGAGCATATACGAGATTCTGTTCGAAGATGAAATTCCCTACAGTGTTTCGGTAAATGAAGCCGTAGAACTGGCAAAGAAGTATAGTACCGCGGAAGCCGGTTCATTTATAAACGGTATACTTAGTAAAATCCCAAAATTACAAACAACACAGTAATGGAGAAATAACAATGCAATATGTTTTGACAGTATCGGAATTAAACAGGTATATTAAAGAGATTATATCCGGAGATTTGATTCTGTCCAATATATGGGTTAAGGGTGAAATTTCAAATTACAAGTATCACTATTCAGGTCATATATATTTTACTCTTAAAGATGAAAAAAGCCTGATAAAATGTGTGATGTTCAAGGGACAGACATACGGTCTGAAATTTTCTCCCGATAACGGAATGAAAGTTCTGGCGAAAGGTTATGTTTCAGTATATGAACGGGACGGACAATATCAGCTCTATGTAGAGGAGATGCAGCCTGACGGTCTCGGAAATCTTTATCTTGCCTTTGAACAGCTGAAGAAAAAACTGGAACAGGAAGGCCTTTTTGATGTAAGCAGAAAAAAAAGGCTTCCCTATCTTCCCTCATCAATAGGAGTAATAACTTCTTCTACAGGAGCTGTTATACGGGATATAATTAATGTTGCCACCAGGAGGTTTCCCAATGTCAATATCAAACTATACCCTGTAGCTGTGCAGGGAGAGCAGGCAGCTCCCACCATATGCAGGGCAATAGAGGTTTTTAACAGACTGAAATGTGTGGATGTAATAATCCTGGCAAGAGGGGGAGGCTCCCTGGAAGATTTATGGCCTTTTAATGAAGAAGTGGTTGCAAGAAGCATATTTAAATCCGAAATACCGATTGTTTCGGCAGTTGGACATGAAACCGATTTTACGATTGCCGATTTTGTTTCGGATGTAAGGGCACCCACACCTTCCGCCGCTGCGGAAATAGTTGTGCCTGAAAAACGTATTTTAAAACAGAAAATAACAGATATTAGAATGAGGCTGCTTAATGCCGTTATTAAAAATATAAGCATAAACAGGATGAAATATTCCAAACTTACCGAGAGCATAGTATTTAAACAGCCCTATAACAGGATAAACAATGAAAGAATCAGGCTGGACAACCTGAACAAATATATGTGCAGTGCCTTGATAAATAAACATGATATAGTAAAAATGCGGATTGTTTTTCTGATTGATAAACTTAACATGCTGAGTCCCCTTAACGTGCTAACAAGAGGTTATAGTATTGTCAGGTCAAAACCTGGCAATAATCTTGTTAAGTCCGTTTACGACGTTTACCCGGGAAATAAAATTGAAATTATTCTGAAAGACGGAAAAATTGATGCCCTGGTTGAAGCATGTCATTATGATGAAAAGGAAAGGGAGGAGTAACGTGGAGAATAAGGAGAGTGTGGAAAATAAAAACATGACCTTTGAAGAGGCCATGAATGAGCTGGAGGAAATCGTGCAGAAACTTGAAAAGGGAGAACTTTCCCTCGATGAGTCTATTGAATATTTTCAGAGAGGTATAGAACTTTCAAAGTACTGCAGCAAAAAACTGGATGAAATTGAAAAACGGATAACTGTATTAATTGAAGATGAAAACGGCAATATAAAAGAAGAGCCTTTTGAAATTAAAACCGAAGAAAGAATGAGTTATAAATGAACTACAGCAGAAGCGATTTTGAGAAAAAATATAACCAATGGGTTGAATGTATTAATGATGCCCTGACTGGAATAATTATTGAGAAGGATACACCGGAAAAAAACATATATAAAGCAATGAGGTATAGCTTAATGGCCGGAGGAAAAAGAATAAGGCCGGTGCTGTCATTGGCTGTTTCAGAAATGCTTGGCGGGAAGGCGGATGAAATACTTCCCTATGCATGCGCTATTGAATTGATACACACATACTCCCTCATTCATGATGATTTGCCTGCTATGGACAATGATGATTACAGGCGGGGAAAGCCGACAAATCACAAGGTATTTGGGGAAGCTATGGCGATCCTGGCAGGGGACGGACTACTTACCTTTGCCTTTGAATTAATGACAAATGCCCTGATTGAGGATGCGGGTAAAATTAATGAAAAATACGGATTGGAAGCAGCCGGAAGATTGAGTGCAAGAATAAAGGCCATAAATTATATTGCCAGGGCAGCAGGCGTTTCGGGAATGGTAGGCGGACAGGTTGTTGACATGGAGTCGGAAAACCGTGTTATAGACAAGCAATTACTGGAGTACATGCACAGGTGTAAAACAGGGGCCCTGATAAAGGCATCCGTTATTGTGCCTGCATTAATATTGGAAGCAGGAGAAAAAGATGTGGAATGCCTTGAAATGTATGCCGAAAGTATTGGCCTTGCCTTCCAGATAAAGGATGATATTTTTGATGTGGAAGGAAATGCTGCCTTGCTTGGAAAACAAACCGGCAGAGACATAACAAGAAATAAAGCTACGTATGTGTCACTGTACGGAATCGAGGAAGCCAGGTCAATGCTGGATGATTTAATTGAAAAGGGAATTTCGGCGCTGGACCGCTTTAAAGATAAAGCAGCCTTTCTGAGAAGTCTTGCATATTATATAAAAGAAAGAGAAAATTAAAAAGCATGAATACATGAATAATCGTGAATTAATAAAGATAATAAAATAAAAAATCAAGAGCAGTTAAATCAGAGGAAGTATAAAAGAGTATAAACATGAAATCTGAATTAAAACCCGAAAATAGAATTTTAACGACAGGTTTAAAGCTGATTTGGTTTATTCATAACCTTGAAAAACATTAATTTTTATTGTAAAATTATTTACCACAGTCTACTGACAATCAAAGTAAGGTGACAGTATAAGTGGTAATCAAAGTAGGTTGACAGTATAAGGGTGGTGCAGTATTCTAGTCAGGAATGCCATTTTTGAAGACGGGCCTAAAAATCCGTTAAAGGGCATATCGATGAAGTTCCTGGTGTTGGCTTGCTACGCCCAGTGGTGGGCTGATGCTGGGAGTTAAGGATTAGGGGCGATCCGCAATGGCATGCGGGCGTTGACCCCTCTTCCGCGGAGACCTATCCTTGTAGTGAAATGCCGTCTGGTAAAGACAAGAATGGCTGTAGCTACGAGATAGGATTAAACCTGTTATGCGGTACCTTCGGGTGCTGTGAACAGTGTAGCCTGCCTTGAGTGAATTTGGTGGATAACAGGTCGGATATGGGTAATATTGGCCAGTATTATTCATATTATCACTGTTTGAAACCAAGTTTGCAAAAGAGGCTAGAAAATGGTTAATTCCTGTCGAGGAAATCTCCTAGACTGCTCGTCGGAGAGGTATATTGAGGATTGCAGTGTGGACTAAGTGGTAATCAGGCCTTATTGCCGGTAACGGAATAACTGGATATTTAAAAGGAAACTGCTGAAACGGCGACGTTTCAGTATATCCAGGGGAAATCCTGCCTGACCTAAGCCGCAAAATTTACTCAATATACTACCACCCTTATCCTTATATAGACCTATGTAGATTATAAATTATTAATCAATAAATTATTAATCAATAGATCAAAACGGAGGATCGAAGGTGGAAGACGATAATTCAAGTTCAAGATCAAAGTCAAATTCATTTATAAATTCTAAATTAAGCCCGTCTTTTGTAAACGGAGATAAAAAAGTCAAGTTCAAAAAAAATCCTGTAGGTGATAAAAAAGAAAACAGAAAATGGACAGTTTTTATAACCTCATTGTCTTTCGTGTCGTCAGGTTTCTTTGTCTTTATATCTGAAGAATTATTGGAAAGAGCGAATAGCATAACCGCTTTTTTTATTTTGCTTGTTATTATTCTCATAGGTATAATTTTCGATATAGTTGGAGTTGCGGTTACTTCAGCCGAAGAAGCGCCATTCCATGCCATGGCTTCAAAAAAATATTACGGGGCAAAACATTCCATAAAATTAATCAGAAATGCTAACAGGGTATCTAATTTCTGCAATGACGTAGTAGGCGATATATGCGGAATTATAAGCGGTACGGCAAGCACACTGATCCTGGTAAGAATTGCCCGGGGAAAAAGCGAGCTTGCGGAATCACTGCTGGGATTGGTTATCAGCGGAATGGTTGCTGCGCTCACTGTCGGAGGAAAGGCAATGGGAAAAACTATTGCAATATCTAACAGCAATTATATAATTTATAAATTGGGAGTAATTCTGCAATTGTTTACTGATAGAAAGAGAGGTAATAAAACTGTCAAAAATAATAAGTAGAATTAACACACCGCAGGATGTGAAAAAACTGGGGATAGATGAGCTGGAACAGTTGGCAGACGAAATACGGGAATTTCTAATTGTACATGTATCAGAAACAGGTGGGCATATAGCATCAAATCTTGGAGTGGTTGAATTAACCCTGGCTTTGCATAAAGTCTTTAGCACACCCCAGGATAAAATAATATGGGATGTGGGCCACCAGTCTTATGTTCATAAAATAATAACGGGAAGGAAAGAGTATTTTAATACGTTAAGAAAATTCAACGGCCTGGCAGGTTTTCCAAAAACGGCAGAAAGTGAGCATGATATTTTTAATACCGGCCACAGCAGTACATCCATATCTGCTGCACTTGGAATGGCAAAGGCCAGGGATCTGAAAGGTGAAAATTATTCTGTGGTGGCAGTTATAGGTGATGGGGCGCTGACAGGCGGTATGGCTTTTGAAGCCCTCAACGATGCGGGACGTTCTGCCACAAATCTTATTGTTGTTTTAAACGACAATGAAATGTCCATTGCGAAAAATGTAGGCGGACTATCCAGCTATTTAAGCAGGATAAGATCTGAACCCATGTATTTTAAAGCCAAGGAAGACATAGATTCAATATTAAGTAAAATACCTGCTTTAGGGAAAAAAGCGTCAAAATTAATTAACAAAGCCAAAGGAACAATAAAGTATCTGATAATGCCGGGCATTATTTTTGAGTGCCTTGGGTTTACATATTTAGGCCCCATTGACGGGCATAATATTCCCAGAATGGTAGAAGTGCTATCAAGGGCTAAAATGATGAAGGGCCCCATATTTATTCATGTTTGCACCCAAAAAGGCAAGGGGTATCCCTTTGCTGAGAAAAAGCCGGAAAAGTACCATGGCATTTCTCCATTTGAAATAGAAACCGGAGAAGTGAAAATTAATAACGGAAAAAGTTTTTCCGATGTGTTCGGAAGTGAGCTTGTAAAACTTGCCGAGGAGGACGATAGAATTGTTGCCATTACGGCAGCCATGCCCCATGGAACAGGTTTAATTCATTTTTCTGAGAAGTTTCCAGGCAGGTTTTTTGATGTGGGAATAGCGGAACAGCATGCGGTAACTTTTGGCGCCGGCCTTGCAGCAAATGGGTTAAAACCGGTTGTTGCCGTATATTCTACGTTTATGCAGAGGGCTTATGACCAGATACTTCACGATGTATGCCTTCAAAATCTTCATGTTGTCCTGGCTATAGACAGGGCAGGAATTGTGGGTGAAGACGGTGAAACCCACCAGGGTGTATATGATATATGCTATTTAAGGCAGATGCCGAACATGACGGTACTGGCACCGGCAGACTACACAGAGCTTGCATCCATGTTGAGGTATGCCCTATTTGAACATAATGGCCCTATTGCAATTAGATATCCGAAGGGTGAAGGACTTCAAATAATAAATAGTGAGTGTATATATACTGAGGACATAAATGGGGAGGTCAGTCCTTCGATGGCGCCAATTAAGTATGCCAAAGGGGTTGTAGTAAAGGAGGGCACCGATTTAACCGTTCTTGCCGTCGGAAACATGGTGGCTGTTGCTCTTAAAGTGGCACAGGAACTTGAGGAAAATGGAATTAGGGCTGAAGTGATAAATCCAAGGTTTATAAAACCTCTTGATGAAGACCTGATATTGGCCTCGGTTTATAAAACCGGAAGAGTTGTGACAATTGAAGACGGCATATTTGACGGTGGATTTGGAAGCAGTATTCTTGAGCTTCTTAACAGGAAAAATATAAATATGATGGATATAAAAATATTCGCTTTCCCGAATGAACCAATTCCTCATGGCTCTACGGAAAGCCTTTATAAAAAATACGGACTTGACTCGGAATCGATATCCGAGGAGGTATTGAAATTTGTTTTAAACGGAAAAAAGAGGGAGAGCAAGGCAGAAAGCAAGCACGGACTAATGTCAATTAAAGATACTAAAATCAATTAAAGACAATACTTGGTGAACAAGCAGCCACAAGAAGGAGGAAAAAGTTGGAAAAGAAACGATTGGATATATTATTAGTTAAAAAGGGAATTTTTGACAGCAGAGAAAAAGCCCGAAGCTCTATAATGGCAGGCGTTGTATATGTGAACGGAGTAAAGGAAGACAGGCCCGGTACAAAATTCAGGCCTGATGTTGAAATACAGATTAAGGAGAATATCAACCCGTATGTGAGCAGGGGAGGGCTTAAGCTGGAAAAAGCGCTTAAGTTCTTTGGCATAAACCTGGAGGGCAAAACCGCTATAGATGTGGGTGCATCTACCGGCGGTTTTACGGATTGCATGCTCAAGAACGGAGCGGTAAAAGTTGTTGCCATTGATGTGGGCTATGGCCAGCTGGCATGGGAATTAAGAAATGATCCCAGAGTAATATGCATGGAGAGGACAAACATCAGGTACGTTAAACCTGAAGACATTGGTATTATTGCAGATTTTGCAACTATAGATGTTTCGTTTATTTCTCTTAAGAAAGTCATACCTGTTGTCATTGAATTGATAAAGCCTGACGGAGAAATTGTATGCCTGGTAAAACCCCAGTTTGAAGCAGGAAGGGAAAAGGTGGGCAAGGGTGGCGTTGTCCGTAAACCAGAGACCCATATTGAAGTGCTTCAGGATATAATATCATTTGTGCTGGAATTCAATTTAAAAATAAAAGGATTAACCTATTCTCCCATAAAAGGACCCGAGGGAAACATCGAATATCTGCTGTACCTTTCAAAGGATGAAGGCAGTGATAACGTGTACGATAATCAGGAAGGAAACGCAGGCATTAATAGTTCCCTTGAAACCAATGTAAGAGATGCTGCTGAAGATTTAATTAAAAAAGTAGTTATGGAATCCCATGATGTATTAAAGTAAATACATTAGATACTTTATTACATATTTAAATTATTACGTGATTTGATATTAAATAATTATCACATGATTCGTTATTAAAGATAAATAATTATATTATTATATGATTATGATTACATGTGTAATGATTATGTATAATGATTGTTATACAGGTTATATATTCAATAAGAAATAATAGTATGCTATAATATTGTTAATAATAGGTAATATAGCAGGAAGGATAAGTATAAAGATGGCCAATATTTGTAATAAGAGTGTAAAAGCAGTGGGAGTAATAGTTAACAGGGATAGAGACACAGAACTGAAATATACCCTTAACCTTGTTGAAAGCATGTGCAGTGCAGGAATAAAAGTGTCCCTGGCTGCCGATGTGGCTGAAGAAATTTTGGCTGACAGCCTCAAGCTATCGGGTAATGAAAACCTGTTGAAAGTAAAGAATGAAAATGAGGTTTTAAAAAACATCCAGATGGTTATATGCCTGGGCGGTGACGGTACTTTCCTGAAAGTTGCCCGGAAGGCCTATAAAAAGGGAGTACCGATATTAGGTATAAATCTTGGAAACCTTGGTTTTCTTACAGAGGTTGAAAAGGACGACATGCAATGTGTTGTTGAGCATCTTTCCGCCGGGAATTACCAGGTGGAAGAGAGGATGATGCTGGATACGGCTATCATCAGGAACGGGGAAATCATAGAGACGGACACTGCGTTAAATGACATTGTTATTTCAAGGGGAGCCTTATCCCGGATAGTGCATTTAAAAACATACATAAATGATGAATTTGTTGACATGTTTCCGGGGGATGGCCTTATCATATCCAGCCCAACGGGTTCAACGGCCTATTCCCTTTCAGCAGGAGGACCTATTGTTGATCCGAATATTGATTTGATAATAGTAAGCCCCATATGTCCCCACATACTTTATTCCCGGTCTATCATCACTGCGGATACGGGAAAAGTTAAAACTGTAGTGGATGAAGACCCGGGCCACAAGGTTATGGTCACTGTGGACGGGCAGAAGGGGTACGAGGTACGCGGCGGAGATATTATCGAGGTAAAAAAATCAAGCCATAGAACAAGGCTTGTCAGAATAAAACCAAAGAATTTTTATAATATATTGAGGAAAAAAATCTATTTTAGGGGAGAGAATTTAAAGAGAGATGAAGTACAATAGGCATTCAAAAATACTTGAGTTAATTGAAAAATATGATATTGAAACACAGGACGAACTGGTGGAAAAGTTGAAAGAGGAAGGAATGGACGTAACTCAAGCTACTATATCAAGGGATATAAAGGAATTAAGGCTTGTCAAGGTGGCAACCGGAGACGGCAGGTCTAAATATGCGTCCATAACCCAGAGCGACAGCGATATTTCCAGCAAGCTGATGAGAGTATTTGCAGAAGCCTTTATTTCAGCAGATTATGCAAATAACATAGTGGTGGTTAAAACTCTTCCTGGTATGGCACAAGCTGTTGCATCTGTTATAGATTCACTTAAATGGCCTGATATCATTGGATCGATTGCAGGAGATGATACAGTAATGAT
>ENA-OWOZ01002105-OWOZ01002105.1-bioreactor-metagenome-genome-assembly--contig:-NODE-2105-length-15806-cov-106.656494_pt1 | contig 15806 bp, 7 predicted proteins | sample MGYA00238140_ERZ651804 | MGnify/ENA primary metagenome ERZ651804 (study PRJEB26910, sample SAMN07631232) | bioreactor metagenome | isolation source: Switchgrass digestor | place: USA: Dartmouth... | reverse complement strand
CATATTTTATATTTACTTGATATCCTGACAAATTGCTTATCTTATTTACTTTCAATGTCGCTGTAATTATTTCCCCTACTTCTGCACTATTTTTGTCAAATGTCATTGTTATATAACTATCGGTTGTTGGTACTGCTGTTTCTGTTGGTGCAGGTGTTGGTGTTTCTGTTGGTGCTATAGTTGGTGTTGGTGTCGGTGTTGCTGTTGGTACTATTTCAACATTAATTTTTTCAGGTTGAATAACAGTGTACCCTGAACTTATCTTGTTTCCATACCAATCAATTAAAACTGTTCCATCTATTGCATTAGGTATGCTTGCTGCATTCTCAAACAATACAGCAGTCTCCTTTTTCTGCAATACTTTAAAGCCTATTACTGCTATTGTTCCAGTTTCCTCTGCCACTCCATCTTCCCTGTATGCTTTTAAATTTATGTATGACCTGGAGAAGTTTAATATTCCTTTCTCTATATTGTGTGCCGCATTAGGCAATACACCATAATCCTCTGATGTAAATAATTCACCGCTTGTCGGTATTGTACTGTTTGTATAAGCTCTACCTGTATTTGGATTAACAGCTTGCAATACCTCAGGATCATATTTTATATTTACTTGATATCCTGACAAATTGCTTATCTTATTTACTTTCAATGTCGCTGTAATTATTTCCCCTGCTTCTGCACTATTTTTGTCAAAAGTCATTGTTATATAACTTGTATCATCTAAATTATAGTTTATTGTTTCTGGCTGAATAACCGAATATCCAGATTGTATTCTATCACCGTTCCAGTTAAGCAAAGTTGTCCCATTTATGCCATTTGGCAAAACCTCAGTATCTTCAAACAATACTGTAGTTGGTTTTTTCTGCAATACCTTGAATCCTATTATCGCTAATGTTCCTGTTTCTTCTGGCCTTCCATCAGCTCTATACGCACTTAAATTAGTATATAAGCTACCAAAATTAAGTATACCTTCTGTTACCTTATTCTCAGCTTTTGAAAAAGGTCCATATTCTTCTGATTTTAACAAATCACCGCTAGTTGGTACTGTACTATTTGTATAAACTTCTCCTGTATCAGGATTAACCGCTTCAAGTACTTCAGGATCATATTTAATATTTACTTGATAACCGGAAAAATTTTTAATATTGTTAATTTTTACAACTGCTTTTATTATTTCCCCTACTTCAGCAGAATTTTTATCAAAGTTTATTGTTATATAACTAGAATCTTCTTCATTTAAATTTATTGTCTGTGCCTGTCCTACGGTATAACCTGAATCTATTCTATTTCCAAACCAATCAAATAACAATGTCCCATTTATTCCATTTGGTAATGAGGTCGAATCCTCGAACTTAATTGAAGTAGTTTCTTCTTTCAGAACTTTAAATCTAATAACCGAAACTGTTCCTGTACTTTCAGGATTTGCATCTTCTCTATATGATTTAAGATTCAAATAAGATCTTGAAAAATTTAAAATTCCTTCTTCAACTTTATTTGATGCTACCAAATTTATTCCATAGTCTGTGTTTTTAAGAATTGTTCCAGATTCCGGTGTTGTAGAGTTTTTATATGCAACACCATTTGAAGTAACCGGTTGCAATACATTCGGGTCATATTTCAAATTTACATGACAACCCGAAAAATCGGTAATATTTTTAATATTAATTGATGCGGTAACAATCTCACCCACAGATGCTTTATTCTTATCCAATACTATTTCAATACTAGATGTTGGAGCTGCATTTACTAGGTTACCACATAAACTGCATATCACTAACATCAACGTTAGCAGAAACGATAAAATTCTATTAACCTTCATCGACGATACCTCTCCCCTTTTAAATATTTCTCAATCATTGCCAACTTATTTAATGTCCGTTTGTAAAACTTATCAAACTGCATCTCCAGCACTCAAAAGACTTCAACATAAGCCTTTATTTGATATGAGGAAGGATACAAGCGTATCCTTCCTCATACTTAAAAGTGTCAAACTGTATTAATAGTCTGAAGATACTTTATTAAAGTGTTTCGCAACTATCATTATATCTTCTAAGTTTATAGCACCGTCTTTGTTCAAGTCTGAACCTTCAACGTAGCTATCATCACCAGCTACTGCATTGAATGATTTGCAGATTTCCATTATATCTTCTAAGTTAATTGCACCATCCTGTACTCCATTTATTATCATATCTCCTGCCCACATGAGTAACGGTTCTGTTGCTGTTGACAATTCTTTGTTTGCACTTACTTGAACATTTGCAATTTCACGTGCAAGATAATTATCTTTAGTAATCTTTATTGTATATGTTCCAGCAGCAACATCCTTTATCTCAAAGTAACCGTTACCGTCTGTTACAGCTGATTTACCTGTTCCAACCAATTCTACTTTGAAGCCCGCATTAACCTTCGGTGCTGTAGCTGATGTAGTTACAAAGTCAGGAGCTATATAACCTGAAACTGTAAATCCTTCAACTATAGTTCCGATATTAACTCCACCGTTCTTAGATTCTAAACTTACAGGTTTCAAACTACGATCAGCAAAGTTTATTTTTTCAATCTTGATTTCTGCGAGTCCTTCATCGCCTATTACCTTGAATATCAATTTTGCGAAATCTCCATCTTCGCTAATATACTGATCTACGAATGATTCATCGAGGAATAATATTTTTACTATTCCGTCAGCTTCTTTGTGTGCAGCAAAGTTTATTCTCGGATTTATAACTATGCTTCCAGCTTCTATATCTACATATTCTAACTTAGTTGCATCATATATAATTGTCATATCTGCTGCAGCCAATCCACCCTCAGGTACATTTATCAACTGTACCGGAACAATTACTTCTTGACCTTTTGCAGCATTTACTGTATCTATTACAACATTGAATCCTTCTAAGTCCGGTGTAGGTGTAGGTGTTACTGGAACTGGTGTATTTGTTACTGTATCTGTTGGTGTAGGTGTTACAGGTACTGTTTCATCTTTTACTGTAACTGAGCCGTTAACTACTGCTAATTTTATTGCTTTTAATGACCTGTCTGCAAAGGTCGGTTTATCACCAATTGCTACTGTAGCTGATGTTCCAGCTTTTGCATTTGAGTTTATCTTAAATTTAAGGTTTAACATTATACCGTCTTCGGCAATGTATTCACTTATCAATGTCTCATCAAGGAACAATACTTTCAACAAACCGTCTTTTTCTTTATTCAACGCCAAGTTTACACTTGGATTCTTTACTATGCTTCCTGCTTCATAACTTACATATTCGAGTACGCTTGAATCGTAAGTTATTGCAAAGTCTGCTGATGTAACTCCATTTGCAGATACGTTAGTTAATGTAACTGGTACTGTAACTGTTTCACCTGCTTTACCCTCAACTTTTCCAACTGCTACTATCAAAGCATTTGGATCAGGTGTGCTTGTTACTATATTTGTCGGTGTAGGTGTTACAGGTGTTGTTCCATCTTTTACTGTAACTGAACCGTTAACCAATGCTAATTTTATTGGTTTTAATGACCTATCTGCAAAGGTCGGTTTATCACCAATTGCTACTGTAGCTGATGTTCCAGCTTTTGCATTTGAGTTTATCTTAAATTTAAGGTTTAACATTATACCGTCTTCGGCAATGTATTCACTTATCAATGTCTCATCAAGGAACAATACTTTCAACAAACCGTCTTTTTCTTTATTCAACGCCAAGTTTACACTTGGATTCTTTACTATGCTTCCTGCTTCATAACTTACATATTCGAGTACGCTTGAATCGTAAGTTATTGCAAAGTCTGCTGATGTAATTCCATTTGCAGGTACTTTAGTTAATGTAACTGGTACTGTAACTGTTTCACCTGCTTTACCCTCAACTTTTCCAACTGCTACTGTCAAAGCATTTGGATCAGGTGTGCTTGTTACTATATTTGTCGGTGTAGGTGTTACAGGTGTTGTAGGTGTAGGTGTAGCTGATGCAATAGGTTCTATACCCCATACCAGGTTACCTGACAAATATGCAGTTACTTTATCCCAAGTTGTATAATTTGTTGCACTAGAATTAAATGAGTAGTCGTTTGCTTGATTGTAATTTGTCCAGTCAGTCTTTGCAAATCTGCACTGTACTTCAATTGGAGTATTTGGTTGCAATGAACCTGCAGCACTGCTGAATGAAACTTCAAGATAATAGTCTGCAGTTGCAGTTGCTTGTGTCATTTTTACAAACTGTCCAGTAACATTTGAACTTCCAACTGGTGACCAGTCACACCAGAAGTTCTGTGATTTTTCTCCATCTATTGTAAAGTAGTAACGTAATTTCACATCTGCAAGATTTATTGGTGAACTACCAGTGTTTGTTAATCTGAACTTAGGATAAATACTATTACTTTCTGCCTGTGTATTTGTGTTATAGAACTCAACTTTCAAGTTTGAAGTAACTGGAGTCTTTGTAGGTGTTACAACGATTGTAGGTGTAGGTGTTACAACTTTTGTTGGTGTAGGTGTTACAACTTTTGTTGGTGTAGGTGTTACAACTTTTGTTGGTGTAGGTGTTTCAATTATACCACCACCGTTAAGTTTTATTATTCCATTAATAAAACCGGTAGTAATAGGTTTAAGCTGTCTGTCAGCAAATGTTGCTTTAGATATACTTACTACTGTTGAAACAGCTGCTGATGTTATTACTTTAAACTTAAGGTTTGCAAATACTCCATCTTCACTTATATATTGACTTACCAATGTTTCATCGAGGAACAATAATTTTATTATTCCATCATCTTCTTTATTTATTGCAAAGTTTACACTTGGATTTGTTACTATGCTTCCTGCTTCTCCGCTCACATACTCAAGCTTTGTTGCGTCATATGTTATTGTCAGGTCACATGTAGTAACTCCGTTAGATGGTACTTTAATAAAGTTTACAGGTACTGTTATTGTTTCTCCTGATTTACCTTCAACAGAACCAACTTCTACTGTAAATCCTGTAACTACAGGTGTTGGTGTTACAACTCCTACCGGTGTAGGTGTTTCAATTATACCGCCACCGTTAAGTTTTATTATTCCATTAATTAAACCGGTAGTAATAGGTTTAAGCTGTCTGTCAGCAAATGTTGCTTTAGATATACTTACTACTGTTGAAACAGCTGCTGATGTTATTACTTTAAACTTAAGGTTTGCAAATACTCCATCTTCACTTATATATTGACTTACCAATGTTTCATCGAGGAACAATAATTTTATTATTCCATCATCTTCTTTATTTATTGCAAAGTTTACACTTGGATTTGTTACTATGCTTCCTGCTTCTCCGCTCACATACTCAAGCTTTGTTGCGTCATATGTTATTGTCAGGTCACATGTAGTAACTCCGTTAGATGGTACTTTAATAAAGTTTATAGGTACTGTTATTGTTTCTCCTGACTTACCTTCAACAGAACCAACCTCTGCTGTAAATCCTGTAACTACAGGTGTCTTTGCAGGTGTAGGTGTTACAACTTTTGTCGGTGTTGGTGTTACAACAGTTGTTGGTGTTGCTATTGAACCGCCACCATTAAGTTTTATTATTCCATCAATTAAATCGGTAGTAATAGGTTTAAGCTGTCTGTCAGCAAATGTTGCTTTAGATATACTTACTACTGTTGAAACAGCTGCTGATGTTATTACTTTAAACTTAAGGTTTGCAAATACTCCATCTTCACTTATATATTGACTTACCAATGTTTCATCGAGGAACAATAATTTTATTATTCCATCATCTTCTTTATTTATTGCAAAGTTTACACTTGGATTTGTTACTATGCTTCCTGCTTCTCCGCTCACATACTCAAGCTTTGTTGCGTCATATGTTATTGTCAGGTCACATGTAGTAACTCCGTTAGATGGTACTTTAATAAAGTTTATAGGTACTGTTATTGTTTCTCCTGATTTACCTTCAACAGAGCCAATCTCTGCTGTAAATTCTGTAACTGTAGCTGCCTTTGTAGGTGTTGGTGCTACAGCGTTTGTTGGTGTTGCTATTGTACTGCTGCCATTTAATTTTATTATTCCATCAATTACATTAGCAGAAACCGGTGCAAGAGATCTGTTAGCATAAGTTGATTTAGATATACTTACTGTTGTTGAAACAGCTGCTGATGTTATTACTTTAAACTGAAGGTTCGCAAACACTCCGTCTTCACTTATATATTGACTTACCAATGTTTCATCGAGGAATAATATTTTTATTTTTCCATCCTCTTCTTTATTTAGTGCAAAATTTACTCTAGGATTTGTTACTATGCTTCCTGCTTCTCCGCTTACATACTCAAGCTTTGTTGCGTCATATGTTATTGTCAAGTCACATGTAGTAATTCCTGCTCCTGATACACTAGATACATTAGAAAATTTTACAGGTACTGTTATTGTTTCTCCTGATTTACCTTCAACAGATTCAACGCTTACAGTAAATCCAGCAGATGTAAGAGTAGCAAGTGCTGTTATATCAGCATTTTCTATTTGGGCAATAGCATTGTCGTATCCATATTTTGCCCATCCCAGCACACCTGCTGGTAATGCCGTCGAATCATCTTGTGCTGCAAATGCTGTTCCAAGGTTTATCATAGTTGAAAACATGGTAACAAGCATAGCAATAGCCACAATCATACTGATTACCTTTTTCATTTAACCATTCCTCCCAAAAAATTTATTTTTATAATGATCTAATTAAAGATCTTTAAGGCGCCCAAAAACAGGTACCTCATCATACTAAACAACTTTAGTTTGATATTAATAAGCAATTAATAAATTAAATAATTAATAAATTAAATTAATTACAATACCAGAGAATATACAGAAATATATATTTGGAACAAAATAGATTTGATTAGTAAATAGTAAAAACAAATAATAGTAGAAATATAGTAAAAGACTATACATCAACTCTACTGCAAAAAATATGGATGTATATTTAGGAATAGATGCTGCGACGAAAATACAGATAAATTGCATATTATTTCTCTAGTATACTTTGAACAATTTAAAATTCTAAGAAATAAAATAGATAAGAACCTTTTCCCCCACAAATTCCTCCTTACATAAAACTTTTTTATATAATTATGGCATATTAAAAGCCACTAATATCTTAGCATTCATAAGTATTAAGGGCGCATCATAAAAGAGGCTGAAAATACGGATTAACTTTTGCTTTAATTAGATTGGATTCGAATATGTAGGGTCTTCGGACTTTCATTATGACCTCTTTACTCCCCTAATACTTTCATTTGAGTATTCTGTTAATTTTATAATTTTATTATATATTAAAACTTTTTATCTTTCAACAGATACTTTAGTAACGAATACATTTCAATATTATTCATATAGCCGAGATTTTCCCCCTTGAAAACTCCTTTTCTAATTATAGTAATACGAAAAAAAAATAAATTTTAGGGGGTCAAAATCAATTTAAATTTATAAAATTCGCATACTGTAAGTTATTAACATTATTGCTTCTTTCTGTAACATGATATAATATTATTCGTCTCATTTAATAATATTATACTACATTTTTCGTTCAAAAAAACAGAAGTTCAAAAATTATCTATAAAAAAGATATTATTTTGCTATTCAGCCTATAAACTCAATAATTTTTTTATATGTTCTCTGGCATCCTTTAAATCTATCGCTACATAATCCACAAAACTAAAATCCTGTTTATATGTATATTCCGATGGAACTGCGATAGTATAACAACCTGCATTTTTACCTGCACGCGCGCCATTACTCGAATCTTCAATAACTATGCAATACTCGGGACCAAGCTTTAGCTTTTCCATTACCTTCAAATAAATCTCCGGATCCGGTTTCCCGTTTACTATTCCGTCCGATGGCTGCGTAACATCAAAATATTCTCTAATATTCAATTTATCTAAAGCTATTTCTAAAAACTTATGCGGAGAACCTGTAGCTATAGCCATTTTCATTTTTCCTTTGAATTCATCCAAAATATCAAAAAGTCCCGGCATTGGTTTAATCTCCTGTAAAAGCATCTTTTCCACTAAATCATATCTAGTTTTAAGTAATTGCTCAATTGGCTCTTCTATACCTAAATCATCACAAAATATCCTATAGGATTCAATGGGTTTTCTCCCCATCATCTTCCCTAAAGTTTCTTCACTGACTGTTTTGCCGAAAGATTCTGCTATTTTTCTGTCAGTCTCATGATATATAATTTCTGTATCAATCATTAACCCGTCCATGTCAAAAATAATAGCTTTCATATTATTAACCTCTCATTTCAAATAATTTTACCTAATACTTTAGCTTTACCAAAACAAATATTGATTTATCCTTATCAAGGCAATTTAAAGCTAATCTTTTCTGCATGCAATTATCTGAATAATCAGCAAAGGCTTTTGTTTTCTGCATAAAAAGTGCAGTAAAACATTTAAAAAAGTTTAGAATAAACCAAAATGATCTATAGTTTGCATCACAAATTTAAATTTCTTATTCACACCCAATTTATACTTTATCGCTTTTTCAAGGATTTTTATTATATACTTTTGCATTAAAATAAGCAATATTTAATATATTTATTTTTCTTTCAGATATTTTTCCATAATCTTTTTTGCAATAGGAGCTGCAATTGTTCCACCGGAAGAACCACTATATTCGAGTACTATCGCAACTGCTATTTGTGGATTTTCAGCCGGTGCAAACCCAATAAACCACGCATGTTCCTTATCCTTTTTTTGATGAGTGAGTTCATTTTCTGCCGTTCCTGTTTTACCTGCCACCTTAATGCCAGCTATGGCTGCTTTTTTTCCTGTTCCGCTATTTACAACTTCCTGCATCATTTTGTTTATTTTTATTGCAACATCCGGTTCCATAATTTTCTTGAATTCTTCTTTTTTAAAGCTTTTTATTTCTTTTCCGTTAGGAGATACTATGCTGCTAACTAAAAACGGTTTCATAATAACACCGTTATTGGCTATTCCCGAAGTAATCATTGCCATATGAAGAGGTGAAACAAGTATTTTCCCCTGGCCTATCGCAACGGCTGCCATATCGTTTTGTTCCATTTTTTCATATTGAAATTGACTTTTACTCACCGGAATATCAAAGGAAATATCGGTTTCAAAGCAAAATCTCTCGGATATCTCCTGAAGTTTTTCCTGCCCAAGCTTTACACCAAGCTGAGCAAACACAACGTTACTTGATACTGCCAGAGCTTTTTTCAAATCTATTTCTCCATATGCTTTTTTTCCGGAATTGCTTATTTCTTTTCCATCTATGGTTATTACACCTTTATCATTAAATTTTTGATCATCCATGCCGCTCTCAATAGCTGCAGCAGCTATAACAACCTTGAAAGTAGAACCCGGTGTATACAACCCTTGTGTAGCACGCGGAAGAAAAGGTGCACTTTGAGATTCTACCATTGCTTTCCAATTGTTTGCAAGCATTTCTTCATTAGTATCAAAATCGGGCTTACTGACTAGTGCAAGAATTTCTCCTGTTTTAGGATTCATTGCAACAATTGCTCCATTCCTGTTTTCTAAAAGCTCATGGCTCAATTTTTGCAATTCATGGTCTATAGTTAGTAAAAGACTGTTGCCTTCTTTTTTGTCCTGATTGGAACTTTTAAACAAACTAAATACTTTGGTATATTCATCGAGCCCCAATAGATAACTGTTGTAAGACGACTCAAGTAACGATTTGCCATATACTTTTGAATTATAACCTATAACATGACTATATAAAGAATTATACGGATATTTTCGTTGTTGTTCACCGCCGTTTTCTTCATTATATGCCAAAATGACCCCATTACGGTCAAGGATTTTGCCTCGTACAGTATTTTCTTCAACCTGAAATTGTCTTCTATTGTATGAATTTTTCACTATTTCTTTACTTTTAAAAACCTGAACATATGTAAGGTATCCGACAAGAGAAAAAAACAGAAAGCAAATTACAATAAGCACATGTATTATCTTTTTATTCTCCTTCATCAATTTCACCGTCCGAATCAATATAATCCTCTTTTGATATTGCCTGCAGAATTCCCAATATAATAAAGCTGCTTATAAGCGAACTTCCTCCGTAACTTATATAAGGAAGTGTTATACCTGTCAATGGTATTAGTTTAATTACTCCTCCGATAATAATAAAAGTTTGCAACCCAAGCATTGTAGTTATTCCAAGGCCTAACACCTGGTTAAACTTACTTTTGACTTTCATTACTACTTTCAATCCCCTGTAAGCGAGCAGCATATAAAGAAGAATAACAGCTACACCTGTCAATATCCCCATTTCTTCGCATATTGCAGAAAAAATAAAGTCGGTGTTAACTGCCGGAACCATATCCGGTCTTCCCAACCCCAGACCGGTTCCAAAATATCCACCTGAATATATTGCAAAAAGCGACTGTGTAATTTGATATCCTTTACCTGCTATATCCTTCCACGGGTTTAACCAAGTGTCAATTCTTACTCTAATATGATAGACAAAGTGATAGCCGAAAAGTGCAACAGGAATCGTCATCAAAATATTACACAGAAAAAAAATTCTGTCTTTCCCGAATACATAAAGAACTATAATATATACAAGGAAGAACAAAAGTATTGATCCCCATTCTTTCTGAAGCATTAAAAAAAATATATTTATAAACGTAAATAATACTAAAATAAATTTATTTAAATAAATTCTTTTTGCTTCATCATATTTTGAGCTTCGAAAAAACAATTGATCGGGATTTTTAAAATAACATGCCAGGAATAAAATATATAGAATTTTTGATATTTCCAGCGGCTGAAAACTCTGTCCGCCAATCACTATCCAGTTTGTAGCTCCGTTTATATTCCTGCCCAGCAATAATGTAATCAAATACAGAAAAACTGATGTTACCATATAACATACAGCTAGACTATCCCATATTTTTATTAATCTAAATATCATACATGTCACAAAAAACAGAACTATACCAATAGCTGTCCAAATTGCCTGTTTAATACCGGTATTATTATCAAGTCTGTAAATCATAATTATACCAAGACTTATAAGCATACAAACTATAAGAAATAAATATTCATCTCCAAAATTACTCTTCAATATTATAAAGTAAGTGATGCATATCATTACAATTATCCCAATACCAAAAGCAAGTGTTTCTACATTATAAGGCTTTAAATTGCAGAACATAATCAAATATGCCAACAAATTCAGCATTATAACATAGTTTATAGGTTTACGGTATGTAAATATCTCAAACACATAATCACCTCATTGTCGCATTACATAAAATAAACTTCGCTATTACCATTAAATTTTTATCTTCCTTTATAAATGCGTTATTTTATCTTTTCGCCAACACATCTACAAAGAGAAATTCCACCTGTCCCATTCGAATTTTATCACCATTGGTTAATTTCCATTCATATCCGCTTCTTAAGAGTTTATCATTGACATAAGTTCCATTTTTGCTGCCAAGGTCTTTAATATAATAAGTTCCTTCCTTTATGATTATTTGGGCATGTTGACCCGATATATAAGGATCTTTAATAACAATAGTGTTTTTATCCTGTCTGCCGATAGTAGAATCTTTAGAAAGCAGATAAGCTTCTTCAACCTTATAATTAAGCAATTCCCTTTGATTTATCAATTTTAAATATGGGAAGTTTCCGTTACCGATAGCTCTATAATAATAGTTCATAGACTTAATATCCATATAAATTAAGCGTATTATACTGAATATAAAACAGTATATAATCAATACAAAAATGAAATTCATTAATAGCGTCAATATTCCCATACTTATACACTTCCTTTTATACAATGGTACACTGATTTTCCTTAGCTATCTAAAATTATATTCTTAAAACTAAAAAATAACAAATTCGCACTAATCATTTCCGGACAAACTTTGCAATTAATTTTTATATTATATATCTGACATTTTTGTTACATACAATCTTTAGAAACAGTTCTTTCAAAATCCCAATATTTACTCTTCCCTTTTGAATATAGCTCTAAACCTAAGCATTCTTCCTTTTTTAATAATTGCCCTAATTTAATTATTTCTATTTAGAATAGCTGACAATATGATATAATTATCTTATATGTTAAGTAAAATTTATTATTTATTGACTTTTGCAAATAATTTTTCATTAGCTTTTAAAATTACGGTATTCAGATGTAGAAGTTTGTTATTTAAGCAAAATCAAATATTTTAATTTTACATAAAACATTTTATTGGATTTTGTGGAAAATACTCAATTACTAAAGTATAATAAGAATTGAAATGCACATAACTGCAATAAGGGTGGTAAAATGAATGCTTTATCTTCTTTTAGGACTTTTTTTGAAAAATTGCTAAAGAATATACACGCCAATTACTTTGATAGCAAAATCAAGATAATTGAATTTATTATATGCATTTCGTCAATATCTTTTTTATCCCTAAGTCTTATTTATGAAATAGTTCCTGAAGAAACACAAGCATTCGTTTCACAGATTCAGATTCTTATAATATTTTATCTGGCCTTTCGATTCAATTTTCTAGGTCTATTGTTTTCTACTCTACTATCTTTTTTTGAATTGTCAATATTAATACCATTATATACTCAAACAAAAGAGTTAAATTATTTGGTAGGTTGTTCATTAAGAATACTTACTGTTACAGTTGCCGTTATAGTATCCATACTTTCATACAGACAAGATGTACAAAAAAAGAAACTTGAGCGGCATGCAATAACCGATGAATTAACCGATGCATATAATCAGAGGCAATTTAGAATTCTGCTTGACAATGAAATTGAAAATGCAAAGAAAAACAACACCTCTCTTGGTTTAATAATGATGGATATAGACAATTTCAGTATGTACAACGATTTATATGGACACGAATGCGGTGATAGCATACTTAAAGCAACTTCTACCATTTTAAAATCAATAGTCAAAGAAAACGGTCATGTTTGCAGGTACGGTGGTGACGAGTTTGCAATTATATTTCCAAATACGGATATAGAAAAGTTAGAAATGATTGCATATAATATATTACATAAATTTGAAAAAGTAAGAAGTGATTATTTTTCTGAAAAGCTCTCGGAAAAGGTTACACTATCTATAGGCCTTTCCGAATATCCAAACAGGTCCAGCAGTAAAAGTGAGCTAATTTCCCAATCGGATATGGCTTTATATCATGCCAAAAACCTCGGTAGAGGTAAAGTTCACTTGTACCAGGATATTATTTCGCAAATTCGTAAAAACCTCAGTTCGGATAACCAACAGTTAATAGGTGCCTTTAAAGGATTGCTCAGCACCATATCTGCAAAAGATAAATATACTCATGCCCATAGTGAACGTGTCTCATCCTATGCAGTTATGATAGGCAAAGCTATGAATCTAAGTCTCGATGAAATAACAGTTCTTGAATATGCAGGACTTTTACATGATATTGGTAAGATTGAAATTCCTAAGAGTTTACTCAATAAAAATGATAGCTTGACAAAAGATGAACAGCTAATAATTCGCCAGCATCCGATATATAGTGAAAACATACTCGAACCCCTCGAGGATATAAATAATTTAATTGATTACGTAAGACATCACCATGAAAAGTTCGACGGCTCAGGCTACCCTGACGGCCTTGCCGGTGAGGAAATAAGTTTGGGTGCAAGAATATTGTGCGTTGCTGATTCTTTTGACGCAATGGTTTCAGAACGTCCTTACTGTAAAAGAAAAACAACTGAAGAAGCTTTAACAGAGTTAAAGAAACATGCAGGCACTCAATTTGATCCCAAAATTGTAGATGTATTCTGTTCAATAATGGATTCTTCTTATAAAATTGCTCTACCCAATAAGGACCTTATTTATTGTGGCCGTTTAGACTAATTATAAAAAAAGCAGTGCATAATTTTTGTTAATCACCTTACATAAATTTCTATTTTTTCAAGCAATGAATCAACATTCTCCTTCAGGTTAGGATCAATTTTTACAGCAGTCTTTAATTCTTTCTCAGCCAACTCATACTTCTGTTCATTAATATATATAATCCCCAAAAGATAATGTCCTTTTGAAGCATCAAGTTCTTTGAGATAATTGGCTTTTTCTATTGCTTCATCATATTTTCCTTGAAAATATTCCAGCATTGCAATGCTAATTAATGTATCTGCTTTTAAATCACTGTTTGCCAGGCTCATATTGAAAATTTCCTCTGCCTTTTTTTCAGCATCCTCCAACTTATTTTCCTGGATTAACTCTTCAAATTCATAATATTTAGCATTTCCGCTCATATTAAAACCGTAATACAAGCTGCCAGACAGCACCAAAACCGTTAATACTATAAACACTGGTCTACTTAAAACTTTTTTCCGCGATTTTGTAATTTTTACTATACCTGATGCAAGAAATCCTCCTATAAGACCTCCTATATGTCCGTAATTGTCTATTCCCGGCCTTATAAAGCCGTAAACAAGATTTACAATCACCATAATCAGAATACTGTTTCCAAAATACTTTTTAAAAAGAACAGGATTTTCAACACTGAAATAAAACAATGCCCCCATTAATCCGAATATAGCACCGGATGCACCTACTGCCGAATGAGGTGAAAACATAAAACTTGCTATACCTCCCATTATTCCCGCAAAAAAATATATGAAGGCAAACTTTTTGTGACCATATATGCCTTCAACTATTCTACCAAAGACAAACAATGATAAACAATTCATTATTAAATGTTCTAAATCTGCATGCAGAAATATAGGTGTTAAAAATCTCCAATACTCCCCGGCAAAAATTAAACTGTTTTCTTTAGCACCAAAAGGGATAAATAAGCTTTGAACACTTGTGTCCTTTACCAAAGCATATATATTCATTACCAGCCACATAAGCACGTTAATTACAATCAATCCATAGGTTATAAAAGGGACCTTGTCTGCAAATCGAACTGAAGGATGATTAAATTCTTTTTCCGCTTTCAAAACAGAATTTTCATTATTATCTGACAAAATACTTTCGCTATTATCCATATCAAGAACTGAGTTAAGTACTTCTTCTATGCCCTGCACTTTTATAGGTAGATTATATAGCTTATTAACTTGTTTATTTGTCAAATCTACTGTTATACATGGAAGGTATTTTTTTATATAAACGTCTTCCATCTGTCCTTCCCTTATTAGTTGAACCTTCTTATCATCAGGAATTGAATCGAATACAAAAACCTGGAAAGCTATAACTGTCGATGCACCCATTTGCGATAAGCTTTTAGCGGACATCTCAAGCTTATTCTTAATTTGCCCCTCAGTCATACAGTCAGCGTCTAACATTTCAACAATTATTAATTTGTCATTCATAACTTTCTTAACAATTTTTACTCCATCATACTGTATACGCTGACCCTCTTTATTTATAAACGGCATAAAACCTTCTTTTTGTATAAGTATAGCGTCCACATTGCTCATATAGTTATTTTTCATTTCAGCAAACACCTCTTATATGGGTCATAATAAAACATAGGTCTACGGTTAATTTCCCCAAATCTCATATTTTGGAAAAATATGTATATTATTAAAATTTGCAGCAAATAATCCTATATTTTTCCCCAATACGTTTTAACTATTATATCAAAATAATCTTATCCTTTAAATATAAATTGGATAATAAATTTTCAGCAAAAAATAAAAGATTATGAAAAGTTTTGGTTTTTTACACTACTTTCCACAATCCAAAAACTCTTCTATAAGCAAAGCCTTATGGTTTGGTACCATAAGGCTTTGATATAAATCTGGCAGCGACCTACTTTCCCAGGACGTCTCCATCCAAGTATCATCGGCACTGAGAAGCTTAACTACCG
>ENA-OWOZ01002103-OWOZ01002103.1-bioreactor-metagenome-genome-assembly--contig:-NODE-2103-length-15815-cov-3.265726_pt1 | contig 15815 bp, 15 predicted proteins | sample MGYA00238140_ERZ651804 | MGnify/ENA primary metagenome ERZ651804 (study PRJEB26910, sample SAMN07631232) | bioreactor metagenome | isolation source: Switchgrass digestor | place: USA: Dartmouth... | reverse complement strand
ATTACCTGGGTATCCTATCCAATACCAGATACTCAACCTACTGATGAAGAGCTATTTGGCAATGTTATGTATGAATAATATCTTTGGTATTAGCTAATAAAGCAGATGAATTTGTAGAAGTAGAGGATGGGAAATTTGTTTGATTAAATAGTACCTATTTGATATAATGGCATTAATCAAGGGATATATCATAATTACAGGGGTGCTAGCTTTGAGAGAGGACTTAAATGATAAGAACATTATCAAATCTACAATTAAAGTATTTGAGCTTTTAGAGGTATTAGCAGATAATGGCAAGCTAAACATAGCCAAATTAAGCCAGCTAACAGGTTTTAGCAAAAGTACTACCCAACGCATAGTCAATACTTTAGCTCATTTGAGATACATACAGCAGGATAAGTCAACTTTAGAGTATTTTCCATCTGTTAAGCTTTACGAGTTGGGAAACAAAGTCGTAAAAAACATGACAATAAGGAATATTGCAAGACCACATATGTTAAAATTGTATAATGAGTTAAATGAAACCATTAATTTAGGCGTGCTATATAACAATTCTGTAATTTACCTGGACAAGTTGGTTTCTAAATCTCCCTTAAAAGCAGAATTGAGCTTAGGAGTAGAAGTGCCAATTTATTGCAGTGCCTTAGGAAAAGTTCTCGCTGCTTTTAGCGATGAGGAGTTTTCTTTTGAAGGAAGTTATGTTAAATATACTGAAAATACTATTGCTTCCGATGAAGAACTACATGAGGAATTGCTGAGCATTAGAGAACAAGGCTATGCTGTAGATAATGAAGAATATGTAACAGGATTAGTCTGCATTGCTGTACCAATATTGAATAGGGATGAAAAAGCAATTGCCAGCATGAGTGTTTCTATTCCCTCTTCCAGATTAGACCGTAATAAAATACCAGAATATGTTTCTGTATTAAAGGAATATGCCGCTAAAATAGAAAATGATATCTATTAGATATTAGATAAGCAAGTTAGGAAAACCTAACTTGCTTTTGTTTTTATTAATATTTTGAGGGTAAATTTAATATTAATATAAGGTATAAAGGGGGTATTGTTGTGAAAACAGTGCTTACAGGTAACCAGGCTATTGCTAGAGGTTTTTATGAAGCTGGAGGACTTATTGCTGCATCCTATCCGGGTTCGCCTACAGTAGAGATCATGGAAACCCTAAAAGGATATGATGAAATATATGCCGAGTTTTCTCCCAATGAGAAGGTGGCTTTAGAAGTAGCTATAGGGGGTTCCCTATATGGGGCAAGGGCAATGGTTTCCATGAAACACGTAGGAGTAAATATTGCTATGGATCCACTTATGACTTTTACACAGTCGCCAATAAATGGCGGATTTGTACTAGTTACAGGGGATGACCCTGGTATGTCCAGTTCCCAAAATGAACAAGATAATAGAGTGATTGGCAGATTTGCCAATATGGGAATATTCTACCCTGGCAGCAGTCAAGAAGCCAAAGAGTTTATGAAAATAGCATTAGAGTTAAGTGAAAGGTTTAAGACGCCAATGATGGTGGATATAACCTCTAGAGTTTGCCACAGTAGAGGAATAGTAGAGCTAGGAAATAGAGCGGATATGAAGCCAAAGGGATTTACAAGAGATCAAGAGAAGTATACCATGCTGCCACCTCATACTACTAAAGCCCAATATTTCATGAAGGAGAGAATAGAAGCTCTAGAGGAATACGCTTATGATGCTTCCTTTAATATATTAGAGGAAGTAGAAGGAGCAAATACTCTTATAGTTACATCTGGGTTAATGTATTATAACCTTAAGGAATTAAACTTACCAATAAGCATATACAAACTTGGAATGGTCTATCCCATTTCCACTAAGCGGATGAAAGAACTAAGGGAAAAGTATGAAAACATAATAGTTATTGAAGAGATGATGCCTTTTATAGAAAGTGAGCTAAAGCTCAAGGGGATAGACTGTAAGGGGAAAGAGTATTTCTCCTTTACTGGAGAGCTATTTACTGAGGATATACAAGAAGGACTGTATAAGGCTGGTATTATAAAAGAAAGAAAGTATGCGGACATTAAACCAGTAAATACAGTAAATAGACCACCAATGTTTTGTGCAGGATGTCCCCACAGACCAGTATTTGATATACTCAAGAAGTTAAATGTGACGGTAATTGGAGACATTGGATGTTATTCCATGTCTGTGTTACCTGCATGGAAGACTTCTCACGTAATGTACAGTATGGGTGCAACGGTAGGCATTACTAAGGGTATGAATAAAGCCATGAGGAGAAATGGAGACAAAAAGCCTATAGTATCTGTAATAGGAGATGGAACGTTTTTCCACTCAGGACTTCCTGGATTTATTGATTTACTTCACCAAGTTGAAGAAGAAGATAACATGACATTTATAATACTTAATAATAGCACTACTGCTATGACAGGAGGTCAGCACAATGCTTCTTCAGGAAGGTATAACCATAAAGATGACATGCATGTGAATATAAAAACTCTGTTAAATGCCATGGGAATAGAAAATGTTAAGGAAGTAGACCAGTTTGAATATAAGATGACCAGAGACATTATCAGGCAGGCAACTAGAGAAAAGGGCATTTCTGTCATAATAACTGCTAGACCTTGTGCCCTTAAGTATAAGATAAAAGAGCCTCACTACTATGTGGATCCAGAAGTATGTATAGGTTGTAGAACTTGTGTTAAGATAAATTGCCCACCTATCAGGATGAAAAAATATGAGGGAATAGATGAGCTGAAGTCGTCAATAGACCCGGATGCTTGTGTTGGATGTAGTGTATGTTCACAAGTTTGTCCTGTAGGGGCAATTAAAAGGTCCCAATAGAAAGGGGGAGAAGTATGAATAAGAACATTATGTTGGCAGGAGTAGGAGGTCAAGGTCTGGTTTTGGCTACTAAGATAATATCAGAAGCGGCTTTTAGGGCAGGATTTGATGTAAAGACCAATGACGTAATAGGATTATCCCAAAGGGGAGGTAGAGTTTGGGGCTCTGTTCGCATAGGAGAGAAAATATATTCTCCAAATATTCCGCCAAAAGAAGGGGATATATTAATAGGATTAGAACCTTTAGAAGCCTACAGGTGGATTCATCTTATGAAGGATGGAGGTCATATTATACTGAACACAAGAGAAGTATATCCAACTCCCGTATTATTAGAGCAGGAAGAGTACCCCTATGAGGAAATAGAACGGTTAAAAGATAGATATAATTTAGTTGAAGTAGATGCTGTGGAAGAAGCAAGAAAAGCTGGAAATATAAAGGCTGCTAACACAGTTCTAATTGGAATGTTAGCTAAATTATTAACTATACCTAACAATATTTGGGAAGAGATAATAAGAGAAAACGTACCAGCTAAAGCTATAGATGTGAATGTTGAAGCTTTTTACAGGGGATATAACTTTGCTTAATGGGAAGCCAGTCCATATGGACTGGCATTTTTAATTGTTAAAATCTCGTCGAATTTGTTAAGCTATTAACAATATTCCAAATAGTAAAAATATATTGACAACTAAATCCACATGTGATATTTTTATAAAAAATGTACTCAATCTTTTTTATAACTATAATCATTATTATTATATGGGACAGTAGAAGGCAATTTTTCGAAAACGTTTATGTTAATGCCGCTTTAACACTTTAAAGTCTTAATGAACCAATTTCTATTAAAGGTCCAATATTATAAAGAAGGGGGGAAAGATATTCAACTAGTTATCTGTTAATTATTAATTTTCAATTGGGAATTAAAAAATAAGAAAAGGAGGGTCTTTATGCAACAGCAGCCAAGTAAAGAAGGTTCAAGAGATCAATTTGCGTCAAAGATAGGTTTTATTTTCGCTGCAGCAGGATCAGCTGTTGGTTTAGGAAACGTTTGGAAATTCCCATATTTAGCAGGTAAAAATGGTGGGGGAGCATTCGTATTATTTTATCTATTGTGTGTAATAGTTCTTGGTTTTGGTTTGATGTTGGCGGAATTTATTATAGGTAGAAATACCCAGTTGTCTTCAGTAGACGCATTTAAGAAATTAGACAAGAGATTTACATTTGTTGGTGTAATGGGAGTATTAGCTGCATTTATAATCATGGGTTATTATCCAGTAGTAGGCGGTTGGTCAGTTTCATATATATTTAAATCATTAATGGGTCAACTTTCTACTGACCAGGCAGTAATGGGAGAAGCTTTTACTGCTTTAGCAACAGGAATTGCTTCACCAATTTTCTGGACTGCAGTATACCTATTAGCAAACATTGTTATAGTTGCTAAGGGAATCAGTGCTGGAATTGAAAAGGCTTCTAAAGTAATGATGCCAACACTTTTCGGACTTTTAGTAATACTTGTTATTCGTTCATTAACATTACCAGGAGCAGTTGAAGGATTAAAATACTTATTTGTTCCTGATTTCTCTAAGTTAACAGGAGATGTAATGTTATCAGCTCTAGGTCAATCCTTCTTCTCTTTGAGTTTAGGAATGGGCTGTATGATTACTTATGCAAGTTATTTAGGCAAGAAAGAAAATCTTTTAGAAAATGCAGCTATAGTTCCTGTTATGGATACAGGTGTTGCATTATTATCTGGTATGGTAATCATCCCTGCTACTGTAGCTTTCGGATTTGACTTAGGTCAAGGACCTGGCTTAGTATTTGTAACAGTACCAGCTATATTTGCTACAATGGGACCTGTTTTAGGTAGAATATTTGGTATTATATTCTTCTTGCTATTAACATTAGCAGCATTGACTTCATCCCTATCCCTATTAGAAGTAGTAGTTTCATACTTAATAGACAATAGAGGATGGGAGCGTAAGAAGGCAGTTGCAGGCAGCAGTATAGTACTATTCTTAATATGTATTGCAGCTTCACTATCCATGGGAGTATGGTCTGGATTTACAATTTTGGGTAAGAACATATTCGATTTCTTAGACTGGTTTGCTAATAGTATTTTACTACCAGTAGGTGGTATATTCATAACATTATATGTAGGCTGGTTCATGGGTAAGGATAAGGTTAAAGCTGAGGTTACAAATGATGGAGCTGTTAGATTTGGATTGTTTGAAATATGGATGTTCCTTTGCAGATTTGTTATTCCAGTTATAATAGCAATAGTATTGCTTTCAGGAATTGGAATAATATAGAATTGTAGAGAAACTTTAGCCTAAATTAATATTAGCCTAAGCTAATATAAATACCTCCATAAAAATAGAGAAACTATTAGCCTAAGTTAGTATAAACACCTCCATTTTACAGATAATAATTATATAACATCTGTAAAATGGAGGTTTTAAATTTGAAAAACAAGCTTCTTGAAAGAGTATCAAATTTTAGAACTAAGATTCAGGAAGTGACTTCAGATATACTTCTTTTGGATTTTACTGTAGTTAATGCATATCTCATAGGGGAGCCTTATGCTGATAGAAAAGATTTTGTGTTGGTGGATACTGGCTTGGAGAACTCCTACGATTTCATAATCGAAGCTGTAGAGAGGAGATTTGGTAAAGGAACTAAGCCTAACTCAATTATACTCACTCACGGTCATTTTGACCATGTAGGTTCGGTAAAAAAACTAATTGAAAAGTGGGATGTACCGGTTTACGTTCATCCATTGGAGCTGCCATATGTTACTGGCCAAAAGGATTATCCACTGGCAGATCCAAATGTTGGGGGAGGGAAAGTGTCAGAGATGAGCAGATCCTTTCCTCATACCAGCATTGATATAAGCCAGAGAGCTTATACACTTCCTCCTGATGGGAGCATACCTGACATGCCTGGATGGAAATGGATACATACTCCAGGCCATACTAAAGGACATATTTCACTATTTAGAGAGATGGATAGGGTTCTTATTGCTGGGGATGCTTTATCTACAACAAAGCAAGAATCCCTAATGTCAGTATTTGTCCAAAAAGAACAGATGTCAGGACCACCAGCTTACATGACTGAAGATTGGGATGCAGCCAGGGATTCATTAATGAAATTGAAGGCTCTTAACCCATATATTATCGCTCCAAGCCATGGAAAACCCATAAGAGGTAGAGAAGCTATGGAGAATTTAAATACTCTGATTAACAACTTTGATAAAATAGCAAGGGAAAACCATAGTATGACAAATAAGCCTGAGGAATAAACTCAGGCTTATTTATTGTTTCAAATAAAGTTAATTCTTCCTTTTTTTCGATTAATTCATCTATTACATTATATATAAATATATAATTACCAATTTTGCTCATCGTTTTCATTGAGGAAGTCATAGGCAAACTGTGCAGCAAGAGCTGAACCCATGTGTAATTTGCTCTCGTCAACATCAAATTTTTCATGATGATTATTGTATATGGTACCTAGATTCTCATTGTAGCATCCAATAAAACCGAAAAACCCAGGAACCTTTGCCATCAAATGTGAAAAATCTTCGGCGCCCATAATTTTTTCCATGGAAGTTAGCGAGTCTTTACCATAGAGTTTTATAGCTGCATTACGTGCTATTTTATTAAGATTATCGTGCTCATTTATAATGGGATCAGTCAAGTAATTATACTCCAACCTTGCTTTTACTCCAAGTGCTTTGGCAGTATACTGAATAATTTTATCCAGTTCATCTTTAAGGGAATTGCGAACTTCTTTGGAAAAAGCCCTAGTAGTGCCTTCCATCTCTACATGATTAGCGATTATGTTGAAACGCTGACCACCTTTCATAGTGCCTATGGTTACAACAACGGCATTAAGAGGATTGTTTTTTCTGCTTACATAGGTTTGGATATTCATAACTATTGATGCAGCAGCAAAAATAGCATCTTTTCCAAGGTGTGGAGCTGAACCGTGTGAAGAGACACCATCTACAATAATCTTGAATTCATCACAGGATGCCATTATCTCTCCAGGTTGCAAACAGAATTTACCGGCTTCTAATCCAGACCAAATGTGCATACCGTAAACAGCGCTTACATCGTCAAGATAACCCTTCTCAACATAATACTTTGCACCAAAGCCTACCTCCTCACCAGCTTGGAATAATAGTTTTACGTTTCCTTTAAGTTCGTTTCTTAAGTCCATAAGGATTTTTGCTGCCCCAAGCTGCATGGCTATATGGCAGTCGTGTCCACAGGCATGCATATTGCCGTTTGTGGAAGCAAAGGGCAGGCCTGTTTTTTCTTTAATAGGTAATCCATCTATATCGGCTCTAAGCATAACCGTTTTTCCTGGTTTTCCTCCTCTTATAAGCCCTATGACGCCAGTATAGTCAGGAAAAGTTGTAACTTCTATATCCATCTTTGTAAGCTCATCGGCTATGGCTTTAGTCGTTTCAAACTCCTTTAAACTGAGTTCAGGATTTGCATGAAAAAATCTTCTTTGCTGTATTATATAATCGCTGTACTTTTCAGCAAGCATCTTAATTATACTCATTTCACACACCTCGACAATTAATATTGTTTTGCTTTCTCCTTGAGAAAATCATACGCAAACTGTGCATAAAGGGCAGAACCCCTATGTAGTACGCTTTCATCTACATCAAACTTATCATTGTGATTGGAGTAGATAATTCCTTTTTCTTTATTTAGTGCTCCTATAAATCCGTAGAAACCTGGTACTTTTTCCATAAAGTATGCAAAGTCCTCGGAGCCCATAAGCTTAGGCATAGTAGCAAGGTTCTCTTCGCCGTAAAGTTTGATGGCGGCATTTCGTGCAATCCTGTTAAGGTCCTCATGCTCATTTATTACAGGACCTGCATAATAATAGTATTCCAGTTTTGCTTCGCAGCCGAGAGCTTTAGCAGTATTCTCAATGATTTCTCTTAAGTAGTTTTCCAAAGTAGCTCGCAGTTCTCGAGAGTAAGTTCTTATAGTTCCTTCCATTTCTACCTTGTTTGCAATGATATTGAACCTTTGACCGCCATTTATAGTTCCAATAGAAATAACAAGTGGATTGATGGGATTATTTATTCTACTTACGAAACTCTGCAGATTCATAATAATGGAAGAAGCAGCTACTACTGCATCCTTTCCCAGATGAGGAGCAGATCCGTGGGCAGACTGACCTATGACAGTGATTTTAAAATTATCAACGGAAGCCATTCGTTCACCAGATTCCAGGTTCATAAGAGGAGCTTCTAGGGAACCCCAGATGTGCATTCCAAATATTGCATCTACTCCGTCTAAAACACCATTATCTACATAGTATTTTGCGCCATAACATGATTCTTCAGCTGACTGGAAAAGTAGTTTTACATCTCCTTCAAGTTCATCTTTTATATCAACTAGTATTTTTGCTGCTCCAAGTAGCATCGCTATATGAGCGTCATGCCCGCAAGCGTGCATATTACCGTTAGTTGATGCAAAGGGCAAACCCGTTTTTTCCTCAACAGGAAGTCCGTCGATATCAGCTCGGAGCATGACAGTTTTACCAGTTTTTTTCCCTCTAATAAGTCCTACAAGTCCATAATAATCAGGAAAAGTTGTAACTTCTATACCCATGCTTTTCATTTCTTCAACTAAAGCTTTGGTAGTTTCTATTTCGTGAAAGCTAAGTTCGGGCTTGGAGTGATAAAATCGTCTACGCTCGATAATATAATCATTATACTTTTCAGCTAATTCCCTTATTTTCATAATGTTTAATGCACCTCTTTCATAGAATTACTTTTGTAGGTTAATCCGAGCAGCATCTATTAAAAATGCTGCCCGAATTGGACTTAAAACTTATAATTAATTTTTAAATATCAGAACATGTTAGCGAATACACCAGCGATTATAACAGATGTAATTGTAACTGTAATAAAACCGCCGACTATCATCATTGGAAGCATCTTACCCATTAAATAATCATGCTCCTCAGGAGTTTCTGCTAAAGCTTTTACAGCTTCCTGAGTTAATATGTAGTTGGGTGGGAAGCCGTAAAGTGCTGTAAGGGATACTGCAAAAGACATATTCAAACTTACACCAAGAACTTTTCCTGCGATAATTGAAGTAAGAGCCATACCTGCAACACCAACTACTATGATGAGGGCCATTGGTCCTAATATTTGTAGAAGCATCTCAGGAGTTGCATCCTTTAGACCTGAGAAAACGAAGATCATAAGAACATACATTAAGAATCCGTAAGAATTAGCCTTATTGAGCGAATCCTTATCCAGGAACCCAATCTCTGTGAGAATAACACCAACTATCAATGCCCATACTGCTTGGTTTAATCCAGTTAATTTTCCAAGTATACTAGCAATATAAGCTGAAATTATCATTTTTAGTAGTATAAATGCAGTAGTTGAATATTTTTCAGGTACGGGAGGGATAAGTTTTTTCCTTTTTGCTTCATCCACCTTTACATTGCCTGCAGAATTGTCAACTTCTACTGTTGAAGCAATTTCAGCTTCACCGCTGCGGAAACTACCTAGAAGTCTTTTTCCTTCTTTTTTAAGCATTATAGCTGTAAGAGGATATCCTGCAAATCCTTGTACAACATACATTGCAATAGCAAGTATTGAGGCAGCTACTAGGCCTTTTTCTGCTGCAGCTGTATGCATCACTGTTGCAGCAACTATACCACCAGTAAGAGGAGGTAGACCTGATATAACAAATTCTCTGCCAACAATGGGAATACAAACAAACCAGCAGAATCCTACCATGCCTGCAAGTCCAGCTAGTGTAATGACGATAACTTTCCACTGTTGAAGAAGCTGTCTGACGCTGATAATTGTACCCATGTGAGTGATACAGAGCATAACTGCTAAGGTTCCTCCTAAAGGAGCTCCTAAACCGGCAAGTTCTACGATGTTGTTTGGGAAAAATGTCCAGTATCCAATTAAGAATAAACAAGCAGTGACGAAACAAGATGGAATCCATGCTTTTGATTTTGTTCCTACGAACTCACCAGCATAGTAAATTAAAGCCAGAATGAGGAAAGCTACTATATTACTCATAACAATTCCCTCCTATTAAAATTGATATTTATAATATATTTATGTTTTGCTACACACATTTTTGCAGAATATTATCTAAAATAATGCTGTCAGTATTGCTCATGCATTTATTGGAAACTTTAAGGAGATTCATTGCTGTTTTTTCAGCTGTTTCACCCAATATTCCATTATCCTATGGAATGTAGATATTATTAATAGCCATATTGGAAGCATCTATATCTACATCTATTGCTATTGAAACCTTGTAAGAACAGGCAAATTTTGATCCATTGCATATAATTTCAGAAATACCAGCTATCATATTGTTTATTAAGCTCTTATAACTTTTGACCATATTCTTGGGGAAAGTGAAGCTTTGGTTTATGCTCGCCAGCAGGCAATACAGATAGACTAAAGCGACGTTTCAAAGATGCTTATAGGAGAAACGGGAATAGGTAAGGAGATATTCACAAGGGCAATATATGCAGATAGTAACAGGAAAAACAACATATTATCCTAACCAATAAAACATATTTCACCATATTCTAGCACAGCCGACAATTCTCTAATAGAAAAAACATCATTTTATTTACCGGGAAATAAATCGTCGAATTTTATTTACCAGGAGACATACTCTATCAAGATTTTACAGGATAAAATTAAGAGGTAGACTTAGGTGTCTGCCTCTAATGTTGTTTTTGCTTATTCATTTAAATATATGTCTAATTGGTGTATATGGGCTGTTAATTTTGGAATGATAGTAAATGCTATTTGACATTATTGTTTCTAATAATAAAATAAATAAAAAACCTCTCAACATAGAGAGGTTTTTTGTATATAGCTATAACATTGCTAGTATTACGAAGTTTAATATGAACAAGAAGGTTGATACCCACAATACAGGATTAATATCCTTAGCTTCACCTTTTACTAATTTTACTAGACAGTAGAATATGAATCCTGCAGCTATACCGTAAGAAATGCTGTAGCATAGAGCCATGAATATACCTGCAAAGAAAGCTGGAATAGCTTCAGCTAGTTCATCCCATTTGATTTCCCTAAAGGCTGAAAGCATCATTACACCAACTATGATTAATGCAGGGGTAGTTGCCGCAGAAGGTATTGCACTAATAACTGGTGCGAAAAAAGCACTCAATATGAATAGGATTGCAACCACTACACTTGTTAAACCAGTACGTCCGCCAGCGCCAATACCAGCAGCACTTTCTACATATGTGGTAGTATTTGAAGTACCAATTATAGCACCAATAGAAGTTCCTATGGAATCTGCAAATAGAGCTTTATCCATCTTTGATGAGAATCCGGATCCTTCTTCAAGAGCTTTTTCATCTTCAGCTGAGAATATACCTGATTTTCTACCAGTACCTATGAAAGTACCAATTGTATCGAAAGTATCAGATAAACTGAAAGCAAATATTGTCATTAAAACTAATGGAATTTTGCTTGGATCGCTAAATAAGGATTGAAGACCTGGATTTCCAAAAGCAGCAAATACAGTTTCAGGTAGTTGAGATAGAGCTTCTGTAAAACTTATTGTATCTCCTAATTGAGTAACTCCAAAAGGAATTCCTGCAAGTGTTGTTACAATAATACCTATAAAGATTGCACCTTTTACATTTTTAACAAGAAGAATAATAGTTACTATGAGTCCTAAGATAGCAAGTAAAATAGGTGCTGAGTTCAATTTGGATAGTTCAGGAACTCCAGCTTCGAAGTTCACGAAACCTACATTGAGAAAACCTATATAAGCTATAAATATGCCTATACCGCCACCAATTGCATTTTGAAGGCTTTCAGGAATTGATTTTATGATAAGCTTTCTAATCTTTGTAACAGTAATCAATACGTTTATAATACCGCAAAGGAATACCATAGCAAGTGCTTCCTGCCAAGTGAATCCCAATTGAAAAACTACAGTGAAAACGAAGAAAGCATTAAGTCCCATACCAGGTGCTAGTGCATAAGGAACATTAGCTACTAATCCCATGAATAGTGTACCAATAGCTGCTGAAAATATGGTTGCTAAAAATACTGCACCCCAAGGCATACCAGCTTGTTCAAGCATATTTGGATTTACCATTATAATGTATGCCATTGCAAAGAAGGTAGTAAGACCAGCCATTACTTCGGTACGTGTATTAGTGCCATTTTCTTTTAACTTGAAAAAATTCTCCATGTTTCTCTCCCTCCAATTATAGTATTTAATAATTTTAATATTTAAATTCATAGAGGCTTTAATAATAATAGGATAATACCAGACAACCTATAATCATTTAAAATTTTGAAATTAAAAAAGCGGTTGATTAGTGTTCAATCAACCGCATATATTCCAAATATCCAAAAACTAGTGAAAAAACAAAAAAGGATATTTGACAACAGCAATTTGAACACTCATAGCGTAGGCAATTATGGTTGCCACGTAGAAACTCTCGCCCCAGATTAGCGAGCTTATATGAGTGATAAATTCATATTATTAAATTAGCCTATATGAATTATCTTTTTGAAATACATTAATAAACTAACATAATTAATAGATTAAGTCAAGAAAAACATTTATCATTTAGGGGACAGTAGATATGATTTAATGTTTGTCCAGTAAATAGGGGAAATAAGAGGGAAATAGACATTAAAAGCATAACAAGGTAAACGTTTTCAATTATTCTAACAGAATATACCATATTGCCCTGTAGCCAAAACTAATCTATGAATAAGTTGGATATGGTGGATATTTAGGAAGATTGAAGTGTTTCTTGATATGAATTGCAATTAGAGCTTTCCTACTTAAATGGAAACGTAAAGTTTTACTATTAAAGGAATTTTAACTGATGCTTTTCACATTTGCAGCTGTTAACTTCTCCGATTCTATAGTTTTGTCTTCTTCAACGATGGACATTATGAAATCACACAGTTTTTCCAACTGGTTATCGTTTAAGTGTTTAGCTAAGTATATTAGTGTTATCATATTTTCATTTAAAGGTTCTGTTAATTTTTCAGTCATGAAAAATTCAACTAAACTAATATTAAGTGCGTCGCATATTTTTTCAATAATTGGAATATCGGGGATTCTATTGCCGTTTTCCAATTTGCTAATAGTGGACTGAGATACACCACAGAGAGAGGAAAGCTCCTTAGTGGTCATATTATTCATTTTTCTTAATTGTTTAACCCTAAGTCCAACATCCATATGTATTCTCCTAACTTCGTAAATTTATAAAATTTATTTTTTATAACAGAAATTTTGGAATTAGAATAATCATGATTATCCGTAATATAATATATCCTTTTTTAAGATTTTTGAAACAGTAATATGAGCATAATAACGTAAAAGTTTTTACTATTATTTTATTATATAAAATTTTATGATAAATTTTATTAAATTTCAAGAAAAATTGAATGATTTTCAAAACGACTTGCATAATTTTTGATTTCTATAGTAGATATAGGATAAGAAGTATCCCCTTGACAGAGCTATATGTTTCTAATATAATTTGATTATCAAAATATTTGAGGTGCAAAATATGGATAATAGAAAATCTATAAATGAAATACTAGTAAGGCTCTTTGCCAATGTACTGGACATTGAAGAAAAGTGCATTAAAAAAGGAGAGTTTTCCGATTTATCCATTAAGGAATTGCATATTATTGATAGCATAGGAATAGAAAGAGAACCAAGTATGTCTGAAACTGCAAAGGAACTGGGAATCACATCAGGAACTCTCACAATAGCAATAGACAATTTAATAAGAAAAGGATATGTACAAAGGCAGCGTTCTAAAGAGGATAGACGAGTAGTAATGATTAAGCTGACAGATAAAGGCATAAGAGCCTATAAAGCCCATGAGGATTTTCATAAGGATTTAGTATCCAGTGCTCTTGAGGCTTTAGATGAAGATGAGGAAAAACTATTAGTTAAAGTGCTCTCAAATATTGATGAGTTTTTTAAGAAGAAGTACCATATTTAAGAGTCCCGAGCTTGTCGGGATTTTAAAAAGGGAAAATACTTTTAGTTTCAAAATATTAGATATTCAAATCTTTTAATATTTGAAAAGAGAAAGGAGTAGCCATGGGTATAAGAATAGTTGTTGATAGTACATCAGATGTTACAAAGGAGATAATTGAAAAGCACAACTTGGTGATGGTACCCCTTGTAGTGAACTTCGAGGATGATTCCTATTTAGACAAGGTTGAATTAACTACTGATGAGTTCTTTGATAAGCTAAGCAAGTCAGAAAAGCTGCCAACCACATCTCAAGCTTCACCAGCCACTTTTGTTGAAGTTTTCAGTAAGATACTTGGCGAAGGGGACGAAGTACTTGGAATATTTATAGGCTCAGATCTAAGTGGTACCTATCAATCAGCTGTCATAGCAAAAGAGATGATAGGAGATGACAGAATCCATATTATCGATTCAAGGAGTGCCTGTTTAGGTACATTTGCATTGATTTTGGAAGCTATAAAATTGGTAAATGAAAATAAGAATATAAAAGAAATAGTTGATAGATTGGAAAGAGTTAAAAGTAAAATTGAAGTCATAGCAGCTATTGATACGCTAAAATACTTATTAAAAGGCGGCAGACTTACTAAAACTCAGGCCATAGCAGGTTCACTGCTAAACATTAAACCAATTATAACCATAAAGGACAGCCAGATTTCAGTTGTAGATAAAGTGAGAGGGAACAACAATGTACTAAAATGGATTGATAGCTGGATTGACAGCAATAATTTTAACTTATCCAATAAAACCGTACTGCTATTTCACGCTAGGGCAAAGGATAGAATTGATGCTTTAAGAGAAATAATCGTAAGCAAGTATGGTGTAAAGGATATAATTGAATCAGAGGTAGGTGCCGTTATAGGAACCCATACGGGACCAGGAGTAATTGCCATAGCATTTTTAAATGACTAGGAAACATATGTACAAAAGGGATGAGGTCTATGTTAAATAGCCCCCATTCCTTTTTTGTTTTTTGATATCATTCCATAATTATTTCATATGATAAACTGGCAAGCTATAGAATTTATCAATTTAACAATAAAATGGAGGTCTAGTATAATTAACTATGTCAATAGAGAACAGGAGGGATTAATATGAAGAACAGAAGAGTAGTCATATTTTCAGCATTAGGAATTGCTATAAACATAGTTCTTGGAACAGTATCAGGTATGTTAAGTATTCCCCTATTGTTTTTAGATACTATAGGAACTATATTTGTTGCAGCAGTATATGGTCCATTTTATGGAGCATTAACAGGTGGGCTTACAAATGTAGCCTTGGGAGTTATAGAAAATCCAAAGAATATACCCTTCGCATTAGTAAATATAGCAGTTGGGATTATAGTAGGTTTAATTGCAAGAAAGTGGAAGTTTGATTTAAAAACTGCCATTATAACAGGAGCAGTTTTAGCTGTAGTTGCTCCACTTATAGGAACACCTATATCTGTGTATGTATTTGGAGGACTAACTGGAGACTTTAACGATGTGTTCTTTACTTGGTTAGTACAAACAGGGCAGAAAGTATTTACAGCTGCATTTATCCCTAGGATAACAAGCAACATAGTAGATAAGATTGCAAGCTGTATAATAGTTTCATTGCTAGTTAATAGGTTTCCTAAAGACTACATACAAGGAGCTAGATAATGGAAAGAATTAAAAAGGTCATCTTTTTATCTCATTGCATATTAAATCAAAATACTGTGGTACCTCCTTTAGCAAGGGCAAAGGGCCCTTATAGGGATATTATAGATGCCATATTAGACTATGGAATAGGAATACATCAACTTCCTTGTCCTGAATATAGGCACTTAGGATTAAAAAGAAAGCCCATGACTAAGGAAGAGTATGATACAGAAGAGTATAGAAAGCTGTGTAAGGATATAGCAAGAGATACTGTATCAATAAT
>ENA-OWOZ01002092-OWOZ01002092.1-bioreactor-metagenome-genome-assembly--contig:-NODE-2092-length-15903-cov-4.356755_pt1 | contig 15903 bp, 15 predicted proteins | sample MGYA00238140_ERZ651804 | MGnify/ENA primary metagenome ERZ651804 (study PRJEB26910, sample SAMN07631232) | bioreactor metagenome | isolation source: Switchgrass digestor | place: USA: Dartmouth... | reverse complement strand
CAAAAATCATGGCTCCAATAAGGTTTTCTACCCTATTTTCACCATGACTTTTAACATGACTTTTTTATTTTTAACACAACTTTTTTATTTGTGACACGAGTTTTTTTGGGTTATACATTAAAATCAATACCTTTAGCCTTATTACTTTCCCCTTGACCCTTCCTTCCAAAAAACAAACCCCGCAGCAAATTAGGATTTCTCCTGCATCTGCTACGGGATTTTGGAACGGACTTGATTTTTATGGAGCGAACTTTATTTTAATGGAGTAAACTTTATTAGAATTATACAATTGCTTACAAAGCCCGGCATTTATCCTACTCAACAGTAACGCTCTTGGCCAGATTCCGGGGCTTATCGACATCGCAGCCTTTGGCTACAGCTACATAATATGCATATAACTGAAGGGGTATGACCATTAGAATAGGGGCCAGCATATTATGTGTAGGGGGGATGTATATTACCCTGTTCACTTCCATCTCTATTTCGGCATGGCCTTCTACCGCTACGGCTATTACAAACGCTCCTCTGGCCTTTACTTCCTTTATGTTGCTCAATGTTTTTTCAAACAGATTTTTTTGCGTGGCCAAGGCAACTACCGGCGTGCCGTCCTCTATCAAGGCGATTGTGCCATGCTTCAACTCCCCTGCCGCATAGGCTTCAGAATGAATGTAGGAAATCTCCTTTAACTTTAAAGAGCCTTCTACGGCTACGGCATAATCCAAACCCCTACCTATATAGAATATGCTGTTAGCATTAAATGTCTCATCCGCACATTTTTGGATAATCTGCTTGTTATCCAATACTTTTTGGGCTAACTCGGGAAGTTTCTGCATTTCTTCGATCATCTGCCTGTATTCTTCCTGCGAGATTCTGCCCATTTTATCAGCAAAGTCAAGAGCCATCAGGTACAGGCATAACAACTGGGTAATATAGGCTTTGGTGGAAGCTACGGCAATCTCAGGGCCAGCCCAGGTATACAGAACATGATCAGCTTCCCTTGCTAAAGTACTGCCCACCACATTGGTAATGGCAATAACCTTAGCTCCCTTCTCTTTACACAGTCTCATGGCGGCAAGTGTATCGGCCGTTTCCCCCGATTGGCTTATGATAATTACTATATTGTTCTCATTTATTATGGGATCTCTGTATCTAAACTCGGAAGCTATTTCCGCATCCACCGGTATTCTCACCAGTTTTTCTATAACGTATTTGCCGACAATGCCTGCGTGATATGCTGTTCCACAGGCTACAATTAAAATTTTGCCGACTTTTTCAAGTTGTTCTCTCGTTATGCCAATATCGCTTAGCTCTATCCTGCCCTCTCTAATCCGAGAGGTCAGCGTGTCCCGTAAAGCTTTCGGTTCTTCGTGTATTTCTTTTAACATGAAATGCTGGTATCCGCCTTTTTCGGCGGCTTCCACATCCCATGTCACCTCAAATACTTCTTTTTTAACCTCTTCACCGTATTGATTTATGATGTTGACTCCGTCCTTGCAAATCAGAGCTATCTCCTTATCCTCCAAGAAATATACCTTCCGGGTATATCTCAATAGGGCAGGTATATCCGAAGCAATGAAGTTTTCGCCTTCCCCCAAGCCTATTACCAAGGGACTATCCTTTCTGGCTACCACCATGCACTCAGGATGGTTTTTGGCTATCACTGCCAAAGCATATGACCCTTCTATTCTATCCAGGGTGTTTCTAACTGCTTCCACAAGGTCGCCGTTATAGTAATAATTAATTATATGAGCCACCACTTCCGTATCCGTGTCTGATGTAAACTCATATCCTTCTCTCTGAAGCCAGCTCTTTAGCCTCATATAGTTTTCTATGATTCCGTTATGCACAACTGCAATATCGCCCAATTGATTTGTATGGGGATGAGAATTAATGTCGGAAGGCTCACCATGGGTAGCCCATCTGGTGTGTCCTATTCCCAAGGTCCCGTTTAGCTGGCTGTGCTTAATCCTTTCTTCTAATACGGTTAACCTGCCTTTTGCTTTGTTAATATTTATCTGCTTACCGTTATGAACGGCCACACCGGCCGAATCATAACCTCTATACTCTAATTTTTTTAATCCGTCAATCAATATGGGCAAAGCCGGCTTATCACCAATATACCCAATTATCCCACACATTTTTTATTCCCCCTTATTCCGTTGGCCGAAAAGCCTCCCTGGGCTCTCAAGACCAACAGGGCATCGAATATGCCATTATTCCCACTCAATCGTTCCGGGTGGTTTAGAGGTGATATCATAAACTACCCTATTAACATGCTTAACCTCATTCACAATTCTCAGGGATATCTTCTCCAGTAAATCATAAGGTAACCGTACCCAGTCGGCAGTCATGGCGTCTTCGCTGCTTACTACCCTCAGAACGATAGGATATGCATATGTCCTTTTATCACCCATTACCCCTACAGATTTAATAGAAGGTAAGACAGCAAAGGACTGCCATACTTGTTCATAGAGACCGGCTTTTTTGATTTCTTCACGCACAATGGCATCTGCATCCCGCAGTATATCCAACTTTTCTTTTGTAACTTCTCCAATTATTCTAATGGCTAAGCCAGGTCCTGGGAAAGGTTGTCTTGTTACTATTGATTCCGGTAAGCCCAGTTCTCTGGCTACCAGCCTTACCTCATCTTTAAAAAGGTTGCGCAAAGGTTCAATTAGCTGGAATTTCATATCTTCCGGCAGTCCACCTACATTATGATGGCTTTTAATGGTTTCTGCCGTATCTGTGCCGCTTTCAATAACATCAGAGTATAAAGTCCCTTGCACTAAGAACTCACTGTCTTCATATTTTTTAGCTTCATCTTCAAAAACACGAATAAATTCTTCTCCAATTCGTTTTCTTTTTTCTTCCGGTTCAGTAACCCCGGCTATTTTCTGCAAAAATCTTTCCCGAGCATCTACAAAATCTAAACGAATTCCAAATGTATCTTTAAAAACTTTTTTTACCTCTTCCGGTTCATTTTTGCGCATAAAACCGTGGTCCACAAAAATACAGGTTAAATTATCTCCAATGGCTTTATGGACTAATACAGCGGCTACGGAAGAATCAATTCCTCCACTTAAACCACAAATTACCTTTTTATCTCCTACTTTTTCCCGAATGGCCCGGACTTCTTCTTCAATAAAAGAACCCATGGTCCAATCGGCCTTACATTTACAAATCTTGAACAGGAAATTTTCCAAAATAGCCTTTCCGTTTTCCGTATGTTTAACCTCCGGATGGAACTGTACTCCATACAATGCTTTATCCGGATTAGAAAAAGCCGCAAAAGGAGTATGTTCTGTTTTCCCTATACTTTTAAAACCTTCGGGAATCTCTGTAATGTAATCACCATGACTCATCCAGCACAGCTGTTCCGGAGATAAACCCGAAAAGAGAGGGTCACTTTCATCCACCTGCACAATCGCCTTACCGAATTCCATTTTTTCAGCTTTTTCTACTTTTCCGCCTAAAAAATAAGTGATTAACTGCATCCCGTAACAGATGCCTAAAACAGGAATACCCAAATTTAATATCTCCGGGTCACAGTAAGGGGCTTTTTCCCCGTAAACACTGGCCGGACCCCCGGATAGAATTATTCCTCTCGGGTTTATTTCTTTGATTTTTTCCACAGATATACTGTAGGGAACCATCTCTGAATAGACTTTGGCTTCTCTGATTCTTCTGGTAATCAACTGGTTATATTGCCCACCAAAGTCTAACACTAAAACAGTATCATGTTTTCGCCAATCCACGTTTTTTCCTCCCTCAAATAAAGTTTATGACCTTATCCTTATTCATATGCCTTCGGATCCAAAACAGCAATATAAGGTAAATTACGGTATTTTTCCGCATAATCCAATCCATAACCCACTACAAATTCATCAGGTATGGAATAGCCACAGTAGTCCGGAACAATGTCTACTTTCCGGCGGTCAGGCTTGTCCAAAAAGGAACAGATTTTAAGACTTCTAGGTTTACGGGAAAGGATATTATCTGAAAGGTATTTTAGGGTTAAACCTGTATCGACTATATCTTCCACTATCAGCACATCTCTACCTTCTACACTTTGATCTAAATCCTTGATAATCCTGACAATACCTGAAGAGTGAGTGGAATGACCGTAACTGGATACAACCATGGTATCTATTTCTAAGGGCACCTTAATATGTCTGATTAAATCAGCCATAAAAATCATGGCCCCTTTTAAAATACAGATTACAAAAAGATCTTTGCCTTCGTAATCCCTGGTTAAAATCTCGCCTAATTCGGCTACTTTTGACTTTATATCATCCTCTGAAATAAGAACTTTTTTAATGTTTTTTTCCAAGCTCTGCTTCCTCCTCTGCCATATAATAGTAATAGCTTGTCAAATTTCGCATAAATTATAACCTAATCTCCCTCTACATTTCAACAAAATTACTATATTTCCCGGAAATTTTCCGGCAAAATTATCGTAAACAAAAATGGTTAGGCTATCCCAAATGCCTAACCTAATTATTTAACATAATCCTAAATTGGTGCATTTATCTCTATTTTTTCATTATAGTCGCTAAATTCAACGCTCATGATCAAGCTGTGATTTTCATGTTGTTTATTAACGGCATTAATTTCCGCTTTGGCCAATAGTCCGTCTTTGTTGACCCAGAACACATAAGAGAAATCTTTCCATAAAACCTCTAAATACTTGTTTTCATTTTGAGCCAGCACTTCATATTTTCTGCATTTTTGTCCGTTAATTTTTTCTTTACCGACGTATTGAACTTCCAGGGGTTCACACAGGCTAAAGGTACCTAAAGGATTAATCTCCTGGATTAATTTTTCTGTTGCTTCCATATTTACCTGGTCTAAAACTAACCAATCCTTAGAAAAAACATCTTTCCGATAAAATTTATTGTTAACCTGATAAATCTCAAAGTCGGAATTCACTACATGGAGTTTGCCGATAAAATGCACATTACCGTTACTTTTTTCTCCCATAACCTCACTTAAAAGTTGCTCCTGATTATCAACTATCTTCTTGGAAATTGCATGGTAGCGATAGCTTTCTGCATTAAGGGTTTTTTCAATGGCTGATAATACCGCTGCTTCCGGTGGTAATGCACTGAAATTCTGATAAGCCCAAATTCCCCCACCGCCTATTATTAAAATTAAAACAATAAGTAATAACCATTTGAGGCTTATCCTCGGCCTGGTAATCCGGGGAATTTTAAATATCTGTCTATTAAAACTGATTTTACCCACAATATATTCCTCCTTTTCCCTAATTATTTCTAATAATTCTTACTTGGAAAGGAGGAATTTTATTACTTTTAGACCTGTCCAATTTTAAAAATTTTCACCTTTCATTAAAAACATAAGAAAGAGTCTTGAACAAACTTGTTCAAGACTCTAAAAAACTGTATTTTTACTCTACATCATACCTCCGGGAGGCATTCCACCGGGCATGTTATTATTCTTCTCTTCAGGAATATCAGCAATTAAACTTTCAGTAGTTAAGACCATACCGGCGATACTTGCAGCATTTTGTAAAGCAGAACGAGTAACTTTAGCTGGGTCTACAATACCTGCAGCAATCATGTCTTCGTACTTATTGGTTAAAGCGTTGAAACCTACTCCTACACCGGCTTCTTTAACTTTTTCTACAACGATGGAACCTTCAACCCCGGCGTTGTAAGCAATCTGACGCACAGGTTCTTCTAAAGCTTTCTTGATAATGTTTACACCTACCTGAGCATCGGGATCGTCCATTTTAATATTTTCTAAAGCAGGAAGGATATCAATTAAAGCAGTTCCACCACCGGCCACAATACCTTCTTCTACTGCCGCTCTGGTAGCAGATAAAGCGTCTTCGATACGATGTTTCTTTTCTTTCAATTCGGTTTCAGTAGCTGCACCAACTTGGATTACAGCAACTCCACCGGATAATTTAGCTAAACGTTCTTGTAATTTTTCTCTATCGAATTCAGAAGTGGTTTCTTCTAATTGAGCTCTGATTTGAGCAATTCTGGCATCAATCTTAGCCTTTTCTCCTTTTCCTTCTACAATGGTTGTTTCTTCTTTGCTTACTTTAACTTGGCGAGCAGTACCTAACATTTCTAAAGTAGTGTTTTCTAATTTTAAGCCCAAATCTTCGCTGATAACTTGGCCACCGGTTAAAACAGCGATGTCTTCCAACATAGCTTTTCTGCGGTCACCAAAGCCAGGAGCCTTAACGGCTACACAAGTAAAGGTACCTCTTAACTTGTTCACAACCATAGTAGCTAAAGCTTCGCCTTCAACATCTTCAGCAATGATCAATAAGGATTTTCCTGTTTGAACAACTTTTTCTAATACCGGTAAAATATCTTGAATAGCAGAGATTTTCTTATCAGTAATTAAGATCAAAGGTTCATCTAAAACAGCTTCCATTTTTTCTGTATCAGTTACCATATAAGGAGATACATAACCACGATCGAACTGCATACCTTCAACTACGTCTAAAGAAGTACCAAAAGTTTGAGATTCTTCTACAGTAATTACTCCGTCATTTCCTACAGTTTCCATAGCTTCAGCGATTAAATCACCAATTTCTTTATCGGCAGCAGAAATAGAAGCAACTTGAGCAATTGCCTCTTTACTTTCGATGGATTGAGCGATTTTATGAATTTCTTCTACAGCTACCTCTACGGCTTTGTTGATACCTTGTCTGATAAGCATAGGATTAGCACCAGCAGCTACGTTCTTCATACCTTCTCTGATCATAGCTTGGGCTAATACAGTAGCTGTAGTGGTACCGTCACCGGCTACATCATTTGTTTTGGTAGCAACTTCTTTAAGAAGTTGAGCACCCATGTTTTCAAAAGGATCTTCTAATTCAATTTCCCGAGCAATGGAAACACCGTCATTGGTAATAGTGGGGGAACCGAATTTTTTCTCTAAAACAACATTACGACCTTTTGGTCCTAAAGTAACTTTAACTGCTTCTGCTACAGCATTAACACCCGCTTCTAAAGCGCGTCTAGCCTCTTCACCAAAAATAATATCTTTGGCCATTATGTAATCCCTCCTTCAATATATTAACTAATGATAGCTAAAATATCCCTTTCACCTAAAATAAGTACATCTTCATCATTTAATTTGATTTCTGTTCCGGCGTATTTAGAATAAATAACTTTGTCCCCAACTTTTACTTCCACAGGAACCCTTTGTCCGTTTTCCAAAAGTTTACCGGTTCCTACAGCTAAAACTTCACCTTGTTGGGGTTTTTCTTTAGCAGTATCGGGAAGGACAATACCGCTTTTTGTTTTTTCTTCTTGAGCAATTGGTTTAACAACAACACGGTCGCCTAATGGCTTAATGTTCATGTACAAACCCTCCTTTAGAAGTTTATTATGTTCCACTTTATTGTTAGCACTCATCATAGGTGAGTGCTAATTCACAATAATAATGATATACAAGGTTTTAAAATTTGGCAAGTCTTTTTTTAAATTTTTTTCTTAAATTTACCTTTATCGACTTTCCAACAGTAAACAATATTTCCAATTATGACCTGGAATATACTCTTGGGATACATTTTGGGGTCAGTCTTTTGCTTAAGGGTTATTTCGTTAGTCAGATTTCCGCTTCTGAGCAATATTTTTGGTCAAAATCCTCTTACGGGTAACCTTATTGGTCAGAACTTTATTTGGGGTTAATTATTATGTCAGATATTTTAAAAATCTAACTTGTAAGGTACACTAACTAATATAGATCTGATCAAAAATATCAACCTAAAAAATAAATCTGACAAAAAAGCTAAACCCCAAAGCTCACTCTGAACTAAAAAGGTGGTAAAAGTATGAACAAAAGCATTTTACGAAAGAAGTACAAAGAATTACGGAATAACATGAGTAAAGAAGAGGTTTCCGTTCGCAGTCAAAGCATTCTCCAAAACTTAGCCTCCCACCCTTTGTGGGCTAAATCATCCACAATCATGTGCTTTTTATCTTTGGGTAATGAAGTTGAAACTAAGCCTATTATTGCAAGGGCTTGGGAGGAAAACAAACAGGTGGTTATACCTGTTTGCCAGACGGAAAGCCGTACAATTATCCCTAGTCTCCTAACATCTTTTCAACATTTAGAACCAAAAACCATGGGTATTTTAGAGCCAAAGGAAGGCAAACTTTACCCGGTAGACCCCAAAATAATTGATCTTTGCTTAATTCCCGGCTTAGCCTTTGATTTAGAGGGACACCGCATCGGTTTTGGAGCCGGCTACTATGACCGCTTCTTACCTTTATTAAAACCGGGCACACCAAAGATGGCTTTAGCCTTTGATTTTCAAATCAGCCCCAAACCGTTACCCCATGAGGCCCATGATGTAAAACTGGACTTTATCTGTACAGAGAAAAAGGTTTATACTTTGTAAACCTTTCCTACAACAAACGAACGGGACAGGCTACTTCTTTTTCCAATTCCCAGCTGCCTTGCCCGGTTAGGTCTCTCCCTTGAAAATCGAAAGCAATAGCAGGTATAAGCACTAAATCAGGTTCCGGATTTGTTTTCTTAAAACTAACTAAAGCCTTGACCATGTCTTGAACAACCAACAGGCCGGCGGACTGAATGTTACCACCGAAAAATTCATTTTTAACCGGTAAAATTTTTGCCGGCGAATCCGCTAATGCTGTTTCTAAAACCCTATAACCAAACTCCGAAGCTAAAATTAAAGGCCTTTGGGCATGCTTTTTCCTAATCTCCTCTTTAACCACCTCAACTTCTTTCAGAGCAATGTCATAATCAAATACAAGGCCACTCCAATCCCCTTTTACTTCTATAGTAAAAACCTTTCTTTCCCCTTCCCGTTCAATTAAAACTTTATGCTCACCCTTCTTTTTTAAAAGACTAAAGGCTTCTACCCGGGAAAAAGGCGGCTCTCCATTAATCTGTAAAATCTTATCCCCGGCCTTGATTCCTGCCTGAAAAGCCGGACTTCCTTTAATTACCCCCAGAACCCAAGCCTCTAAATCTCCTAATACAGGCGGCTCCAGGGAAATGGGACACATGCCTTTACGCCAAGCAGATATTTTTTCCGCCAATTCCACCATTAATTCTTCTTTTATTTGCAGTTCTGGAGAAGCAAATTTCGTAAAACCCGGCTTAAATACCCGAATTGTTTGGGCATTATTTTCACTTAAATATTTAATGGTTTCATACAGGCTTTCCCACCCGGTAATCTGAGGCATGGCCACAATGCTCCCATGGTATTTCACACCGTATTTAGCTAACACTTGGGGAGATCGACAGGAAATTTCCGCCTGTCTATCTCCCATTAAATTAAATCGTTCTGAAATACCGGCAATATTTAGGGATAGATTGATTTCTAAAGGCTCAAATACTGCTAATTTCCTGACAGCCTGCTCATCTAAGTAAGAACCATTGGTAGTAAGCTGAATTAAGGTTAAAGGAAATCTTTTCCTGATTAATCTTAAACACTCCCAAAAATAGGGGTGGGTAAAAGGTTCACCTTCCATAATCAGACTTGCCGACTCGCCTATGACAATTTTCCGGTGCCCATCTAAATAATCTAATAAATCTTCCACCAACTCAACAGATAAAGGTGGTATAGCTAAAGCCCTTACCCCCGGAGGATTTTGCCGGTGACTGCAAAAAACACACCTGACATTGCAGCGGGAAGTCAAAGGGAGAATATTATAGTTTTGTACGGTGTGATATAAAACCTGAATTAATTTTCCATCCACAGCTTTTCCTCTTTTCTATAAATAGACAACCTAATTTAATAAATCTATTCCCTAGTATACTAAAAAATAATGTATATTTACTTTTCGAATTGCATATATTTTAGTGAGTCATCCCCAAGGGAACATATGCTCTATCCACAGTTTCCACAAGCTTATCCACAGAAAAAACATTAAAAACACCGATTTTTCCTTAGATTTTCCACATTATCCACAAACATGTGGTTTTTTTATGGTGTTAAAAATATTCCACACACCAATCCCTTATATATCAAGTTATGCACAGTTTTATCCACATTATCCACAGGTTTTCATCCACAAAATTATCCACTATTCAAGAGGCAGAAGGCAAGAAACAGGAAACAAGAAAATTAATTCGCTGTTAAATCCTATATAACCAAAAAGCTGACCAAGGTCAGCTTTTTATCTGCTATCTCTATCCAAACTTAAGATTTGGCACGGCATTTAGGTCCAAGTCTGCATACTCTCCCCTGAGAGCTTTGTAATGGGCTGCTGCCCCGATCATAGCAGCGTTATCCGTACAGTATTTTATAGGAGGATAATACAACTTAATCCCTACCTCCTGGGTCCTTCTCTTTAACTTATCCCTTAAGAAACTGTTAGCGGCTACTCCTCCGGCCAGTAACACCGTTTTTACCTGGGACTCCTGGGCAGCTAACATGGTTTTTTCCACCAATACATCCAACACCGCTTCCTGAAAACTGGCAGCTACATCCGCTTTATTAACAGCAATATTTTTCATATGGCACTGATTAAGATAATTGAGCACCGCTGATTTTAACCCACTGAAACTAAAATCAAAGCTGCCTTCTTCCAACCAGGCTCTGGGCAATTCAACTGCTTGGGGATCACCTTCCCTAGCTAATTTTTCTATTTGCGGGCCTCCCGGATATCCTAAACCCAAAGCTCTGGCAATCTTGTCAAAAGCCTCACCGGCAGCATCATCCCGAGTTGCACCTAAAAATTCGTATTGACCGTGGTCAAGGATTTTTACTAAATTAGTATGCCCTCCGGAAACTATTAAGCAAACCAACGGAAACTGGATATCATTATTAGTTAAAAAGTTGGCATAGACATGTCCTTCAATATGGTTTACCCCAATCAAGGGTTTTTCAGCGGCGAAAGCTAAAGCCTTGGCTGTAGAAACACCTACCAATAAGGCACCTACTAATCCCGGGCCATAAGTTACCGCGTAATGAGTCAGGTCTCGAAAATTCAGCCCTGACTCCCGCAAAGCCTGGTCTATTACCACATTAATCAGTTCTAAATGTTTACGGGAAGCCACCTCAGGCACAACCCCGCCAAATTTTTGGTGAGTGGCGATTTGTGAGGCTACCACATCTGCTAATATTTCTTGGCCATTTTTAATTATAGCTACAGCTGTTTCATCACAGCTGGTTTCAATAGACATAATTATTGTATTCTGCAAACCGGTCACCTACCCTGAAATACTTTCCATTAAGTCCTTCCACATAATTATGGCATCTTCATGATTATCAACATAATATCCCTTTCTTAATCCGGCACTCTTAAAACCTAAACGTTCATATAACTTTCGGGCCCTTATATTGGATACCCTAACCTCCAAGGTCATCCGCAAAGCGCCCTTATCTATGGCCACTTCCATCATCTTTAGTAAAAGAATTTCCCCCAAGCGCCGGCCTCTATATTCCGGACTGATGGCTATATTCGTTACATGGGCTTCGTCTATAATAACCCACATTCCTCCGTAACCGATGATTTTTTCCGGTTCATCTTTTAGGGTCATAACTATATAATGAGCAAATTGATTATCCAAAAGCTCACAGGTAAAAGCATAGCTAGACCAGGGTGTAGGAAAAGATGCCTTTTCTATTTCCGCCACCTTAATAATATCCGTTATTTCCATTTTCCGTAGATTAACCTGATTTATTATCTCTGACATTGACGTGCCTCCAACTTAACTTCAGCTTCGGACCTTCTTATATACATAGGTTCCAGAGTAAATAAATCATCAAAAATTCCCTGGGCTAATTTTTGTAAAGCTAGAATTCCTACAGAAGAAGCTCTAACCATTAAATTATGTAAAGGTGCCCAGCATGCCTTACTTGAAAGTTTCTCAGCAAATAAATCTTTATATACTAAAACACCGTCACCTAAAAAAGTAACAGGTTTTTCTTTTTTCAGTAAGATTTCGGCCAATTCTTCCGGGTTAACGGCCTGGTAATCACTAATCCGCACTACCTCTTCAGCTTGCATTTCATATAAAGCAGTATATACTTCATTGCGGCGAGCATTTAAAATAGGACAAATAATACCCTCATAACCCCATAAATTATAAGCTAATGCATCTAAAGTGGGAATAGCAACGATTTTTTTCCCGGAAACTTGAGCCAAACCTTTAATTGTAGCCATGCCAATCCGTAATCCCGTAAAAGAACCTGGCCCTTGGGTTAGGGCAAATGCGTCAATATCAGCCAGGGTAATTTTTGCCTGCTTTAAAGTCTGGTTGATAGCGGGTAATAACTGTTCCGAATGGGTGAGACCCGTATTTAAAAAATTTTCCGCCCAAATTTTCTCTTCATCAACGATAGCTACCCCTTGGACAGGTGTAGAACTATCGACGGCTAGAATAATCATAACCGGTCAACTCCTCTACAATCCTTTCATAATGCCTACCGCGAGGGTAAAAATTAATCTCCCGGCCTTCTTCTATAGGTACAAACTCCAGTACTAAATGCTCCCTAGGAAGTATATCTGTAATTAAATTACCCCATTCAATGAGAGTAACCCCTTCTCCATAAAAATACTCCTCATAGCCTAAATCCTCCATCTCCTGACTGGATTTCAGCCGGTAAACATCCATATGATAAAGAGGCAATCGCCCTCCATAGTACTCTTGGATTATGGTAAAAGTAGGGCTAGTCACGTTTTCTTTAATCCCTAATCCCCGGGCTACCCCTTGCACAAATAAAGTCTTACCTGCCCCTAAGTCGCCGGTAAGAGAGATAAGATCCCCCGGACTTAAAAATTTGGCCATCCTTTGCCCCAAATATTCCGTTTCCTGAGGAGTACGGGTTCTTACACAAATCAATTTGCCAATCCTCCCTAAATCTAGTGCTAACCTGTAGTATATCCTATTACAACTTGAGCAAAACAGCAAGAAAAATAGTCGCCATAAGGCGACTTTTTAAAGATTTAGTTTAAAGGTTATCCCTTTTGTCAGAATTAACTTTAAGGCGATTTTTTTTAATCAGACTATAAAGTTCAAAATTATTCAGACCAACACCTTTAACCCGAAGACAATTTATTATCCAGAGAGACATCTACGCCAATGATTCCAAATCACCCGCTTTTAAAATACTGTCCACATAATCTAGTACGCACTTTAAATCAAAAGGTTTGGCAATAAATAAAGCCCCTGTCTTTTTTATTTTTTCAATAGTCTGAGCATCACCATACGCGGACATCATAATTACTTTCTGGTTTTTATTATTCTCTTTGATTTTATAGAGAGCCGTAACTCCGTCCAGTACAGGCATTTTAATGTCCATCATTATTAAACCGGGCTTTAATTTTTTAGCCTTGTCCACACCATCTTTGCCATTAACCGCAACTGCCACTTTATACCCTCTTTCCTCAAAGGCCGTAGCTAATAAAATCCTTACTCCTGATTGGTCATCCACTATCAGGATATCGGTGCCGTTTTTTTTCATTTTGTCCCTCCGGAAACTTGGTATATGTAATAAAATTTCGTCGTAGAAAATTTAACTCCTTCACCGAAATTTGACAACTTTTGTTAATTTCTGTCGTAATTATCAAAAACCAAGTGACCATTGATATAGACCTGGAGAGGGTTACTCCTGATATCTAGAGGAAAACCGCTCCAAATCACTAAATCCGCATCTTTACCTGGACGAATACTTCCTACCCGGTCTTCGATTTCCAAAATTTTAGCCGGATTTACGGTTAAAGCCTTTAAAGCTTCTTTTTCTTCCATACCTTCTTTAACTGCTAAAGCAGCACACAAAACCAGGTACCGGACAGGGATTACCGGATGATCCGTGATCAAAGCCACCTTAAGCCCTGCCTTGGCTAAAAGACCCGGTGTCTTAAAAGACAACTCTCCCAATTCAACTTTAGACCTATTAGTTAATGAAGGTCCTACGGCCACCGGGACACCGGCCTCTAATAATTCCGGCAGGATCTTATGTCCCTCCGTACAATGTTCAATTACCATCCGTAAGTTAAATTCTTTCCCAATCCTTAAAGCAGTTAAAATATCATCGGCTCTGTGAGCATGAGCACGAACAGGAATCTCTCTGTTCAATGCTTTAACTAAGTTTTCTTTTTTCAAGTCCCGTTCTCTGCTTTTTTTCCGGCGATAATTATCCGCTTCAATAAAAGCCTGCCTAAGTAAAGCTGCCGTAGCCATACGGGTATAAGGCATTTTTTTCTGTTCACCGTATACACGTTTAGGGTTTTCCCCTAGGGCTATCTTTAAACCCGCTTCCGGATTAATAATCATCTCCTGAAAAGTTTTTCCTTTTACTTTTAAGAGAGCCGTCATGCCTCCAATTACATTGGCACTACCCGGAGCCACCATAACTGTTGTGACTCCTCCCAACAAAGCCTCTTTAAAACCTATATCATTAGGATTAATGGCATCAAGGGCTCTCAAGTGAGGGGTTAGGGGGTCTGTTATTTCATTAGTGTCATCTCCTTCTATCTGGTATATTTCCTCAGCAATACCTGCATGAGTATGGGCATCAATAAACCCGGGTAAAACATAATTGCCACGGGCATCCACCACTTTACAATGAGAAGGGATCTCCACCCTTTCCCCTACATCTTTTATTTTACCCTTTTCGATAAGAATAGTGCCTGATTTATAGTCCTTTTCTTCCATTGTTATTATGTGAGCATTGGTAATGGCTAACATGGTTCGATTACCCCAGACATACGTGTAATTTCCAGACCTTTTTCTTCTAAAGCTTTGATGACTAAATTTATGCCAATAGAATCGCTGGCCATATGACCGGCAACAATTACATTACCAATGTTTTGTTCTTTTACAGATTTAATCACATCATCAGGCAGATGCATTACTACCAAAGTCCCAATCCCGGCTTCGAAATAGGATTTAACAACATCATTACCTCCGCTGGTGCCCCCTGCCATAGTTACAAATACTTTGCCAGCATAACTTTTTTCAGACCCTACTCTTACTTTAGGTTTAGTATAAGCATTCTTATATTCAGGAATCTGTAAAAGTAAATCTATAACATCCTGCACACGGGGTGGGGGACTATCCCATAAATTATCATCCAGATACTGCTGTAAATAATTTTCCACCAGTAAATCAGCAGGAGAATGAATTGCCAGAAAAGGCATGTTTAACAAGCGGGCAGCATGAGCGGCACGATCATAGTTGCTTACGTGCAGGTTTCTGTCTACCTGTTCCTTACGTTCCGCTAAAGCTTTTTCCGCTCTATTAATAGGAACCCCGGCTTTTACCATACGGTCAATCTGGTTATCCATTACTTTATATAAATCTACCCGGTGATGACCCTGGGGATGATGGGTAATCACACAATCAAATCCTAACTGCTTGGCCAACATTATTTCAGCCGTATCAATATCAACGCCGAAAGCAATTTTTTTAATCCCTTCCCCAGGCACAATCACCCCGCTGTCCGCAGGAGCTTCCTTTAGTCCGGCAGCCTTTAAAGCAATATTTAATATTTCTTGGGTATTCAAATTGAGAACCTCCTTTGAATTAGTGACTAGTGACTTGTGACTTGTGACTAGAATCTCGCCCACTAGTAGACTAATTATTAGTGGCTAGTTTTTAGTGGCTGGTGGCTAGTAAAGCGACCTTCGGTCGCAAGGTTAAGGTTGAGGCTAAGGTTAAGAATTACTAAACTAAGGATTAACATAGAAAATAAGTTTTGGATGAAACAGTCTACAATATTTCTTGCCTCTTGCTTCTTGCTCCCTGCCTCTTGAATGATTCATCATGCAGTATATCACAAAAATAGTGGCTGACCCAAAATATTAGCCCAAGAGCAATAATGCCGTCATACATTTTAACCCGTGAGACGTCATGCCGCCCCAAAATATTCGCCCAAAAGCCGTCATGCCGACATGCAGTATAACTCGTCAGCCGTAATGCTGACCCAAGAGT
>ENA-OWOZ01002082-OWOZ01002082.1-bioreactor-metagenome-genome-assembly--contig:-NODE-2082-length-15940-cov-3.145685_pt1 | contig 15940 bp, 13 predicted proteins | sample MGYA00238140_ERZ651804 | MGnify/ENA primary metagenome ERZ651804 (study PRJEB26910, sample SAMN07631232) | bioreactor metagenome | isolation source: Switchgrass digestor | place: USA: Dartmouth... | reverse complement strand
TGCTATTCTCTCATTGACAATATCAGTTCCGAATTCATTTACAGCCTGCGCTACGATTTCTGCAGCTGCACTAGATTTCGTCTTGGACTCGTCATAATAAAGCGTAACTTTTACGGGAATTCCGTTATCAAGCTTCTCCCTGTAGCCGCTTTCGATCTCTATGATGCACCGGATCTCCTCATTTGCAAGGGCTCCTTCCGGATCCTCCGGCTCTGCCAGCACCAGATTCGGATTTTTGCTTAATATCCTGTTCTGCACCAGTTCCTTTATCTCATCCGTGTTCGAAGTCTGAGAAAGAGCTACACTGACATTCTCATTTATAGCCTTTTCAAAGTTCTGGACACTGCCTCCCATAACGATGTTGATCACCGGGATCAGTATCATTGGCAGCAATATGCTGGTTATGACAGTTCTTCTGTCTCGAATCAGATCTTTGACCTCTTTTTTAAAAACGATCATTGCATGCTTCAGTTTCATTTTGCACCCGCCAATCTGATAAAAATTTCCTCGAGATTTTCATTACTGTACTTTTCCTTGAGCTCTTCCACGCCGCCGCATTCCACGAGCTTTCCTTTATGTATGATGGCGATTCTGTCACAGAGTTTTTCAACCTCGCTCATCGAATGACTTGAAAAAATGATCGTCTTTCCCTGCTCCTTACAGCGCAGTATAAAATCGTGGACATCTCTGGCCGCAGTGACATCAAGTCCCGATGTAGGTTCGTCAAAAAGCATTATTTCAGGATCATGCACTATCGAACGTGCAAACGCCGCCTTTTGCTTCATTCCCTTCGACAGCTTCGACGCTCTTTTATCCATGAAATCCTGCATGCCAAAAGCCTGTGCCAGCTGTCCCGTGCGTTCCCTGATCGCAGCCTTGCTCATGCCGTTCAGTTCACCAAAATATGCAATGTTTTCCGCCACTGTCAGCCTGTCGTAAAGCCCGGTCTCACCTCCGAAAAGTATACCGATGTGGGCTCTGACCTTCTCAGGCTCATTTTGTGTATCATAGCCATTGAGTACGGCCTGGCCCGAAGTAGGCTTCATCATGGTAGAAAGCATCCGCAGCGTTGTAGTCTTTCCTGCTCCGTTTTCACCCAGCAAACCAAAAATCTCACCTTTGCTTACATGAAAGCTGATTTTATCGACCGCTGTAAAATCCCCGAACTTCTTCCCGAGTTCCTTTACTTCAATCATTTCTGCTCCACATCCTTACCCCCAAATTAGCAATTCGTCACGATACATTTTACACCATATGCTGCCTTGCATGCCATCTCCGTCTGATATTTCCTGAGAATCAACTGTTTTCGCCGCTCAGCCTGCAAATCGCATCAGCAAACACCAGATCCTCAATGGTCGTGATTTTTATGTTATAGTAGCTGCCCATAACGATCTTCACCCTGCTTCCGGCCCTTTCTGCCAGCATGGCATCATCAGTACCTTCAAAATCGTCAGCAGCAGCTTTCACATGTGCATCCATTATCAACCCGTATTTAAAAGCCTGAGGCGTCTGTATCTGCCAGAGCCTGCTCCTGTCTACTGTTCTGTCCACAAAACCGCAGTCATCAGAAAGCTTGACTGTATCCTTTACGGGGACCGCCACACAGGCCGCACCATATTCACAGGCTGCATCTATACATGCTATTATACTGTCGTTATCGATAAAAGGTCTGGCACCGTCATGTATAAGTACTACATCGCAGTCAGCCGAGAGTTCACGCAGGCCATTATATACGGACTTCTGCCTGCTGTCCCCTCCTGATGTGACTGCCCTGATTTTTTTGAACCCGAATTTCTCAATTACATTCATCCGGCAATATTCTGCTTCTTCTTTATTTGTAACTACGACTATTTCATCTATCAGGCTGCAGCTGTCAAATTTCTGCAGCGTCATAGCCAGCACCGGTATGCCCCGTACCTGAATGTACTGCTTGTTGATATCCATGCCCATGCGTGTTCCCCTGCCTGCTGCGGCAATAACGACACCGACCCGCATGGTGCGGTGATTTTTGTCCATATTGTCATTTTTACTATTATTCAAATATTAAACACCTCTGCCTCGTGCTGTTCCAGAAACAGCCATTATGTTTTATTTTATCAAACTGCAGCAATAAAAAAAACGGGTTCTTCCCCGTCTGCTTTATAATCGCAATCAGAATGCTGCCAGCTTGAAAAAGCCGTTTATATAAAATGTCTTCCTTCTGTTCTACATAATCGCGATACATAAAATCCGCAGTATATCATACAAATAGCCCAGGCTCTAATGCTAAATGCTTTTTTCAACGAAATACTTGGGCTTGGCAAATATCATACGCCCGGCAGCAGTCTGCAGTATACTGGTAACGGTAACATTAAGGCTCTCGCCTATGTGTTTTCTGCCGCCGTCTATTACTATCATCGTACCATCATCAAGATATGCAACGCCCTGCCCGTTTTCCTTTCCGTCCTTAATGACCTGAACAACCATTTCCTCTCCCGGCAATGCGATCGGTTTAAGCGCATTTGCAAGTTCGTTAATATTCAGCACCGACACTCCCTGAAAATTAGCTACCTTGTTAAGGTTATAGTCAATGGTCAGAACCTTGCCGCCCAGTTTTTGAGCCATTCTCAGCAATGCTCCATCCACTTCCGCATCTGAACTGACTTCTGCGTTCTCTATGCGCATGGGGAATTCGAGGTCCTTTTGGATCATATTCAGAACATCCAGCCCCCGTCTGCCTCTGTTCCGCTTCAGAGGATCCTGTGAGTCTGCTATATGCCTGAGTTCATCCAGCACAAAGCTGGGAACTATCAATTCGCCTTCAATAAAGCCGCTTCTGCAGATGTCAACAATACGGCCGTCAATGATAACGCTGGTATCAAGTATTTTGGGAGCTGATTTCTCTTTGCCCGCTGCTACGCCGTCTGAAGTCCGTCGTTTCATACTGTCGAAAAGGCTTTCATTTTTCTTGCCGGCAGCAACCGCTATGCCGAGACAGCTGAAAAGTATATTGGCCATTATTGATATGGGTGTTCCGATTATGTCAATATTTTTGATTGGAATGGTAACAAGATTGGCTACGACAAGACCAACTATAAGACCTATGGAACTGACAACCAGCTCATAAAGGGTAAGCTTCTGCATAAATGCTTCCAGCTTGTCAAGCGCCTCCATGACTATTTCGATCAGTTTACCGCCGGCGATGTAAAATATAGCACCAAGTACAGCCGCTGCCAGGATGTAACCCAAAGCCTTCAATTCCGGAGCTATATCAGTCAGTTGATATATAAAAAAGGTCCTTGTAAGAGTGATGCCGGTAACAGACCCAACAGTTGCAAAAGAGAATTTAATAATATTATTCAGCACATTATCTAACTCCCTTAAATAGCATTTTCAGCAATTAATCCAGTCCCTTCCTGGTGGGTGACTTCATTTCCTGTACCAGTCTTAATCCGTATTATCCCTTCAGAAGTTTACCTTCAGGAATTTGTCAATCGTCGATTCTATCTCCATCTGATCCAAATCTTCTGCCAGTATCAGTTCACTCACAAGTATCTGCTTTGCACTGTTGAGCATTTTCTTCTCGCCGGTCGAAAGCCCTTTTTCCCGCTCCCTCTTCATAAGTATCCTTACAACATCAGCAACCTCATATATACTGCCGCTCTTAATCTTGGACATGTTTTCGCGGTATCGCTTATTCCAGTTGTTAGTGACATTGACGTCCTGATCCTGCAGAATTTCGTATACCTTGTCCACATCATTGCTGTGGATGACCTCTCTGAGCCCTATGTCCTTCACGCTTTGCGTCGGGATCATCACCTTCATGTCACCCAACGGCATCCTCAGAACATAATAGTTCTGCTTGCGGCCCAGTATCTCCTTTTCTTCAATGGATTCGATCACACCGGCCCCATGCATAGGGTAAACGACCTTATCACCAACACTATACATAACAAATCCTCCAAATGAATAAAATATCACCTTCATCTGTGATTTGTCTTTTGTTGTTGGAAATCGTTCGGCGAACGAATTGCTGCTCTTTCGTCAGAAACGATCAATGAACATGTTTTGCACTTCCAAATAGTTGCTGAAAAGGAAGCAATTGATAAGTGGTATCGACCCACATTCTTAAGTATACTACAATTGCGAATTAATGTCAAAGCAAACGTTAAGCCGCACCATTACAGCGTTTCAGGCTCCGAAAAAAAATCTGTCCCGCGAAAATTGCCGCAAAGAAATAATGCTTGTTGAAGGACGGCAAAATAATAACGGCATTGACAATGAGTTGTCCAAACTACTATAATTAAAACGTGCTGATACATTTTTAACTATTCGATTCCAATATATAGTGTACTGTAGTGCAGGAAAATTACCTGTTTATGTATATAAATGTCACTATATAATAGCTAAAAGAACGCATCAGGAGAGTGAACGCAATGAAAGACATGCTTATCGATGATTTTCAGTACACAGTGCAGGAGCTTATTTTCAGGAACAAAAGCATTATCGATTCCATAACGAAATACCAGGACTCCAATGCCAGAGTCAACCGGTCCATAGTTAAAGCTGTCACGCAATGCGGGTGCATCAAGATAAATGCAAAAAAGCAGGAAGTGCCTGAGGACGGCAGTCTCGAAGAAATCCGCAAGGCAATGGATACGCATATTGAAGGAAAATTGTGCGAGAACTGCAGAGACCAGATCGAAAAGGAGCTGGGCAAAAACCTCTATTATATCGCATCCATATGCAATACTCTGGATCTGAACCTGTATGATATCATAATGAAGGAGCAGGAAAGAGTCAAGCTGCTGGGACAGTTCAATCTGGAATGATGCCGGCAGCCCGAAGCGCATAGCCCCGGGCAGGGTATCTGCTTTCCGACGGTATCTGTTTTTATAGCAATATGTCCATAAACTGATTAAAAATTTTAAGTTATATGATCCCCTTGAAGCAGACAGTGAAAATCCAGCACTTTTGCAGAGAGGGGATCATTTTACAGCGTTGGATCAAAAACTACGTCCAGTGCATCCTGTATGCTCTTTGCCGGAATGATTCTGAATCCGTCTGTGGTTTTTACCTGAGATGCGGTCTTCATATTCCCGTCAGGTATAATGATGCTGCTGAAGCCGAGTCTCATGGCCTCCGCAATCCTCTTGTCGATTTGCCCGACAGCACGCACCTCGCCTGTAAGGCCGATTTCACCCACAAGGACGCACCCGGCATCCACAGGGATGTTTTTGAAGCTTGATGCTACTGCCGCCGCTATCCCCAGATCACATGCGGGCTCATCCAGTCTTATGCCTCCGACAACATTGACATAAGCGTCATAGTTATATAGCTGAAGCCCTACCCTTTTTTCCAGCACAGCCATGATCATGGTGAGCCTGTTATAGTCAAGACCGGTGGCCATACGCCTCGGAACACCGAAGTTTGTTGCACAGACCAGTGACTGTATTTCAATAAGCATTGGCCTCGTACCCTCGAGGCTCGAAACGACAACGGAACCGGGAACATTTCCCGGCCTTCCGGACAGCATCATTTCAGACGGATTGGATATTTCGGCAAGACCCGTATCTCTCATTTCGAATACGCCAATTTCATTGGTGGAACCAAATCTGTTCTTTACTGTGCGCAGTATTCTGTAGCTCAGATGTCTGTCACCTTCGAAATATAAAACGGTGTCCACCATGTGCTCAAGCACTCTGGGACCTGCTATCGCTCCTGCCTTCGTGACGTGACCGACAATGATTACAGTGATGCCGCTGCTCTTTGCCAGTCTCATCAATGCCGCGGTTACCTCCCGTACCTGGCTTACGCTGCCAGGTGCCGAAGTTATGGTATCGGTATACATGGTCTGGATGGAATCGATTATGATGAGACCTGGCTTCTCAGAAGCTGTTAATGCCGATATCGTCTCGAAATTTGAGGCAGACACCAGGAAAAGGTCGCGTCTTTTGACATCAAGTCTGTCCGCCCGCAATTTTATCTGTTCGACAGATTCTTCACCGGATATATACAGTATTTTAGAGTCCGTCTGCAGTGTATTGCATAACTGAAGCAGCAGAGTGGACTTGCCTATTCCCGGATCTCCTCCGACCAGTATCATTGAGCCTTTAACAATACCTCCGCCCAACACCCGGTCGAGCTCCTTCATTCCGGTCAGGCTGCGTTGTTCTCCGTCAGCTGTGATTTCATCAAGACTGTAAGGCCTGACATTGACAGTCGGGCCGGCCGACGCAGCCGGATTCTGTTGCTGGCGCTCTTCGACAAACGTGTTCCACTGCATGCATGCAGGGCATTTGCCCAGCCACCCCGAAGACTCATAACCACATTCCTGACATATGAAAACGGTCTTACTCTTTGCCATTACTGCATCGACCTCCATTACCGGTAATGATGAACAGCAGCCCAATACCGGCCCCCGAATGAACCTTCATATTTTTATAAACCATCGCGAAGAATCGAAATCAAAGCCAGTAATCGTCTTTCCCATCTGTGCCTTTTGCATCTGTTATTGACGTTTTTCTAACATCTGTATCTAAGTTACGTATCTGTTACTGCCGCATTTATATGCCTATAACCGCCGCAATTCTCCTGCTTCGAGCAATTTGTCCAGTACAAGAACGAACATTGCGTGGGACCATGTGAGCGGAATTACCCAGGCCGGCCTGCCCGTGAGCCTGTCTATCTGCTCCGGTAAAAGTCCCTGCTCTGTAGTGCCTTTAACGGCCCACCAAAAATATTCCCTCGCCTTGTCGTAATTTTTATTTTCAATATTGTATAATGCAGCCCATAAAGTTGTCAGTATCCATGGATTGCCGCCAATATAATTGTCATATTCGTATCTCATCAGACCGCCTGTACCGGCGACAGTGAGCTGATTTTCCACGACTTCCGCTGTTGACTTCATGCCCGCCTCACCGGCCGGTATTATCCCAAACGGCACGCTTAGACCCAACAGGCTGATGTCCACCGTTCCATCGATCAGCGTATAGTCTCGTGTGATGCTTCTGTCATTCATTTTCAGCCAGATTTTCTGATCGGTATTCTCGTCTCCCCAGCTGTTCATTTTTACACGGATGCTTCTGACAAACCTGTTCCATTCCGGCTTCCAAAAGCTTCTTAATATTGCTTCCCGCAGTTTTTGTGCATGATCGCGCCATTTTACCGAAAGCTCCTGCGGCGCGCCGATCAGTTCCGCGATCTCTGCGCCTGCCTGTATGCCTGCACACACGGCAGCACTGGAATATGCGTGTTCACCGAGGCGCTCTTCCCATAAATCGAAGCTCAGCCACGGCAGGCCTGTTTCGGTATCAGTAAACCTGATCAGGAATTCGACACCCTTTTGCACACAGGGCCAGAGTCTGATAAGAAAATCCTTGTTTTTAGTCACCTTATAGTGCTCAAGTATCCCCCAGATTATAGAACCGCCTTCATCAATCTGTAACCCCCATGAAGGCGCAATGTTCCCGTCCATATAAAACCGCTGCTGCCAGCTCCCGTCTTCATCCTGTACACCGGCAGCCCAGTAATAGAACCCTTCGGCTGCTTCAGTAAGGCCGCACTTATCCAGTGCCGTTGTGATGAACGCCGCATCACGTCCCCAGCAATACGCGTACCTTCCGCATCTGGTGAACTGTTCATCTACCTCGGGCGCAGCCAGCAGCGCACCGGTCCTTTTATTTGTCATAAGCGCAAATACAAGAAGAGATCTTCTGTAAAGCCGGTTTACCTCATCAAATCCTGTATCGATCTGCCTCGCTTTATTCAGCCAGTTACGCCAATACACAGCTGTTTGATCCAGATCCAGCCAGGGATCACGGAGTCTGGCCTCCCTGATCAGTTTTTTCAGAGTTCTGATTTCCCGGGCGAAGCACACGCTCAGAGTGAACCTGAGGGTATCACCGCTTCCGGCGCAGGCACATTCCCAAAGCATACCGCCGTCCTTCATCATCCCTATCGTGTCGTGGCCATACAGCTGACCCCGTTCGGCATTTTCCCTTGCATCAGAGCCAAGCTGGTACTGAACTGCAGGTACAGCCGACACGATGCCATAATAATAACCATGCCTGTAATGGATCAGCGACGACAAGTCAGTGTCAAATATCACACCTGCCGTATCAGCAGTGGATGACATGGATGACGAATAAACTGCAAAGCCGATCTCCAACTGGTATTCACAGTTGTTTTCCACCTCATAGCATCTGTTGAGCACATCACCGCCGGGCAGAGAAAAATCATGCTGCCGCACCTTCACCGGATATTCACTGTGAGTAAATTCCGTTACCGCTATGTTGGTGTCTTCGATATAATACTGCCTCACCTGCCAGTCGGGAGAGTTGAGCCATGAGGTACCATGCCAGAGACCTGGACATATCATGCCGGTCAGCAGCCTGTCGACGTGCTGCGGGTAGTCAATATCGGGCCAGAAAATCCTGGTCATTTCCCCTCTGCCGTCAATACATGCCAGCATGGCAGAGTTCCCTGTAACCAAATTGTTGAAGTAAGACTTTACCATATTATCTCTCCTCGCAGTTATAATTCATTTTATCATAACGTATCAAACAGCGGCAAATAGTGCCGGGTCGATACCAGGAAATAAATATTTTAATCCAAAAAGTGCAAAATAATAGAAACCGCAGTGATGGAGGTTCTTCATGAATAATATGCTCAATAGCCTGATAATGGTAATCACACAAATTATTCAGGTATTTATTTTTGTCGCAGGATGCTATTTTTTTGGGGTTTCCATATATGGCTGGAGAAAAAGGAAAGATAACTCGCCGGAGACCGCTCCATGCAAAAGATTCGCAGTTGTGATCGCTGCACACAATGAAGAACTGGTCATAGCACACATCATCGACAGTTTGCTGGAGCAGAACTACCCCAGAGAATTATACGATATTTTCGTAATAGCGGATAACTGTACCGATAATACTGCTGAAGTTGCCAGAAAACACGGCGCAATAGTTTATGAGCGCTTTGATAATGAAAACAGGGGCAAAGGCCATGCTCTGGAATGGATGTTCAGCAAAATATACGAAATGGATGACAAATATGATGTGATAAGTGTGTTTGATGCAGACAATCTTGTCTCATCGAACTTTCTGTACGAAATGAACAAGCAGCTTTTGAAAGGACACAAGGTCGTTCAGGGCTATATTGACAGCAAAAATCCGTTCGACTCATGGATAACCTGCTCCTATTCCATCGCATTTTGGCTGTCGAACCGTACATTCCAGCTGCCGCGGTATTACCTTGGACTTAGCTGCGGTCTGTGTGGTACCGGGTTTTGCGTAGACATATCAGTACTTAAAAAGATAGGCTGGGGTGCAACCTGTCTTACAGAGGATCTGGAATTTACGATGAAGCTGGCGCTGAACGATATGAAAGTGGCATGGGCGCATGAGGCTGTAGTGTATGATGAAAAACCAATAACACTGAAACAGTCCTGGAATCAGCGCAAAAGGTGGATGCAGGGGCATGCAGACTGTGCCTCGAAATATCTCGGTCCATTGTTTAGAAAAGCCTTCAGACAGTGTGATCTGGCAGCGTTCGACTGCGCGATATACCTTTTCCAGCCCATACGGTTTATCCTTATGGGCCTGATGACAGTAATGCTGTGGATACAGTCCGTTTATCCTGAAGCGCCGTTTTACACGCTGCAGTATGTTTTCCCCACCGCTGTATGGTATGTCTTTGTTGTACTGCAGTTCTTATATGGTCCGCTGGTGGTTCTTTCAGAGAACAAATTCGATCTGCGCATACTGCTGGGATTCCTGGTCTATCCGTTTTACTGCCTTACATGGGTCCCTATAACGATCCAGGGCTTCCTCTGCAGAAAAGACAAATCATGGAACCACACCAAGCACACCCGTGTAATTACAATAAAAGAACTCGAAAAGCCCAGAAGCACGCTCAAATCTTCCTCCGAGGCTCCCCGTTACCAATAGGGACAGTCCTTCGTTATGGGGACAGTCCTACTTTCAGGGGACTATTCTCCATTCAGAGGGACAGTCCTTTTTCAGAGGAGCGACCCTTCCGAAGGACTGTCCCCTGAGAGGCTGCTCATCGTAAGCATTGTTCCGGGGCGGCTAGGAGCCTGGCGAATTTTTGCAGGACTGTCCCCTCTAAGATTTGCTTCAGCGAAAATTAAGGCCTGTCCCTCAGCTGAAAGATTGTCCCTCTTATTTTTCGAAGAACCGTCCCCGGCAGAAGGACTGTCTCCAGTAAAACTGCCCTTTTCAAAGGGCTGCCCCTCAGCTTGACTTACACTATTTTCAAAAGTAAAATTAAATTAGTAATATGTCATAACAGGTGATGCTTTATGCAGGCAATGATTATAACCATTTTAAGTCTAATATTCTTGCTAGTGGTTTTAGCAATCAGCGGTATGATCAATTCCAAAAAGCCATATGCATGTCCCAACTGCGGGCATATATTTTCGAAGAAATGGTATAGCCTGATGTTCAAGCCGGCTCCCACGGTAAAGTACGGAAACGGAGAGCTGAAATTGAAATGCCCGTCCTGTAAGAAAACAGATTTTTGCCTGCATACTAATAGAGCCAGTTCATAGAATGGCAGCCAGCTGGCCCGTCAGGTCCGCAGATATAACGTATGTGATGCAAAAGAGGCATCCTCAGAAACGGGGATGCCTCTTAATAGTTATGCGATGACAGCAACTTCTTAATTATTGCCTGTGTTCGAATTATTGCCCGTTGATAAAGCCTGTTGTGTTCTGTTTTTCACGCTGAACTCCAGTTTATCACCCGCCAGTTCCACCTGGACAGTGTCACCGGCTTTCACGGTGCCATCAAGCATCTGCTCGGCCAGCTTGTCTTCAACCATGGTCTGGATGGCCCTTCTGAGCGGGCGTGCACCAAAGACGGGATCAAAGCCCTTTTTCGCCAGATGAGCTTTTGCATCATCGCTTACCACAAGTGTGATGCCGTTTTGCTCGAGACGCTTTGCCAATACATCCAGCATGATTCCGACTATGCTCTTGATGTTTTCCTCACTCAGCGGATGGAATACTATGATATCGTCCACTCTGTTGAGGAACTCGGGCCGGAAGGACTTCTTGAGCTCTCCCATTACGTTGTTCTTCATGTCCTCATAGTTTTTCGCTGCATCATCACTGACTGCAAACCCAAGTCTCTTCGGCTCGGTGATCAGCCTTCCGCCTATGTTTGAGGTCATGATTATTACCGTGTTCCTGAAGTCCACGGTTCTTCCCTGAGAATCAGTAAGGCGTCCGTCTTCAAGAATCTGCAGCAGAATGTTGAACACATCGGGATGAGCCTTCTCGATTTCATCAAATAACAGAACAGAATAGGGCTTCCTTCTCACCTTCTCTGTCAGCTGACCGCCCTCCTCATAGCCGACATAGCCCGGAGGCGATCCGACCAGTCTTGATACTGCGAATTTTTCCATGTACTCTGACATGTCTATCCTGATCATGGCATTTTCATTCCCGAACAATGCCTCTGCCAGTGCCTTGCTCAGCTCAGTCTTGCCCACTCCCGTCGGCCCGAGGAATATAAACGAACCAATAGGTCTTTTAGGATCCTTCAATCCGACCCTGCCTCTTCTGATGGCCCTTGCAACAGCTTTGACAGCCTCATCCTGACCAATGACCCTCTGATGGAGCACATCCTCCATCTTCATAAGCCGCTCAGACTCTTCCTCAGCCAAACGCTTAACGGGGATGCCGGTCCAGCTTGAAACTATATCAGCTATTTCATCCTCTGTGACCGTATCAGTCCTGGTCTGATTTTTCTGATACCAGTCGCTTTTAACCTTCTCATGCTGAGCCTTCAGCTTTTGCTCCTGATCTCTTATGGCTGCTGCCTTCTCGAATTCCTGCAGCCTTATGGCATCTTCCTTTTCCTTTGCCAGTTTTTCCAGCTGTTCTTCAAGGACCTTTATATCAACAGGTGCCGTAAATGCCTTCAGACGTACCTTCGAAGCCGCTTCATCTATCAGATCTATCGCCTTGTCAGGAAGGTACCTGTCGGTGATATACCTGTTCGAAAGCCGTACTGCCGCTTCCAGTGCATCATCGGTGATTTTTACCCTGTGATGGGCCTCGTATTTGTCCCTGATTCCTTTCAGAATCTCAATGGTCTCCTCCTGAGTCGGCTCACCGACGATGATGGGCTGGAACCTGCGCTCCAGTGCCGAATCCTTCTCGACATGCTTTCTGTATTCGTTCAAAGTCGTAGCACCGATAACCTGTATCTCGCCACGCGCCAGTGCAGGCTTCAGGATATTGGATGCATCAATGGCTCCTTCGGCCGCTCCCGCACCTATAATGGTATGCATCTCATCTATGAAAAGAATAACATTTCCTGCTTTCCGGACCTCATCCATGGCTTTTTTCAGCCGTTCCTCGAATTCTCCCCTGTACTTGGCGCCTGCGACCATGGATGAAAGATCAAGAGTGAACACCCTCTTGTCTTTCAGCAACTCAGGTATGTTCCCCTCAACTATTTTCTGGGCTAATCCTTCAGCAATCGCAGTTTTGCCGACTCCCGGCTCACCGATGAGGCAGGGATTATTTTTCGTCCTTCTGCTGAGTATCTGGATTACCCTCTCTATTTCCTTATCCCGTCCGATAATGGGATCGAACTTGCCTTCCCTTGCCAGCTCAGTCAGATCTCTTCCGAACTGATTCAATGTTGGCGTGTTGGTATTGCCTGATGCATTTCTGGGCTCACCGCTCGCGTTCGGCGCATCCTCGTTGAGCATACGCACTATATCATTAAGCAGCTTCTGCGGATCGACGCCCAGATCCATAAGTATACGGACCGCCACGCTTTCCCCTTCCCGCATGATACCAAGAAGCAGGTGTTCTGTGCCGATATAGTTTTGTCCGAGCCGTCTGGCCTCCATGAGGCTCAGTTCTAGCACCCTTTTGGTCCTCGGCGTGAAATCCAGAGGAGGTTTGCCGGTGCTGTCCCCTCTTCCTATCAGTTCTTCTATTTCCTTTACGATCTTGTCTTCAGTGATCCCCTGACCCTGCAGGACCCTTGCAGCGACCCCTGTGCCTTCTCTTACCAGGCCGAGCAGAAGATGCTCCGTGCCGACATAACTGTGGCCGAGCCTTACGGCACTCTCCTGAGACAAGTTTATAGCTTTTTCAGCTTTTTCTGTAAATCTTCCGTACATTCAGCATCACTCCTTATTGCAGACTTCCCTTCAACATCCTGCGCAACAGTTCAGCCCGCCTTTGATCCCTGTCTTCGGGCCTTAACTGCCCCCCGGATACCTTTTGCAGATATGCCGGCTGTATCATAATCATAAGGTCATTAAGTTTCTTCAGGTCTATGCCCTGAACCAGACCCATAATGGCTCCGAGCCTGACATCAGACAAAAGCTTGAGGCTCTCTTCAGAGGAGATAATCCTTGCATTCTGCAAAAGCCCAAGTGATCTGAAAACCCTGTCTTCAAAGCGCATGGGGTTCTGCTTGTAAAGTTCATCTCTGAGCACTCTCTCCTGCTCCGATATCTGTGTAGTAATATTGTTTATCCCTGCAATGATTTCTTCCTCCGTTTGACCCAGTGTAGCCTGATTGGATATCTGGAACATGTTCCCTGAGGCTTCGCTGTTTTCCCCGTACGCACCCCTTACGGCAACACCGATTTTGCTGCAGGTCTCAAGAACGTTTTTAATGTATCCTGTCATGGACAGTGCCGGAAGGTGAAGCATCACAGATGCTCTTATACCTGTTCCGATATTGGTGGGACAGCAGGTCAGATATCCGTATGTTTTATCGAAAGCAAAGCCTAACTTTTCATCCAGCTTCGTATCGAGGTCATTGCAAACCTTCCACGCCTCATCCAGATGCATTCCGGGTATTATGCACTGCAACCGCAGATGGTCTTCCTCATTGACCATTATGCATACCTTCTCATCCTTGCTGATAATGGCCGCTCTGCTGAATTCCCCGTTGGCAAATTCGGGACTGATGAGGTGCTTTTCTACAAGCAGCTGTCTGTCCAGCGGACTTATGGAATTCATCTCCAGATAGGTAAATGCGGTATCCGCCTGTACACTGCTGAACAATGCGTTCCTGACCTTCTGCAGGATCTCGCTGCTCTGGCTGCCTGTCATTCTTGTCGTAAACGGATAAGCCTCCAGATTTCTTGCCAGTCTCACTCTGCTGCTTATGGCGACATCATGTATTGAAACCGGGTTTTTATCCTGCATCATATTATTCACCCCCGCCATTCTTACCTGTGTTCTCCAGTTTTCTGATCCTGTCTCTCAGCTCTGCCGCCCTCTCATATTGTTCACTTTCGACAGCAGCAGACAATTCGGCCTTCAGCCTTTCTATCTCTTCTGTATATTTTACGGTATCAGATACTTTTGCAGGTATCTTTCCGGTATGCTCCGTATTTCCATGCAGTCTCCTCAGTATCGGGCTCAGATTGTCTCTGAATACTCTGTAACAATTGGCACAGCCCAATTTCCCGCTTTTCCTGAAATCATCAAAGCTCATACCGCAAACATCACAGCGGGTAACCGGATGATGCCCGAACTCTTTAAATCCTGTATTTGATCCAAATCCAGGGAACCCCCATAAAAGCTTTCCCAGATTGATCTGCGGACTAAAAGTAATTTGGCTGTTTTCCTCTGCACACTGACTGCAAAGGTACAGCTCTGTTTTATTGCCGTTTATGATCTGTGTATAATGAACATTTGCCTCTCTCATATGGCATTTCTGGCATACCATTTGCCTCACTCCCTGCAAAAATAGATTAATGAAATTATTACCCTAAAATCAATATATTAACACCCCGGGTGATTGCTTATACCAATAGGCTTGTCAACATATTCTTAAGCACCGCAGCCCTGATTATATCTCTGTCAGGAAGACCGATACCTCCAAGCACCTTGTCGCTGGTGGCAGCCTTCATCAATAGTCCTTCTCTTTCACTGACAACCTTGTAATCCACAAAATTATTTATGAACACTTCGGCTGACTGCTGGGTAATACTGTCGCCCATGGAACTCACAATGTGCATCAGGTAATTTCCAGGTCTGTTGACATTGACCCTTCTTATCCTGATATGCCCTCCGCCCCCGCGGCGGCTTTCCACATAATAGCCTCTTTCGGTAGTAAATCTCGTATCTATCACATAATTTATCTGCGAGGGCACGCACTTAAAATAGTTCGCCAGTTCGTTGCGCTGTATTTCAATAGTGCCGTCGGTCTCATCAATCATTTGCTTCAAAAAGGCTTCTATTATATCGCTCATTCTGGCCATATGCGCTCACTCCCTTCGTATTGTGCGCAAAATGTTGATTTTGACTTTCTTTGACTTTCATATATATTATAATTCACCAGAAAATTATATTCAAGCATTTTTTCCCGGCAGAACCGGACATATGCGTGTAGTACTGTAAATCCGTTTTTCTGATCATTTTCTGATTCCCTGTCCTTCACATCATGTACTTCTGCATTTTATTCGCCTCTGATCAGGCCTGATTACAGCTGATCACGGCTTCCATTATTTTCGGCAAATAACATCAGGAATATTCAGCTGAGATGATCAGTATGCCCATGTAAACCAAACTCACATTATGAACCTGGCACATATAGATAACCCAGGCTCGGGCTCCGGCGGGAAATACCGCAAAAAACCCCGGCAATATCTATTGTCGGGGTTTTTCCAGTACCATAGCCAGTAATTAATTTAACAACCTTCTATACTTATACTTATTTATCCGCACCGTCGGTCTTGTCTGTCTGCTCACCTGAACCCGGTCTGTTTGCTGCATCCACAGCATCCGGCCTTTGGGACAGCGGAGCAGCCGCATCTGCCGATGAATGCTGCCTGATCAGGGAACCGGCTTTACTCTTCCTGACTATCTTCCTGAAAATCCATACGCAGATAAGTATGAGCAATGCCAGTAATATCAGAGCCGGAAGATAGTCAAGATCGGAAGAGCACA
>ENA-OWOZ01002078-OWOZ01002078.1-bioreactor-metagenome-genome-assembly--contig:-NODE-2078-length-15975-cov-4.876966_pt1 | contig 15975 bp, 15 predicted proteins | sample MGYA00238140_ERZ651804 | MGnify/ENA primary metagenome ERZ651804 (study PRJEB26910, sample SAMN07631232) | bioreactor metagenome | isolation source: Switchgrass digestor | place: USA: Dartmouth... | reverse complement strand
TGTCCATGCGCTCCGGAATATTTAGGTGGTCTTTATTTTTCATGCTGATGCAGATATCCGATAACTTTTTGTAGATAGCTTCTTCAGCGCCTTCTTTAGGCTTATAGGAAAAAACCACATGCTGATTGCGCTTATCGGGCAAAAAATAGCGTTCTCGGTAACCGGTTATGGTTTTGCCTAGCCTCCTGCCACTATCTAAAAGGTAAACTTGTGACCATAGGTCAATGAGTCCGTTGGGAGCCGGAGTACCGGTTAGACCTACTACTCGTTTGCATAAAGGCCGCACCTTGCGCAAAGCCTTAAATCTTTTGGCCCGGTGGGATTTAAAGCTAGAGAGCTCATCTAACACCACCATGTCAAAGGGCCAGTCTTTTTTGTAGTAATCAACTAACCACTTTGTATTTTCTCGATTTATCACACAGATATCGGCACTGGTGTTTAACGCCTGAATGCGCTCCTTTTCTGAACCTAACACTTTAGCAATCCGCAAATGTTTTAAGTGGTCCCATTTCCTAGCTTCAGCGTCCCATACATTTTCCGCCACCCGCAATGGAGCAATCACCAACGCCCGGGCTATTTCAAAATAGTTGTGCATTAGTTCAGCGATAGCTGTTAAAGTAATCACCGTTTTGCCCAAACCGCAGTCTAAAAAGATACCGGCTGCTTTTCGATTCAAAATAAATTTCAAAGCGTATTCCTGATAATCGTAAGGAATATACTTCATCCCATCATCTCCCCCAAAAAAACATCCAACGCTTGAATAGTATCTATAACATAAACCTTAAAACCCAATTTTTCTAACTGCTTTTTTCTTTTCAGTTGCAGGGGTCTCAATTGTTCCCCTGGTGCCTTAAGCTCCACAAAGGCTATCACTTTATAGGGCAGAAGCACAATTCGATCCGGCACACCGGCCACTCCTGGAGAAATAAACTTCAAGGCCAGTCCACCTACTTTTTCAACTTCCTTTTTCAGTTTTGCTTCGATTTCTTTTTCCCTCAATTGAACCACCTATCCCTAGTGACACCGCCGACATCATTTTCCAAATTCAATCATTTAATTATTAACTCTCAATACTAACCTTGCTTTTGATGTCAGTAGCGTCATTTTTATATCCAGACACTGTACACTTATAGACGCAGTTTTTACTATAGACATATAGAAAAATAGCTACATAAGAGTTATATAGAAATTCTGGTCTGTTAGCGTCTGTGTGTCTGCATTTTACATATTTTAGGATACAAACCGACGCTACAGACACCTCTTTCCAGCTTTGAGCGGATAATTTAAGCTCTTTAATATAATCCCGATTTTACCGTCAGGGCTGTCTGCAGACACCACCGACACCTTTTTAAGAGTTTGTTTTAAGTTTCTTCCCATCAGAAACAAACCCCAATTTCGCCGTCTGCACCGTCTGCTGTGAAATCTTTAGTTTAAAATATCAAAAACTTCACCAGTACTCGGAGGTGTTTTCTTGCCCAGTTTAATCCCTTGCCAGCCTCTATCACTGGTACGTCCAATTCGCACCCGTGCAAACCCACGCTCCCTTAGCATCCTTGAGAAGGTGTTTTTTCTTACCGGTGTTTCACCGTTATCTGCACACCACATTTCATAAGCGCTATATAAATCCCTGGTGGTGGTTTTAGCTAAAGGGTTTAAGCTGCAGCAGTCCTCAAAGAATTCACCCAATCTATCTGTCTCCTCCTGGTATTCACTCACCGCATCCAACACTTGCTCCGGGGGATTGAGGCCTTCCTTTTGCCAAGCTAGACATCCTTTTACCGCCCAAGCCAAAATAGCCTCACCTTCTTTTTTAAGCTTTTCTCCTAGTTGTTTATCTCGCTCTTCTGGAGGAATGGTCACTGTAAAAGGGATTAACATGATCCTAGACCAGATGCCTTGGTCCCGGCCCCTAATATCCGGTTTGTTGTTACTGGCTAGCCAGATCTTAAACTGAGGTTTGTAGGTAAAGGGATCCTGGCGCATAAAGCGCACTTGCACTTCATCCCCACCAGTTATTTGTTTAATTAGACTTTCGGCGAAGCGCTGGCCGTAGCCGGTTTCCACGGTACTGGTAAAACGCACTCCTTTGAGAGCTGCCAACTCCACAGGGATGGTATCGTGCTTTTTCTCCATAAATACTTCAGGACGGGTGGTACTGGCATAATCACCCATAACATACTGGATGGCTTCAATGAATTTACTTTTGCCGTTACGCCCTGTGCCGTAGAGAAAAAAGAGCACTTCTTCGCCGCAATCCCCAGTTAAGCTATAGCCTACAGCCCGCTGGACAAAATTTCTTACTTCTTCATCTGGCAGTACCCGCTTTAAGAAGCTATCCCAAAGCTCACTGCTAGCCGATTCATGGTAGGCCACAGGACAGATTTTAGTTAACAGTTGCTTCCTGTTGTGAGGCATCAGCACTCCGGTCTTTAAATCTAAAGTACCGTTTTGCACATTTAGAAGCCAAGGATCTGTATCCAGCTGATCTTGAGCCACCGGCAGATGGCTTTCGGCCAGGGTAATCATGTCTCTTTGTCGGGTGCGGGACTCTGAGGTGATAGCCCATTTGAGCATTGCCCGGCGTTCAGTTTCATCGTAAATTTGCATAGCTTCTGCTCCAATGCGGCGCACTGTATCTTTAGCTTTGCGGTAAATCTCACCACTATCGTCAACTTCCCAGTGCTTGCCGTTCCAAATGAGCCATTTACCCAGTTGATAGCAATAGCGAAGTTCCTCCCCGTGGTGAAACACTAAGCGTTCAGCGTTGCCGGTATCTGTACGGCGAAAGATTCCACTGCCAAAATCATTGATAACCGAGCTAATACCCATCCACTCCCGCATCCGGCCTACAATTTTATCTCCTACTATTCCGGCAAGCTTTGGCCAACCGCTAACGGGCATTCCTTTTTGCAGTTTATCTATGGCATAGCCTAATGCTTTAAGGCGCATATCTGCTTCATCATCTTTGGCAGCATCCACCACGGCCTCTATAAAAGTTTTTATCTCTTCCAAGCCCCAGCCGGCATGGGCCAGAGCACCGGAGAGATGTAAAGCGGTATCCTGACGGGCCCCGGCCTCTGGCCAGTGGCGGGCCAAAAGAGCTGCCGCCGCTGTGAGCCGGGCTGCTTTAACCAGCTCGACATTAGCCAGCTCTTTGGGCTTGCCTTGGCCCATCCAGATCACCTTTTCGCCTGTAGGGTGGGTTGAGGGTGGTATCATAGTTTGACTACCGGTACTGCGAACTTCCAAAATGGTAATGTTCTCTATAGGATCTTGGAACTTGACAGTTTGTGCTTCTAGGCAGCGGTATAATAAATGTGCTTTCCCGATGCTTTTTCGGCCAAAGGAGAGATCTGTCCCGGGCATTAGGTAGCTGGCGGTAATTACAGCTTCCGGCGTGTCACAGTCAATATCTACAATCCAGTCCGAAGGCTCCCCTAAAAGTAAGCCGATATTGCGGTCCGGGGTAAAAACTTGATTGATTTCTTCCGCTTTAATAAGTCGTTCTTGCCATTTAGCTTCTATAGGTTTTTTCTCCCCAGGCTGCAGTGGGATACAATGCCAACCTTGTTTAAGTAGCTGCTGGGCTGTTTGGGCGATTACATTTGTCATAAAGCAACAGCCTCCAGTTGGCTATTAAACCTCTTTACCCTAAGGCCCAATTCCCCCGCCCGGGCAATCTCACCGGTCATACCTTCCGAAATCTTATCTCCAAAAGCCCACAGCTCGTCGCATTTTTCTAATAGCTCTAAGCCCAAGTCCAAACCCACAGCCCTTTCCTCGAGAACAGTATCATCAAGGAAAGTGGTGAAGATAACATGAGGAGCTAAAGGGATACCGCCTTGGCTGTAAACAAAGCGGGAGTAGGCGATGGCCTTTTGGATGTTTCTTTCTACATCTCCCCGGAGCGGAGAGCAGACATAGATGACAGGTCTTCTCCGCTCCTTGTCCACCAGCAGCCGGTTTAGATACCACCTAGCCTTTTGTAAATCTTCCTCCCCGGCCTTATGTTCAAAACGGGAGAGGTATTTAATGACGTTTCCTGCTAGGTAACCCTTAAATTGCTCCTCAGTGAGCTTGGCTTTAATAAAGTCAATAGTTTCTATGCCACCTGTCATGTAGTGGTCAGGGTTAATTTTATCCATGCTTCTCCCCCCCTCTTTAAGCGATTTTGCGTTCAATTACCGGCAAAAGGCCCCTCTTATTTTTCAAAAGGTCGTAAAGGAACAGTCGGCCTTTTTGTGTCCAATAGGTATGCATGACACTTCTTTCGGCATCAATGGTGTGGGTCTTGGATTGGGTATAACCTTGATCGGCATAGTCCTGGTACAAAAGCCAGGTGTTGCCCATCTTATACTGCACTCCTAATTCGTGAAGCAGCTTATTCATGGCCCGGCCTGACATGCCGTAATCCTTAGCAATTTTGGTGATGGGAACTAAAGATTTATTTTGTACAATCAGATCATAGTAAGAAGCTTTAGGTCTTAGCTCGCCGATAATCTGCTTCTGTTTGGCAGTCTCCAGCTCCAATTGCTTGGCTCTTTCTTTGGCCTGCTTGTATTCTGTAAACAGCTTAATGCCCAAGTCAGGATTATTTAAGATGTCATCAATGAGGGCATCAGTGGCATACAGCCCAAATTTCCTTATGGAAGGCAGCACCTCATCAAACACCCATCTTTCAAACTGCTCTGCTTTGGGTAGATTGGAGCGGATAATTAAACGGTAAAGATCGCCTTCGTGGATAAAGTTCGTCTCTTGTGTTCGACCTAGATTATCGATGATGTCGTGTTTCACGACCCCACGACAATGACGGGATATCGCATCTCTGGTATTGGTGTATCCCAAGATGGCAGCACACCTGCTAGCGGGGAAGTATTCTTTACCATTGATAATTAAAATACTTAACTCCCCAAATTCTTTATGGTTAAATATTTTCATATCTCTCATGAATGAAAACCTCCTAATCTTTCATATAGTAATCACTCTCAAAACCTTCTGCCTGCAAGGGTAGCCCTTGTGCCCAGTCAATCGGTTGGCTCATGATTGCCTCCACTTCTTTAAGTGAGCCAAAGCCATAAGGCACATCCAACACCACCTCGTCATGCACATGAAATGCGATTTTATAGCCGGCGGCATCCAGCCTTAGGAGAGATTCGGCCAAACAATCTCTAGCAATGGCCTGGACAATATTTTCCGTGATTTTCCCCCCATAGGTATCGATCCGACACCATTTGCCCAGCTCCACACCTTCATAGGTCAGTTTATCTTTGTTAAAGCGTTCATCTAGTTCAATCCTGGGCCTCACATAAACTAGACTCCTACCTGAGGGCAATCTGATAAATAGCACTCCGCTTTTGTAATAAAATTTAAGCCCATATCGCATATTGACCGCTGTTCTATCTTTTACGGCTCGAATAGCTGCTTCTTCCACGTCCCACCAGAGTTTTACGATATTCGGGTTAGACTGCCGCCAAGCTGCAACAATTTCCGGCAGCTCATCCTCTGATAGCCCCATGCTTAAAGCTCCCATGGCCTTTAAGGCTCCAACGCTACCCTGGTAGCCACAGGCCAAAGTAGCAATTTTACCTTTTTGCCGCAGCTCGTATTCCGGGTTACCCCGAACAATAAGCTCCATCGGCACCCCAAACATCCTGCTGGCGGTCATCTCATAAATCTTGCCATGCCCCTTGAAGGTATCTATAACCCACTCCTCCCCTGCCAGCCAAGCAATAACCCGAGCTTCAATGGCACTAAAGTCTGATATAATAAACCGGCATCCTGGAGAGGGAATAAAAGCTGTTCTAATGAGTTGGGATAATACATCAGGCACACTGTCAAACAATAGCTCCAGAGCTTCATAATCCCCAACCTTGAGAAGCCTTCTGCCCAAGTCCAAATCGCTCATGTTGTTTCTAGGAAGGTTATGCACCTGCACCAGCCTCCCCGCCCAGCGTCCCGTTCGGTTGGCTCCATAGTATTGCAACAACCCTCTAACCCGCCTATCCTTGCATACTGCCCGTTCCATCGCTTCATATTTTCTAACAGAAGTTTTGGACATATCCTGTCTGAGTTCCAGCACCCGCTTCACTGTCGGATTGCTTATTTTGGCTAGCAGTTCTTCCACATTTGCTTTGGCCAGGCTTTCCACTTTGATACCATGTTCATCTTGAAGCCATGTCTTTAACTGGGTAGGGCTATTGGGATTTTCCAGCCCGGTTAAATGGGTGGCTTCCTTCATCAAGTTCTTCTGGTAACCTCCATCGCATTGAATGGCGTTTTCCACCAGCCTTTGGTCTACCCTAACTCCGTAGTCGTTAATGCGCTGGTCGAGGTACCATAACCGCATTTCCTTTTCCGGCATCGGATAGCGCTCTAGCCTTTGCCGAATGGCCCTTTCCACTTCCACATCTTGTTTGCAGTAAGCCTTAAATAAAGTCCACTTCTCCCTATCGTGGTGGGGAAGGTTTCTAGTTCTGCCACCGTTAGACTTGGTCGGTTTACAAGGCATTGAAAAGTATCGGATTAGCGCCTTCCCCTCCTGCATCTTTTGAGTGGATAGATTTAACACTTTAGCCACCTTCTCCAAACTTGTCGGTAGACCCAAGGTTAAGGCATGAGCTTGGCTGCAGTACCACTGCTGGGGTGGCATTGGTATGTTGAGATATTGCGCCAGACAAGTTCTCTCGAAGTTAGCATTAAATGCTGTTTTGATTACAGTTGAGTTCGTTAAAGCACTGATAATCTCATCTGGGATGGCCTCATTATTAGCTAAATCGATAACCTGCACTGGGTCGTTATTAAAGGTATAACCAAACAATAATATGGTGAAATCCGCCGCCTGGGTGTAAGCGTAGACCCCACATCTGGCGAGGTCTACGCTGCTGTAGGTTTCGATATCTATGGATAGCATGCTATTCGAGAATGTCGAGAGCATCATCGGCCAAGAGTTCAAAATCATCTTCAGGCTTGGATCTGCCGCCTAACGGCTCACCATCTTCGAGCTTTTGTAGGTTTTGTAAACCTGCGGCAATACCTTTATTCCCGTTGACGTTGTAGGCATAAAAGATAATACTGGCCCTGCCATAGCAACCTGAATAAAACTCAGTCGGATCTAAGATAGGCTCAACATTTTTATCTACGATTCCAGGCTTAATGAAACTATTGGCATTTACAAAATAGCTGTCAGCATAGGCTTCATCATCAGATCTGTCGGTATCTCCATCCCGTAAGGGAGTTTTAAGATTGGCTGGGATTTTACCGCCAAGCTTGGCAAGCCCCTCTTTCTTAGCTATTTCAATAGCAGCCTTAATCTTTTTTAATGTCTCTTTATCGCTTTTGGGAATGATTAAAGAAACCGAATACTTGGGGTCACTGCCGTTTACTGATTTTGGCTCCCACACATTCACATATGAAAATCTAACCTTACCGGTTATCACTTTAGTTGACATCTATATTTCCTCCTTAAAATCAATTTCAGCTGTGCTTTTTATTGCCGGTCGTTTATCATCCACACTGACCAGCTTTGGTTTCCCAGGGGGCTTTTTAATGTATGGCCCCAACAGCCCATTAAACTGCTCCCTGCCCACCAGCCGTTCCATGGCCGTAATGCCCAGCAGCTTTTTGGCATAGATCTTGTCCTCACCAAAGCCTGCCGCCATTAAAACTTCTGCCGCTTGAGCTTCGTCTTCATATCGCCGGTAGCTTCGGCCCTCAATCAGCTTGTATCCTGGCCATTCCTTGTTATGATTTACGGCTTGGTCTAAGGCGTAAGCCTGGACATCGCTAACCCAGCTTTGTAGTGCATCAGCTATTGCCATGACTTCAATGATCTCCTCGTCGGTTAAAAGAGGCGGCTTTTTGAAGTCATGCTGGGCGAGCTTCATATGCTCGTCAGCCCTGGCTCGGCAGGTGAAGCGCACTTTACAAAAACGGCAATGTTCGCCGGGTTTAAACTCGCCCTTACCATTAGAGGCTAACGCTGCTTTTGGTTTGGCAACACTCTCTCCCCAGTTAACTAACTCGTCCACTCCCATTTCATCAGAGGAGATACTATCCAACCTAGGTTGGTGGATGGTCATTTTTACGATATTGATGTCATAGAGGACAGAAAAATGATTTATAGCTCCTAAGGCATAAAGCCGCATTTGGCTGTTATCTACCGCTGAAACTTGCACCCCTCTTCCAAACTTAAGATCTACCACTTCCAGTACATCATCAGTCACCAACACTAGATCCCCAGTGCCAAAACCCTCTCGCACCCAGGGACTGTAATCCAGTTTGGCTTCCAGAAGCACTACTGCGTCTTTGGTGCGAGCTTTTGCTTCATTGATTTTTTCAATGGCAAAGTCCACATAGGTTTGCACATCGTCCTCTAGTTCTTGGCTGTAAAATTTGTCTTGCTTTAGCTTTTTAAGTTTGCTCTCATACTTAAGAGCAGTAATGTTTTCTAAGTAGCGGGCTAGTTTAAGCTCAGCCAAAGCATGGGCAAAGGTGCCTTCCTGGGCGTACTCACTGGACTTTTCTTCTATCTCAGCTTCCAACTTGGCCGAGGGTGGACAATTAAGCCATTTCTCGGAGCCAGAAGCAGATAGTAATGCATGGCCCAGGCCAGCCTCTCTTGCGCCTGAAGCGCAATTCACCTTCTGTCTTGCCATTTATACTCCCTCCGCATCTTCAAGGAGTGCCGGGTATTTTTCTTCTGGAATGTCTGAGAGCTTTTCTCCACCATGTCTTTGTAAAAGCGCCTTAACCTCTGCTTGTTTGCCCTCTTGCATCAGTGCCGCCAGCTTTGCTCTAACGTCCTCTAGAGTAATCTCCTGTAGAGTAGTTGTTGTTTCTTTGCACTTGGTTGACTTTTCTTTTGCCAGTTTTTCTATGCTAGTTGCCAACTTCCTAAGGTCCTTTGCAATATTTAAAACAACATCATCTATCAACTTCTTTCCCTCCTTTACAACTTTTTGGCTTCTTGGTAAAAGGCCATATAGTCTTCCGGGTTTACCTCCACCAATTTCCCTGCCTCATATTTTTTGAGTAACGTTTTAATTTCAGATACTCTGCCTTTTTGCATTTTCTCTGTGAGCACGATGCTAATGTCCTGAAGAGTGATCTCATCTGGATCTAACTCACCTTTTGCCAAGGCACGATATCCTGCCGCAAGTCTTTCTAATTCCTCTGCTAGTGCAAAATGCAGTTCACTCATGACTCCACCTTCTTTCCTTTAACTACTCAGAGCAAAATCTTTAATAATGCTGTTCATCACCATTAGGTCGTTGCCGGAAAGGTTAGCACTTAATCGTTCCAACAGTTCTTGCTGTTCAGGTTTTAGATATTTCTTGTGCAAATAATAGCCATCTGCTACCCTTACACCTCCGCCATAACGACCCCGGATGGTTTCTATTGGGTAAGAAAGCGATAGGATGTCAATGTCGTTTTTAATTGTTCTGACACTTACACCAAACTCAGCAGCCAGATTAGCCATAGTGTCTTGCCTCCTGCGGCATAAGGCTTCTATGATTTCCATCCGCCTTTCATTTGGCCCCATCGCTTTCTCACCCCCCTTCCATTTGCTCTGTGACTAAAGAGTAAATGTTAAATATGCAGGTCTATTTCATATTTAGAAAAGTATTTAAAACAAAAAAATAGCCAGATGAAATGATATGTGCTAAGGAAATCACCCCAAAACACATTTCATTTCAATCCGGCTATCAGACAGCTCACGTGGGATTGATAAAGTATTAAATTGTTAGGAAACTTTTCTTAGTTTCTTTTTGTAAATTGATTTTGCTATACGCCTTAGATCTTTAACATCTTGAGGCTCCAAATATGGTTCTAGAATCCATTCTAAATTTATGTCTATGGGCTCGGCAACATCTCGGCATTTTGCTGAGATAAAAAGGGCCTCTTCCTTAATTAGCAAGTTAAACAACAGTTTGTTATGCCGTTTATTATTTTTGAAGACCGTATGTCGAACCTCTTTTAGTAGCAAAGGCATACCCCCTTTCTTATCCTTTTTTGTTTCCTTGAATTCATTATAGATATGCACTTTTCCTTTACGCCATATACGCCATCTAGCGTAATGAATGGTAAAAAAATATAGCTTAAAACAGGGAAGGTTGTAAATCATCCTTCGCCACAATAAAATCAAATTTACGCAATTTAATGAAGGCCGCTTGCTTGGATACCCCATATACCCCTGCTATTAACCTTGGGAATTCCTCCTCAGCAAACCAATCGTGCTGCCAATCAATTCCGGTTATTACTCTGCCACCAGTAATACCATTTAAATTAAGTATTTCTAAAGCTAGTGGTATAAAGGTAGACTTTGGCATGGCTATGGCTGATGCAAAATAATCGGCTTGGTGTTCCCGGAAATCTTCAGATGTTACAAGCGCCTTTTTCCGCCCGAAACTTTCGATATTATTGTGGCGGCAACATACAACTGGCCTAATCTTAGGCTTTTCATCTTTAAAAAGGGAAAGTTGCCCACTATTATCAGGTGCAGTAAAGACACCAGGATGAAGCCATAAATGGCCCCCTTCATGCAACCCCGTAAAAAGTCCCAGCCCTTCTTTGCCTTCCTGCATAACGTAATTATCAATTACGATGGTTCGGTTCGTTAATTTTCTTACCCCAACTCGACAGTTTTCTCGGTCAAAAACCTTTATATACTCTTGATCATTAAAAGCTGTAGCACCCCAGATTGGTTTATCTTCATAATAGATGTCCATGAATTCAATATTGGCGCCAAGATATGATTCTAAAAAATGTAGGTGGTTGATTGGTGTAGGCTCTTTTAATAGCTGTGGTTTGTAGTCTGCAAGCAGCATTTCAGCCAACTCATCAATTTCGGTATCCTTTAGGATAGGGGTGTTATCTTGTTTATCCATCTTGCTCCATCTGAATTCAATCACTGTTTTCCTCCTTTCTTCTTTTCCATGTCTCTAATAAATGTTTTCCAATCCTCCTCATCAATTACCCCTGCCTTAGATTGCCTGAGGGCTAGCCTTGCCATATCCCCAATTTCACTGTACATCATAATGTCCTCTATATCGGAGGGAATTTCCCTACGATCCCGGGCTGCTAAATCATACATTTTAGCCTTGTCCTCATCGGAAAGATTAAGCACTTGGGCGAACTTCTCAATCTTATCTTTGTCAAAAGGCTTTCTGCGGTTGTTTTCGATATCGCTTAAGAAGCTTAGAGATATTCCCAGCCTTTCGGACATGTCTTTAAGGGTTAACTCCCGAGGGTCATTAAGACGTTTCTGTTTGATAAAATCGCCAAATCGAATAAATTGTTCTCGCAACATAAGCACCTCCTTTTTATTTTACACTATTTACGCCTTATAGCGTAATTATAGCATGGAAAAATATTCATGTCAATACTTCTTTCACTTTCACCCAAAAAAATGCCCCGTGAGAGAGCATAATTGCTTGCTTTCTCACGGGGCGTGTTGTGGTTATTGGTTATGGGTTATTCGGTTCCCAAAGCACCTAATTCGTTGCTCTAAGATTGTTGTTTTGTCCATTTTCCACCCTCCAATACATAAGTTCCTTCCCCACTGTAAGCTAATCCAAAACCGCGATCTGTGAACACAAGATTGCCTTCATGATAGTACACCAAGAACGCTTCAAGAGATACACCGCTACCAACTATTATTTTATTGAGTTTCTCGCAATATCCGAAGGCATAATTACCTACATTACAACCTTCAGGGATAGTTATCTCTGTAAACTTACAACTGCTGAAGGCCCACGCTCCAATGCTCTCGACATTATGGATATCTATTTCTGTTAGTTTGCAACTCGAAAAAGCGTCACTTCCAATGCTTTTTACAGTACTGGGAAGTTCAATACTTTCTAAGTTTGTGCAACGATTAAAAGCCTTATCTCCGATGGCTTCAAGCTGGGAACCTTCTGCAAAAGTTACCGTTTTAATACTTGTATTTTCCTCAAAAGTTTTTGCACCTATAGCCTTTACTGTAACACCGTTAATAGTTGCCGGGATTTCTATATTCTCTTCAGCTCCCACATAGTTACTAATTGTCCCAGTGTCGACATCAAAGTGGAAAGGAGCAAATATGGTAGTAGACCCTTGCGTAATGACAATCTCATTTTCCGGGTCACTTGTGTCCACAGCTTTAAAGGTCACCGTGTAGGTTCCCGGAGTGTCGGCCAGGACATAAACCTCCATGTCTTTGTTTTCATTGGCGCCTAATTTAAAGCCTGCGCCTTGGCTACCCCAGCCTTCTTGGACCGTGTCGTACCATTTTTTGCCTTCGGAGTCATATATCCAGACTTGAAGGCTGCTATTGGCAGGGCCCTCTACCTCCAGTGGCTGGATTCTCACTTTTTTGTAGCCCAGGTCTTTTTTTGCGGTAGCTTTAAGGGTTACTTTTACAGCAGTTAAGTCTGAGACCTTTAAGTCGCCAAGCTTTTCGCCATCTGCACTTTCATACATATGACCATCAAGCAGACCTCCGGCTATGATTTCTATATTATCATCAATCACAAACCCATACTCCGACACTTCCGGAACTTCAATCTCGAGCTCTTGCTCACCATACACAACGCCTTGCCAATCTTCAGCAGCATCTATCAGTTTTATAGTGACTGTGAACTTTGTTTCTGTTGTTTCACCTAAGGAAACATAGACAATCCCGTCTGCGTCAATATTTTCATCACTTAACGGGTGCCCAACCATACCATAGGCAACTTCTTCATTTGTGCCCGATTTGTAGATTAAATTACCTTCTTCCCAAACAGGATACCAAACTGTAACACCATCCGGAATTGTAAAAAGGGTTGTTACCGTTCTTCCGCTATTTTGGGCGTTACCTTTATTCTCATAGCTAGTTTTGATGGTAACTTTAAAGTCAACATTTTCCACGCCGCTAGGCAATGGTTCATCATCAACAGGCTCGACACTATCTACCTCCCAGCTGGGTTTAATTGCTTCTTTGGCCGAGTTAATAGCCGCCGCCATCTCTTGACTTATTACTGTTATAGTTGCTGTTACAGTTGTAATTGGTTCACCTACTTGAGCGTTTTCAGACCATTCTACCAACTTAAATGTTACTTCATAGGTACCTGCTGTATCAGCAAATACATAAATGGGGGTAGTTACATCATAGTTAGGTGTCAGTTCAAAACCACTGCCCCAACCTGTCACGGCTGCGTCAAACCACTTTCCATCGTCTGCCGAGTAGGCCCAGAACTGCAACTTGCCTCCGCTACCAACTGTTTGAGTTACCTCAGGAGGCAAAACCTTTACATTGTCATAGCCTAACTCTTTTTTGTCTGTTGCTCTCAGAGTTACATTTACTGGTGTCAAGCCGGTAGTTTGTACGCCATCTTTACCTTCTATTACTGTTCCCTCAAGCAATTCTCCAGCTACAAAATCCTGGTCAGTACCAGTTATCTCAAAGCCGTATTCGGACTTTGCTGGTTCTCTAACAGTGATGGTTGCAGATTCACCTGCAGCATTAAGCTGTTCTCCGGTAGTAAGGTCGTAGAATACGAAAGTCACTGTATACACACCAAGTTTTTTAATAGTTGCTTTAAAATGTGTTGTTACTCCTTCATCATAATTATGACCACTTACTGGAAAGCCGCCTTTAGGTCCCCAGGCCAAGACTAAGTCACCTTCGTTTGCTCCGGCATAGTTTCTTTCAATCTCATCTATATTAGTTGCTGGCTTGCCACCTGGAATCTCAGCTAAAACAATATCATCAGCTGTAAGACCTGGTATTACTCCGTAGAAACGTACCTTGTCATTACTATCGATTGTTGCCCCAGTACTTTTCACAGTCACCGGCATAGTAAACTCTGAGCCAACAACGACTTCAATATCTTCAGCACTCATAATCATTTTGATTACTGGCACTGGTCCCACAGAATCACTATATACCGTACCACTATAGCTACCTTCACCTATTGCTTTTACCCTGATCCACATATCTTGATCTGCATCAGTCAATGTATATGTTTCCCCTGTTGCTCCACTAATGTCTTCGTATGTTCCGTTTTCTGCATCTGCTCTTTGCCACTGATAATTAACTGTTGCCTTGTCTGGTGTTACTTTTGCTGTCAGTGTTTCTCCAACCTTAGCCACACCTTCCACACTAATAGAACTTACTGGTATCACTGGCGGTACATATGTTCCACCACTTGCTGGTGGTTCTGACACAATACCAGTTCCATCTTTGTTGTTCTTTACGGTCTGTCCACCTTCAACTTCTTCACCGCCACCAGCTGTTACACCTGTAACATTCTCGCCAACACTAATCTCGGTGTTTGGTGTTGTTATGCTAGCACCATTACCACCCTGCTCAACATTAACTTTATCTACTTTTCCGCCACCGGTAACATTAGTGTTTGCTCCAGAAGTTGAAATTTCATTAACACTTCCCTCAACATCGATAGATGCGTTAGCCGCTCTGACCGAAATGCTTTCAACTTCCGAATCAGCATCAACTGTAATTCTTGAGTTCACACCGGTAATGTTAGCAGATCCGATGGAAGCGCCAGTTGCCAAAACAGTGACATTGTCAGCCACTATCTCAATTTGTCCTACATTACCTTCAACAATAATGTCATCGGATCCATCGTCTACATAGATTACTTCGACTTCAGCGTCGTCCTCTACCAGAATCCTGACAGTACCATCCACTCTTGCGGCAACTATGTATGAAACATTAGAATTGCCACGGATGATTATAGAGTTCTCGCCACCGCCCCTAATAACAAGCCTTCCGGTTACAACTACGTCATCCAATACAACATCGCCGTCACCGACACCGTCGCCTATTATCAGGTCGCCGCTTACTGTGAGTCCCTTTAGTGTTGCGCCGGGAACATTGATCATAACGTTGCCTTCGGCAACCTCTGTATATTCTCCTTCTTCGCTTATGTATTGCTTAATAAGGTTGAACATTACCTGGGCAAATTCTGCTCTAGTTATGTCCGCTTTGGGATTCAGTTTTCCGTTTGAACCCTGTATGTAACCAGCGTTTACCAAAGCATATATGGAGCCTCTTGCCCAATCGGATATCTCCTCAATGTCACTGAATGTTTTGCTGATTCTTGTTGCAGGTTGGAGTTTAAGCGCCCTTGCCAACACAGTAAAAGCTTGCTCACGAGTAATATTGCTGTCGGGGTTCATTTTCCCTGAGTAGCCTTCCATTACCCCCATCTTGAAAGCTTTTGCTATGTATTCAAAGAACCAGTCCGATTTGCGGACATCGGTGTATGAGGATATGTCTCCTTCCTCTGACGCGCCAAATGCCCTGACAATTATTGTCGCCATCTCCGCCCTTGTTAGGGGTTTATCTGGCATAATTTTGCCATCGGCCCCCTGAAGCAAGTGGTTTGCTACGGCAAATTCCAGGGCTTCAGTCGCCCAATTGTTGGGCATGTCCGAAAACTGAGAGCTTATATCAGCCCCCGTAGCACCTACTGCAGGCATCAAACCGATGACCATGATCAGTGCTACTAGTACAGAAATTAATCGCTTTGACATTATTGAACCTCCCTTAATCATTTACAATGTCAAGTCGCTACAATAGGGTAAGTAATCCGACAACAAATATTTTGATTATGTAAAAGAGCACATGATTTTTGCTATTGCTGAGTATATCAATAATCATTTACAAATTGACCGACATTCGCAACCGCTCTTGTCAAAGCAGAAATCTGTGCTGCAAGGCTATAAAGCTGTTCTTTTTCATTTGTACTGACCCTGCAATATATCCCAACCTTCTTTTCCAAACGGTCATTCTTTGCCGGGATATACCAAATTTTTGAATCCATCAGTTCACCTCCTCGTCCTTATTTATGTTCTGTTAACTTAATAATAAAAATGAGACCTGAAACGCCTCTGGTATAATAGAATCACCAACATAACCATTACCTCCCAGAAAGGAGCGTTTAGGTCTCATGACTATTATACCATCAAGCGTAGTATGTCCAAGGTGTT
>ENA-OWOZ01002077-OWOZ01002077.1-bioreactor-metagenome-genome-assembly--contig:-NODE-2077-length-15982-cov-3.223263_pt1 | contig 15982 bp, 10 predicted proteins | sample MGYA00238140_ERZ651804 | MGnify/ENA primary metagenome ERZ651804 (study PRJEB26910, sample SAMN07631232) | bioreactor metagenome | isolation source: Switchgrass digestor | place: USA: Dartmouth... | reverse complement strand
ACTCCGGATATATTTACATATCTTGAAAAGGCCGTTCCCGGCAAGGGCGGGGAGATACAGCTGACGGATGCGCTGCGGTCACTGCTTGCTACCAGCTCGGTATATGCATATGACTTTGTGGGTAAGCGTTATGATGTCGGGAATAAGCTGGGTTTCCTCGAAGCTACGGTGGAGTTTGCGCTGAAACGTGAAGAGCTCAGGGATGAGTTTTCGGCATATCTGAGGAAAAGAGTCGAATCGATTTGATTCGTCCGTCAGTATAGAGGTGCCAGGCTGTATATCTACCTCATCCGTGAGATCTTTGGCGGAACGGAGAGCAGGAACTAAAGCATGGCTTAAGATTGAAATTTTGGAAAGGGCATGAATAATGCAGGCCATAATTTGCGAATAATACCTGTAAAAAGAAATGCAGGTATTATTTATGAAAAAAATCAGGTTTTGCATTAGAATGCTCTTTATATTTATAATTCTGACGATTGCAGTCAATGCTGCAATACTGCACTTTGGCTTCGGCGTAAGCTTTTCCGATCTGGCGGGCTTTGCGGCAGGTGCCCTGGGCATTTCCTCATGGGACAGTTCATTTTTTGGAGACATTTCCTCCAGGAGCGCGATTCTGCCCGTGAGCCCCGAGGGGGACATTTCCTCGGAAATGGACAACCTTTCTGACGGGAACGGATCGTCAGCCGGAGACGGTTATTTCTCAGAGAACGGTTCTTCAGCGGAAAGCGATCCTGAGAGGGACGGTTCTTCCGTGACCGGTCAGGCAGGAGGGGACAGCACGACCCCGGACGGTTTTTCCGGAGGCATTCCTGACATGTCAAGTGCTGTTGAAATTTTTAACAAGCTGAGCTTCAGTGACAAAATCGCCCTGGCTGAAATCGCGGCCAAGATAGGCTTCGACGGCCTCAATGAGCTTTACGAAATTATACAGGACGGAATTACTTCAGATGAAATCCTGTATATCAGAAATTATATCCAGGACCATCTGAAGCCGTCTGATATAGAAAAATTAGAGGATATTATAATCAGAAACAGTCATTTGTATGCAATAACAGAGGATTGAGTTATCTGATTTCCCTTATTGTGTATTCCGCAGTACCAAGGCCCAAATTCTCGAGCTCTCTCAGCTGGACAAAGGGATTTTTACCGTGCAGTCTTTCGAACAGGTGCCCATAGGTGCCCATTTTATGTCCCTTGGGAACGCCTGCCGGAATCAGGTTCTCATATTTGATCGCATCCAGACTGGCTTTTTCTATGGCGACGATATCTCTGGATGCCATAACTCCTATATCGGGTACGAGAGAGGGAGTTGTCAGTCCCCAGCAGTCGCACAGAGCGGTAATGTTAATAAGAAAGTTTATATAGAAAACATTTCCGGGCTCAAAGGTCTTGAGTACTTCTGATGTACACAGAGCCATTCCCTTCTGGAAATCTTCATATTTGTTGTCCAGCATTGTCATTGCTGATACAGGGCATACCTTTACGCAATGCTGGCACAGAGTACAGTGGTGATAATTGACATTGTACTTGCCGTTTTCGTCGAACCGGTTGGCGTAATGGTTGCAGCTGTTGATGCAAAGCTCACAGTGGACGCACAAATCCTCGTTCCATTCGATGCCTCCCTCAAGTCCGTGTATCTGACGGCGGGTCCGGTCGGTGACGCAGCCCATTGCGATGTTCTTGCAGGCGCCTCCGTATCCGCATGCTCCGTGGCCTTTCACATGCGAAAGGTTTATCATGACCTCGGCATCATTTATATTACCGGCAACGTCTACATTTTTGAAGTTTTTGAAATCTACATGCTTTTCATAGTAATACTTGCCGGTAACGCCTGCGGCGGGAACTATAGGCACTCCTAAATAGTCCTCGCTGTAACCGCGCGCTTTGGCTTCCGAGACGATTTGGTCTGTTATGTATACCTTTGCGCCGTAACCTAACAGCTTATCCACCAGTATTTTTACGAATAGCGGCGGTATTGTTGAGTAACCGATGTGCCTTCCTAAATGCATTTTAATGGCAGTCCATTTGTCCTTTACCGTATCCTGCATGCCCATCTGGTCGATGAGCCGCCCAAACTTTGCCGGGAGCGTTGCGTCGGAGTCATATTTGTCATATTCAACTGATGAGAACAGAATTTCTGATGGCATGTGTGAATAATCCTCCTTTATCGAAATTTACACGTATAATTGTTGAGAATGATACGCACGACAAAACGCAAGCAGGGTATACTCCTGCGTCCGCTAAAAGTATTACCCATCTTGCGTTCTTATTAACATGACATACTTTATTTCTGCAGTTCTGTGGATCGTACTGTTTTAATCGTCCTGTTATACGAGATATATCATATCAGGATTCGATCGGCTTGTACACATATGTTACCGATGAGCCCTTAACAGTGACAAGTACGTATTGTGCCTTGCTTGTATCCTTCGATTTCAGCCCTGATACGTTATAGCCGGCGGTTTCAAAATATCTGACGCCGTTTTCCAGGGTGCATTTGTTTTCGCTGCCGCTGTAGAACACGCACACATTCCTCAATGTGTCATATCTGTAGTCCTGCAGTATCTTTTTGAATAACTCCATTTCCAGCTTATCTGTAAAGGTTTCAGGAGAATTCTCCATGAAAATGAACACATTCTTGCCATTGAAGGACTGCAGGTCATAGAGGAATTTATCCCACTGCTCGGCATCACTGAGCCTCAGGCTCTTTTTCCTCGTATCAAGCTTGATAAACCTGCTGTTTTTAAAGTCTGTGACAGAGTATTGATAATCCACAGCTTTCGTGCTTTTCAGGTCTACAGTGTGTGTAGCTACAACGGGCTTCTTGCTGACAAGGCCTGTGATCGATTCGTGGGAACCGCTGCCAACAACAGCACCTACTTCGAGATATTTGGTGACCTTATCTGCAAACACCTTAACCAGTCTCTTTTCGATATCAGTTTCAGGGGCCTTTGACTGGCCCATTACTCCGAAACGGAAGGAATCTTCCGTTGCTTTTGTAAAGCTCACTGCTTTGTTTGCTTCATCGACGAATTTCGTATTTTCAGGTACTTTGAGATCGTCGAGAGACGGATAACCGTTGTATGTCAGCGTCAGGTCGTCAAAATAGAGGCAGCCGGCGTCCAAATCAGGGTTGACCTGTGCAATGTATATCCTTGAGATCCTGGCAGGCTTCTTGATGCTTTCGACTGACGTCTCTACATATTTCCATCCGACCCAGTCCAGTGTTTTTGCCAGGTCTACTATCTGCTTTTTACCGTCGGCATCTATCAGCTCTGCACGGAGCCATCCGGAATTCTCGTGGTCGTTATATACCTGAAGACCTATTTTGAACGTGTCCTTATCTACTGTATAGCCTTTTTCAGGGAGCACATAGTATGCGGCGCGTGTTACATCAGTGTTGGTTGTAAAATCATATTCCAGTTTTCCGGCCGAATTTCCGGATACCTTCTGTTCATTGCTAATAGTATAGTAGCCTGCTACTGTTGCAGGATAGGATGCGAAGGAGCCGTTTAATTTCTCGAATTTATCTATTATCTTCGACTCTTCCGCTGATACTGATACCGCACAATATGCATGGACATCTCCGAAAGAGACATCGATATAGCCCGTACCCTTCTTCTTTGCAGTGAATACACCGTTTTGGACTGTACCGATATCGCTGCTTACTTTCCAGGTCAGATCTGCCGGATCTATCGATGCAGTGTATCCTCTGGGGTTGATGCCCGTGACCGTAAATGTCTGGGTCTTCCCAACAGGTATCTTGACGGTGTCCTTATTGAGTATGAAAGCCACAGGTTTTGACAGTACGCTTATGTTTTTCGTAGCAGTTATTTTACCGACGCTTGCTTTTATAACTCCCTCACCGTTAGAGGTCGCCTTGAATACGCTGCCGCTGAACTCACCCTTAACACCTGAGACACTCCATTTGACAGTCGAAGGATCGATTTCGACAGGGTTGCCGAACTTATCGAAGCCTTTTACTGTGAATTTTCTGGTGGTATTGGTGAACATATAGCGGTCGTCTGTTTCAATTATCAATTCTGCGAGGGGCGATACCGGAGCAGACGAGAACACGCCAACGGCGTTGATGACCGTACGTGTGACACCGTCAGAGGGATTGTTCATCACCTTTACTTCAGTTTCACCCAGCGGCCTTGCCACCATCGTGGTGGAGCCGCCTCCGTCCATGTTGACTGCATTATATGCTCCGATGCTCTGCATGAACAGAGCCATATCCTTCAGTGTAAGGCCTATGCTGGCTGTCTGCCTTCCGTCCACTGTTACGAAGAAAACCGTTTTTCCGTCTTTCGAAAATCCAAGAGCGGTTTTCGGGCTCTTGACTACGATGTCGGATGCAGCAAACGAGAATTTAGAGGGTATGGCACCGTTCTCGACCAGTATCGCGCTGGCTGAGACTGACATTTTGACATCTTTCCAGTCAGGAACGGTTACTATGCTCATCTCTGCATGGTCGCCGACGGCAAATGCACTGCTCAGCTTCTTGGCACCGTCACCGGCAGCCACAGCCACAAAACCGTTTGCAGGTATATCCATGGCAGGCTGGCCTGTGACCATATGGGTGACGACTCCGTCCTTTACGACCATCTGGAGTAAGTCGGGAGCGGATTCCGACGCTCCGTAAGCTTTCTTGCCCCATTTGCTGTCATATACATATATTTCAGTGGATCCTTTTTTCATGGCTTTGTTATAATGCTGGAACGCAAGGGATGTCCCTTTGTCGGACGTAAGGGTCAGGCTGGCCTTCCAGAAATCGACCGAAGGCAGGTTATCCTTGGAAATAGACAATGAAGCCATGGAGTTGCTGTATTTATTTATATTGTCCGATGCAGACTGCAGCTCGGAGGATTCCACTATAACTCCGACAGGATAACCAATACCGGTGCCGGCCGGTGTGAAAAAGCTTCCGTTGACAGCGGCGATTGCATTTCTCTGATTAGCCATTTTAGTGGTGGTGGCACGCTTTGAGAATGACTCGGTATTTGTCAGTGTGTCTATGCTTATGTACTCATCAGACAGGTCTACCCTGAGTATGTGAATATTATACCAGCCATCTCTGGTGAACCTGACAACATTCTCCAGAGTGACACCACGTGTGATGTTTTGCGTTGTAACGTTTTCATAGATCAGGTTGACTTTTGTAGGATCGGCTGCATATGACTGCGATGCCGTGAAAGGCGCAAATACAAGAGCGGCAGCAATGACAGCAGCCAGACACTTGATTTTTCCTCTGTGATTGAACATTATGACCCTCCGTTATTCGTGCCATCCGTCCAGACCGGAACGTTTCATGGCACCAAAAATATTATTTTTTATCTCCTTGTTGTCCTGTGCCAGATCCCTGAGTAAATCCTTGATGTACTGGCGTTTTGTAAAGCCGTTTGCTGTACAGGGATTAGGTACGACCTGCAGGTTGTTTTCCTTTACGAAGGCTTTGATCTGCTTCTCCTCTACATATATCAGCGGTCTGATGACATGGATGCCTTTCCTGTCCAGATAGGTAACAGGGGAGAATGTATGTATGCGGCCTTCATAAAAAGTGCTGAGCAGAAGGGTTTCTATGGCATCATCCCGGTTATGGGCCAGAGCGACTTTATTGCAGCCAAGTTTCAATGCGGTGCTGTTCAGCGCGCCACGCCTGAGATTTGCGCAAAGTGAGCATGGGTTTCTCTCCTGCCTTGCCTCAAAGACGATCTTTCCTATATATGTATCTTCGACTATGTATTCTACACCTATTTCGTCACACAATTTCTGAACGGGTGAATAATCAGCCTCGCCGATCCCCATCGACAGCGTTACGGCTTTCAGCTCAAACCTGACGGGGTAGAAGTCCATCAGTTTCCTCAGCGATACCAACAGCGTCAGAGAATCCTTGCCTCCGGACACACCGACGGCTATCCTGTCGCCTTCCTCTATCATGTTGTAATCCTGAATAGCTTTTCTTGTTTGTCCAAGTATTCTTTTAAAATTCTGCACTTTTTTCTCCTGTGTTTCTGATTTTATGATTTTCAGTAAACTGTGCCTTTGATTGCCGCCCGTAACAACAGCCTGGCAATATGCTGTCTGGAACATAACATTCCGGACAAGAGATGCTGCTGTACAGGAAACGGATCTGTCATGCCTGCTGATTGCAAAAACGCTCTGGCGAAGTATCCCAATCAAAAGAAATAATGCTAGTAACCCTATAATTAAATTATAAGGCAGGGGGGGTAAGACAGCAAGTTATTATACTGTTACAATTATCTTTCAAAATGGTTAAAAAGATGGGAGCACTGTCCTCATATAGATGTATCCCTTTTTCTCAGGAGCAGTATCCAGCTTTTTATATGTGAAAGGCATAAGTCATGAGAACTTCTTAATTAGGAATTTTTGGGTAATGGTTTGCCATTGATTTATTCACAATTATGTAGTAAAATATACTGTGCCTTGCAAAAAGATTTCGGGGTGTAGCGCAGCTGGTAGCGCACGTGGTTTGGGACCATGTGGCCGCAGGTTCGAATCCTGTCACTCCGACCAAACCGGGACAAGGGGACAGGTACCTTGTCCCTTTTTTATTGGGACAGGGGGACAGGTACATTGTCCCTTTTCAAAATGGGCAACTCTAAAAATATCACATAACAACAGAAAAAGAGCATGAAAAGCATCAGGAGGAATACTGGGTGCTGCGAAAAGTCCTGGCCATCGATAACACAGGGAATAAGCGTATAAATCATACTATTTGAAAACTATATAAGCAAATAAATCTTACTTCGTATAGGCATGGAAAACGGACTGTTTAAATGTAATGGGCTGTTTTGGTGCATGAGAAGAGCAAACTGAAAGACAGACGGTGACAGACAGTGTATGAACAGTAAAAAACAGACTGACTGTCAACAGGCTGAAAATAAAAAAAAGAAAAGCATCAGATTGCCAGGAAATGAAATTTGAATGCCAAATAATAAGAATAAAAGGAGGAAAAAGAACAATAAAGAATTTTAAAGCTGTCTATATAAAACAATAATTGTGGTATAATTACTCTGAATACATATAGTAATTTTTGCTGGGACAAGGGACCTGTCCCCCTGTCCCGTTGTCAGGGTTTAAGTGGGACAAGGGGTGTGGGTCCCCTTGCCCCGATGGGAGTTGCCTGGGACAAGGGACCTGTCCCCTTGTCCCATGTCCCCTTGTCCCAGGGTAGGGGTTAGTTTACACTGTAGAGCATTTCGGCGTAAGTTGGCAGAGGCCAATGCTTCTTCGCCACAAGTGTTTCGAGCTCGTCAACAATCAGTCTGAGTTCAGACATAGCGCTGAAGACGCGCTCGCGGTAGAATCTTGCCAGTGAAAGTGCATCGGAGACTGTCTTTGTTTCAAGTATCGCATTTTCCAGAGTCTCCAGCTTTTCAAGCAGGCTGTTCGAAAGTTTGGAAATCTTCTCGAGGAGGTTCTCTTCGAGGGTACACTCGCATCCGCCTATGGTTTTCTTGCTGATGATCAGCTGTGAAAGCTCATTCTGATAGCCGATGCAGGCAGGAATGATTTCCTTCTTTACTATATCAGTCATTGTAAGAGCTTCAATGTGAAGCGTCTTTGAGTAGTTCTCCAGCAGTATTTCATATCTTGAATGGATCTCTTTCTCGGTAAATACTTTGTGACGAGTGAAAACATCGATGCTCTTCTGTGACACAAAGGCCGGCAATGCATCAACTGTGGTCCTGAGGTTGGACAGTCCGCGTCTTTCGGCTTCCTGTACCCATTCATCGGAATAGTTGTTGCCGTTGAAGATGATCCGTTTGTGCTCGCGGATGGTCTTCTTGATCAATGCGGAGAGTTCAGCCTGGAAATCGCTTGCATTTTCAAGAATATCGGCAAACTGGCCCAGAATTTCCGCAACTACAGTGTTGAGCACGATGTTAGGTCCGGCAATGGAGAAAGCAGATCCGAGCATACGGAACTCAAACTTGTTGCCGGTGAATGCGAACGGCGATGTACGGTTACGGTCAGTGGTATCCTTCGGGAAATGAGGAAGCACTGTAACACCGATCTCCATCTGATGCTTTTCCTTGCCCTGGTAGACGGAATCTGTCTCGAGAGCTTCAAGGATCTCAGCCAGTTCTTCGCCTACGAACATCGATACGATTGCAGGAGGTGCTTCGTTGGCACCGAGTCTGTGGTCGTTTCCTGCGCTGGCGACAGACACGCGGAGCAGATCCTGATATTCATCGACTGCCTTTATGACAGCGGTGAGGAACAGAAGGAACTGTGCATTTTCATAGGGTGTTTCACCGGGCTCCAGGAGGTTGATTCCGGTATCGGTGGATATGGACCAGTTAACATGCTTTCCGCTGCCGTTTACACCGGCAAAGGGCTTCTCATGAAGCAGGCATGCTAATCCGTGCTTGTTGGCAATGCTCTTCAGCAGTTCCATGGCCAACTGGTTGTGATCCGTTGCAATGTTGGTGGTGCTGAAGATAGGAGCCATTTCGTGCTGAGCAGGAGCCACTTCATTATGCTTTGTCTTGGCAAGTACGCCCAGCTTCCACAGCTCTTCCTCCAGTTCATGCATAAATGCAGAAACACGGGGTTTTATGCTTCCGAAATAATGATCCTCCATCTCCTGTCCCTTTGGAGGACGTGCGCCAAACAGAGTTCTGCCTGTATAAACCAGGTCGGGACGTTTCAGAAAGACCTCCTTATCTATAAGGAAGTATTCCTGCTCAGGTCCTACAGTCGTGATGACACGCTTTGCGGTATTGTTGCCGAAAAGGCGGAGTATACGCATGGCCTGCTTGTCGAGAGCTTCCATTGAACGCAGAAGCGGTGTTTTCTTATCCAGAGCTTCACCGCCGTATGAGCAGAATGCAGTGGGTATATACAGTGTTCCGTCTTTGACGAAGGCATAGGATGTGATGTCCCAGACGGTATATCCTCTGGCTTCAAATGTAGCGCGCAGTCCGCCCGATGGGAAGCTCGACGCATCCGGCTCACCACGCACCAGCTCTTTGCCTGAGAATTCCATAATCACTCTGCCGCCTTTTACGGGCGATATAAAGCTGTCGTGCTTTTCAGCCGTAACACCTGTCATGGGCTGGAACCAATGGGTAAAATGAGTGGCCCCCTTTTCGATCGCCCATTCCTTCATGGCATTGGCAACAACATTTGCTATATCCAGCTCAAGATGCGTACCCTGTTCTATTGCTTTTTTCAGTGCTTTGTAAGTGTCTTTCGGCAATCTGGCCTGCATTACCTCGTCGTTGAACACCATGCTGCCAAATAAACTTGGAACATCCTTCATAATTATCACTCCTCACAAATTTAAAATTTAATAACGGCTGTATAATCTGCCGGTACATTTCTTTACCTTTTTAAATCAAACGGACGTCCTGCCGCGCAAAAAATAAGGCGCTGCGGACATATAGTCCACAGCGCCTTTGCTGTTTATGCAATAATCATAACTTTTCCTGAAGGAAATGTCAATAGTTTTTTTGAGAATTTGCAACACGGCATATAAGCAACCTGCATAATTGCTATAAATTGTGCTAATAAGTACGAGTTTCAAACAAAATTTGCAACTTTTATATGCGAAAAATTCAAAAATGCATTGACAATAACTTAGTCCATACTGTATATTATAGATGTTGAACAATGGCGTTCATCAGATAATGCGATCAGTTGAAAACCGGAATTACAGCGTTTATATCCGGACTTTGACTGTCTGCATTATATGATGAACGCCTTTTTTATGGAACGTAAGGATCCAAAAAAATTGCAATTTGGACTGTGTCAGGCATCATAATTCAGGATTAGGTGCTTCCAGTGTCCAGGGGGGTCATAACATGAGAGAAGGTCAAGTAAGAATACCATCCGGATGTGCCATATCGGGAATTATCAATAAATCAGGAAAGCGCATGAGCGGCGAGGCGGTGATCCGCTCCATCTCTGTCATGCATGACCGGAGCAACGGTCTGGGCGGAGGCTTCGCTGCCTACGGCATTTACCCTGAATACAAGGACTTTTTTGCACTTCATATTTTCTATGACAGCATATTATCAAAGAAAAGCTGCGAAGAGTTCCTGGAACGGCACTTCGATATCATCAACCTTTCCAAGATACCTACGAGAAAAGTGAAGGGCATCACTGACGAGCCGCTTATATGGCGTTATTTTGTAACACCGCTGCCAACCAGGCTGGCCGACAGTCAGCTGGATGAGCGGGAATTTATGGCCAAATGCGTATTCAAGGTCAATACATGCATCGACGGTGCCTATATTTTCTCAAGCGGCAAAAACATGGGTGTTTTCAAGGCAGTAGGCTTTCCGGAAGACGTCGGAAGGTTCTACCGCCTCGAGGAGTACGAGGGGTACTGCTTTACAGCCCATGGCCGGTATCCGACCAATACACCCGGCTGGTGGGGCGGCGCACACCCGTTTGCCCTTCTGGACTATTCGGTGGTGCATAACGGGGAGATCTCATCCTATGACGCAAACCGCAGAGCCATTGAAATGTATGGCTACAAATGCACGCTGAAAACCGATACGGAAGTTATCACTTATATAATCGATTATCTGCACAGAAAAAAGGGCCTGTCATTCTCGGAAATAGCACTGGTAATTGCCGCTCCTTTCTGGCAGACGATCGAACGGATGCCTCAGGAAAAGCGCGAGCTCTGTGAATACCTGCGTATGGCCTTTGAAGCCCAGCTGATTACCGGACCGTTTTCCATCATAGTAGGCTTTGAAGGCGGTCTTGTGGCACTGAACGACCGTCTGAAGCTGCGCAGCATGGTGGTTGGTGAAAAGGATGATATGGTCTATGTGGCCAGCGAAGAAGCAGCCATACGGATCGTTGAGCCGAATCTGAGCCGCGTGTGGTATCCAAAGGGCGGAGAGCCTGTGATCGTTCGTTTAAATGGGGGTGAGGCATAATGGCGATAAACTTTTTATATCCGCGTTATGAAGTAGCAAGAAATTACGACAGGTGTATTGTGTGCAGAGCCTGCGAGCGTCAGTGCGCCAATGAGGTGCATGAGTATCTGCCCGATTCGAATAAAATGGTATGCGACGATGCAAAATGCGTCAACTGCCATCGCTGTGTGTCCATATGCCCGACCAGGGCACTTAAAATAGTGAAATCGGGAAACACCTATAAGGAAAATGCCAACTGGACCAACAAGACCATAGATGAAGTTTACCGGCAGGCGGGAAGCGGCGGAGTGCTTTTGTCCAGTATGGGCAACCCGGAAAACTATCCGGTGTACTTCGACAAGATACTGCTCAATGCGTCGCAGGTCACAAACCCGTCCATAGACCCGCTGCGTGAGCCGATGGAAACCAGAGTTTTCCTTGGTGCGAAACCCAAAAACATAGAACGGGATGCTTCAGGCCGCATCAAAAACAATATGCCGCCTCATCTTGCGCTTTCAATGCCGGTTATGTTCAGTGCCATGAGTTACGGCTCCATCAGCTACAACGCCCATGAAAGCCTTGCCCGGGCTGCGGCTGAACTGGGTATACTGTATAACACCGGTGAAGGCGGACTCCATGAAGATTTTTACCGTTACGGTAAGCATACGATCGTTCAGGTGGCATCGGGACGCTTCGGAGTACATCCCGATTATCTGAACAGCGGCGCGGCCATTGAAATAAAAATGGGGCAGGGCGCAAAGCCTGGTATCGGCGGGCATTTGCCCGGTACAAAAATCGTAGGGGGTATATCGAGGACCAGAATGATACCTGAAGGAACCGATGCCATTTCTCCCGCGCCTCATCATGACATATATTCCATCGAAGACCTGCGTCAGTTGGTTTACTCGCTCAAGGAAGCAACTAATTATAAGAAACCGGTCATTGTTAAAATAGCTGCTGTCCATAACGTATCAGCCATAGCCAGCGGTATAGCCAGAAGCGGGGCAGACATCATAGCCATAGACGGCTTCCGGGGAGGAACGGGAGCAGCTCCCACACGTATCCGTGATCATGTCGGGATTCCCATCGAACTGGCTCTTGCAAGCGTAGACAGACGGCTCAGGGAAGAGGGTATCCGTGACAATGTTTCGATCGTTGTCGGCGGAAGCATACGTTCAAGCGCAGATATCGTCAAGGCCATTGCGCTGGGAGCAGACTGTGTCTATATAGCCACTGCCGCACTGCTTGCCCTGGGCTGCCACCTGTGCGGAAGCTGCCACACTGGTAAATGCAACTGGGGCATCGCCACACAGGTGCCGGAACTGGTTAAGCGCCTGAATCCTGACATAGGGTATAAGCGTCTCGTAAATCTGCTGACTGCATGGCAGCACGAGATAAAAGAAATGATGGGCGGTATGGGTATCAATTCCATCGAGAGTCTGAAAGGCAACAGGCTGATGCTGAGAGGCGTCGGTCTGACGGATAAAGAACTTGAGATACTTGGAATCAAATATGCGGGGGAATGAGAACATGAGTGATGTCTTATACGAAGGGAAATCAAAGATCATTTACAGGGGCGAAGATGAAGACAGCCTGCTGATAAAATTCAAGGACACGGCCACTGCTTTCAACGGTCTGAAGAAGGAGGAGCTGGCCGGCAAGGGCAGACTCAACGCAGAGATCTCCAATATGATTTATTCATACCTTTCCCAAAATGGTGTCAGGACACACCTTATCAGGGTAGTGGACGAAACCTCCATTTTGGTAAGGAAAGCAGAAATCATCATGATTGAGGTTATTATCCGGAATGTTGCAGCAGGAAGCTTCTCCAAAAAATATGGTGTACGGGAGGGGACACCGCTTCGCAATACGGTCGTGGAATATTGCCTGAAAAGTGACGAGCTGGGCGATCCCATGATCAATGAGAGCCAGATCACTGCTATTGGTATCGCAACGGCAGAAGAGATCAATGAAATGAAGGAACGGGCTCTTAAAATCAACAGCCTTTTATGTGAGCTTTTTGCCAAAACGGGCATACGGCTTGTGGATTTCAAGCTGGAATTCGGAAGAGCCGGCGGGGAAATACTTCTTTGTGATGAAATTTCACCTGATTCATGCCGCTTCTGGGATATGGAAACAGGTGAAAAACTGGACAAAGACCGTTTCAGGCGCGATCTTGGCAATGTGCTTGACGGATACAGTGATGTTCTCAGGAGGCTTAAAGATGCACAACAAGTATGAAAATCCATTATGCAAACGATATGCCAGCCGCGAGATGCAGTTCATCTTCTCTGATGACAATAAATTCTCCACATGGCGCAGGCTGTGGGTCGCACTCGCAGAAAGCGAACGCGAGCTTGGCCTGCCGATAACCGAGGAACAGATAGAGGAGATGAAGGCCCACCTCGATGACATAAACTATGAGGTTGCAGCTGAAAAGGAGTACGAGGTACGGCACGATGTGATGGCACATATTCATGCCTTCGGCGAGCAATGCCCGCAGGCAAAGCCTATTATTCACCTCGGGGCCACCTCCTGTTATGTCGGCGACAATACTGACATAATCCTTATGCGTTCAGCGCTGCTTGTCATAAAGAAGCTGCTTATAAATGCCATATACAAGCTTTGTGAATTTGCCGGGAAATACAAGGAACTGCCTTGCCTGGCTTATACGCATTTTCAGCCGGCTCAGCCGACAACAGTGGGGAAAAGGGCAACTCTGTGGATTCAGGATCTGCTGATAGATCTGGAACAGCTTGAGTTTACGATCGGCAATCTCAAGCTTCTGGGCTGTAAAGGGACTACAGGCACAGGGGCGAGCTTTCTCTCGCTGTTCGACGGAGACCATGAAAAGGTTAAGGAACTGGAAATCAAAATTGCTGAAAAGATGGGGTTTGACAAGGTGTATCCGGTCAGCGGCCAGACCTACCCAAGAAAGGCAGACTACTATATTCTTTCTGTCCTGTCAGGTATAGCGCAAAGTGCCGCCAAGTTTTCAAATGATATCCGGCTGCTGTCACACCTGAAAGAGGTCGACGAGCCGTTTGAAGATAAACAGATCGGTTCGTCCGCCATGGCATACAAGCGCAATCCTATGAGAAGTGAGCGTATCGCTTCCCTCGCGCGCTATGTGATGGTGAATGCACTCAATCCTGCATTTACTGCAGGAGCGCAGTGGTTTGAAAGGACACTGGACGATTCGGCAAACCGCAGGATTTCCATTCCTGAAGCATTCCTTGCCGTAGACGGGATACTTTCGCTGTATATCAATATCGTCGATGGTCTGACCGTATATCCGGAGATGATACGTAAGCATCTGAATGAAGAACTGCCTTTTATGGCCACTGAAAACATTTTGATGCATTGTGTGAAAAAGGGAGGAGACAGACAGGTGCTCCATGAGCGTATCCGTATGCATTCTGTTGCGGCAGCGAAAAGGATAAAGCAGGAAGGCGGAGAAAACGATTTGATTTCCCGCATTATGGAAGATCCCTCCTTTGGCCTGACAGATAAAGAAATTGGGCATCTTATGGATGTAAGGCGATTCACAGGCAGAGCTGTGGAGCAGACAGAAGAATTCTTAGCGGAGGTTGCGCCGGTGCTTGAAAGGAACAGAGAGCTGCTTGGCGCCGATGTCCGCATTATGGTTTAGGAGGGAGTAATACGATGCTTACAGCAATAGTAGGAATTAACTGGGGCGATGAAGGAAAAGGCCGGATGGTGGACCTGCTGTCCGAAGAATATGACGTAATCTGCCGTTATCAGGGCGGAAACAACGCAGGACACACCGTTATCAACGACAAGGGTAAGTTTATACTGAACCTTCTGCCTTCCGGTATCCTCAGGGATAATGTTGTAAATATAATGGGAAGCGGAATGGTCATTGATATAGAGCATCTGTGCGGTGAAATGGAATCGCTCAGAAGCAAGGGAGTCAAAATAACACCCGATAAGCTGAAGATCAGCGACAAGGCTTTTATATGCATGCCGTTCCACAAGGAGCAGGACATACTCGAGGAAGAACGGCTGGGCAGCAGGAAATACGGATCCACACGCAGGGGCATTGCTCCCGTCTATGGCGACAAGTATATGAAAAAAGGAATCCGGATGGGTGATCTTCTGTCGTTGGGTACGCTGGAAGATAAAGTTTCAAACATACTCGAATGGAAAAACATCACACTGAGAGGATATGGACAGAAAAATCTTTCACTGGAATTCATGATGCAGTGGCTGATGGAGTTCGGAAAACCGCTGATCCCATATATAACAGATGTTACGGAATTTTTGGCAGCGGCGGCAAAGGAGCAGAGGAACATAATGTTTGAAGCTCAGCTTGGTGCACTGCGTGATATCGATTACGGCATATATCCTTATACAACATCTTCGCAGACACTGGCTGCCTATGCACCTATCGGTGCGGGGATACCGGGACTTAAGCTCGATCGGGTGATCGGGATCATGAAAGCATATTCCAGCTGCGTTGGTGAAGGACCGTTTGTCACGGAAATGTTCGGAGAGGAAGCCGCGTTGCTGAGAGAAGCCGGTGCCGAGTACGGGGCAGCCACTGGCAGACCCCGCAGGGTGGGAGCCTTTGACGTACCTGCCAGCGCTTACGGAGTCATGGTGCAGGGAGCAGACTCTCTGGCGCTGACCAAGCTGGATGTCCTTTCATATCTGGATAAGATTCCGGTCTGCGTGGCTTATGAGATAGACGGGGAGCTTACCAAAAGCTTTCCGACGGGAGACAGACTGTTGAGGGCAAAACCTGTATATGAGTATCTGGAAGGCTTTAAATGTGACATCTCAAAATGCAGGAAACCCGCTGATTTGCCGGAAGCGGCCATTCGGTATATCCGGTTCATCGAGGAAGCAGTAAATTGTCCAATTGAGTACGTCTCGGTCGGCGCTGCACGTGACGAATACGTTAAAATGAGGTGAGCGCATGAAAAGGGTCTATGTTAATGAAAAATGGTGTTTGGGGTGTCATTTGTGCGAGTATTACTGTGCTTTTGCCGGAACCAACGAAAAGGACATGGCAAGAGCCCTTAAAGATATAAAGATAAATCCCCGTATCAGAGTAG
>ENA-OWOZ01002076-OWOZ01002076.1-bioreactor-metagenome-genome-assembly--contig:-NODE-2076-length-15982-cov-3.424458_pt1 | contig 15982 bp, 13 predicted proteins | sample MGYA00238140_ERZ651804 | MGnify/ENA primary metagenome ERZ651804 (study PRJEB26910, sample SAMN07631232) | bioreactor metagenome | isolation source: Switchgrass digestor | place: USA: Dartmouth... | reverse complement strand
TAATCCAAGGTGCTATTAAGTAAAATATAATTCCGCCAATAATTCCAGATAATCCAATTGCTAGTATTCTCCTAAAGTCAGTAATTTCATAGCCGAAGAGATGTGTTACATTCAGAAATCTTAATAATAGATATGTTGCCTCAGATCCCAAAGCAATTCCCAGTAAAGTTAAAATCCAAACAAGTATTTTTCTTATCAATTTTTCTCACCTCCTTTTAAGTATATCCAAACCAGGAATTTTTAAACCATAAGAAATTCATGATAATTATAACAGACTTCTTATTTTTTAAAAACCCTGATTGTTAAAGTTCACAGATATTTAATATTTTGTTTACTTCAACCTCCATTTGCTCATAATCCATATTTTGAATCAATGCCATTTCACTTATAATCATCTGCTTTGATTGCTCCAGCATCTTTTTTTCCCCTGTTGAAAGTTTGCCCCTTTTATTCATGTAGTTAAGATAATTTACAATCTCTGCAATATCATTGATGTCTCCCTTTTTAAGCCTCGCTTCATTTTCCCTGAATCTTATGTTCCATTTCTTGTCCATAGCCTTGGATTTTCCTGAAAGTATACTCACCACCTTATCATATCCTTTTTTATCGGTTATTTTTCTTATACCTATTGATTCTGCTTTGTCAACGGGTACCATAACCTTTATCTGCCCCAATATCATCTTTATTATATAATACCTGGATACTTCACCAAATACTTCTCTATCTTCAATGGACTCTACTATTCCTGCACCATGCATAGGATACACAACTTTATCTCCAACATGAAACATGAAATCCCTCCAATTAATAGATATTCACCTACAATATGTAGTATTTCGTCATTAAATGTTGAATAATATCACATATATTAAGGCTTGTCAATGTTTTTTTTACATTGACAACTAAATTGTATCACTCTATAATTATCTTATAGTACAGTTTATGTATACATGAGCTTAGGAGTGATATACATTGAAGGATTTTATATGCGAAGACTTCCAACAGAGCGTATCCGAGCTTTTGATAAGGCACAAGAGCATTTTGGATATTATGACAAAACTTGAAGAATCTCAGTCCCGGGTCAACAGAGCTGTAGCAAAAGCTGTTACAAATTGTGGCTGCATTGAAGTTGATGCAAAGAAACAGCTAATCCCTTTGGATGCAGATATTGAAGACTTAAAGAATTGCATGAGCTCCCATATAAAGGGTGAGCTTTGTGAAAATTGTAAAGATATCATCGAAAAAGAAATAGGAAACAACATATTCTATATCACATCGCTTTGCAATGCTTTAGGTATAAGTCTTAGTACCGTGCTGGAAAAGGAATATGAAAAAATAAATACTTTGGGAATATACAATATGTTTTAATATGAACCCTGCTTAAATAGCAGGGTTCATATTATTATATCCAGTGCTTCTTCAACACTTCTCACTCCATAAACCTTGATATTTGCTACATCCTTTAAATTCTTATAATTATTATAGGGTATGATACATTTACTAAAACCTAGTTTATAGGCTTCATTTATTCTTTTTTCAATGAAATTTACTGCTCTTACTTCTCCTGCCAAACCTACCTCTCCGATTATAACTGTACCATCATCTATTTCTTTATCCTTATAGCTGGAGGCTATTGAAGCAATGATTCCCAAATCTGAAGATGGTTCATTCAGCTTAATTCCTCCTACTACATTTACATAGGAATCATAGTTTTGCAGTTGGAGTCCTACTCTTTTCTCAAGGACAGCCATAAGAAGGACTACTCTGTTATAATCTGCACCTGTAGCTGCTCTTCTCGGTACTCCAAAGCTTGTATAACTTAAGAGAGCTTGCACCTCAACGAGCATTGGTCTAGTGCCTTCCATAGAAGCTATTATGGCAGAGCCAGATACTCCTTTCATCCTTCCTGATAACAGCATTTGAGAGGGATTGATAACTTCTGCCAGCCCTCTATCACCCATTTCGAATATGCCCAATTCATTTGTAGAACCAAATCTGTTTTTTACGGCTCTCAGAATCCTGTAGGACATATGTGAATCACCTTCAAAGTATAAAACCGTATCCACCATATGTTCCAATACTCTAGGTCCTGCAATTGCTCCAGCTTTTGTAACATGCCCTACAATGAATACTGTTATGCCTTCACCTTTAGCAATCCTCATGAGATTGCCTGTTGCATCTCTTACTTGACTTACGCTACCAGGCGCAGACAATATGCTTGGGTTATAAACCGTCTGTATAGAATCTATGATCAACAAATCCGGATTTATATCCTGAATATTTTGTTGTATATATTCAATATTGTTTTCTGACAGCAGATATATACTTTCAGAATCTGAATTCATCCTTTGAGCTCTTATCTTTATTTGCTTTGCAGATTCTTCTCCCGAGACATATAATACTTTATGACCCTTTTTCGCCACATTATCTGATAATTGGAGTAAAAGAGTTGACTTTCCAATTCCCGGATCTCCACCTACAAGCACCAGCGAGCCTTTTACAATGCCTCCTCCTAATACCCTGTCCAACTCACCAAATCCTGTACTAAGTCTCATTTCCTCTTCCATGGATATATCATTCATCTTCTGTGGCTTTGCCACATTTAGCAATGAAGCGGAGGATCCTGCAGCTAGTTTTGTATCCACTTCTTCAATAAATGTGTTCCATTGATTGCATTCAGGGCATTTGCCCATCCATTTAGGAGATTCACACCCACATTCTGTACATACATATTTAGTTTTCAACTTCGCCACTTCTAATTCCTCCCTTCATCGTTAGGACGCTTGTCTCATTTTTCTATATATTTCGGCATAATTTTTGTATATCATTTCCACTGCATTCCCTAGGGTATTCCGTCGGAGATGGATTACAGTAACCCGTGCCGCAGCTCAGAACCCTTGAAAACTAATGGTGGTAGCACGGCACGGACCAAATATTAATTCAATACTCCTTGTTTAAATACCAAATGTTCGCCGTCAGAGTCTATCAGCACTTTGCTGCCTGACTTCACATTACCGGCAAGCATTTCCTCGGAAAGTTTGTCTTCTACCATCTTCTGTATAGCACGCCTTAATGGTCTTGCTCCATAAACTGGATCGAAGCCTTTCTTTACCAACAAGGCTTTAGCTTCATCGGTTACATCTATATCAATATCTATTTCCTTTATTCTACTGATTAAGGATTTCAGCATTAAATCCACTATACCCTTTAAGTGTTCTTCTTCTAATTGATGGAATACTATTACATCATCTATTCTGTTTAGGAATTCCGGTCTAAAGGTTCTTTTTAGCTCTTCCAGCACATTGTCCTTCATTCTTTCATATGCTTCCTCTTTTTCATCTGCACCGGAGGTAAAGCCCATTACTTTCTGTCTCTTAATGGTGCTTGCTCCCACATTTGATGTCATTATAACCACGGTATTTTTGAAATCTACAGTTCTGCCTTTACCATCAGTGAGCCTTCCGTCTTCCAGAATCTGAAGTAATATATTAAATACATCGGGATGTGCCTTTTCTATTTCATCCATCAATACCACTGAGTAAGGTTTTCTTCTCACTTTCTCTGTGAGCTGACCACCTTCCTCATATCCCACATATCCTGGAGGAGATCCTATAAGCCTTGATACAGTATGCTTCTCCATATATTCAGACATATCTATTCTAATCATGGCATTTTCGTCACCAAACAATACTTCGGCCAATGCCCTTGATAACTCAGTCTTTCCTACTCCGGTAGGTCCAAGGAATATGAAGGAGCCTACAGGTCTCTTAGGATCTTTCAATCCCACTCTGGCTCTTTTTATTGCCTTAGATACGGCTTCTACAGCCTCTTCCTGACCTATTACCCTTTCATGGAGAATCTTTTCAAGATTTAAAAGTCTCTTTGATTCTTCCTCTGCTAATTTTGTTACAGGTATTCCGGTCCATAGAGACACAATGTATGCGATTTCCTCTTCTCCGATTGTTAGCTTATTATCATTGGCTTTTTCATTCCATTCCTTTTTAACTGATTCAAGTTCCTTTTTCACTTCTTGTTCCTTGTCCCTTATCTCTGCTGCCTTTTCAAAGTTTTGAGTATTTATGGCTTCTGCTTTTTCCTTTTCCAAAGAGGCAAGCTCTTCTTCCAACTTCTTTACATCAGGTGGTGCAGTAAAGGTTTTTATCCTTACTCTTGAGGCTGCCTCATCTATAAGATCTATTGCCTTATCAGGCAGGAACCTGTCGGTTATATATCTGTCAGATAGCTCTACAGCTGCCCTTATGGATTCATCAGTAATTTTCACCTTATGATGGGCTTCATATTTGTCTCTTAAGCCTTCTAAAATCTGAATAGCTTCTTCTTTGCTGGGTTCTCCTACCATTACAGGCTGAAATCTTCTTTCCAATGCCGCATCCTTTTCCACATGCTTTCTATATTCATCCAGTGTGGTTGCACCTATTGCTTGTATCTCACCTCTTGCTAAAGCAGGTTTTAGAATATTGGAGGCATCTATTGCACCTTCAGCTCCGCCGGCTCCGATGATGGTATGCATTTCATCAATGAACAATATTACATTCTTGGAATCTCTTATCTCATTCATCACATTTTTAAGTCTTTCCTCGAATTCACCTCTATACTTTGAGCCTGCCACCATTGCAGACAAATCCAAGGTCACTACTCTTTTACCCTTCAGTATTTCTGGAACTGCTCCTTCTGCAATCTTTTGTGCAAGGCCTTCTGCTATAGCTGTCTTGCCCACTCCAGGATCACCAATCAAAACCGGATTATTTTTTGTCCTCCTGCTTAATATCTGAATAACTCTTTCTGTTTCCTTATCTCTTCCTATAATGGGATCTAATTTGCCCTCTTTGGCCATTTCAGTTAAGTCTCTGCCAAATTGGTCCAGGTTTGGTGTGTCTTTTCTCTTGGCAGATGATGTACCTGACCTTGCTGATGCTTTATCTTCGCTGCTTAATTGCTTTCTTAGCTCATTTTCTACATATTCCAAAGTTAAGCCCATCGCCTTGAGTATTTGAGCTGCGATTCCTTCTCCTTCTCTCAACAAGGCTAGAAGCAAATGCTCTGTCCCTACATAGTTATGATTAAAGTTTCTTGCTTCATTGGAACTGTTCTCTATTATATATTTGGTTCTTGGAGTATAGCCTATTACTTTAGAAACAGGTTCCTCTCCCATACTAACCATTGATATTACTGTTGTTCTAAGGCTGTCCAGATCCACACCTTTACTTTTTATCAGCTGAGCGGCAACCCCTTGCCCTTCCTTAACAAGGCCTAGCAATATATGTTCAGTTCCTATATAATTATGTCTTAATCTTAGTGCTTCTTCCTGAGCATATACTAAAACCTTTTGAGCTCTTTCCGTAAATTTATCAAACATACCCATAATATCTCTCCTTTACCGTGGAATAACACTACAGTTTTTTCCTGATTATTTCTGCTCTTATTATATCCCTCGCATCAGGGCTTAATTCTTCCCCTGCATACTTCTGTATACTTGCAGGCTGAGTCTCTATCATTATCTCATTTAGCAGTGATACCGTCAGATTCTCAATTATGTTCAAGTCCATACCCAATCTGACATCGGACAAAAGCTTCATAGCCTCCTGAGAAGTAATAACCCGGGCATTTTTCAGTATGCCCCAAGCTCTCCAAATTTTATCTTCCAACTGGATTCTGTTATTATTCAACAATATATTTCTAGCTTCCTTTTCTTTTTCTACTATTTGGGATGTTGCTGCATTGATGTTTTCAACTATTTCCTCCTCCGATAGACCTAGGGTTATCTGGTTTGATATTTGGAACAGGTTTCCTTGAAACTCTGTGCCCTCTCCATACATTCCTCTTATGGTTAAGCCTATCTGAGTAACCGTCTGAAGTATCTTGCTTATATTACCTGACATATTTAATGCAGGAAGATGAACCATGGCCGATGCTCTCATACCTGTACCTACATTTGTAGGACAACAGGTCAGATATCCTAGCTTTTCATCATAGGTATAATCAAGGGATTGTTCTAATGCATCATCCACATCATTTGCCATAGCCCAGGCATTTTTCATTTGGAAACCGGGGAGTATGGCTTGAATCCTTATATGATCTTCTTCATTTATCATGATGCTTATTAGTTCATTCTCAGATATCAATGCTGCTCCTTTAGAGCCCTTGGCCAGGTCTGGACTTATTAAATGCTTTTCCAATAATACCTGCCTATCTACATATGGAATCTTATCTATTGTGTATAATTTGTATGACTCCTTATCATTTTTCTTGGCTGCCATCTCTACCTGATCTATAACCTTATTGGCTTCATCTATATTCAAATAAGCAGGAAATGGTGTATTAGCAATATTACGTGCAAGCCTGACTCTGCTGCTCAACACTATTTCATTTTGGGGACCTTGCTGAGTAATCCATCCACTCATTATTCATCCCTCCCACTGCTTTTTTCTAAAGCTCTTATCTTATCTCGTATTTCCGCAGCTTTCTCATATTCTTCTCTTTTTACTGCATTTGCCAATTCAGCTTTTAGAGACTCCATCTCCCTCATAATCTTAAGTCTTCCTCCTGTTCTTTGAGGGATTTTACCTGTATGATTAATATTTCCGTGAATCCTTCTGAATAATGGAGTCAATCTATCTCCAAAGCTCTTATAACAGCTTCCGCAACCAAATCTTCCTGTTTCTCTGAACCGGCTGTACTTCATACCACATACAGGACAAGATGGATCGTCCATAAAATCCACTTTAATGGGTAATGGGGTCCCAGTATTCAACATGCCAGCTAAAAGATCATTTATGGAGAATCCTGTATTCATACTTAAAGCACCTTTGGCCAAAGCACATTGCTCACAAAGATGCATATTGGTCTTTTTACCATTTTCAATTTTGGTTATATGGACAGTGGCAGGCCTTTTACCGCACTCATTGCATATCATAAATATCTCCTCCAGTACTAAAATTATATCAATGCCGAAACAAGCATGGCTTTTAATATTGATGCCCTTATCTCATCTCTTAAGGACTTTGGTATAGATGACAGATTGCTATCATCTACAGCTGCCTTTATTATTTTGCACTCTCTTTCATCTATAAAACCTTCTTTTTGCATAAAATCTACAAAACTATATGCTTTTTCCTTGTTTATATTTTGACCAATTTCCTTTAATAGAATGTTGCTAATATACTGCTGCTTATCTATATTGATTTTTGATATCTTGATGCAGCCTCCTCCACCTCTCCGGGATTCTATATAGTATCCCCTCTCTGTAGTAAACCTGGTGGTCAATACATAGTTTATCTGGGAAGGAGCACAGTTGAAGTAACCAGCAAGCTCATTCCTGCCGATCTCGATTGTACCTTCTGCTTCTTGAATCAAATCATTTATAAACTCTTCAATCAAATCACTAATTCTTGCCATATTATCACTCTTTCTGACTTTGACTTTCTTTGACTTTACTTTTATTATATAACTTCATAATTCTGGTTGCAAGTGTTTTTGTCCTTAAATTTACCCAATAAAAATAAGCTACATGATAATCATGTAACCTATTTAACCCTTCACTTTTATCCTTTCCTATTTTTAATTATGGCTATCTCTTTCTCGCCACAATATAATAATCATTTCCATCATGCCCTCCTTTAGCAGTCCATTGATAGTCTTCTCTGTCAAGTATTGATAATATCCCTTCTGCTCTGAAAGAATCTTGACTGCTCATCTGTATTACCAATTCTTCCCCTTCACCAATATCTTTTATCCTTTCAATAACTTTTCTTACATCGTGCAACCCTATAGGGTGTTCCAGTGTCATTCTTCTTTGTATCATTTAACGACCTCCTATGACATGATGGTTTATAATAATGATTATTACTATTTTATGAAAGCAGAAATTAAATATGCTGACAAAAAAATACGGCAAATCCTTAATTTGCCGTATTCCATATATATAGTATATTTTATTATTCTTTTTCCTTTTCCAAATTAGCAGCTTCAACAACCTTTTGAGCTATTTGGGCAGGAACCTCTTCATATCTTACAAACTTCATACTGAAGCTTCCTCTTGCCTGGGTCATAGATCTCAGATCAGTTGCATATTTGAACATCTCTGCTAAGGGAGCTTCGGCTGTAACCTTCTGGAGCTTTCCTACAGGTTCCATACCAAGAACTCTACCTCTCTTCTTGTTCAAGTCACCAATTATATCACCCATATACTGGTCAGGAACTAATACTTCTACGCTATAAATAGGTTCTAATAAAACAGGATTTGCATCAGCCATACCTTTTTTATAAGCTAAGGATGCTGCAATCTTGAAAGGCATTTCTGCAGAGTCTACAGGATGGAATGAACCATCGTATAATGTACATCTCACATTAACTACAGGATAGCCAGCCAAGACTCCTTCTTCCATACACTCTCTAAGTCCCTTTTCAACAGCAGGTATATACTGTCTGGGTACTACACCTCCAACTATCTTATCAACAAATTCGAATTCTGCACTACCATCCAAAATAGGCTCAAATTCAATCCATACATGACCGTATTGTCCATGACCACCGGATTGCTTCTTGTGTTTTCCTTCCGCCTTTGCAGATTTTTTAATTGTTTCCCTATAAGGTATCTTTGGATCCTTTAATAAAACATCTACTCCAAATTTATTCTGAAGCTTCTTGGTGACAATTTCCAGATGTTGCTCTCCTATGCCGGATATCAAGGTCTGTCTTGTCTCTACATTCTTCTCAACCTTTAAAGTAGGATCCTCTTCAACTAGTCTCTGAAGTCCATTACCTATCTTGTCTTCATCACCCTTTGACTTAGGCTCTATAGCCATAGTAAGGTTTGGTACAGGGAATTCCGCAGGCTCAAAAGTCACAGGATTCTGTGGATCACATAGGGTATCTCCTGTAGTTGTAAACTGAAGTTTTGCTACAGCTCCTATATCACCAGCTATAAGTTTTGTCATAGGAATCTGCTTTTTACCTCTAAGGAGGAACAAACCACTTAATCTCTCTTTTTTCTCTTTATCAGGATTGAAGACTTCACTATCTGAGCTTATACTGCCTGACATTACCTTAAACATGGAAATCTTACCAACAAAGGGGTCAGCCACTGTTTTGAATACCTGAGCACTGAAAGGAAGATTTACATCAAACTTACGATTCTCATCTGCATCAGACTTAGTATTCTTGCATTTATATTCCCCAATGTCAACAGGTGATGGGAAGAAACTCTCAATAGTATTCATGAGAGCTACTATTCCTATATTCTTTATAGCAGAACCACAAAGAACAGGAACAACATCTCCACATACCACACCTATTCTCAATCCTTTTATTATCTCTTCTCTTGTTAGTTCTTCACCGCTGAAATACTTTTCCATAAGCTCTTCATCAGTTTGGGCAGCGGCTTCAATTATCATATTTCTGTATTCTTCTATCTGGTCTTCATAACCTGAAGGTATATCTCCTTCTACTACCTTGTTGCCTTCATTTGTTCTAGCTTTCATATCAATAAGGTCTATAACACCTTTGAAGTCTGATTCTGCCCCTATAGGAATTGCTATAGGAACCAATTTATTACCAAAAACCTCTCTAAGTTGTTCAAAAACCTTTGAGAAGTTTGCATTTTCCCTATCCATTTTATTTATAAAAAATAAGGAAGGCATTCCTTTCTCAGTTACCATCTCCCAGGATTTCTCTGCACCTACCTCAACACCTGACACACTGTCAACGGAGATAACTGCTGCATCACTAACATTAAGACTTGATACTACTTCGCCCACGAAATCGAAATATCCGGGAGTGTCAATGACATTAATCCTTATGTTCTTCCAATCACATGGAGCCACTGCTGCACTTATGGAAATCTTCCTTTTAATTTCTTCTGGATCATAATCTAGAGTAGTAGTACCATCATCTACTTTGCCAAATCTGTCTAACACTCCTGTGTTAAATAACATGGCTTCTGCAATAGTAGTCTTACCAGCACTAGCATGGCCTAATAGACAAATGTTTCTTAAGTTCTCGGTTTTGTATTCTTTCATAAAGTATTCCCCCTTAAAAGGTTATTTTACCTGAATTTCATACTTGACCATATTTTACCCTATAGTTGCATAAAATTTGCAGAACAAAAATAATTTGCCCGTATTTTAATTTTATCTGTATCCGGTGTAAATGTAAAGGGTAAAATACAAAACAAGTATCATTGACGATACAATATTATAAGGTTAGAATGAAGTTAACACTAAATATTAATAATTGAGGTGATTTTATGATTAGCAGTATGGCAGCAAGCCATGCAATATGGCCTAAAGAAGATGATGCAATATTTGGCCTTGCTGCAAAGGCACAACAGGCAGTTAAAAAGCACGGTAAGGATAAGGTGATAAACTCCACCCTAGGGGCACTGATGGATGACAATGGTGACCTGATATGCATGAAGACCGTATATGATGAGTTGAAGTCCATGCCTAATGCCAATTTGGCAGCCTATGCTCTTGTAGCTGGACAACCTGACTTTTTAGAAGCTGTACAAGAAGCCTGCTTCAGGGAGTTCAAACCTGATGCCTTCATCAAAGCTGTTGCCACTCCAGGAGGTACTGGATCAGTCAGACACACCATATTCAATTATACTAATCCTGGAGATACCGTATTGGTATCTGATTGGTATTGGAAACCATATGTAACTATATCAGAGGAATTCGGCAGGAAAGTCTCTCATTATAAACTATTCAATGATAAGAACGAGTTTAATATAGAATCCTTTAAAGAAAATTTCGAAACACTATTAAATAAACAGAAGAGATTGGTTGCCATAATAAACAGCCCTGCTCAGAATCCTACAGGGTATAGTTTGTCTGATGAGGAGTGGCAGCAAGTAATCGATATCATGAAAGAAAATGCAAAAAATCAAGATAATAGGATAATACTATTGATAGATGTAGCCTACATAGACTTTGCCGGAAAAGGAAATGAAAGAAGAAAGTTTTTTAAACTGTTTTCCAATCTGCCTGAAAATATACTAGTTGTTGTAGGATATAGCTTGTCGAAGGGTTATACCATGTATGGCATGAGATTAGGAGCAGCTATTGGTATATCTTCAAACAAAGACATTGCTGAAGAGTTCTATTATTCCTGCGCCCATTCTAATCGAGCCAACTGGTCAAACTGCAATAGAGGCGCTATGGAAGTTATGGCAAGAATTTGCAAAGATCCGGATAAATTTAAGGCATATGAAGAGGAAAAAGACTTATATAAGACAATGCTTCAAAAAAGAGCAGAGGCTTTTGTAAAGGCTTCTGAAGAAGTAGGATTGGAAATACTTCCATATAGAGACGGCTTTTTCATAAGCATACCTTGTGATAATGCAAAAGAAATCAGCGACAAATTGATGGAAGAAAATCTATTCCTCATCCCATTGAAAAAGGGATTAAGATTTGCTGTATGTGCTGTAGCTGAAGATAAATGTAGAATAGCGCCAGCAATGATTAAAAAAGTTATGGATAGTCTTAAATAATTTTGTTTATTTCTGGCAGCAAAAATAATATAATAGGAGTAATATATGCTTCCCTATGGGTAAAAAAATGTAAAGTGAGGAATATGGATGGACAATACTAACAACAAAATTGCATTGATAACGGACAGCAGCTGTGATCTGCCAGCAGAAATATTAAAGGAACATTCTATATTTACCCTTCCCTTAAGAGTCATATATGGGGATAAGGAATATAGAGACGGAGTAGATATCTCACCTCAGGAGGTTTATGACAGAATGCCCGATGAAATACCCAAGACATCTATGGCTTCACCCTCAGATTGTTCAAATCTCCTTGAATCTCTACGAAATCAAGGGATAAAGCACATATTGTCCATCAATATTTCGAGCGGACTAAGCGGAACCTTTGATATGATTAAAATGATAAGCAAGGATTTCCCTGATTTGAATATCATAGCAATAGATTCCAAAAGCCTGTCCATAGGCTTGGGATTTATGGTACATGAAGCTGCCAAAATGATTGCTGAAGGTTTAAAGATAGATGAAGTAAAAGAAAAGATCCTGTCTATAAGGGAAAAAATAAAACTATTTTATTGTCTCCCTGTGTTGGAGTATCTAAAGAAAGGCGGCAGGATAAACACCGTAGCAGCTACAATAGGAGATATAATGGATATCAAACCCATTATATCAATAAACGAAGAGGGCAAGTATTATAGTCATGCTAAGGTCAGAGGCAGAAGAAAGTCCCTAGACAAGTTAGTTGAAATAGCAAAGGAGATTTCAGAAGGGAATATTGTAAGGCTGGCTGTCATGCATGGCAATGCAGAAAAAGAGGCTATAAAGATCAGAGAAACTCTCTCAAAACTGCCAAACGTCAAAGATATAGTATTTGGTCAAATTGGACCTGCCCTTGGGGTTCACACAGGACCAGGTTTGGTAGGAGTGTGTATTTATATTCAGTAAAAAGTAGGTTGTACCGATATACTTGGATTCGGTACAACCTGTTTTTTTATTTATTAATCTATATCTTTCGATAGAGGAGGTATTAATTTGGAGTATAATATTCTAATCGGAGGAGAAGCTGGTCAGGGTATTGAAACCATAAGCGACATACTTGAGAAAACCCTCAATAATATGGGATATTATGTTTACTCCAGTAAGGATTATATGTCAAGGGTCAAAGGTGGGCACAACTTTACCCAGATACGCCTTGGAGACTATCCTATACATTCTCATTGGCCATATCTCGACCTTATAATTGCATTAGATGAAAAAACAGTAAAGCTTCATCGAGATAGATTAAAGCCTAATGGTTGTATACTATGTGATATGTCTATAAAAAATGAGGGTGCTAATACGCTAAGAATACCACTGATAGGCATCGCAAAATCCTTAGGCAACCCAAGAATGGCAAACACTGTCGCACTGGGAGCAGTTTATAAACTGTTTGGCCTTAGCTATGATAGAGCTATTGAACATCTAAATGCAAGATTTGCTAATAAATTTAGAGAAGAAAACATAAAGGCCCTTAAAGAGGGGTATGAGGCTGTTTCTCAGCTTTTTACAATGCCACAGCCTTCAACAGTAAAAAATATTTTGATAAACGGTAACGAGGCCTGTGCCCTAGGAGCTTTAGCTGTAGGCTGTGCATATTATTCTGCATATCCTATGACCCCATCTACCACCATAATGAAATTTATGACCCGTTATGCAGAAAAGGCAGGTATATTTGTGGATCAGGCTGAAGATGAAATTGCTGCTATTAATTCAGCTATTGGTGCCTCCTATGCAGGTATAAGAGCTATGACTGGCACATCCGGAGGAGGTTTTTCCCTTATGGTGGAGGCTTTAGGCCTTGCAGGTGTTACTGAAACCCCTTTGGTGGTTGCAAATGTGCAAAGGCCAGGTCCTGCTACAGGGTTATCCACAAGAACGGAACAAAGCGATCTTTTATTCGTAATATCTGCTGCTCAGGGAGAATTTCCAAGAATGGTTATCGCTCTGAGAAACACGGAAGATGCTTTTTATCAAACTGCCAGAGCCTTTAACCTGGCAGAAAAGTATCAGATCCCTGTTATACTTCTCAGCGATGAGTATCTCTCAGATTGCAAGGTCACTACGAAACCTTATGATTTTGACAAGGTAACCATTGAAAGATACTTGACGGAAAAACCGGAATATGAAGGCATCTTTAGAAGATATGAAGTAACAACTGATGGTATATCACCTAGAATCTTTCCTTCTCAATATGAAAATGTTTTTGTACTGGCAGATAGTCACGAACATGATGAGTATGGTCACATATCTGAAAATGTTGATATCAGAAATAGTATGGTACGAAAAAGAATGAAAAAGATGGAGCTTCTAAGGAAAGATCTTATGGAACCGGATTATTTTGGTTCAGAAAAGCCTGAGTTGCTATTGATAGGTTGGGGTTCTACCTATGGTCCGCTATATGAAGCTCTTCGACTTCTTAAAGCAGATGGTATTGAAGCAGGAGCACTTGTATTTGGAGATATCTGGCCTTTACCTCAAAATAGACTATTGCACTACTGCGATAAAGCAAAAAAAATAATAAATGTAGAGCAAAACTACACCGGTCAATTGGCATCCTTAATAGCTCAACAGACAGGGATCAGATGCCATGGAAGTATATTGAAATATGATGGAAGGCAGATGGATTCTTACTTCATATACAAAGCAGTGAAGGAAGGTGACTATTGATGAAAAACAATCCCTTTCACTATGATTGTGAGATATCCTGGTGTCCCGGTTGCGGTAATTTCGGCATAATAGAAGCACTAAAGGAGACTCTGGAAGAACTGGGCTTAAAGCCATACGAAACAGCAGCCATATCTGGCATAGGCCAGGCAGCAAAACTACCCCATTATATAAACTCCAACGGTTTTAACGGTCTTCACGGTAGGGCTTTGCCTGTTGCTATGGGGGTTAAAATAGCCAATAAGGATCTTACAGTATTTGTGAACTCAGGAGATGGAGATTCCTATGGAGAAGGGGGCAATCACCTGATACACAATATAAGAAGGAATATCGATATAACTCACTTTGTACACAATAACCAGATATATGGCCTTACTAAAGGTCAAGGTTCCCCCACTACGGCACTGAATCAGGTGACTACATTACAATTTGATGGTGTAAAATCCTCACCCTTTAATCCATTGGCTTTTGCAATAAGCCAGGATTGCTCCTTCGTAGCCAGAACCTTCTCCGGGGACAAAGTGCATATGAAAGCTATGATGAAGGCAGCCATAGAAAATAAAGGCTACTCCTTGTTGGATATACTTCAGCCTTGTGTAACCTTCAACAAGGTGAATACTTTCAAGTGGTACAAAGACAGGGTATATTACCTTGATGAGAAATATGATCCATATGATAAAGAAGAAGCCTTCAAGAAGGCATTGGAATGGGGAGACTCTATACCAATAGGTATTTTATACAAATCAGACAAACCAAGTTTTATAGACCGCTTCCATCATTTGAAGGAAGAAGAACCACTAGTAAAAAGAAGATGGAGCCCACAAGATGCCAGGGCTTTTATGGATGAATTCTATTGATGCAAAATGGTATAAGAAGAAGAGCGGTTTCCCGCTCTTCTTTGCATTAGCAAATTTTATTCTGCTTCAGCCATTTTTTTGTAGTTTTCATACTTCTCTTTAGCTACTTCTTCAGCCTTTGCAAACAATTCTTCTGCAATTTCTGGGAATGTAGCAGTCAGTGAAGTATATCTAACCTGACCGTCTAAGAACTTCCTGAAGCTTGCCTTTGGCTCTTTGGAATCCAATGTAAATGGATTCTTGCCTTGGGCTTTAAGCTCTGGATTGTATCTGTACAGGTGCCAATAGCCTGCTTCAACAGCCTGCTGTGCATTAGCCTGTGTTCTTCCCATACCCTCTTTCAAACCATGGTTTATGCAAGGAGCATAAGCAATGATTAGGGATGGTCCATCATACTTCTCTGCTTCAATCAATGCTTTAAGCAATTGATTCTTGTCTGCACCCATTGCAACCTGTGCAACATATACATAGCCGTAAGTAGCAGCAATCATGCCTAGATCTTTCTTCTTAACTCTCTTACCAGAAGCAGCAAATTTAGCAACAGCACCTATTGGTGTAGCTTTAGAAGACTGACCGCCTGTATTGGAGTAAACTTCAGTATCCAATACAAGTACATTTACATTTTCACCTGAAGCCAGTACATGGTCTAATCCGCCGTAACCTATATCATAAGCCCAGCCGTCTCCACCGAATATCCATACTGATTTCTTTATTAGATAATCTTTCTTCTCTGCAATTTCAGCAATTATTTCCTTAGCTCTGTCGCAGCTAACACCATCTGCATTGAGTAATGGAGTAATCATAGCAAAAGCTTTCTTGCTCTCTTCAGCATCGTTCATTCCATCCAACCAAGCTTTGAAAGCTTCTTTGTAGTTTTCAGGAATATCCAATGTCAAAGCTTCATTCATAATGTCAG